>Ga0164307_10000089_pt1 | contig 38549 bp, 37 predicted proteins | sample Whisoiple_243_MG_FD_110214 | JGI IMG/M metagenome (GOLD analysis project Ga0164307, IMG submission 110214) | Soil microbial communities amended with fresh organic matter from upstate New York, USA - Whitman soil sample_243_MG | ecosystem: Environmental > Terrestrial > Soil > Unclassified >...
CGGAGAGCCGGGGCGCGTCAAAGGTGCCCCCTCAATCCGAGCGAAATCATGCCGGCAACGGACGGCGTTCGATACGCGCTGTTCTGGACGCCGTCACTTTCCACGTTGAAGCCTTGTTCTAGGAGGGGGACGACGGCTTGGCCGGAAAGCAGCCAAGACAGAGAACTCGTGAAGCGAAACGCGACCTCTGGACCGATCGCGAGCGCGAACCACAGCGCGTGTCTGGAAAAATTGTTCTGATAGCCTTGCCCGCTACCAGTGAGGGACCCCAACTGCGGCGCCGCGCACCAGGCGAGGCTCGCGCGCTCGTCGTCGCCCAAAGCGCGAGCACAGGCCCGGAGCCAGGCGAAGCTCAAGCGCAGATCGACGCTGCGCGTGCCATCGAGCTTGGAGTCCGGAAAGACGAATGTGCCACCGAGCGCCAACGCCCAACGCGCGCTCGCTCGAAAGCCCGCACCGACCTCGAGGAATGGCTCGGAGTGTTCCAGCAAATTGAATGCGACCCCACCGGCACCATCGAGATAGAAGCGCCGAGCCCGCGCAGTACCGGTCACGGCTTGCCCCTTTGGCTTCGCCAAAACGGCGGGAGCGACTCGATCGGGCACTTTCGTCGGCGCCGGCGAATTCTCGTAGGGATCCAAGAACATCGCGATGGTGACGGCCACCGCGTCCGCCAAATTCTCGCAGCTCGGTCCCAAATCTTCCAACGTTCGGGTGCCGTGACGCCTGCCCGAGGTGCTGATCTGGGCGGCGAAAGCAGCGAAGTTGCGGATGAGCGCGACCTGCACCCACGTTTCCGCCCGTGCCTGCTCGACAGGGGCGTCGAGCGAGCCTGCGGACACTCCCACTCCGATGACGTTTGCGCCTGCGATCGTGCGTACACGCTCCGCCAAGGCTTCCGCGTCAGGACAATCCTGCGCGCCGTCGCTCCTCGTCACGACGAGCGAGGCGCGTGCGGGGCGCGCCGGCGCCTGTGCCGCAGCGAGCGCACTCACGCTCTGCGCGGCGACGAATGCGAGCCAGCCGACTCTCGCTCGAGCGCGACGATCAGTAGGGATGTTTGGCTCCGCAATGGGGTTCGACGCATTCGGTGCGGGGCGCGTCGCGATCGTACGCCGTACCCTTGGGAATGCAGTACGAGCCCGCAAGGTTAGGCTGCCCAGCAGGTAGGGGAAGCCCCAAATCATCGATCAAGTGCTCACACTGCATCGATTCGGGGCAGGTACAGAACGGACCCGGGCCGGGACCGTCGCATTGGCAACTGCAAATCGCCGCGACTGCCGCTTGGCGTTCTTCAAACTGAGGCTTGACCTTGAAAGCCAAGACTTCGTCGCTGCCTGGAGGACGGCAATCACCGTCGCCTGCCGCTTGCCCATAGGGGCAATTGACGAGCCCCTGAAAGTGATTGATGACGCAGATGCTAGAGCTGCATACGGTCGTGCGATCGATGATATTGACCTCGTCCACGTCATAGCCCCGGAAGCCGTCGAGTCGGAACTTGGGGTCGCTCTCGAACTCCTGCGAGCAGACCTCACCCAACGCTCGAGGAAGCGGTGTCTGTCCGTCGACGCAGGCCAAAAAGGTCGGCGCGCTGGTGATCGCACTCGAATCGCCCATGAAGCGCAGCCTTTGTGGTTGCTCGCTCGGGCAATCCGCTACGAGGTCGGTCTGTGGCTCGCCTGCTTCAGCCGAAACGTAGCACCAACCCGTGCTGCCGGGACTCGATGCTGGGAGCGTTTTGCACTCGATCAGGCTCGTGCTGGTCGCGCGGGAAACTTCACACGCGCAGTATTCGTCGCACGAGGGTTGGCCGGCGTTGCCGCAGTGCCCCACGAGCTGCAATTGCCTGCGTGTAGCTTCCGTCACGCCGGCGGTGGTCTTCGTCAGGCCTGGTTCTGAACATCCGCAGGCGTCACCGCTGCGCGTCGTGAACACCTTGCAGTTCGTGTCGTTTTGGATTGGAGCCGGTAGACACTCTCCTGCGCCGAGATTCAGGGGGCTGAACGTGTAGCTCACACTGCTGTCGCTGGTCGCCGCCCCGCGCGAGCCATCGCTGCCCACGAGTTGAGACTTGCCAGCGCAGCTCGCTAGTAGAAGCGTTAGCAAGCACAGCGCGATTTCCCCTGAGTTTTTGAACTTTCCCACGATTGTCTCCCGCAAAAATCTGCGTTCATCGGGGTTAATGGCGGGCCGGCGCGATTTTGATCAGTTTCGTTTCAGCCGAGGGTCGGAATCAGCGCGGGCAGCTCGCTCAGCCGCTGAATCACCGCGTCCGGCCGCACGTCACCGATGGCTGGCGAGCCGGGGTGGGGACGCCAGATCCCGCGCATGCCCAGTCGCTGCGCTCCCCACACATCGTCGATCGGGCGATCGCCGACCATCACCGCACTTTCCGGCGTGACGCCGAGGCGGTCGAGCACATGCAGGAACGCCTCTGGATGCGGCTTGCTGTGCTTCATATTGGAGGTGTAGGCCCGCACGTCGAGCAACTCCAATAGTCCATCGCGCTCCAAGAAGTGCTCGTGGTACGCCTCGGGCCAATGCGTGTTCGAGAGCAGTCCCAGTTTGAGGCCGGCAGCTCGCAGCGCGCGTAAACTTTCGGCGGCGTCTGCGTGATGGCGGATGTGCGGCGTCCACGCGTCGAGGTGGCGCTGCGCGGTTTCTTCCACCACCGCCTGACTCACGTCGAGCCCGAGCGCGCGCGACTCCGCTGCGAGGATCTCTTGCAACGTGCCGGTGTGTTGCGAAGTCTTCACGCCGTCCCAGTAGCGTAGCTCTGCAGCCAGCAATTGCGTCGTGAGCTCCGCTTCGGGACGCCCCGTTTCACGCGCCAGGTGCGCGGCCGCAAGCTTCCACATGTCGTACAGCTCGATTTCGGCGTATTCCGAGAGTGTGCCGCCCCAATCGAAAATCACGGCTGCGATCCGCATTGTTGCGACATTGTGCCCGTCTCCGCCCGTCCAGACAATCCATTCGAAGCGCGAGTCTCCCCGAGCCCCGCTTTCTGTACTACGGAGGAAGAATGACCACGCATACGGCAGTGTTGATCCCGGGTGACGGTATCGGTCCTGAGGTGAGTGACGCGGTATTGAGCGTGCTCGAAGCCGCCAAGGCGCCGGTGAAGTTCGAGACTCATCACGCGGGCCAAACCGCGCTCGATTTGAAGCTCGGCGACACTTTGCCGGAAAGTACGCTCGCCGCGATTCGCCAACACCACGTCGCGCTCAAAGGACCCTGCACGACGCCGATCGGCAAAGGGTTCAGCTCCGTGAACGTGGCCCTGCGCCGAACTTTGAACCTGTACGCGGCGGTGCGGCCGATTCGCAACATGCCAGGGGTCAAAACTCGCTTCGAAAACGTCGATCTGGTGATCGTCCGTGAGAACACCGAGGGCCTGTACAGCGGCATCGAGAACGTAATCACCGATGGCGTCGTGGTGAGCATGAAGGTCGCGACGCGCGTCGCCTGTCATCGCATCGCGCTCTGGACCTTTCGCTACGCAACCCACAGGAAACGCCGAAAGATCAGCGTCTTTCACAAAGCGAACATCATGAAAATGAGCGACGGCATGTTGCTCGAGGAAGCGCGCAAGGTGCACAAGCGCGACTACCCCAACATCGAATACGAAGAGGTCATCATCGACGCTGCGCAAATGCGCATGGTGCAGGACCCGACCCAGTTCGACATCGTGATGTGCGAGAACCTGTACGGCGACATCTGCTCGGACTTGTGTGCCGGCTTGGTGGGCGGATTGGGGGTCACTCCCGGTGCGAACATCGGTGACGACGACGCAGTGTTCGAAGCCGTGCACGGTTCGGCGCCAGACATCGCGGGTAAGAATTTGGCAAACCCCCTGGCGCTATTGATGAGCGGCGCGATGTTGCTCAAACACCTTGCCGATACCCGCGCCGACGAAGCGTGTCGCGTCGCCGGCGAACGGATCCGTCGCGCGTACGACCGCGCCTTGGAGGATGGCCAGAAAACCCGAGATATCGGCGGGTCGCTCGGTACGACCGAGTTCGCTCGCGCCGTGATCGACCGGCTAGAAGGCTAGAAGGCTTGAAGGCGCGAGGTCGCGCCCCGTACCGGCCCAAACCTGGCACCGGTTCCAGGTTTGGGTTAGGCTCGGCCTCTGATGGAAAATATCCTGGTTACCGGCGCCAATCGCGGCATTGGCTTGGCTTTGACTCGCCGCTTCCTGGAGCTCGGGCAGCGTGTATTTGCGGGTGTCAGAAACCCCGACAGCGCGCGAGCATTGGCCGATCTGCCGCCTGCGCTGCGCGAGCGGCTGACGCTCATCGCGCTGGAGGTGACCTCCGATGAATCGGTGCGACAAGCTGCTGCCCGGGTCAAAAGCTTTACTCCGCGGCTCGACGTACTGGTGAACATGGCCGGCGTTTCGCCCGCCCCCCACGATGCACGCTTGGATGCCGTGGATCTCGCAAAGTGTCGCGAGACTTACGAGATCAACGTGCTTGGCCCGCTGCGCACTGCGCAAGCCTTTGCGCCGCTCCTTCGCGCAGCGGCGAGCGCCGACAAACCAGCTCGCCTGGTCAACGTCAGCTCTGGCGTCGCGTCCATGGCCGGCAAGGATAACGGCATGTTTTACGCTTATTGCGTCTCCAAGACCGCGCTCAACATGCTGTCACTGACCCAGAGCTTCGACCTGAGGAGCGACAACGTGTGCGTGGTTGCGCTCGACCCCGGTTGGGTGCGTACCGATCTGGGCGGCCCCAATGCGCACCTGGCACCCGAGGAGTCTGCTCGCCCATGCGCTGATCTGATCCTCGGGCTGACGCTCGCGCAGACCGGAAAGTTTCTGCACTACTCGGGCTCCGAAATCGCGTTCTGAGCTTTCTCGAGCGGCGTTCAAGCCCCATTGTCGATGCTCGTTCCAGCGCGGATAAAGCTCGAAGTTTCGGGTAAGCTCGTCGGGTGGTCCGGCGTGACAGCCCTGCGTTGAGCCTTCGAATCGTTTGGGTGCTCGTGCTCTTGGTGCACGTCATCCTGGCGGCAATCGCGTGTTGGTTCTTGCCGCAGGGATTCCCGATTCTTCATCGGCGCTTCGTGTTGAACACGCTCGGTCCTGCGTGCCTTGGCGCGGGCTCGCTCGCGCTCGCCATTGCTTTGCTGCTTGCACCGGGCCCGGGGTGCCGATTCTTACCAGCCATCCCCACGTTTTGGGGAGCGAGCGCGCTTGGATTGCTGCTCGTCTTCCCGGAGACCGGCTCGGCGGCGGCGCGGCCGCTCGGGCTCGTCGCGGTGAATCTGGCCGCGTTCGCGATCTTCACCTGTCGAAAGCACGCGCTTCGCGAGTGGTTGCCTGCAGCGACCTTGGGAATCGCAGCGGGCTCGTGTGTCGCGTACGCCGAGCGGCCAGCTCCGCCCACCACGCAACCCTCTCGGCAAGAGCCTCCGCGGCGTACAGGCTCCGAAAGCGAGCGAATCGCTGGCACGTTCGAGCTAGAGCCGGGGCTCGCGATTGACGGCCCCACGCTGGGTGTCACTTGGCGAACGCGTGACGCTACGATCGCCATCGAGCCTGCGCTCGAGTTCGATCGTACGCCTCCGGACGGTTTCTGGTCGATCTTCACCGACACGATCGGGCGAGGAAAGACCGCCGTCTCTGCAACGACCGCGCCTGGTTCGCTCGAGCTCTGGGCAGCTGACGGAACGCAGCGTCTGTCCGTGCAGCGGAAGGCGAGCGGTGTCGAACTCGAAGCGTGGACGCCCGTCGAGCGCTCCACGTACTCACATTTGAACTCCTTCACGACCCTCACTGTGAGCGGGCACCGCCGGCTTGCGCTTCGCTTCTCCGTTTGTCCTTCCGAGCTGATTGCCGTCACTCACGCGGACTATCCTGCGGGTGCCCCAGCGCGCTTTGCGTATGTCGACGCCGCGCGCCGCTTTCACGTCGTGCAGGCGGCTGATGCGGAAAAGGGGCCGTTCACTAGCCTTGCCGAAGGGAAACTCGCTGCGGGTGAGCCGCTGGCCATCGACCTGATCGAGCTGGACGATGGTCCGAGAACGTTCGCTCACCTCGAGTTTTTGGACTTCGCCGCGCAATTGTCGACGGCGCTCTCGCCGACCGCGGGCCACGGCGTGAGCGAGAACGCGATTCAATTCGGTTTGGCCGAGACGAACGCGAGCAGTCCAGCACACCTCGTATTCACGCTGGCCGCGAGCGGGGTCGGCCGCGGTTGGGATAGCGTTGGTCACCGCGTGGGCGTGTATCGGAACCGGGTGCTGCTGTCTCCGTTCGAGCGTCCGCCGACGCCGGAGCCCGTCGGTGATCGGACGCTGCTCGGGCGTCACGGGATGGGAGAGCTGCGTCGCTGAACGAAGGACGGTCGCCTCTAGGGCGCCTCGTCCCACTCACAGATGGAAGCGATCGTGTGCATGCAGTAGCGATCGTTCCACTGGCTGTCGTGCTCGCCGCCCTTCCATTGGAAGGCACAATGCTCGTAGCAAGCGCCGCCATCCACGCACTCGGTCTTGCTCGCGTTTGGCTGGTTCGAAGACCAATTCGTGTATTCGAACGGCTCGTCGGTGACCCAGGTATACGTGCCGATGCCGGATTGTTTGGGGGCTTTGCCGTCTTGCGAACCGATCCAGTGCTCGTCGCTGTGCATGCTCCAAGCAAAGTCGTTTTCGGCTTGGTTGCTCAGCGTGACCAGGTGCGCCTTCAGCTCTTTGCAATGCAATTGCGCTTCGGCAAACGTGCGCGGTTCGTTGTCGACCAGGTAGCAATGCTGAGTCGCCGGCATGTAGCTGGCGTCCGGCGAGAACGCGGTGCAGTCCATGAGTTCGGAGCCGCTGCCAGCCTGATCGCCACTGCCAGCTGCGCCGCCACTGTTCTCGCTGCCGCCAATGGCGCGTCCGCCTTCACCGCAAGAGAAGGCACAGCCTGCGCCGCTGCCTCCACTGCCGCCGCTGTCAGCGTTGCCGCTACCGGCGACTGTTTCTGTCGGGTTGCCGCCGCTGCCACTGTTTCCGCTGCTGTTGCCGCCCCCGGCCTCGGAACCCGCACTTCCGGTAAGGCTAGCAGCTCCGGCGCTTGGGCTCCCGCCACTGGTTGGCGTGAAATGACCGCCGAATATGTTCGGATCGGCCGTCCCGCAGGCACTCGCGAACAGCAGGCCGGCTACGCTGGCCGCCAAGTAGGCCCGGATCGGGATTGACGTCGCTCGAGGTTGGGGAATGGGCTTTACCAAAGTGGCAATCCAGTCGATCTGGAACTAGTACCAGATGTACTCTCGCTGGACTAGCCGTGCACGAGGCCAACTCGCAAAATCGTCTCGGCACCCTCGATACTTACATCGCGCGCTGCTTCGTCGCTGCGGTCAGCGTGCAAAAGAGGAGTGCAGCTGGCGCGACCGAATCAGTCATCCAGGCCGCATGTACGAATCGAGCAAAGCTGTTCGGCGAAAGCAGCCAGGCGACGACGGGCTCTTAGTCGCGTGGCCCGTTCCCGGCGGTTCCAAAGTCGGCGAGCTTGCCGCTCAGCGAGCTAGGCTGTCCGCCGCTAGGCACCACGCCTGATACCGATACGTTCGTCGGTTGCACCGAGAACTCCTGCACGGCCCCGCGTCGCGACGAAGTTTGCGGCGCGAGCGACTCCTGGCTTGCCGGTAAGAGCTCACTCGAACAATCACTGCAACGCTCGCAAGCGGAACAGGGACCTTCACCCAAGTACTGGCTCAAGCAAGAGAGCTTGCATTCAGTCGCTTCAGCGAAGGCGCTCACGGACGCCAGTCGGCGCGCGTCTTGCTCGCGAAGTGCGTACAGTTGCGAGCCGAGCCTGCGGCAGGCTTCGTCCAACTCGGACGCCGTGCACAGCACGCGGATCCAGCCGGCCGCACGCGAGACCACGCCCGCGTCCGCCAAGAGCGCAGTGAGCCGGTCGGTGGTGCGCCGGCTTTGTCCGGTGCCGAGTGCGAGCGCTTCGAGCGAGACGGTGCGGCCTTCTAGCGCCGGAGTCTCCAGGGCACGCGCGATCTCGGCCAGGTGCGTCGCGCGAACGCGCTGTTGCGCCAGCATCACCTCATGCAGAGTGCGGTGACTCGACTCGTGCATGAGCACGCACATCGCCGGCAGACCATCCGCGCCGGCACGCTGAATCTCCCGCAAATATTGCTCGATTGAAGCCGGCGACTGATAGTGCACGACGAAGCGCAGGTCACGCCGTTGGGGCCCACGCCCGAAGCCGACGCTCGCGTCGGCGGGTTCGCCGATGCCTGGCAAACCACTGCCGGGTGCGAATGCGCTGACCGCGACCATTACCGCGTGCTGTCCGGGCAAGCTGAATTGGGAAAGCTCCGTGGCACGATCGGTAGCGGTCATACCGCCGTGGTGACGATGTGCCTTGATGCCCGCGCCGCGCAGCGCAGAGTACACGCTGTCGGCATCATGGGGCGTCGCGCAGAGCACGACGCCAGGCAGAGTGAGGCGCTCGACTAGTCGTACCAACGCAGCTTGACGCCCCTCGCCACGTGCGAGCTTGGTCACCAGTTGCAAATTCTCGCGTACGGGGGGCGACTGAATCGTGACCGGCGCCTCGAGCCCCAATCGCTCGCGGATCTCGCGTCGCACCGCGGCGGTCGCGACTCGGGTGATGGCCATGACCGGTGGAGTAGAGAGGTCACGCCGGGTCGCTCCGAACTCGGTGTAGGAGGGACGCCACTCGTGCGCTGCCCCGGAAGCGCAGTGCGCCTCTTCGACGACCAACAGCGCGATTCCCGATTTTTTCAGCGCTTGTCTGACATCCGGCGCGTTCAGGCTTTCCGGGGTCAACAGGACCAGCAGCGTGCCACCGCGGGAGATGCGCGAGAGCGCGGCGCTGCGCTCGGGGCCGATGAGATCGCCGGACACGTACGCGACGGGCAATTGGTGGGCGCTCAGCACCTCGTGCTGCGCCTTGAGTTCGACCGTCACGGGCGAAACCACGAGCGTCGGCTGCGCCAGCTGGAAGGCGGGCAGCTGATAGCAACTGACCGCGCGTTCGTCGTCCGGGATCACGACGACGCTGTCATTGCCCTCCATGGCGGCGCGGATTGCGACGCGCTGTTCGTCATTCAATGGTGTGCGTCCGAGCCGGCTCGCCAGGGCCTCGATACTGCGCCAAACGTCGGCAGTGAGGGGCGCGCGCTCGCGCGTTGCCGGTGTAGAGGCGATCGGCGTGAGCTCGGCCAGCTTGATCGTGGTTCGCGTCGCCGCGCTGAGCGTGGCTGCGCTGTTTGCCTCCGGTGCGTCTTCCACGCGGGCAGGGCGCGGCGCGCGCGCAACGAGCAATCGCGCAGCGAGGCGCTTCGGTCTCGGGGGGAGGATTAGCGCATGCATGGTGCGCGGTGCTTGCTTCACCGTGCGTGGCTTGGCCTTCGCCACGGCCTTGAGCGGAGGCTTGCCCGGGGACTGCTTCGAACTCGCAGCTTTGGCACGCGACGCGGCTTTGGCGGGGGGCACCTTGGCTTCGAGCCGTGCCTTCGACTTGACCGGAGGCTTGGCCTTGGCGTTGGGCTTGGGCTTCACGACCCCTGAACGTTTGGCGACGGTCGACGAAGCTTTGGTCGCCGGGCGTTTGCTTTTGGCCTGTGCGTTTTGTGCACGCATCTTGGCCTTCTTGACGGGCTTTTTTGATTTCTGGGGCATGCCGCGCTCCCGAATGGCGTCACGACGACTAACACCGTCCGTGACAGAAATACAGTGCACAAATGCATAGCCTTTTCTCGCTGATTCCGCCCGGCGGCAGCGAGAGCGGCTACGCTGCTGGCGTGGGCTTTCCGCTTTTCGACTTGTTTCCGAAGCTTTCAGAGCGCGTGTCGCGAGTGGAGTTGGGGGCTTTCCCAACCCCCGTCGAATCGCTCCGAGCGCTCGCGCGTGAGCTCGGTGCGGGCGAAAGCGACCCGTGGATCAAGCGCGACGACATCTCGTCGGAGATCTATGGCGGCAACAAAGTGCGAACGTTGGAGCTGCTCTTTGGCCAAGCGCGCGCGCGCGGACACTCGCGCGTGCTCGCGACCGGCGCGTTTGGTTCCAATCATGCGCTTGCCACCGCGCTGCACGCTCCGCGGGTCGGACTTTCACCAGGCGCGCTTTTGTTTCCGCAACCGGTGTCGGAGGCTGCATTCGTCAATTTGCGCGCATTGGCCGCCAGCGGCGCGCAACTGCACGCGCTGCCGCACTGGAGTGCGTTCCCGTTGGGTCTTGCGTGGACGCGCCTCCGGCACGAAGCGTCATACGTGATGGTCCCCGGGGGCGCGACGCCGCTCGGCGCGCTGGGCTACGTCTCCGCAGGGCTCGAGCTGGGACGGCAAGTCGCTGCGGGACTGTTGCCCGCGCCGCGTCGCATCGTGGTCGCCGTGGGTTCTACGTGCACGTCGGCGGGGCTCTTGGTGGGTCTCTCTCTGGCGGCGCGCCTGCGCGTGGGTCTCGAGCCTGCCACGCTGCCTCGCCTGACTTCGGTGCGGGTTTCGCCGTGGCCGGTGACCAGCCGCTTACGCATTCTTCACTTGGCCGCGCGGACCGCGCAGCTCCTGCGTGAACTCGGGGGCTCGGAGGTCCCGCGTTTGGATAGCGCGGCGCTGGGCGCGCGCTTCGAGGTCGACGGGCGCTATCTCGGCCCGGGCTACGGCGAACCGAGCGCGGCGGGACGCCAAGCGGAAGCGCTTTGGCAGCGGCTCGCGTTGCCCGCACTCGACGGCACGTACAGCGCGAAGTCGGCCGCGCGCTTGGTGTTCGGATTGCGAGCACGCGAAGCGGGGCCGGTCTTGTTTTGGTCGACCAAGTCCAGCGTGCCGCTTCCAATCGCAAGCGCGGCCGAGGCTTCGCTCGGGCGCGCACCGCTACGCATTCGCGCTTGGTTGCAAAAGGCACAGCACGTGCTGAGTCGAGAGTCCGCGCGGATAGATTTCTAACCCTTGGGCACGAGGCTCGCGAGCGCGCGCATCAACATCGTATCGACCCGGTGATAATACTCGCGGGTGACTGCGATCGATTTCTCTTCGTCTGCGGCCTCGAGCGTCGTCACCAAGTCTCGCAAATGCTGCGGAAAGCTCGGTTCGAGCATCCACAGGGCGGGAAAACGATCGAGCAGCTCGCGATAAGCGTCCAAAAATGGATTGGCGATCCAACGCACGGCGACCGAATGCCCAGCGTCCAGCAATGCGTCGAGCCAGCGTTGGAAGCCGTGAGCGATCACCACCGGATCGCGCCGCTCGAAGGCGGCGATCAAGAGCTCCGTGATGTCGCGCAAGCGCGAGATGTCGTCGGTGCTCGCTCGCTTCGCCGCCAAGCGGGTGGCGAACTCCAACACCAGTAGGCGCGCTGGTAAGATGTCTTCGAGCAAAGCGTGGATTTCGGCGGCGTTGCCAGTGTTCTCCAAGAACGGCGGCAAGAGCTCCATCGTGCCGGTCTTGCGAAAATCCGCGACGGTCACGCCTTGACCGTGACGCACCGTGACCAGGCGCGCTTGCTCGAGCATCCGCACGGCCTCGCGTAGGGTGTTGCGATTGGTTCCGTACTGCGCGGCGAGCTCGCGCTCCCCGGGTAGACGCTCGCTGGGCTTGAGCGTTCCCTTCAAGATTTGGCTGCGCAGATCGCGAAAGATGGTGGCAGCGATGTTGGTCGAAGGGGGAGCGCGGTGTTCCATCTGCATGCGAAGTCTCGGCCGGGCCGAGGTCCGAGGACAAGCCTACAGCAAGATCGACACGCCGGCCGAAAGGTATGGATAGCCGATTCGCAGCAGGAAACCGACCGAATCACTGATCAAGAATCGCCCTCCGGCCGCGAAAGAGGCGTCCCACCCGTTCTCGCTGCCGGGGCCGTAACAGACGTTGCCGTTCGCACAATTGAAGGCACCGTCGTAGCGACGGTGCTGAAACACGATGCCGGCCTCGCCGAATACGCTGACTTTCGGCAGTAAGAAGAAGTTCCATTGCACCACCACCGGGACTTGCCAAATGTCCGCGGTGTAGCCGTCACCATAGTAAACGCCGTTGCGATAGTAGGCCGGGCAGCGCGAGTTGATGCCTGAGTGCGCCCAATCCAGCCCGAAGCCGATGCCCATGTTGTTGTTGATTTTGGGGATCGGGCCGTTGTCCAAAAATGGAATCGTCGCACGAAAGCCGGGGCCGAAGCCGTCACTCGCGCACGACTCGTTCCATTGCACCAGCAGGTGCGGTTCCAGCTCCACCGAGTAACGCTTGTGAGCGCCGGGTTCTTTGATTTGAGCCGAAGCCAAGGCCGGCGCCGCGAGTACGCCGAGCACGACGCAGAATTGCGTGAAGCGCATCAATCTTCCTTTTCTGAACGCGAGAGGGAATTAGAGCTCGAGTTGCAAGCGCTGCTCGACTTCACGCAGCAACTGCGGAGCACCGGACGTGATCTGCGAGCGGGCACTTTCGACCCAGTCACGTACAACGGATAGCCCGTGCTCGTCCATGGCTAGGCGCGGGCGATCGGCCAAGATGTTCCGCAGCCGCTCTGCTACGAGCTCACTCGCGGGGTTCGGCTGAACGTGGCCTCGCGCGAGGAGGCTGTGGCACAGATGCTGAAAGCGCTCGTCAGCTTCAGGCGCTTGCCAGTGAACGAAGCCCCGCACGCGCGGCGTCAATCCGCAAGCAATTGCCGACAAATACGCCTCATTTGCGGGAACGTCTCGCGCAAATGCAGCGTCCAAAAGTAACTCCACGCCAACGTGAGCCACCGCGCGAGCGGTGCCGCGTGACACGCCGTGGTCACTCAAGAAGCTCGAGGCTCGGCGAGAAAACTCCAAGAATGAAGCCGAGCCATGAAACGCATCGTCGGTTCGATGATGAAACGAGACTCCCGAGCTCAGCTCGCCGAGCGTGGTCATGGGCGGCCGCGCGCGCAGCATCGAAGCAAAGTCCGGGAGCATCGCCCCGAGCACGAATTCTGCGCGAGTCGAGCCGCGAGTCGCCTCGTTGCGTTGCGCGACCAGCGCGTGGCCAAAAAAATTCATGGCAAAACGACTGACGAACCTTCTATGAACAGGCGATGCCTGCCCGCTTCGTGATCCAGCTGATCGGTCGCGCGCCGCTTTCGAGTCGCGTGCATCGGCTTCGTTTTACCGCGCGCTCTCCCTTCGCTTGGGAAGCAGGGCAGTACCTGGTGATCGTCGGCGGGGCTGGACAAGCGCTCTTCCTACCCTATTCCATCGCCTCCGCGAACGATCCCGACAAACCCGGCGAATTCGAGCTGGCTGTCGCCGTTCACGCGGGGGCAGACGTGATGGATACGCTCCCGATCGGTGCGGAGCTCGAGGTGGAAGGTCCCGCGGGCGCCTTCACCTGGCAAGCGAGTCCGAGCCCTGCCGCTCTACTCGTGGGCGCAGGGACCGGCATTGCGCCGCTGCGCGCGTTGATCGAAGCCGAGTTGGCGCGCGCTTCGGAGACTCGTTTGCTGCTGATCGCCGGGCACCGAGAGCCGGAAGATGTGCTCTTTGCGCAGGATTTTGCGCGCTATGCCGTGGAGCATCCACGCTTTCATTTCATCCCGACGCTGACCGGTGGCAGCAGCGTTTGGCTCGGTCGACGCGGCAGGGTTCAGGCATTGCTGCTCGAAGCCGTGAACTCGCTCGGTCCCCTGGATGCTTACGTTTGCGGCCGGCTAGAAATGGTGAGCGACGTTGCGCGGCTGCTCGTGGCTCACGGCGTTCCAGAGTCCCGAATTCGCACCGAAGGTTTTTAAGAACCCATGCCTAGCGAGGGTGTGTCCTTTCGCGCCCGAACCTTGCTCGCTGCTCGACGCTCGGCCGAGGATGGTGCGGGTGGCGCCGACGCCGTGCTGGGTGTTGCGGCCTTTGCGCGCGGCGCTACGGACTTCACCTGCGGCGGCGCAGACTCCGCGATCGCTGGCGCGGGCGTTGCGCTCGCCAAGAGCGACTTGATCGGCAGGGCACCGCCGCTACCCAACTTGGTGGCGAGGAGCGTTGCTGCGGCTTGCAAGTCTTCCAAACACGGCTCCGCGCCGTGTGCGGCACTGCAGCGAGCGCGAGCCAGACGATAGGCAGCGCGACCCGCCCCGCCGGACTCGCGCACCAAGCGACGATAGCCGTCGCTCTCCTCGGCGAGTCGGGTCAACCACTCTCGGGGATTCGCGAATTCTTGCTGGGTGGGTCGCATGCTGGTTCTCGTGGCGTTTGGATGACAACGGCCGCACTGTGCGCAGCGTAAGTCTGACTGGTTATATCTGGTTTGGGCTACTGCAACGTGCGTGCCTCGCGGAGCTCGTCCATTGGCTGAGTTCGTTGGCTGTGAAAAACGTCCAACTTTGTTGCGATAGGCGAGCCCCCGGCCGTTTGGCCATAAAATTCGACTCTCGCAATCCGCCGATGATCCGTGTCCACAGCCCTGACCTCCGTGTCAGGCATGACGCAGGGGATTGCGAACTGGAAGGCCTCGAACGCGAAGCCCTCTTCGCGCCCATCGGATCGCATTTCGCAGCGATGGAACGGAAGCGCAACGGTATCGTTTTTCTCGCTGTTTCGATCCTGAAGCGCAGCGGTTGATGACGAGGCGACCCTGCTTGGGCAGACTCCCTGCTCGACATGTCAGCGAACAAGACAACCACGGCCGCGCGCAAGCGCTGCTGGTGGGCCGGTGATGACCCGTTGATGATCGCTTATCACGACACCGAGTGGGGCGTCCCGGTGCACGATGACCGCGTGCTGTTCGAGTTCTTGACCTTGGAGGGCGCACAAGCGGGCTTGAGTTGGCTGACGGTGTTGCGTAAACGAGAAGCTTACCGGGCGGCCTTCGCCGAGTTCGACGTCGAGCGCGTCGCGCGCTTCACTCCGCAGCGTATCGAGCGATTGATGCAGGACGCGGGCATCGTGCGCAATCGACTGAAGCTCGAATCGACCGTCAAGAATGCGCGCGCCTTTTTGAAGGTTAGAGAGGAGTTCGGCTCATTCGCCAAGTATCAATGGCGTTTCGTCGATGGCGTACCGCTTCAGAACGCGGTGCGCGCGCGCAAGGACATTCCCGCGCGCACTCCCGTGTCGGACGCGTTCAGCAAGGATCTCAAAAAGCGTGGCTTCAGCTTCGTCGGATCGACGATCATGTACGCTCACATGCAGGCAGTGGGTATGGTGAACGACCATTGGCTGGACTGTTTTCGGGCCGCAAAACTGGCTGGGAATTCCAGCAAACGGCGTACGAAATAGCGAGCTTGACCCGCGCTGCCTGGGCGAAAACCCAGGGCTTTCAGCTCGCGAAAGACTCCCAGTCCAGGTCGGCGCACAACACACGGACCCCGTCGGTCTCCGGAATGGCAATCGAGAACGTGACGCACGCGCGCGCGTCGGCAATCGACAAGTATGGCCTCGAAATTTGCACGGCCATCGGCTGTGCGACCGCGCGACGGAAGTACGGCCTTCGAAACCAATTGGCGCCCTCGGCGTCGGCGCACGGCAAATAGCGAGGATCGAGCCGGCGCGCCGCTTCACGCGGTCCGATGTTGCCCCCGACCTGCACGCCCTCGGCCGAGAGTAAATAGCAGCGCTGCACGCCTCCCAGGGCCAAAAATTCGGCGAACGCATGTTCGGGTTCGCCACCTAGACGCAATAGCTCCGCCGCTTCCTCGAACTTCCTCGAATAGTGCGCGAGCACGCTGCGCTCACTGCTCGACTGCCGACGCACGCGCTCTTGAAAGCAATTGAACAATTCGTTCAATACACTGCGATAGTCCTCGTCCGGCGTCAGACACGACCGCGGCTCGCCGAAGTAGTAGCCTTGCACGAAGTCGACGTCGCTCTCCATGGCGATCAGTGAATGCTCGGCGGTCTCCACGCCCTCCATCACCACCAAACAACCGGCTTCGTGGATCAACGAGACTAGTCCCGGCAGGATGCGCCGAACTCGCGGGGTGCGCATGGCCTCCACCACCATCGAGCGATCGAGCTTCACGATGTCCGGCTTCAGCCGCCAAATGCGCTCGAAATTCGATTCGCCCGCGCCGAAATCGTCGATCGCGACCAGGCAGCCGAGGTCTCGGAAATACTGCACGCAGCGGGCGAGATTCTCTTCGTCGTAGGCCGAGGTCTCCAAAATCTCGACCACCACGCGGTGCGCAGGCACGCCATAGCGCTCGAGTACCCGCGGCAAGATCGCGCGGGTAGAATGACCCTCCAAGATCAGCGCGGGGCTGACATTGAGGAAGATCCAGTTGTTGGCTGCGCCTTGCAGCACGCAATTCTGCAGATGCAGGGCACGGCAAATCTGATCGAGCGCGATCGCCTCGTCCCCGGCCTTGCGAAACATGCGATGCGGTGAGACCAAGCGATCTTGCGCGTCGTAGGCGCGCAGCAACGCTTCGTAGCCGACGGGCTTGTGGTGCGCGAGACTCAAAACGGGCTGAAGCGCCGTGCGCAGCGTGTACTCACCAAAGCGTGCGTGCGCGAGTCCGCCGTCGAGCTTGATGTTGGCGAAGATCTGCGAGAGCCAGGCGAGGTCCACGCGTTCCGGTGAGGCCGGTGGTGGATGCGACGAGCGATGAATCGCCGGCGGTCGCGACGACAAACGCGTCTTCGCTGCCGCTTGCGCTGGCTCGGGTGTCTCCACTTCCGGGTCCGGACGCGCGCCAAAGACTGGGTCGTGATCCGTTGGATCTGCCAGGGCACGTCGCAGCATGAGATGTACAGCGTGCCACATTGGGCATTTCGCGTCCGTTTCTGAGCCGGCTTGCGCACAAACCAGGTGCGACTCTAGGCTACCCTGTGCGCGAATGTGTCGACCACGACGGTGAAGCATGGGCGCGCCGTTGCGCGCTCGTGATCTTGCTGTCGCTGCTGGCATTTTTCGGCCTAATTGCCGCGGCGATGGCGCTCTATCCCGGGGGCAATTGGAGCGATCGGGCGGCGCCCGGACACCGTTTTTTCGCGAACTACTTCTGCGACCTGACGCAGCCCATCTCACTGTCAGGGGTGAAGAACCCGTTGGGCTCGCGGCTCGCGCAGCTCGCGATGGTGAGCTTCGGCGCGGCACTCTCGGCCTTCTTTTGGCTCGTTCCGCGCCATTTCGCACCCGCCGCCGCGCGCGCGGGTGCGTGGACGCGCGGCCTCGGCGAGAGCGCGGTGCTTGGCTACTTGGCGGTGCCTTTCACGCCCTCCGAACTGTTCGGGGACGTGCATGCGTGGCTGTCGTTGCTGGCCGGCGCGCTCGGGCTCACCGCAGCGCTTTGCGCCGTGGGGGGCTTGTTGCGCTCGCAGCGCGTCGCGCGCGCGCTCGGCATGGTTGGTGCGCTATCGCTCTTGGCGGGCGGTGTACACGCAGTGCTGTTCGTTGGTTACATGCACTCGAGTGAGCCGCCGCCGCTGCTCGTGCCCACCGTGCAAAAGCTGGCCGCGTCGTTACTGAGCGGTTGGATGCTCGGCGTTGCGTGGCTGACGCTCAGTCGTCGCCGCGAAAGCGCTCGGTAGCGCGGCGGTCCGCCTTGGTGGGCCGACCTGCGCCGCGCGCTCGCACCGCGACTCGTTCTTCTTTAGGTGGCGGTGGCGGCGAATGGTCGGCGTACAGCAGGCGGGCCAGCGGCGCAGCGACGCGCTTGTCTGCGAGCTGCAACACTTCCCAGACGATGTTGCCGCGAGGCGAATACGCGGTGATTCGATCACCCACGCGCAAGGCGTGGCTCGACCGTGCGGGGTTGCCGTTGACGCGCACATGGTTCGCATCGCAGGCCGCCTGGGCCAAAGTACGCGATTTGAACAAGCGCGAAGCAAACAAGAAGCGATCGAGTCGCACCGACTCCGTCAACCGTTCACCGTGTTCGTCTCATTGTGTCGTTACTTCACGCGCGGGGCCCGCTTCGGGCTGAGGGGCCGCGACACTAGCCGGTGCGGGCGGCGGTGTCTCGAGCCGCGTCGCCTCGGGCGCTGCGGGTATGATCGGCTCCGGGCGCTCGAGGACTGGCGAAAAACCGCGCTGTGGCGGACGGCTCGGTGTACTGATTGCGGCCGCAACCGCAGGGACGGCACGCGCTACTCGTTCGCCTTCCGCGCGCTCCTCGTGTTCGGTCGCGTTCCGCGCGAGCGACGAGCTGAAGATGGTTCGCTGGGGTTGCGCACTCTCGTAGCCGCTCAAGGCACTGACGACCCGAGGCTCGCCTCCGATGCGCGTCGGAATCAGCAGCACCGCGAAAGCCACGAATGCCAGTGAGCCCGCGGTGAGGCCGATGCAGGGCGCCCAGCGCCATTCGAAGAAGTCGGTGACCAATTGAGGAACTCGCATGGTGACGTCCTGATTGCCAAGGGCGGGCCGTACCCGTCGGGCGAATGGAGGGTACACGTGACTCCAAGGCTCGTCACGCGACCGCTGCGCATTTCTCGTCGCAGGTTTCGATTCAGTTTCGCGGGCCCACTTTCGTGGCGACTTTGACGCGCGCCGAGCAGTTGCCCCGCAGCTCAACCGCCGGAAAATTCGTCCTCGGCGTCGGCGCCGGGCGGTGTCGCATCATCGCGATCGAGCAGGTAGTTCTCGGGCAAACTGACGTCCTGGGTGCCCGAGCCTTTGCCTCGTGGCACGCGCATTGCCGAGGGCGGAAAGGGCTGGGAGCCGTCGATGTGCTCCAGGGCCAGCCGCAAATCGGCCAGTGTGGCGATTTGCATGAGGCGCTGTCGGAGCTCGGCCGAACCTCGAAACCCCTTGGTGTACCAGGTCGAATGCCGACGAAACGAGCGCATCGCCATGCGCTCTCCGAACCAATCGGTGAGCAGCGTGGCGTGCTCCAACATGATCTCGACGATGCCGCCAAGGAGCGGCGGATTTTCGGGCTCACGTCCGTCGAACACGCTCACCAGATCTCGAAATAGCCAGGGCCGTCCGAGGCAACCGCGCCCGACGATCACGCCGTCGCAGCCGGTGCTGCGCATCATGCGCAGTGCGTCCTCCGCCTCCCAAATGTCGCCGTTGCCGAGTACTGGGATGCCGCGGACTGCTCGTTTCAATTCCGCGATCGCCTCCCAGCGCGCTTCGCCGTCGTACAGTTGCGATGCGGTGCGCGCGTGCAGACCGACCGCGCGACAACCCTCCGCTTCACCGACCCGACCCGCGTCCAAGAACGTCAAGAGCTGGTCGTGGATACCCATGCGGAACTTGATGGTGACCGGGACCGCGCCCGCATTTTTCACGCACGCTCGCACGATCGCCGCCAGCAGCTTGGGTTTGACCGGAATCGCCGCGCCGCCGCCCTTGCTCGTGACCTTTCGCACCGGGCAGCCGAAGTTCATGTCGATGTGATCGACGCGCCCTTCACCCACGAGGCGCTTGGTGGCTTCGCCCACGTAGTAGGGATCGACGCCGTACAATTGCAAGCTGCGCGGGTTCTCTTCCGGGCCAAAATCGGCGATGCGCAACGTCTTCTGGTTACCCTCCACGAGCGGGCGCGCCGTGATCATCTCGCTCACGTACAGCCCCGCGCCGAAGCGCCGACACAGCGAACGAAACGGGTAGTTCGTGACGCCGGCCATCGGCGCGAGCACGACTGGCGGCCAGACGCGCATCGGGCCAATCTCGAGCGCTGCGAACTCGCCGGGCGCCGCCGGTTTGACGTCGCGGTTCAGATCACTTTTGTACTGTTCGTCCATCGCGCTTCACGGTTTGTCGTAGGGCAGGCTAGTGCGGGGTTTTTTGTGGCGCCACACGCGCCAATCCCCCGCGGTCGCCGGCGCCGAGATGTCGTCACAGGCGGGCGGCGCATCCACGCCAATCAAGCGCCGCGGCTCGAGCTCCTGACTGTCGGCGCGCAAGATCCGCTCGTGTTCGTCCAAGAAGTACGCATTCGTCAAGCCTTGGCCGCGCTCGGCGGGCCAAGCGTAGGCGTAGAAGTGACGCTCGGCGGCTTCGTCGTCAATCGCATCAGCGGGCTTTGCGGTGTAGCCGCCACCCTGCTTCGGCAAGCACACGAGCACCAGGTAGCCGCCGATTTCTGCAGCCGGCCCGAGCCGTGTGTCGACGAGGTGGGGGTAACCCTCGAGTACTGGCGGTTCGACGCGGTTCCCCGAGCGCACGCCGAACTCCGCAGTCAGCTCGCCGAGTAGCCCCGCCGAACCCACGCGGTCGCCATCCGGATCGTAGAAGGCGTTCTTCCGCCAGGCATCTTCCGCAAACAGGATCTCACGCAGCCGTGATACCGCGCGCTGCTCGGTGGCGGTCGTGCCGCCTTCGACCATTCCCGGCACGGCCTCGAGCACCAAGAAGCGAAACGTGCCGACCGTTGCACAGACGCCTGCCAGCGCGAGCGCCGCCTTGAACCATCGAACTGGGCGGCGTGGCTCCGCGGGTAAAGAGACGAACCCGAGTAGCGTGCCGACCGCAGCGAACAGCGCGAGCTTGGTCAACCACAGTGACAGCACTCCCGCTGTGCACAGCGCGCCCACGCGCACGAGCACGCTGCGCGCCACCACTTCAGGCGAGGTATCGGCACTCGGGACCAGCGGCGCGTCCGGGTTCATCACGGGCGCCCCTAGTAGCACCGCCACGACGCACTGCGGGAACTTCAGCGAAAAAATGCACAAACTGCAGCCCACGTCGGCTCCGAGTACCTCTCCCTGCGCGCCGCCCTTGGACGCCGAAGGCTGCGACGCGGCGCGCCGCGATGAGCGACCATCAAAAAAAACACGCCCGAGACCCGCGGGCCCCACGCGAGTGTCAGCGCTTGCCGCTGCTCGGAGGCGGATGAGGTGACAGGTGCGTCGCCAGCTCCAAGCTTTCCGGCTCGACGCTGCCCGTGCCGAGCGAGTAGCCCACCAAGGGTCGCGTGCTCGCGTCCGGCTTTTGCTTCAGCGGTGACGAGCGACTCTCTACCGGTTGCGAAATCGGTGCGCTGGAGGGGGCGCTGGTCGTGCTGGTCAACGTATGTCGTAACTCTTCTGGTGGGGATGAGTATCGCGCCGCTGGCGGTGGAGACAGCCGCGACGGCGGTGGCGAGAGTCGAGAAGGGATGGGCGTCGTGAACGGAGTTCCGCGAGGCGGGCTCAGCACGCTGCTGATGGGCAAGGCCCTTTGCGAGTCGTGCCCCGCGCTCGAACTGGGCGAACCTTCACCCGTCGAACTCGGGACGATCGGCTGACCGAGACGCGCTTCCAGCTCGATCTGCGCGAGCGTCTGCGCGGCCGCGCTGAAGCGTCCAGGGCTCGAATCACGCCGAGACTCGGGCGAGGGCGGGCGAGTCGAGAGCGGAATTCGCGGACCACCGAGCTCGCTCTTCAGCCGATGGATCTCGTGCAGCGCCTCGTCGCGTTCGCGCTCGATGCGCGCAACCGCGATTTGCGCCTCGTCGCGCTGCGCTTGCAGACGCGCGACGGTCTCTCTCGCGCGCTCGCGATCCTCGGCCAGCTTTTGTGCCGTCCGCTCGAGCTCCGCGCGTTCGGCGCGTTCCACTTCCGAAATCGTGGATACGGGAGGCGGCTCGAGTTCGACGAGCCGAATCGGCGCGGACGGTACCTCGTCTTGAATCAAGGTCGGCGCGAGTGCCACCTGGTCGCGTCGTTCGAGTTCTGCGAGGCGCGCGTGCAGCGCTTCGACCGCCGCGTCGCGCTTCTTCAGTTCGAGCTCCTGTTCGTCGAGCAACTTGACCAAAAATAGGTCTTGCTGGTCGATCAGGTAGCCGCGCTCGTGCGCGTGCTCCTTGCGCGTGCGATCCAGCACCTGCTCGAGCTCGCTGATTTTGCGCTCGAAGATCTGCTGCTGTTCGCTGGCGACGCCGAGTAGGTCGCGCAGTCCCTCGAGCTCGAGCGCCAAGGACTCATTGGCTTCACGCGCGCCGCCGAGACCGTTGCCGAGTTGTTGAATGGCGCGGAACAGGCCGGTCAGACTCGCGTCTGCGCGCGCGCTCGCGGCCAGTGCCGCTTGCAAGCGAGCGTCGCTCTCGTTCGCCAAGACAGGCAAGGGTGACGATTTTCGCTGGGGTTCCGCGACCGGCGGCAACGTGGGTTCGTTCGACATGGGGAGGCGGTCTCAGCCGAGCTGACGCTGGGGCCGATGGTACAGGCTTGTTGCCTTTGGTTCGAGTGCGGCTTTCGGGACTCGACGCGGGCGAGCGTTTCTCTGTGCATCGGCTCATTTTCCGCCCAGACGGTTATCAACTAGGCGCGCTGCCAGGCCGGGGCTATGCCATTGAAAATATGGGCGCATCATCAGCGAATGCGGGGGCTACCGGTGATCGGCAAGAGCTGCCGGCCGAGACCGGTTATCCGGAGCTCGAGCAGGCCCTGGCCGTGCTCAGGGAGCGGGCCAGCGCGTTCGCGCGCGCGCCGCTCACCGAGAAAGTGGCTTGGTTGCGCGAGATGGCCAGTCGTTTTCACGAACTCGGGCCGCGCATGGTCGCGGCCGCTTGTGAAGCCAAGGGGGTTCCGCTGGGATCACCCCTCGAGGGTGAGGAATGGGTCGCGGCGCCGGTGCCGATCATTCGCAATTTGAAACAGCTTTCGGACTCGCTCGATCAGGTGCGGCGTGCCGGGGCGCCCAGAATCGACCCTGGCCGCGTGTCCTTTACTTCGCACGGCCGCGTGGCGGTCGAGGTGACGCCCCACGAATGGTACGACGGACTCCTATACGCTCCCTTCCGCGCGAAGACTTGGCTCGCTCCGGAGGTCGACGTCACACAGCTGCCGCAAATTCAGGCGCACTTTTACAAGCAGTCGGAGCCGGAGGGCCGGGTGGCTCTGGTGCTCGGCGCGGGCAATGTCGCGTCCATCCCGGTGCTCGACGTCGTCTACAAGTCGTTCGTCGAAGGGCGAGTGTGTTTGCTCAAGATGAGCCCGGTCAATGCGTATTTGGGCCCGCTCCTCGAGTTGGCCATGGCGCCGCTGATCTCGCGCGGCTTCCTGCGCATCGTGTACGGTGGGGTCGAGGTCGGCGCGCACTTGGTCGCGCACCCCGCGATCGACGAACTACACATCACGGGTTCGCTCGAGACTCACGACAGAATCGTGTGGGGAGAAGCGGGCGCCGAGCGGGCAGCGCGCAAGAAACAAGGGACCCCGCTGTTCGACAAACCGGTGAGCAGTGAGCTCGGCAACATCAGTCCAGTGTTGCTGGTTCCCGGCAAATACAGCAACCGTGAGCTCGACACGATGGCGCGCGGAATCGCGGGAATGGTCGTGCAGAACGCTTCGTTCAACTGCAACGCGGCTAAGATGTTGATCACGCCGCGCGGTTTCGACCAGCGCGATGCGCTGCTCGCGCGCTTGGAACTGGAGCTTGCCAAGAGCGCGCCGCGCAACGCGTACTACCCCGGCGCAGAGGCGCGCTACGCAGCCTTGACCAAGGACGCCGAGCACGTCACTCGCATCGGCGAAGCAGCTCCCGGTCAGTTGCCGTGGACGCTGATCACCGAACTCGATCCACAGTCTGCGGCGCCGCAGTTCAGCGTCGAACCGTTCTGCAGCATCTTGAGCGAGGTCAGCGTGGGGAGCGCTGACCCAGTCGAGTTCTTGGCCAGCGCCACCGCCTTCGCCAATGAGCGACTGTGGGGCACGCTCAACGCGATGTTGTACGTCACGCCGAACACCGAGCGCGATTCGGCCTTATCGAAAGCTCTCGAGGATGCGATCGCCGAGCTTCGCTATGGCACTGTGGCCGTCAATCATTGGCCAGCTGCAGGCTATGCGCTCGGGACGGCGCCGTGGGGTGGCCACCCGAGCGTCCGCTTGGCGGACGTGCAAAGCGGCCTGGGCTGGGTGCACAACTCGTTGATGTTCGACGCGCCGGCGATCGAAAAGACCGTGCAACGCGGGCCATTGCGCGCTTTTCCAGCTCCCCCGTATTTCCCCGGCCATCGCTCTTTGCACCTCTTGGGCCGCGCTTTGGCTGATTTCGAGGCAGCGCCGAGCACGGTCGGTTTGGCCAAAGTCGGGTACTTTGCGGTCCGCGCCTGAGATGGCAAAGTCCCGGGCGCTGCCGACCCAGGTCGCCCGCCTCTACCCATAGAAATCATGCCTTACACGACTGACGACGTTCGAATCGAGAGCCTCCGGCCACTGATCCCGCCAGCCATCTTGATGGAGGAGCTGCCCGTATCGGAGGCGGACACCCGCCTGATCGCCGAGGCTCGCTCCGAAGTCGCGCGCATCGTGACCGGTGAAGACGACCGCTTGGTGATCGTCGTCGGGCCATGCTCGATCCACGATCCGCAAGCCGGCATCGAATACGCGAAGCGGCTCAAGCCAGTGGCGGACGCGCTGCGCGCCGATCTCAAGATCGTGATGCGCACCTACTTCGAGAAGCCGCGCACCACCGTCGGTTGGAAGGGGCTGATCAACGATCCCAAGCTCGACGGCTCGTTCTCGATCAATCTCGGACTGCGCGTGGCGCGGAAATTCTTGCTCGACGTCGTGCAGCTGGGCGTGCCCACCGCCACGGAGTTCCTCGACCCGATCTCGCCGCAATTCGTGGCCGATCTCGTGTCGTGGGGCGCCATCGGTGCACGCACGACCGAGAGTCAGGTGCATCGCGAATTGGCTAGCGGCCTGAGCATGCCCGTGGGTTACAAGAACGGCACGAGCGGTGACGTGCAGATCGCGGTCGACGCAGTCCGCTCCTCGGCTGCACCGCACCATTTCCTGTCCGTCACGAAGCAAGGCTTGGCCGCCATCGTCTCGACGCGAGGCAATCAGTATTGTCATCTGATCTTGCGCGGGGGCCGCTCCGGCCCGAACTACGCGGCCGAACCGGTCGCGGAAGCGGCCGCCGCGCTGGGCAAAGCGGGTTTGCGCCCGGCATTGATGGTCGACTGCAGCCACGCCAATAGCCAAAAGAACCACAAAAATCAGGTGAAAGTCGGCGAGTCACTCGCCACTCAAATCGCCTCCGGCAGCGAGGCGATCTTTGGCGTGATGTTGGAGAGCAACTTGGTCGAAGGCCGTCAGGACGTGGTTCCTGGAAAAGCGCTCACGCACGGACAAAGCATCACGGACGCCTGCCTCGGTTTCGACGAGACGGTCCCGGTGCTCGAAAAACTGGCTGAAGGCGTGCGCGCCCGGCGCAAGCTCAAGGCCTAGCTTCTGGCTGGAGCCGTCGCGCCGCTCGCGTCGGCGTGGCTGTCATCGGAGTCGCTCGAGCGCGCGTCGTCGATTGCTTGATAGAGCGACAACGCGCCGCGCGCGACGCCATCGAGGCCCCTCGACAGCGCGTCGTAGGAAAGCGAATCGAGGGGCACATTGCCGGTGTGCGCGGCTGGGATGGCCGGGGCCAGCTCAGCCAGCCAGGTGACGTCGGCCGGGAACAGGCCCGCGTCCACCACTGGCCTGCGCGCGAGCGAAAGCAGGCTGCTACTTCGCAAGCGCGCGAGCATGGCCGCGCCGTTTGGAGTCGCATCGTGGACCGCGATTACCTTCAGGCCCGCTCGCGCTTCGAGTACGCGCTGCGCCTCTATCGAGAGCGCAGCGGGATAGCCGCTCTCGGCGACGATCAGCGCCGCGAGCGCGCGGTGAGCCCCGTTTTTCAGGAGCAAGTCGACCACAGCGTCGCGCTCGACGATCACGACGCACAGGACTTCGCCCGGCAGGTACTCGGCACCCGCGTCGCTCAGCGACGCTTCCCTGATCAAGTTCGGCACCTCGTGTACGGCGGTCCACTTCGCGAGCCAACGCGTGACGTTGGTGCGAGGCGCGGGGTCGCGCCGAGTGACCACGCCGGTTCCGACCAGGCCGACGCCAGTCAGTGTCAGCGTGATGCCGGACACCAAGGTCAGGCCCCAATCGGCGTTGAGCGCGTACACCCAAAGGGTGATGCCGAGTACGATCATACACAGCCCAATCAGCCCGCGGCGCGCGATGTAGCGGGTGACCTGGACCTTGTTGCGCGCGTAGGCGATGTATAGCTGGTTTTCACTGAAGAAATGCCGCTGGTCGCCGCTCGCGCGAGCGAGCAGTTCCTGCCACTCGGCGTCCGAAATGCCATCCTGCTCGGGGTCGAACACAGGCTCGCTCACGGCGTGCTCTCCTCGCGCTCGGCGTGCACACCGGCACGTCCGGAACGGGCGGCGCGGTGACGGGCTCGTGTGCGCCCGGCCTGCGTTTCGGCGGCTAGCGTTGCGAGGTACTCGTCGTAGTCGATTTGCATCGTGTGGCGGCGCGAGGGAACGTAGCGCGCAAACATCTCCGCGCGGTCGCGTTCGGTGCGCCGCTTGCGCTCGGCGCTGTCCGGCAGGTCGTAGCTTCCGCTCAATAGTTCGGCGATGAGCTTGCCTTGCGCCTCCGCGAGCGGCATGACCGCCCCCACCGGTTGCGCGAGGCCTACGAAGAAAAGGTCCGTTCGGTCCAACGGGAAGATCCGCAAAAACAGCGGCAAATCATTGCCCTCGAGCGGGACGACGCCGCGCGGAAAGAACGGAAAACTCACGTTGTAACCCGTTGCGTAGATGATCACGTCGACAGTCTCCACGCTGCCATCGGCAAAGTAGACACGCTCACCGTCGCGCTTCACGAGCGCGGGCTTGGCGCGCACGTCGCCCGAGCCCAAGCGCGTCAAAATGTCGGAAGACAGGGTAGGATGCGCTTGATCCAAGTGATGATCGGGCTTTGGCAAGCCGAAGTCTTCCAGCCGCCCGACTGCCAGCCGAAACCAGAGTTCGGCCAGTGTGCGGCGCACACGCGCTGGCACGAACGAAGGAATCAGCGCGCCTTGGTCAATCGGCTTGCCGAACGCATACTTCGGCAGCACCCAGGCGCCGCGCCGAGCACAGAGAAACACCTGTTCCGCAACGCCCGGATGGCCGAGTTCGCTCGCGATGTCCATCGCCGAATTGCCCATGCCGACCACCAACACGCGCTTGCCGCGCAGCGCGTACGGTTCGTCGGGGTCGAGGTAAGCGTGCGAGTGCAGTTCTAGTCCCGAGAATTCGCCCGGGATCGCCGGATCGGGCCACGCTGGATCCCAATGGTGCCCATTCGCAACGACCAACGCGTCGAAGTCCTCGGCCGCCCCCGTGCCTAAGCTGAGGCGGAATCCCCCGGAAGGGCGGGGCTCGGCGCGCTCGACCGTGGTCTCGAAACGGATGTGTGAGGCGAGTCCGAATGCGTCCGAGTAGTCCTGAAAGTAGCGTGCGATCAAGTCGTGCTTCGGATAGTCCGGGTAATGCTTGGGCATCGGAAAATCGCGAAATTGCATGCGTTCGCGCGAGGTGTTGATGTGCAACGAGCGATAGGCGCTACTCAGGCCGTTCTTGTTCTTGAACACCCAATTGCCTCCGACGCGGTCGCTCTTCTCGAAGCACTGGACGGACAAGCGCGCGTCGGTCAGCGCTTTGAGGGCGGTCAGCCCACACGCGCCGGCGCCGATCACCGCAACCCGCGGCCGGCGATTCACGCGGATTCCGCCATGTAGGTTGATCGGGGCCAGGCTCCACGACCGGAACCAGGAATACCGATTTTACCCGATGATTGACCAAGCCTACAGCGTGCTCCGCCGCGCGTACGGCCGCTCCGTGTCGAAAGCGCGGGAGAAAACCCGGGTAGAACAGAACGACGAGTTGCCGACATAAAAAGCGTCACGGCCCCGAGGATGGCGGGGTCCCGTTCGAGCCGCAAGGCTGCTACCATGTGACGAGGAATTTGCTCGAATGCTGCGCATCTTGGTAGTCGAAGACTCGGCCAGTATGCGTTCCTTCGTCAGGAACGCTCTCGAGTCGGACTCTCGTAGTTCGGCGGGCGTGGATGTGGTCGAGGCCTCCAGCGGTTTCGAGGCGCTGCGGCTGCTGCCGCGTGGCCCCTACGATCTGGTGATCACCGACATCAACATGCCCGACATCAATGGCCTCGAGTTGATCTCGTTCATTCGCAAGAGCGAGTCACACAAAGCCACTCCCGTGTTGATCATCTCCACTCAGTCGTCCGAGCGCGACCGCGCACGCGGCTTGTCCTTGGGCGCGAACGGCTACCTGATCAAGCCGTTCTCGCAGGAGGCTTTGCAGGCCGAGGTCTGGCGCTTCTTACCGAGTGGTGTCGCCCACGCCAAGCCGCATGGCTGAGCTGTCCGACAAAGCGCGCGAGGAGTTCTTCTCCGAGGCGCAGGAGATCATCGAGACTCTGTCTCGAAATTTGCTCAGCTTGGATTCGACGATCAAGGCGGGCATCAGTGATCCCTCGCTGATCAACGAAGCGTTCCGCGCGGTCCACACGCTGAAGGGGCTCGCGGGCTTGTTCGGCGCGGTGCGACTCGGCGCGCTGTCGCATCGGCTCGAGGACGTGCTCGACGATTTGCGCCTCGGCCGCATCAACCTCGGCCAAGAAGTGCTCGATGTTTTGTTCGGCGCCGTCGAGGCGTACACGCGCATTTTGCAGGCCGAAAAGTCCGATTCGGACGACGACCTGGAGGTCGACCAGCAACTCTTCGCGGAGCTCGAGCGCATCGGTGCCGGCGCGACCCAGCGAGAGAGTCCGGTCGCCGATTACGAGCTCGATCCGGGGCTGCTCGCCGTGCTCACCGAGTACGAAGAGCACCGTCTGCGCGCCAACATCGAGCTGCAAATGCAGCTGTACCGGCTGCGCGTGCAGTTCGACTTGTCGACCATCGACAAGGTGCTGGAGGACATGAAAGAGCGTGCCAAGCGGCACGGCGAAATCATCACCTACTTGCCGACCGGCGAGGCGACCAGCGCGGACACCATCGAGCTCGATTTGCTGATGGCCTCGCGCGACGATCTGGCGACACTGATCGGCTCGCTCGGCGCAGACAACGTCGTGATTGAGGAGATCCCGCGTCGCGCACGGCGTTCGCACCCGGCGACCCAACCGCCGCGCCGGCCCACGGCGCTCGGCCGCGCCGATTCCGTGGGCATGCAGCCGGATCTGGAGCGGGTGGGCATCGAACAAGCGGCGTCGCTGCGTTCGCTCACGCAGACCGTCCGTGTCGACATTCGCAAGCTCGATCACCTGATGAACATCGTGGGTGAGCTCGCGATCGTGCGCAGCGCGTTCGGGCGCGTCGCCGAAAAGCTGCGCGGCGAGGGGCAGCGCAAGCTCGCCGCCGAGCTGCAGCGCCTGCATCGCAACTTCGACCGCCGCCTGGGTGAGATGCAAGACGGCATCCTCGAGGTGCGCATGGTGCCTCTGGGGCAGGTCTTCGATCGCTTGGCGCGTGTGGTTCGGCAGATCAGCCGCGAGGTCGGTAAAGAAATCCGCCTGGTCATCACCGGCGCCGAGACTGAAATCGACAAGCTGATCGTGGAAGAGCTGAGCGATCCGCTGATGCACATGATTCGCAACGCCATCGACCACGGCATCGAGCCCGGGCAGGGGCGCGTCGAAGTCGGCAAGCCGCTGGCAGGGACCATCGCGCTGAACGCCTTTCAAAAGGGCAATCACGTGATGATCGAGGTCGAAGACGACGGTCGGGGCATCAATCTTTCCAAGCTGACGGAAAAGGCCATCTCCCTCGGCAAGCTGACTCGCTCGGAAGCGGAGGAAATGAGCCGCGACGAGATGCTGGCGCTGATCTTCTTGCCCGGGCTGTCCACTCGCGAATCCGCGGATGACGTGAGCGGGCGCGGTGTCGGCATGGACATCGTCAAGACCAACATCTCCAAGCTGGGCGGTGTGATCGACGTCCACAGTGAATCCGGCATCGGCACGAAGATGACCATCACGCTGCCGATCACGCTCGCCATCGTGAGTGCGCTGTTGATTCAAGCCGGACAGCACACGCTGGCCATGCCGCTCTCGTCCGTTTCGGAGGCCATTGCGTTCGACGAAGGCGCCGTGCGCCTGGTCGACGGCCGCGAGGTGATTACGCTGCGCGGGCAGACCTTGCCGCTGTGCCGGCTCGATCGCTTGATGGAAATGGAGACCGCGCCCGACTCCGCGTCGCGTCGCCGCTTCGTGGTGGTCGCGGCTCTCGGTCAACGCCGTCTCGGACTCGTCGTCGACTTCTTGTATGGGCAGGAAGACATCGTGATCAAACCGCTCGGGAAATCACTGTCGGGCGTGCGTGGGTTCGCGGGGGCGACCGAGCTCGGGGACCAGCGCGTGGGTTTGGTCTTGGATGCCGCGGGCCTGATCGAAGAAGTCCTGGCAGGCGCCGAGGCGCCTCGCATGTTGGAGCGCGCCAGTGGCTAACCTCACACAATCGACCGCGTCGCGCTTGGCTCGTCGCATCGGCGACCGTGGCCCCGTGCGCGAGTTTCTGATGTTCGCGCTGGCCGGTGAGCTGTACGGGGTGGAGCTCACGCGTATCAAGGAAATCCTGAGTCCCCCACCGATCACCACCGTGCCCCGCGCGCCACGCAACGTGGTCGGCGTGTGCAGCGTGCGCGGGCTGCTGGTCACCGTGCTCGACCTGCGCCGCACCCTCCACGTGGAAGAGCGACCCTTGACCCGCCGCGGCCGTATCTTGCTCGGCGCTGCAGAATCAGGTGAAGTGATTGGTCTCTTGGTCGACGAGGTGAGGCACGTGGTGAGGCTTGCCGCGAACGAGATCGAACCTGCGGCATCCGCGCTCGGCGGGGACGTTTCCGAGTTCGTGCTGGGCATCGGTCGTCCGGCAGGGGAATTCTTGATTTTGCTCGATTTACCCTCGGTCGTGTCCGGCTAAGCCCATGTTCAAGGAATTTCGAGGAACTCAGGCCGGCGCGCTCGGCAAGCAAGAGCGCCCAGATCCGCAAAAGAGCCTGGTGGGCTTCGTGGTGGGGGACATCACTTACGCGGTGCCCATCGCGTCGGTGCGCGAAATCGTCAATCCCGTACCGCTCGCCGAATTGCCCCACGCGCCTCCGGCGGTCGCGGGCGTTGCCGATCACCGCGGTGAGATCGTGCCGATCATCGATCTTCGGGTACGCTTCGGGCTGAAGCCAAACGCTGATTCACGGAAAGGAAAGTGGATCTTGATCGAGGTCGAGGGCAGAGGAGTCGGCTTGGCCGTCGATCGCGTGACCGAGGTCTTCGGCAAGGGCGGCAGCGAAATCAAACCGCCCCCCGCGCTCGGCGCGGGGGATGACTTGCGAGGCATCGCTGGCGTGACTACGCACGACGGCGCGCTGACGTTCGTGCTCGAGGTCGGTCAATTCGACGTACTCACGCGCCAGATCCCAGAGAGCAGTCTGCGCGCATCACTCCGGGCGGCCCGATGAGTCGCGCCCAAGAGCTCGAAGCAGGCTTTGCCTCGGACGATCCGGAGTCACGTCGTCGTGCGGTGGATTTTCTGCGAGAAACGCTGCGCGACCCGCACGTCGGTGAGCTTTCGATCGAGGGCGACACCTCCGCCCGGTACCTGCTCGGTGCGCTGGGTGACAGCGACTGGCGCGTGCGCAAGCAAGCGATCGAGGTCGTGCGCTCGCTGGCGCCCTCTCCGGAGCTACTGAGCGGCTTGATCCACGCGCTCGAGCCTGGTGACAACGTGGGCTTGCGCAACGCAGCCGTCGAGGCGCTCGGCGCATTTTCCGAGCAGGCGGTCCAGGCCTTGTCCGAAAAGACGCCGTCCCTCGACGCGGATGGCAAGAAGCTCGCGGCGGAAGCGTTGGCGCGCACGCTACACCCGTCCGCGCTCGACGCACTGCGCCCACTCTTGAGTGATGACGACTCGAACGTGCGCGCGGCGGCACTCGAAGCAGTCGCCACCGTGGGCACTGGCGCGGCTCCCGAAGCTTTCGAGATCTTGGCTGCCTGTTTGAAGCGCCCCGCCGAGGTCGCGTTCGTGAGGCTGTCGGCGCTCGACGGCATCAATCGGCTCGGGTCGCTCTTACCGTGGTCGACCATCGAGAGCATGCTGCACGATCCGGTGCTCGAGCGCTCGGCGTTGGCCGCCGCGGGTCGCTCGGCGCATCCCGAGGCATTGCCCGCGTTGCTCAAGGCGCTGGAGCGCGCTCGCGGTGGCGCAGTCGCCGTCGTCCTGACTGCGTTGGTCGAGTACGCACGTACTGCTGCGCAAAACCCGCTTTTGGTTCGGGTCGAAGCGCCTTCTCCAGGCGTGACCACGCGCTTGCTGGACCTGGCCGGGGCGAAGAACGAGGACCTCGCGTCGCGCAAAGCTGCGCTGATCGTGGCGGGTGCGCTGGGTATCGACGCCATCGCGCCGATCGCCGCCGAGGCGCTCTCGGACGTACGCCTGCTGGCGGAAGCAGACGAATCACTGAGCTTGCTCGGGCCGAAAGCGGTGCCCGCGTTGCTCGGTCGCGCAGCGAGTGCGGATCCGGACACGCGCGCTGCCTGCATCGAAATCGTGACAGGCTTGGCGGACGCGAACGCCGCGCCGACAACCGTCGCCCAGATCCTCAAATGGATGGAGTCGGCACCGCCGGTGGTGGTCCGTGCGGGGCTCGGAGCCATCACTCTATTGGGTGATGCCAGCTGTTTTGCGCCCGTCAGCGCCTGGCTCGCGAACGAGGAAGCACAGAGCGCCGCGGAAACTGCGCTCGCTGCCCTGGCGCAGCGTTACCCGGACGCGGCACGGGAGCGGGCGCGGGCGGCACACGCGGAGGGCACGGAGGCTCACGCGGCCGCGTTGATTCAAAGCGTTTTGCACGCACCAATTCGCGACAGCGTCGCCGATGACGTGGCTTACCTATCGCTGCTCTTGTCCAACTCGGACAAGGCCGTGCGTCGCGCTGCGCTCGCCGGCTTGGGCAACGTCGGCAGTGAACTCGGCGCGCACGCCGCGGCCTTTGCGCTGACGGATGAAGAACCGGACGTGCGCTACGCCGCCGTGCTCGCGCTCAGTCGCTTGCGCAGTCCCGACGGCGCGTTGTCCGGGCTCGGGAAGCTGCTGGATCTGGTCGAAAATTCCGACGATGACGAGCTGGTCGCGACCGCCGTGGGCGCCCTCGCCGAAGCTGGCGATCCGCGCGTACTGACGGTCCTTCGCCCCTTAGTGCGAAATGCCTCACCGATGGTGGCGGTTGCCGCGATCGAGGCCTTGGCTCGAGTGCCTGACGCGCGCCGGGTAGAAGCGTTGATTGAAGGGCTTTCGCACGGCGAGTCGGAGGTCGTTAAAGCTTCCATGTTGGCCCTCGGGGACAGCATCGATCCGCGGGTGCTCGCGCATTTTGGCGCCTGCCTCGATCACGACGCCTGGGACGTGCGGCGTTTGTCTGCGGACATGCTCGGCCGCTTGGGCGGCGACGCTGCGAGCGCGTTGCTCCGCGCGCGCCACGCCATGGAAGACAATCCGCTCGTGCAAGAAGCGATCGGGCGAGCCTTGGAGAGCGGCTACGGAGTGCGTCACACCCCACTGCCGCACAGAGCCGGGAGCCTCAGACCGCGATGAGTTTCCGAAGCTCCGGCGAGCCCCGACCTCGGCTCACGTCCGAGGAGTTCTTATTGCTTCGGGACGTGATCTACGACCACGCAGGGCTGAGCTTCGACGGCGACGCGATGTTTCTCTTCGACCGTCGTTTGGCTGAACGCGTGGAGGCGCTCAGCTTGCGCAGCTTCAGCGACTACTACAAATACATCCGCTTCAACGTGCGCGGGCCTGCGGAGCTGGACGAAGCCATCGAGCGGCTGACGACCAAAGAGACTTATTTCTTCCGCCAAGAGTACCAATTGCGATCGTTCGCCAACGAGCTCTTACCGCGGCTTCACGCGCGCAACGTTGACTCCAAGCGCGTGTGCATCTGGAGCGCGGGCTGCTCCACCGGTGAAGAAGTGTACACGCTCGCCATGCTGGTGCGCGAATCCGCGCTGTTCGAGGACGGCTGGGAGGTGCGCATCATCGGTAGCGACATTTGCAAGAGCAACGTCGCGACGGCGCGCCGAGGCGTGTATCAGCCGACCTCGTTCCGAGTCACCTCGGAGTCGATCATGTCGAAATACTTTCGCGAGGAGGCGGACGGCATGCACATCGTCGATCACGTCAAGCGATTGTGTCACTTCGGTCAGCTGAACCTGCTGGACGCCGGACGCGCGAGCATGGTCGGTCGAGTGGACGCCGTGTTTTGCCGAAATGTGCTGATCTACTTCGATTTGCGCTCACGGCGTAAAGTCATCGATATTCTGCTCGAGCGACTCCTGCCCGGTGGATACTTGCTGCTCGGCCATTCGGAGTCGCTCTTGAACCTATCCACGGCCTTCGAGCTGGTTCACTTGCGCGAAGACCTCGTGTACAGAAAACCTTTGATTACCGAGCGCTGGGATAACGGAGGGCGAAAATGAGCATTCAGTCACATCCTCCGCTGCGCGTGTTGATCGTCGATGACTCGGTGTTCAATCGCCGCAGCATCACCGAAATTCTCTCGACCAGTCCCGACGTCGAAGTCGTCGGAAAAGCCGCGGACGGTGAAGAAGCGCTGCGCCTGGTCAGCATGCTTCGGCCCGACGTGATCACGCTGGACCTCGAGATGCCGCGCATGGATGGCTTCACCTTGCTGCGCATTCTGATGACCAAGATGCCGACGCCGGTGATCGTGGTCTCGAGCTACAGCCAGAAAGAGAACGTGTTCAAAGCGCTGGAGCTCGGCGCGCTCGATTTCGTGGCCAAGCCGGATCGCTACGCAGATCCTGATTTGGCCGCCATCCGCGACGAGCTCTTGCGCAAGGTGACCTTGGCGCGCTCGGTGCGCCTGGCGCCGTTTGCGGCTCGCCGTCTGCCGGATTTGCCGCTGCAACCCGCGGCGCCCGAGACACGTCCTCAGCAGATCATGATCGCGCCGCGCCAAGTCGTCGCGATTGGGTCGTCGACGGGTGGTCCGAGCGCGCTGATGGAGATCTTCTCCCGTCTGCCCGAAAATTCGAAGTTCGCGGTGGTGATCGCGCAGCACATGCCGGACAAATTCACCCGCACCTTTGCCGAGCGCTTGGATCGCCGCAGCGCACTCCGCGTGGCCGAAGCGCAAGACATGGATCCGCTGGGCGAAGGCATGGGCTACGTCTGCCCCGGTCGCCAATGCATGGAACTGGAGATGCCGCCCAAGGGCCCGCTGCGCGTGCGCGTGCGCCCGCCCGACGAGCGCGATCGCTACGTGCCCAGCGCCGATCGCCTGCTGACCAGCGTCGCCTATGCCGTCGGCAAGCGGGCCATCGGCGTCATTCTCACCGGCATGGGTGACGACGGCGTTCAGGGCGCGCGCGCGATCCTCGACGCTGGCGGCATCGTCATCGCCGAAAGCGAACTGACCGCCGTCGTCTACGGGATGCCGGGCAGCGCCGTGCGCGCCGGAGCGACGACGATGACGCTGCCATTGCCGGAGATCGGCGACTGGATCGCGAAGCTCTAGGTTGCCTGCGACGGCGCCGATGACCAAACAACGTCGTCTTTTTTGAAGAGAGGGCAGGCGTGGCCGCAATGTCGACGATGAGTCGACGAGCGCAGCCCTCTAGGTGCCCTGCGCCTGCAAGCGCGCCCGTCCCCGCGTGGCCACGACCCAATCGCAGCCCGGGAAACTGCTCGTGCACTTCTGAACCTGGTGTCGTCGCGGCTCTTGAGCGATAACGGGGCAGGCCCGTGGAACCGCAGCAGTGATTCGGGAGGTCCTGACTTCGCGACCGCCGAGTGGGATGAAAGTGCACCACTGGTTCGGTCTGTTTGCGTTTGGCGCCTTGCTCTCTTTTGCGGGCGTGGCGCAGGCCAACCCGGAGCTCCAGGTCGAGCTTCGTTGGCAGGGCATGTGTGACGACTCGGACGATCTCGTCCAGCAGGTTCGCGCGCGCGGCGCGGAGCTCGAGCTGCGCGATGCCGCGGCGTTCGATGAGACGGCGGCGGCGCACGCGGTTCGCGTCGCGGTGACCGTGAAGAGCAGCGCTGCTTCTGCGCAAACGGCGGAAATTCAGCTTCAAAGTGAAGAAGGTCAGGAGTCGCGGCGGGTGCAAGCGAGCACCTGCGGTGGTTTGCGGAGCGCAGTGGCGTGGGTTCTCGTCGTGCTCGCGCAACAACGTGCTCCGGAGCGCCGCGCGGCGCGCACATCCGAGCGCGAGGGTTCTGCGGCGGCTTTTCCAGACATGCCTTCGGACCCGTCGGCGCGGTCCGCCACTTCTCCGTTGGCGTTCGTGCCCGCCGAGACCTTCGAAACTCGACCCACGCCAGCTCAGCGCGCTCCCGCGCATCCCAAACAAGACCATGCGGGCCATTGGGCGCTTGGAACTTCCTTCACCGTCGCGTTCGGGCTCGTGCCCGCGCCTGCGTTCGGTCCGATGCTGTTTGGGCGCTACCGTTCCGATGCGCGCTGGCTGCCTACATTGCAACTTTCCGTTCAGAGGCTGGTCACCTTCGGGTTCGAATCGAATGGCACTTCTATCTCGCTGACGCGCGATGTCGCGCGCCTGGGCGCTTGGGTGCCGCTCGTCGGTCGCGTGGTGAGCCTTGGTTTCGCGGCGGAAGCTGGCCGCCTTGTCGCGACCGGTTCTGGGTCGACCCTCGAGCACGGCAGCAGTGATTCGGCGTTTTGGTTTGCGTTCGCCGCGCCGCTGCGAGTTTCGATGCCGCTCATCGGGAGACATCTTCAAGCCGAGGCGTTGCTCGAGCTCGACTACTCACCGGTGCCTTACACCTTCCGCTATGGGTCAGGGGACACCCTGACGAGCACCGCGGCGTTCGAAGGACGAGGGCAAGTGGGACTAGTTTCGTTTTTTTGAGATTTCGTGATCCGGCGGGCTGGTCCCGGGCTCTGGTCGGGTCATGATCGCTCGCTATCGACGTGCCAGGTCGCTTTCCCGACCAGCGTGCGCCACACCTCTGGGGGGCGACTTGGGCGTCGATCGGTGGCTGTGACCCGTGAGCTCCCCCACGAAAGTCGAAGTTCTTGCCTTTCCCGGCTCCGGCGCGCTCCCGGCCGGAATGGAGCGGGCTGCGGACGACACGGTGCGCGCGATCGTCGAGCGCGAGTACGCCGCTGTCTGGCGCTTCCTTCGCCGCCTGGGCGTCCCAGAAACCGACGCGGACGACGCGGCGCAGCGCGTCTTCGCTCGCGTGCTCGCGAAGCAAGGCCAAGTGCGGCCCGGCGCGGAGCGCGCCTATTTGATGCGTGCGGCCTTTCGAGCCGCGCTCGAGGATCAACGCTCGCGCCAACGTGCTCGCGTGCGGAGCGGCGGCGTCGACGTGGACGTGGTGGTGTCACCTTCGCCTCAACCGGACGAGGCTTTCGCGCAGCGCCAGCAGCTCGAGCTGCTCGATCGTGCTCTGGCGGCGCTGCCCACGGAGTTACGTGCCGTGCTCATGCTGTTTGAAATCGAGGGCCTCAGCTTCACCGAGATTGCGCTCGCACTCGAGTTGCCGCGCGGCACGGTCGCGTCTCGAGTGCGCCGCGCCCGCGAGCTCTTTGCGGACGCGGTGCGGCGAGATCGCTTTCGGAGCGCGCTATGACCGAGCAGACTCTCGAGCGCTGGTTGGCGGATCCGAATGCCGATCCCGAGCTGCGTCAGTTGCTCGAGGCGGCGAGGAACGACCACCCTCGGTCGCAGGCCCTGCGCATGGCTCCGCTCGTGATCGGCACTCTGTTGACCGTCCAAGCCGCCGCAGCGGCGACTCCAGTCGCAGCAGGTGCGGCGCGCTATGCGATTACTACGGCCGTTCTCAAGTGGTTTGCGGGTGGAGTGCTGGTGGGCGCTGCAGCGCTGTCGGCCGCGCAAGCTCTGGAACCGGCGGTGAAGCAAGGAGAGCCTGCGGTCGCCCAGAGCGCAGCGCCCATCGCGCGCCAGCGCCCTAGTGCTAGACCAGCACCACCGGCGATGGTGGCGCCGGTTTTGGTTGCGCCCGAACCGAGCGCTGCTCCGGTCAAAGTGCAGGCGACGCGGGCCGATGTTGCGCGTGAAGTGGCGCTCCTCGACGCGGCGCGCGTGGCGTTGCTGCATGGCAATGCACGGAGCGCGCTCGACGCCCTTGCAAGGCTCGATCGTCTGCCCGCGCGGTCGCTCTTGCCGGAAGCAACCGTGTTGCGCGTGCGCGCACTGCTGGCGCTTCACGATCTGGAGGCTGCGCACGAGGCGGCGGATCGATTCACGGCGATGGCTCCTAGTTCCCCTCAAGCGGCGGTGCTGCGTACGTTGCTCGCCGAGCCTGTCGAAACAAAAATGAAAGAATCGGTCTCTCGCGACCGCAAAGCAACGATCCAAACCGAAGCGAGCGAGCTCTAGTGACGAGGAGGTTCTGAATGAAGTCCATGTCCAAGGCGCTGTCCGCGCTAGCCGCTCTATATTGTCTGTCGCTCGTGGCCTGCGAGCCTGATTTTCTGACCATTGGTGACAAGCTCGCCGACGGGCCAGACAATGGCGGCGGGTCTACGCCGACCACGAGCTATTGTAGCGATCCGAATAAGACGCCGATCGACAGCAAGCTTCGCTGTGATGGCAAGAAGGATTGCCCAGATGGCAGCGACGAAGTCAGCTGCGGAGTCAGCACCACGCCGGCGGTCTACTATTGCACGGACAAGTCGGGGACGATTGACCCGAAGCAAGTCTGTGATGGGGTGAAAGACTGCAAAGACGGTGACGACGAAGCCAAGTGCTCGACTCCGCCGCCGGCAGTCTACTACTGCACGGACAAGTCGGGGACGATTGACCCGAAACAGGTCTGTGATGGGGTGAAAGACTGCAAAGACGGTGACGACGAAGCCAAGTGCTCGACTCCGCCGCCGGCAGTCTACTACTGCACGGACAAGTCGGGGACGATTGA
>Ga0164307_10000090_pt1 | contig 38286 bp, 32 predicted proteins | sample Whisoiple_243_MG_FD_110214 | JGI IMG/M metagenome (GOLD analysis project Ga0164307, IMG submission 110214) | Soil microbial communities amended with fresh organic matter from upstate New York, USA - Whitman soil sample_243_MG | ecosystem: Environmental > Terrestrial > Soil > Unclassified >...
ACGCTCGCGATCCTTTTCCAGGCCTCGCGAGATGATCGACCACAACAGCGGCTCACTGATCCCGAGGTCGTTGAACGACTTCGGTTGACCTTCCAGGATCGCGTACAACAGCGCGTTGTAGTTATCGGCGATGAACGGCAGACCACCCGTTATCACTTCGTACAGGACGATGCACAGCGCCCAGACGTCGGTGCGACCGTCGACGTCCCCTTCACCTCGAGCTTGCTCGGGGGACATGTATGCCGGGCTGCCCAAGACCGTGCCAACGCTGGTCAAATTCGGCGCGCTTTTCTGCTCGAATTTCGCGATCCCGAAGTCCAAGACCTTGGGCTCTAGGCGCCCGCCAGCAGTGCGGGCGAGGAAGATGTTGTCGGGTTTGAGATCGCGATGAACGACGCCTCGCTCGTGCGCCGCGAGTAGCGCCTCGACAATCGGGAGCAGTGTTTGCACCGCGCGTACGGGGTTCAGCTTGCCGCGACGCTTGATCGTGCCGCCCAGACTCTCACCATGTAAGAGCTCCATGGCGATGTACGGATCGGACAGCTCGGTCAAACCGAAGTCGAACACCTTGATGACCGCGGGGTGTTCGATGCTCGCGGCCGCGCGCGCTTCTTGCAGCAAGCGCTCTTCCAGCCCAGGCACGTGCTGCGCCAGTTCGGCGCGAATCAATTTGAGCGCGACGTGGACGTCGAGCGCGAGGTTCTTCGCGACCCACACCGACCCCATTCCGCCTTCACCCAAGATCCGCACGAGCTGAAACTTTTGGGCAACGACCACTCCGGGCTCGTAGGCTGTGTAACCCAAGACCGGGAGCGCCACGGGACGCGGCACCTCGATGACCAGTGAGGCCGCGTCGACCCGGGTTTGGTCCATCGCCTGCCCTCCCTCCGGACCGCGAGCGCTCGCCTCGGTGGCAACTGCCGCCACCGGGTCCGTGGGGTTGTATGCATTCGCGCTGGATGCCAAAGCTCTTCGGGACCTGGAAACCAGGCCTCTGCCGTAGGCGTAAAACGGCCGCCCTGGCCGTAACTTGAGCCCTGGAGCACGACGTGGGTGTGGTAGATAATCGCCGCTATGTCGAAGTGTGCGTTGTTTTTGCCATTGCTTTTGCTCGCAGCGTGCGGGGGTGCCCCCGCCCCGAAAGCCCCAGAACCGGCCGAGGCCGAACCCAAGACCGAAGCCAAGTCCGAGGAAGCCACGGACACGAGCGAAAAACCGGACGAGGAAAAAGCCGAAGCCAAGAAGCCGGACACCAAGGCCGCGAGTGAAAGCTCGAAGCCCGCGCGGTCGGCTCAAGAGATTCTGACTGCTCCCGATGTCGTGTTCATGCTCTCGTTCAACGACTCGGACGTGAAGCAGGCGGCGGAGACCAAGTGCACGGCCAGCTCGGGCAACGACCCGAAGAAGATGAACGGCTGCATGTCGAAGGCCCGCAAAGCCATCGACATCGACGGCTACCAATTCAAAGAGGTCGACGGTAAGTGGTTTTGGCTGACGATCAAGACCAAGGGCAAAACCCTGACGACGCTGCACAAGTTCGAGGTCGAATTCGGACCTGAGACTCCTGGCAGCGTGAGCGTCAAACCCAAGGGCAAGGACCTCGGAACGAAGAAGGGCCCAACCCCGGCTCCGTTCACCGTTCAGGTCCCGAACGACTATCAAATCTCGCTCGACGACCCGAAGCTCGGCAAGCTCGTGTACGAAGCGAAAATCGGCCTTTTGAGTCAGTAATCGTCCGCGCTGACGCGCGCGCGATTGGCTCTAAAGACGTTCACGAAGTACGACACGGCGAGCATGAACGCGAACGGCCACCAACCGAGCGCGAACTTCATGGCAATGGAGTTCCGCGGTTGGTGGAGCGCGTCCAGATCGAACGCGGGCGACAGCGTGGAGCGTAAGAAGACGGGAAACATGGCCGCGCCGGCGGCCAAAAGCACGCCGGCGATCAGCCCGCACGAGCCCAAGAACGCACGGCCGTCGAGCCCGCCGCGCCGCGAGTGAATGAGCGCCGCTGTGCCTCCGACCGAAAGCGTGATGCCAGCCCACGCGAGCGGCCGGCTCGCTAGGTTGCGGAGCAAGTCAGGACGAACGAAATAGGTCTCGAGCGTCACGACGACGAACAACAGCGCCACGACTGGCCACAGCTTGCGCTCGAGCGCCAAACAGCGATCACGCACGATGCCGCCTGCTCGCCATGAAAGGAAGGCGGCGCCGTGCGCCGCGAGCAGCGCCACCGCGAGCAGCCCGACACTCAGTGAGTAGTAGTCGAGCAGTCCCACATGACCGGTCGTGCGAAAGTCCGTGAAGAACGGCATCGTGAATTCACGCGCTTGGTCGATTGGCACGCCGCGCACGACGTTGCCGAAAGCGACGCCGAAGAGCAGCGCCAAGAGCAAGCTGGCGCCCGCGAATACGGCATCCCACACTGCGTGCCACATCCCATCGGCGATGTGACTTCGGACTTCGATCGCCACACCGCGCAGGGCAAAGCACCATAAAACCAAATGCAGCGCCAAGTAGAAGGCGGGAAACGCGGTCGTCAGTAGCTCCGGAAAAGCCAAAAACAGCACGCCGCCAGCCGCAATCAGCCAGACCTCGTTGCCATCCCAGAACGGGCCGATCGCCGCGAACACGGTGCGGCGCTCGGCGTCCGACTTGGCCACGAACAAGTGCAGCAGGCCCGCGCCAAAGTCGAAGCCGTCGAGCACGACATAGGCCGTCAACATCAAGCCCAGCAGCGCAAACCACAGCTCAGCCATGAGCCTCCTGATCCGGACCGTGCGCGAGCTCGCGGCCCACCAAAAATAGGAAGATGAGGCCCAGCACGAAGTAGAGCCCGGTAAAGCCGATCAGCGTAAAGAGCGTGTTTCCAGAGCTGACGCTCTTGCTGTACCCGTCGATCGTGCGAAAGAGACCATAAATGAGCCACGGTTGCCGGCCGAGCTCGGCCGTCATCCAGCCCGCCGTGGTGGCGATGTACGGGAACGGGAACGCGAGCATCAAGATCCAGAGCACCGAGCGCGTTCGTTCGAGCGCTCCACGGTATCCGAGCCACGTGCTGACCGCCATCAACAGAATGAACAGCGTGCCGAGCCCGGCCATGATGTGGAACGAATAGTACAGAAGCTCGATGTTCGTCGGCCAGCTGTCGACGGGAAATTCATTCAACCCGAGCACGCTGCGCTGAGGTGTGCCGTACGCCAGAATGCTGAGAATCATCGGCGCTTGGATGGCGTTGTCGATCCGACGCTCACGCACGTTGGGCTGGCCGATGAACGTCAGCCCCGCATTTTCGCCGCTCTCGAAGCGCCCTTCCATCGCCGCCAACGTCACTGGTTGCGTTTCGGCCACCAATTTGGCTTGTCGATCGCCAGTGGGAAATGCAACCAGGAGGCTCGCGACGAGCCCAACGCGAGTCCCCCACTTCAAGAATAGCCGCGCCTGTTCCTGATGTTGACCGCGCAAAAAATAGAATGCGCCGACCGCGCTGACGACGAACGATGCAGTCACGACGCTCGCCATCATCGTGTGTAAGTACTCGACGATTGCCCAAGGGTTGAAGAGGAACTCGAAAGGTCGCTCGAGCACCAGCACGCCATCGAGCAACGTGTGCCCCACGGGGTGTTGCATGAAGGCATTGGTGGCGACGATGAAGTAGCCGGACAGCCAACTCCCCGCCCAAACGGCGCAGGCCGCGGTGAAGTGTTTGCGACGACTCAGCTTGCGCTCACCGAACACCAACGCGGCAACGAACGCACTCTCCAAGAAGAAGGCGAACATGCCCTCCATGGCGAGAGTCTGGCCGATTACCCCCGCGGAGTAGCGTGAGAAACGGGCCCAATTGGTGCCGAATTGAAACTCCATCGGCACGCCCGTGACCACGCCGAGCACGAAGTTCACACCGAAAATCCGGCTCCAAAACCGCGCCGCGCGATCGTAGCGCTCGTCTGCAGTGGAAAGCGCGCGCCACTTCCACAGCACGATGATGAACGCGAGGCCCATCGTGAGCTGCGGGAACAAATAATGATAGACGATCGTGAAGGCGAATTGCAGTCGGTGCCAAAAACTTGGATCGTCCACGCCGCTCTAGCTCCCGCCGCAACATAGGCCCCGCATGTGGGATCCGTAACTGACAAAATGGAGGGTGCGACAGTAAGGCGCAGATCGCGCTCAGCGCGTAGCAGGCGCAATCGTTGGAACCGCTCCGGGCGTGGGAGCCGATGCGGGCGTCGCAGCCGCCGCAGGTGCAGGCGCGGGTGCGGGTGTCGGCGTCGGAACCGGCGCCGGTGCCGGTGCGGGAGCTGGCGCCGGTGCCGGTGCCACCGCGGGGACGGGGGTCGGCGCTGCCGCTGGTGGCGGCACCGTGTACTGCACGGTCGGCAGCTCGCCGCGCAGATCGGCGCACGCGATATCGAGTTCCGCTTCGCGCACTTCGTAGCGGCTCGCGCCGAGTTCGGCGCCGTAGAGCTTGCGCTTCAACATCCCGGACAGCACCACGTAGCCGCGCCCCTTGCACAGGTCATCGGCCTGCTTCACGCAATTGTCGAGCGTCGCACCGCACTTCAGGTGCCAGGAGCCGTCGGGCTTCTTCAGCGGCGGCAGGACCGCGGACGAGGCGCAACCAAGGAGCAGCAACGAACACGGAATCCAACGAAACATGGCCTTCCCCTTGCCGGAATGCGCACGGCGCAGCAACCGCGAAACACGCCGCGATCGATTTTGGTGTTCGCAATGTTTCGTAATACGCCTGCCAGCTAAAATCAGACCCTGAGTACGCGGACCGTCCTCCGGTAAACCCGGCGGAAGTCGCAGCGCGATCCGCAAGATTGCGCTCCCGTTTCGGGCTCTTTGCCGACAAATTTGCTAAAAAATGCCTTGCTCGCCACCGCGCGAGTGAGATCATCGAGGCGTGATTTTGAAGGCATCTTACGATCTTTTTCGGTCGCCACGGGAGTCTCATGTCACTTCCCGCTGATCGCGCCCGGATCGATGACGATGGGTTTCGCGTGAGCTTGGAGGGCGCCACCCTTCCCGACTTCGTGCAGATGGAATGTCTCGCACAGTCGAACCGCGTGTTCCGCGTCACTTCGGGGCATCGCATCGGCTACTTGTTCTTCAAACAAGGGCAGATGATTCACGCGCTCAGCGGCGACTATACGGGCGAGCCCGCCGCGCTCGAAATTCTAAAGTGGCGCGATGGCACGGTCGAGCCGTGCAACGTCGGTTGGCCTGACGCACCGACGATCCATTCGACTTGGCAGAATCTACTGATGCTCGCTGCTCAGGCGCGCGACGAGTCAGGACGTCACAAGCTCGTGTCTTTCCCAACCAACCGCACAGCAACGGCCACGCCGACCGGCACGTTACGCAGCGACACATCGAAACCCGCCAAAAAAGAAGATCCCGCGATGAGCGCCCCGCCGAGTTCACAGTCACTCTCGCTCGCGCAGTTTCGGGCTTTCGTCAGACTCGACCCCGCTGGCAACGTCGTCAGCGCCAAGGGAGATTCGGAAGAGCTTGCTCCCGTCGCCGCCTACGCCGCTCGTTTGGCCGAGCTGATCGGCAACATGCTCGGGATGGAAGGCTTCAGCGCGCTCGAATGCAGCTTCCCCAAAGACCGAGTCTTCTTGCATCGCGAACGCTCCGGAAATTTGGTTGCGCTGAGAATCCCTACGGACGTCGAGGTTGGCGCGTTGCGCGAGCGCTTTGGCGTCTAGTCACTCCCAGAAGAAGGCCCTCATCTTCCCATGATCACCCAAATTTTGGCCGGGATGCGCGACGTAGACGGTGTGCACGGCAGCTTCGTCGTGACCAAAAGCGGCGCGCTGGCGGGCAAGGACCTGCCACCGATGTTCGACGACGCGGTGTTGAGCGAAGTGGGGCGACGCGTCGTGCGTCTGCATGAAGGTCTGTGCGCGGAAGGCGACGACTTCGAGCACTGCGTGATGCGATTTGCGGATCACAAGCTGTACTTGCGCAGCATTCCCCACGGATTCGTGTGTGTGCTCTCCACCAACGGCGTGAATACGCCCGCGCTGAAGATGGCGTTGACGCTGACGTCGCGCCGCGTCGATCCGCTGATCGCGGACGCCTCCACGGCTTTGTCCGCGAGCGCGCCGTCGGTAGCGCCCCGAGGTTCGGAGGTGCCGCCGTCGGCTTCGGGCGCGCCGTCCCGGCGCCAAGCGACGTACCGCGGTCACAGAGTGTGAACTCACGCGAACGGCGTGGGAGCTAGCGCGCCGCTTCGTACAACTTCACACCGCCGAGGTGTACGTTGCCAGCGACGGTGAGCAGGAGTGACTTGCCGGTCACGTCGACCTGGTACGGTCCGATCACGTTCCAGCGTGCGCCTCCGCTCGTACCTGCCAGCGTACTGCCATAGAACTTGTCGGCGACTGTTCCGCCGAACGAAAGCGTGCCGTTGTCGGGGCCGGCAAACGAAGTCAGCCACGCGTATGCCCAATATTTCCCGTTCGGAACGGACCACGCCATCGACTCGCCCGTGTTCAAGGTACGGCCAGTGCCAAGCAAAGAAGTGGTAGGGGTATCGGCCGTGGGCAGCAATTTGTTGGTGTTCGAATAAGTCACGGCGCCGTTGAAGGTGAGGTCGGCTTGACTCTCAGCCAGCAGCGATTCTCCACTGACCGTCAGCGCCGGACCGTTGACGTTCACCCCTTGTGAGAATGCACACTCCGGAAAGAGGGCCATCGGCGGCTCCACGCCCCAAATTCGCTGTCCCTTGCGATACACGGTCAGTGCAGTGTTGGCACCAGTCAGGTTCGTGAACGAGTAGTGACTGTTCTGGTCGAACGAATCATTGTTGCCGGCCATGAGGTCTTGCGTGATGACGAACTTGGTCCCGCTAGTAACCGTCCTCGAAACGCTGAACGCGATCTCGAGGTAGCTGTCGGTGGTCAAGCTCCTCCCGTCCTCCGGCCCCATCGGGAAGCGGTGCACCGAAGTCAGCATCTCCGTGCTGATGTCCACCTGCATATTGCTTGGATCGATGGTGGCCTGCGAATGCACGCCAATGACCGGTTCAGTCACGCTCTTGTGATTGTAGTAGTAGCGAATCGTAAAGTCCGTGAGCGACATCAACGTCGTGTCCAAGTAGGTGATGTTCAGCCTGAACTTGGGCGCTGGCGTCGATGCGCTGATGTCGACCGGCGTGTACTGAAGACTGATCAGCGGGACGCAGGTCTTATTGGTCGCACACTGCTGACTCAGACAGTCCGAGGCTTGTGTGCACGCCTGATTGCTCGAGCACGGCGCGCACACGCCCCCGCCGCAATCGACGCCTGACTCCCCGTCCGCAGCAGTCTTGTCGAAACAGTGCTTTGGGTAGACGACGGGGGCCGGGAACACGCAGGGCTCGCCGCCCGAGCCGGCCGCACCCGCCTCGCCGGCAGCGCCCTCGCCTGCACTGCCACCCGTCATGCCCGCGGCACCGGCTTCACCGATATCCGTGCCTCCGGTGCCACCGCCGATCGTCCCACCGCCCGTTCCAGCCGCGCCACCACCGCCACCGCCGCTGGCCCCACTCGAACCGGCAGCCATCGATGGCACGCCGTAATCCGGGAATGAACAGTTACTCGCTCCCGCGACCAGCGCGAGTACTGCGGCGCTGGTTACCGCTAGCCTGCGCCCTTTGCTCGGCGCTTTTCCCGGAGAGTCTCCGAGGCGACGAGCCAATTTCCGTCCCGACATCGATCCAGTGAAGCTTAACACGCGGGAACGGCTCGCGCATTCGAGCGGGCGGCCGCCCGACGCTTTTTGTCAGCGAAGCTCCGTCCAGCGATGCTCGGCGAGCAAGCCTTACTCGGCGAGATCGATTTGGTTATCGAGCAGGATGGCGCCTTTGGAGACGACGGTCTCGCCCGGCGCAATCCCTTTGAACACCACGACCCGTTGATCGCGGACTGCACCCGCAACCACGTCGCGGCGCACGAAGCGCCCCGCCGGGTTCTTCACGTAGGCGTACTGGCGGGAGCCATCCGATACCAAGGCGCCTGCTGCGACCTCGACGCTGCCTTCGGGCGTGGAGGCGCGAAATTGCATCTTGGCGTACGTGTTCGGCTTGAGACGACCGTCAGCGTTGTCGAGCCGCACGCGCACGGGCACCGTGTGACGCTCGGGATCGACGACGGCGGACACCATGTCGACCTTGCCGTCGATCACGACGCCGGGCAGCGAGGTGATGGTGACACGCGCAGCTACCCCGGGCGCTACGCCGTCCGAGTCCGACTCGAAGAGATCGGCAACCACCCACACCGTCGACAAATCGGCGACCAGCATCAACGCGGTCTCGGCGCCGGGCGTCAGCTCTTGGCCCGGCAAGACGTTCTTTTCTACGACGCGACCGGCGCGCGGCGCGTGCACGATGAACTCGTTCTCGGACTTGGAGGTGATGTCCAGCGAGGCGAGCTTCGACGAAGCAACGCCGAACGACAGCTCGGCCTGACGCAGTTGCTGGGCGGCAGCTACGGCTTCCTTTTCGGGCAAAGCTCGGGCCTCGACGATGGCTCGCGTGCGATCCAGCACGTTTTTAGCCGATTCGACGTCGACCTTGGCTTTGCTTTGCTCGACGTGAAGGGCCGCCAAGTCCGCGCTGGCCACGGCGAATAGCGGCGCGCCCTTTTCGACCGGTTGCCCGAGTTCAGCGAAAACTTGCGTCACGCGGCCCGCGAGCGGCACGCCGATGCGCGCGGCTTTCGTCTCGTCGACCTTGACGAACGCTGGCACCGCATCGGTCCACGTGCTGGCGATTGGCTTCGCTGTTTCGAGCGCAAGCACCTGCCACTGGGGAGCACCGGACGCGATCGCGACCGTACCGTGCTCGACCGTCAAACCGGTTTGTTGCTGCTGCGGCGGCACGGCCTTGCGCACGAAGCGCGAGGACGCCCAGACCGTCGCTGCGCTGACCACCACCGCCAACACGAGGCCGATGCGCGTGGTGGGACGAAAGCGGAACGCAGGGTCACTGGGCGGAGGGAGACCTGCGCCTTGTGACGGAGGGATCTGGTTTTCGGCGTGAGCGTGTAACATCAACTATCCTCTCGCGGCTTTTGGCCGACCAAGTTCTGATCGATACCGAGCGCGCGGCGCAGCTCGTTTTCGACGCTAAATAGAGCGAAGCGCGTGTCCGCCTCTTCGAGCTCGAGCGCCGCGTGCTCGCGGCGCGCGATCAGCAGATCAGTCAAGCTGATCTGACCGCGCTCGTACGCGGTGGTCGTCGAACTCACGACCTCGTTCGAGCGAGGCAGCGCGGTCTTTTGAATGTTTTCGAGTTTGCTCTGCAAGAGCCGCCGCCGGATCACGAGCGAGCGAGCGTCAGACGCCGCATGACGCTGAGTGGACTGCACGATCGCGGCCAGCTCCTCGGCGCGATGATCGGCGGCGCGAGCCTGATACTGACCATGATCGAAGAACGGCAGCGGAATCGAAGCCGAGACGCCGATCGTGTACGGTTGGTTCCCGGCGGCCTCGTAGTAGTCCCGCGTGTACGTGACCCCGACGGTCGGATCGGGAATCGCGTTGCGGCGAAACATGGTGCCCTCGGCAATCGCTGCACGCTGCTCGAAGCGCAGCGCGCGTAGATCCGGGCGGGCCTCGATCGCGGCGTTCAAATCATCGGTCGCAACCTCACCGCCCGCGGACTTCTCCGCGGAGGCGAGCGAGGCTCCATCCGCCTGACAGGGCGCAAACAAGAGCGCTTCGCATTCAGCCAGCGCGTCCTGCAGATCCGAGCGATTGTCCGACACGTCGCGACCGACGCGATCGGAGTCCAACATCAACCGCGCGTGGTCGACTCCGCTCACGTCACCGCGATCCATTCGGATTTTGGTGAGGTTGGCCATCGACTTTGCCGACAGCAAGCTGTCGTCCAAAATCTGCTGGCGCGCGGAGAGGTAAGCCACGCGAGTCATCGCCGCCCTTGCATCCGTGAGGAGACCGAGCAACGTGCCGCGGTATTCCTCCGCGAAAGCATCACGATGCAACTTCGCGGCTTCACTGCGCGGTCCGCGCTTACCGAGCTCGAAGGTCTGTGACAGACCGACGGCGTAGGACAACGTGTCGGACCGAGAGACGTTCGGCGCGACCTGATTGAATCGGCCGACCGAGATGTTGTTGAGCCCCAATCCCAATGTAGGATTTTGCCACAAGCGGCTCGCCCCCACCTGATCGTTCGCCTGAGCGACGCGCGCGCCGGCCGCGCGCACATCCGGGTTCATGCGCGTCAACCAGCCTACCAAAGCCTGAGGATCAGCGAGCAACGTAGCAATAGGCGCCGCAGGACCCGCTGCCGTTGGGGACGGCTGCGACGGGGGGACTGTCGGTGATTGGGCGACCGGCTGCTCAGCCCAGGCGGACCGGCCCAGCAGAACGCAGAAAGCAGCGACGAAAACCGGTGAGAAGACGCGAATTAGAGCGGGGGCTGGCAATGGAGACCTTGGACCTGAGACACTATGGACACATTCCGAAGCACAGCTCGTGCCAGCAAGCATACGTGACACGACTGGGCGAACCTTCCCGGGAGTTGACGCCCTCAACTCGTCAGATTCGCGGCCGGCCGGCAAATTTGCGGAGACAGTGAACAAATTGGATTCTGCTATGGTCATCACGCCGCTCATGTCGAAGGCTCGCTGGCTTATTTTCGGCTTACTCACGATTGGCTTGACGGACACTTTGCTCTGCGCCTGCGGGAGTGGTGACGGCCGGCCAGCGTCCCTCGTTAGCGCCGGGGGAGCAGCCGGTCACCGAGGTGCTCTCGGCGGATCCGGCGGGGTCAGCTCCGACAATGCCGGACAAGGCCCGAGCGACGACGGGGGCAGCTCACCAGGCGACGACGCCGGCGCTGGCGGTGAAATCATCATGCCCGCCGCACCGCTCGCCATGTTCCCGGGGCAGCTGCAAGTCAATGTGGGGTGCGGCACGGAAACGGAATCAGCAGAATTCCTGATTCGAAATGCTGGGCTGTTGCCACTCACGATCTCCAGCGCGACCGCAACCGAGGGCTATGCGGTGAAGACTGAATTGCCGTTGCAAATTGCAGCCATGAGCAGCGGCCTCTTGCAGATCGCAGCGCCCAAACCCATAGCCTTGGCGTCGGTTGGCGACATGACGACCGGCACCCTCACCTTCGTTACCAACGAGACCGACGCGCCCAGCCACGAAGTGCAGTTGAGTACGACCCTGTTCGGTGGCCTGTTGGAATTCACCGACGGCGACGGCAAACGGCTAAACGGCGCGCTGCCGCTCACCTATTTGAGCTCTGATGCCTGCCCCGACAACGTAACCTACCGCGTGCACAACACGGGCAACGTTGCATTCACGTTGTTCGGTCCGACTTTCTCCCCGCACTTCGGCGGGACCAGCACGGGAACGAGCGGTCGTGCCGTGGGTCCCGATCAGTATATCGAGCTCGAAGTCAGCGGGAACTCGATGAGTGACGGGGCCTGCAGCGGCAGTGGCGAGCTGACGTTTACCGTCCAAGGTTCGTTTTGCGGTGCGGTGCCGAAGCTCGCAGTCAGTTGGCCAGTGAACGTCGCCACGAGTGGCTGTACGTGCGCTGCCGCGGCCGAGTAGAGCTCGGTTTACTGGAGTAAGCCGCGCACCAGCGACGGGCTACTCCTTCGGCCCGGTGCAGATTTGGGTGGGGCCGGTGGCACGCTGCGCAACGCTTCTTCCAGCATGAAGCGTGGAAATGCCTCGAGATCGTCGAATTCGATCGCCAACGAGCGGCTGAATTCGCCGGGCCTGCGCCCATGTACGACGCGCGTCACCGTTGCTTCGGCGTCAATCCAAACCGAGCTGCGCGGGATGCGGAAGGAAACCAAGATCCGCTCTCCTGTCAGTGCGGGATCAGCCGGACCCACAAGGGCACCGGTCGCGGACAGATCGACCATCCGATCGGCAACCAGGCGAAAATCACGCTCGCGCACCACCTGGCAGGCGATTTTGACGGTATGGCGAGAAGTGCCTCGGGGTGTCTTGGTCGAGCGACGCATGAGCAATCTCCAGGGTGAACAGAAATGCTAGCGACCCCGCACGTGTTCTGTCCAAATTCTGGGGAAACTCGGCTCGCGGGAAGCTTGGATACCGAGGGCGCACCTTCTTGCGGACGCGCTACATTGAAGGAGTCGATGCGGAGACTCCTGCTGTTACTGCTGGTCGTGGTGGGGCTGCTGGGCTGCCCGGTGGCGCACGCCGCTGAACCGGGAACAGAACTCAGCATCTCACTGCTCACCATGGGTGCCGGGCAGCATCCCTTCACCAAGTTCGGGCACAGCGCGATTTGGGTGCACGACACGCTCACGCGGCGTGATGAGATATACAACTACGGAACCTTCGCTTTCGATTCACCGACGCTGGTTCTGGATTCGGTCGCAGGGAAGCTTCCGTACTGGCTCTCGGTGCAAAGTCTCGGCAGCACGCTGAGCGTGTACAGTTCCCAGGGCAGGTCGCTAGTCGCCTCCGAACTCGAACTGACCCCTGCCGAACGAGTTCGCTTGCACACGGCGTTGCGCGAGAATGCGCGCCCCGAACACCGCTACTACCGCTACGACTACTACCGCGACAATTGCGCCACGCGAGTGCGTGACATCTTCGATCGCGTGCTCGGTCGGCAGATCTGGCGCGGGATCGCGGAGCCCGCGAGCATGAGCTATCGCGAGCACACTCGACGACTCGTCGCAGGTGATCCGGTGTTGTACGCTGCGCTCGACGTCGCGGTGGGCCAAGGAACCGACGTTCCGGTGACATTCTGGGACGAAGCGTGGCTGCCCGAACGGCTCCATGCGCTCTTCGCGCGGGCAACGGTCAACCACGACGGACGAACGTTACCGTTGATTCGCAGTGAGCGAACCATTCTCCCGTCGCATTTTCCGAGCCCGCGCGCGACTCCCCCCCTTTGGCTCGGCTACTACGGGGCGGTGGGCCTCTCACTCGCTGGGTTGATTGGTGCCTTGGGTTACTCCTTTGCCGCTTCCGGTCGACGCGCGTTTCGGATTGCGCTCGGGACACTGTACTTCACGCTCGGTACGACGCTCGGATTGCTCGGTTGTGCGCTCTGCTATCTGACGTTCTTCTCTTCGCATTCAGCCGCTGCGTCGAACTACAACGTGCTGCTCGTGCCGCCCTGGTTACTGGCGCTCTCGGTCTCCGGAGTCGGAGTCATACGCGGCAAGGCGCGCGCGTTTCGAATTGCGCATTGGGTCGCTGGGAGCGCGTTGTGCTCGAGCGGGCTCGCGTGCCTCTTCCATCTGCTGAGTCGCCACCCGCAAGCCAACATTCCGGAGTTGGCCGTCGCGCTACCCGTTTGGCTGAGCGTGATGCTTTCGTCTCGGCAAGCGAATACCCGTTGGCTCGGGCGAATCTCCGCCGTCAGGCTCGAAGTCACGGAATAGCGTTGGCAGCTGCCTGCCTCGCTCATGCAGCGAGCGCCGCAACGCGCAGCGGGCGCCGAGCGCGAAGGTCGATGCGCACGGGAACCACGATCATGGGCATTCCGCGACGTTGCAGGCGCTTTTGCACCATGAACGCCGTCTCGTTGTGCAGCACGCGATTCCAAAACGTATCTTCCTCGAAGATCAATTGGCCCGCGACGAACAGCGCTCGCGGATAGCGGGACGACAGCTCTTCCGCAGACTTCTCGACCTCGACCGCAACCTCTGTCCCGATCGAAAACATGCTGGCGGCGGGCAAGCCGAGCGAACGCGCGTAGTGTTCGTAACACAAGAGATTCTGGCGCGTGCGGGCCTCCAGCGCCGCGAGTTGGTCGGCGCCTTTGAACGACTCGGAGTCGACCACCGCGACGCTGAGGAAGACGACGCCCGCGAAATGATGCGGGAACATCCGAAGCAGCGTCAACAGCGAGTGTCGGCCGAGACCGGTGTAGCCTCCGACGAGCAGAATCGCGACTGGCTTCTCTGGATCCGGATCGCGAGCACCGTGATGCTCCATGAGCCCGCGATGGCTCTCGAAAGGGACGCCCGCGTCGCCGGGTTCTGCGGCAAGCGCCATCGCGTCTTCGACTTCCGACGGCGACGGCAGGTCGGAATCGAGCTTACGCAGTGCACGAACCACCGAGCCGTAGTGACGCTTGATCGCGAAGCAGAGCACGACCAGCGCTGCCGTCACCAACAGCGTGAGCCAGCCACCCTCGACGAACTTCTCGAGCACGGTGATGACTAGAATCGTCGCGCACAGGGCAAGCGCAACGAGATGGGCAAACAGGTGGCGCCGCCAATCCCGGTGCTCTGCGCGGTGTCGAATCCAAAATCGCGCCATGGCCAAATTGGACAAGCTGAAGGTGAGAAACACGTTGATCGAGTACATCACGACCAACTTCGACACGTCGCCCTCGGTGTAGATCAATGCCCCCATCGCGGCGAAGGCCATGATCATCACACCGTTGCGCATCGACAGCCGATCCGAGAGCGCCGCAAAGCGATGCGGCAGCCAAGAATCAGTAGCCATATTCGCCATCACGCGTGGACCATCCAAAAACCCGGCTTGCGCTGCGACGAACAGCAGCGCCCCCTCGCTGAGCAACGCCGCGATGATGAAGCCGCGGCCGAAGCTGATGCCCGCGATGTGCCACGAACCAGCCACGCGCTCGAACAGCACTGCGTTCATGGTCTTGCCCGGTTCTGGGTGCGCGTGCACCAGCAAATATGCGAACAAAATGCCGCCTGCCGTGATCGCGAGCGACGCCGCCATCAGAGTCATGGTGCGCTTCGCAGTGCGAACTCGCGGCTCGCGCATCATGCCCACGCCGTTGGAGACCGCTTCGATCCCGGTGTAGGTACCGCCGCCCATCGAGTAGGCGTGCACGAACAGCTTGAGCAAGCCGAAAGTGCCTAGGGCAATGCTGCTGCGACCAATGCTCGCGTGCACCTCGTTCGCGACCTGGCCGGCAAGGGTAGCGTTTCCACCAATCGCAAGCGCGAGCAAGATTGCATGCGTGAGCAAAAAAAGCGCAAAAACCGGCACTAGCGCGCTGACCGACTCCTTCACCCCGCGAATGTTCATCACGGTGAGGATCAATAGGCCGCTGAAGGCCAACACCAGCTTGTAGCCGAGGGCGCTCGCCGGCAAAAAGCTGAAGATGGCGTCCGCCCCGCTGGCGATCGAGATGGTGATCGTCAGCACGTAGTCGACCAACAAAGCGGCGCCCGAAACGACGCCCACGCGCGGGTCGAGCAGCTTGGACGCTACGACGTAACCACCGCCGCCCGAAGGGAATTGCTCGATGATTCGGCTATAGCCATAGCTGATGATGAATACGGTAGCTGCGGTGGCAAGCGCGAGAAAGAACGCCAAGCCGGTGTGGGTGCCGAGCGCGCGATACGCTTCATCCGGGCCGTACGCCGAGGACGATAGACCATCCGCGCCCAGTCCTACCCAAGCCAGCAGGGCCACGAGCGACAATTTGTGAAATGCGTGAGGATCTTTGACGTCCTTGGGCGCGCCGAAAATCAAGCGCTTGATGGCGATCGACATGTGCGCCGATCAAGCCGCATGGAACCGCACACGGCAAGCAGAGCTGCCACGCCTAGTCCCGTTTTTATAGTTTCCTTATGTCGTTCCTGCCCGACTATTTCCGAGCGGTATCACGCGCAAGTCGAGTACGGAGCACATACACGGGCAACCCGAGCGTACACAGCAGCGCCAATGTCGCTTCGACGTCGAAGACTTCGTGATGCGCCAAGGTCAACGCAACACGCACGACGCTGCATAGCCAGAGAAATAGCGCAATCGGGAGCAGATCGGAGTCCCCCTTCGGGACATCCAACGGGATATCGCGGCGCGCGACAGCACGGTAGCGCGTGAGCTGAATGACGGGTGCCATGCCCGTGAACTTGCGTCAGGACGGATCAAGAAACCGTCAACAGTGGGCGCGTTGCGATCAAGATTTGATCAAGGTCGGTTGCGTTACCAGCGCACTAACTGTCGGTCCTCAACCGATAACCGACGCCCGGCTCGGTCACCAAGTATCGAGGGCGCGCGGCATCTCGCTCGAGCTTGTGCCGCAGCTGCACCATATACACCCGCAGGTATTGCGTGTTGTTCGCGTAACCCGGGCCCCACACCTCTTTCAACAGCTGGCGATGAGTCAGCACCTTTCCGGCATTTTTTAGCAGCGTGGCGAGCAGTTTGTACTCGATCGGGGTGAGGTGAACCTCTTTGCCAGCCACGTGAACGCTGCGTTTGTCGAGGTCGACGCTCAGCTCGCCCACGGTCAAGATTGGCTCACTGCGTTCCTGCCGCGTGCGCGCCGAATGGCGAAGCGCCACGCGAATTCGCGCAAGCAGCTCCCCAGTGCCGAACGGCTTGGTCAGGTAGTCGTCGGCGCCACTATCGAGCGCATGGATCTTGTCGTCTTCTTGCCCCCGCGCGCTGATCACGATGATTGGTACGGATGCCCACTCGCGAAGGCGCGCGGTCACTGCCAGGCCGTCGATGTCCGGCAGACCGAGGTCGAGCAGAACTAAATCCGGATTGTACGACGCGGCCTGACTCAGGCCCTCCGCGCCATTCACCGCTTCGATCAGACGGTAACCGTGGCTCGAAAGAGAGGCTCGCAGAAATTTCCTCATCTGCGGGTCGTCCTCGACGACGAGCAGGAGCGGCATGACTTCAGTCACGACTTCATCCTAGTTCCTTGGCATGCGCCACGTTCATATATCCTCCATCGCCCCGGGAGGTTCGGCCGCCGGTGGTTCGCCTCGGACGGGCAGAAACAGATGAAATTCTGCGCCTCCGCCGGGCCGATTCAGCGCAAAGATCCGCCCCCCGTGTGCCATCGCAATCCCCTTGCAAATGGCCAAACCGAGCCCAACTCCGCCCCCCTGCACGCCACTCACTCGGTAGAACTTGTCGAACACGCGCTCTGCTTCGCCGATGGGAATTCCGGGCCCGCGATCGGCAACGACGACTTCGACACCGCCGGGCTCGGCGTGCGCGCGGATTTCAATCGGACTCTCGGGCGGCGTGTACTTGACGGCATTCTCCAGCAAGTTGACGAACAGTTGCTGCACCAGCACGGCGTCCAATGGCACCAGCGGCAGGTCCGGGGCAAGCTCGGTCGACACGGTGCGCCCGGCGAGCACTTCCTCGACGCGGTTGAGTGCCGCGCCGATCACCTCTTCCAGCGGTTGCCACTCACGATTGATGCGCACGGCCCCCGCCTCGATCCGCGTCATGTCCAGCAGATTTCGCACGAGCCGGTTCAGGCGCTGAGCCTCTTGCAGAATCGTCTCGGTCAGCTCGCGCCGCGTGCCCGAGTCGATCTCGTCTTCCAAGAGGCTACTGGCAGCGCCGGTGACGACCGCCAAGGGCGTGCGTAAGTCGTGAGAGACCGAGCTGAGCAGCGAGCTACGCATTTGCTCGGTTTCCATCCGAAGCTGCGCCAGTTGAGCTTCACTGGCGAGCTCGGTTCGCTCGATGGCGCTGGCAATTTGATTGGCAAAAGCCGCCAGATATTCACTATTTTCCGGGCCCGGCGGCGCGCCCCGGCCCTCTCCGCGCACGCTCAGCACGGCGACACGACCGCGCGAAGCTCGAAGCGGGAGATAAGTCTCGAGCGCCGACGAGAAATCAGCGGTGCCAAACCCCGCGGGGCGTTCGCTCTCCCAAACCAACTGCGCTAACTCTGCTGCCGACTCGGCCGTTTCCGGGCCGGCCTCGGGCGCGAGTAGCGCACTGACTTGGCTGCGATCGGTATTCGGCACGAACAAGACCGCGTGCAGTCCGAGAGCATCGAGCAAATGCCGTGCGGCGATGTCGGCGATATCCCGAATCTGCTTTGCAGCACCTAGCTCACGACTCAGCGCGTACAAGGCCGCGGTACGCTGCTCGCGACGATCGGCTGCATCCGCCTGGGCACGCACGCGCTCCGTCAATCCGCTGATGACGAGCGCGACCAGGCACATGACACCGAAAGTGACGATGTGACTCAGATCGTGAATCGCGAACGTGTAGAACGGCGGAATGAAGAAGAAGTCGAAGCACAGCACGCTGAGCACCGCCGCGAACAGTGACGGTCCGTAGCCGAAACGAAGCGACACCAGCACGATCCCCAGCAGGTAGATCATCACCACGTCGGCGAGTTGCTGCGGGCCGAAGACCGCCCACGAGACCGCGGTCGCAAGCAGCGCACCCGAGCCAGCAGCCAAGAAGGCGGCTGGCGGCCTTGCCACGCGAGGCTCGCGCTCGGACTTCGTGACTGGCTGATCGGTCGTCATTGGCGGTAGAACCGGCCCGTGGGGGTGGGGACTTGACGTCGCAACGGGCACCACGGTAGGCGTGCGGCGGCGAAATGCTGGGGGGTACCCCGGCCTGCACGGAAACCGCCCATTCGGCGGCCCTGGACTCCCCGAAGACCCTCATGAGAAAAATTATCAACGACTTCGTAAAGTTCCAAGACGCCAGCCTGGCGAGGAAGTGGACTGGTAAGAAAGTCCCGATCTCGCGCGTGTACGAGGCCTACATGGAAGGCCAGATCGACATCCCGGCTGAGCATTGGGAACCGCTGTTCGATTCGCGCCACGAAACGATGTCGTTCGGCCTGACGGACACGCATTTCAAGTGGGCGTTCACGAACTTCTTGCCCGAGGTGGCCATCCACTCCAAGGGGCAAGACAGCCGCATCGTCGGCGAGCACTACAACCGCGGCAATGACTTTTTCGCCTGGTTCTTGGGCGAGGCCATGGTTTACACGGCGGCCTGGTTCGAAAACCCGAGCGTTCCGCTCGAGCAAGCGCAGTACAAAAAGATCGATCGCTGTTGCCAGAAGTTGCGCCTGAAAGAGGGCGAAACCCTGCTCGACATCGGCTGCGGCTGGGGCACGTTCGTGGCCCGCTCGGCCAAGGAATTCGGGGCCAAGAGCTACGGCGTGACCCTGGCGCAAGAGCAAGTGAACTTCGGCACCGATCGCATCAACGCCTACGGCGTGAGCGACCGAGCCAAGGTCGAGGTTTGCGACTACCGCAACGTCAAGGGCCAGTTCGACAAGATCGTCAGCCTCGAGATGTGCGAGCACGTCGGCATCAAGAACATCGTCAGCTACTACAAGAAGGTGCACGAGCTCTTGAAGGACGACGGCCTGTTCGTCCTGCAGTGGACCGGCATCCGCAATCTGTACAACCCGCAAAACCCGTTGAGCGCCGTCACCCTGCGCCCTGAAGATCTGATCTGGGCGCTGTTCATGGCCCGCTACATCTTCCCGGGTGCGGACGCGAGCTTGACGCTGTCCGGCATGATCCGCGCGGCGGAAGAGGGCGGCTTCGAGGTCACCGACGTCGAAAACATGAGCCCGCACTACGTGATCACCCTGCGCGCCTGGCGCGACAATTGGGTGTCCAACGAAAAGGCCATCATCGCCGCCTACGGTCAGCGTTGGTATCGCTTGTGGCACTTCTTCTTGCATTGGTCCGCGCTGATCGGTGAGCAAGGCTCGGCCTTCACGTACCAGTTGATCATGCACAAGAACAACGAGAGTTTCGATCGTCACGGCCTGCGCTTCAACGGCGGGCACATTCGCTGAACTGAGTTCGAGCGAGTACGAAAGGCCTCGGACGGTGACGTCCGGGGCCTTTTTTCGTTTTAGCAGTGGTCGCCGGAATTGGCGCCGCCCAATTCGACGGTCCGCCCGCAAGAGTCGATGACGGCTCGCCGGCGAACTCGTGCGACACGCACGAGTCACTCGGGCGAGCCAAGCGTTCGGCGGCATGCAGGATTGCACGACCGGCGCTGCACGACCGTGCCGGGCAGCACGATCCGGACGACTTCGCAGCCGTTTTACGGCCGAAGATCAGCCCCGGCACGCCCAATGCATCGGCCCTCCCAGCAAGGCAAAGGAAAGCATTGGCACCATGGGAATCGAACTCCTCACCGTGGGCAGCACGCTCGTGCTGTTTGGACTGTGCGCGCTCTTCGTGCGCGTTTGCGATCGGATCTGAACGATGTCCATCGACCTCTTACTGACGGTAGCGAGCGCTGTCGGGCTCACTAGCTACCTCTTCTACGTCCTCGCTCGACCGGAACGCTTCTGACGATGTCTACGAGATATTACATCCTAGTCGCCGTGTTTTTCGCGCTCGTCGCCGGCGTGGCGTGGCCCCTCGGTAGGTTCATGGCGCGCGTGTTCGCTGGAACGAATACGCTGACGCGCAAGATGGGCTGGCCCATCGAACGCGCGTTGTATCGATTGGCGGGCGTCGATACCAATCGCGAGCACACTTGGAAGGGCTACGCGCTCGCGGTGCTCGGCTTTTCGCTGCTCACACAGCTCGTCACCTACGCAATGCTGCGCTTGCAAGGCAGCTTGCCTTTGAACCCCTCGAAGATGGGTGAAGTCGCGCCGTGGTTGTCGTTCAACACCGCGGTCAGCTTCAGCACCAACACCAACTGGCAATCTTATGGCGGCGAGACCACCATGAGTTACCTGTCACAAGCCGTCGCGCTCACCTCGCACAACTTCTTTTCGGCGGGTGTAGGCATTGCGGTCGCCATCGCGTTGATCCGAGGTATCGCGCGCCACGACACGGACAAGATCGGCAACTTTTGGGTCGATCTCGTGCGCGTCCACTTGTACGTGCTGCTGCCGCTTTGCCTAGTTTATGCGCTTTTTTTGGTCTCCCAAGGGGTGATTCAAAACTTCATGCCGCCCACCACCTGGGCGACCCTCGATGGTGGGACTCAAACCTTGGTTCAAGGCCCCGTCGCCTCGCAAGAAGCAATCAAGATGCTGGGCACGAACGGCGGCGGCTACTTCAACGCCAATAGCGCACACCCTTTCGAAAATCCGACCCCACTCGCGAACCTGGTCCAAATGCTGTCGATCTTCGCGATCGGCGGCGCCCTGTGCGTAACGTTGGGCGAGATGCTCGGCAACCGTCGCCACGGCTGGGCGGTATTCATGACGATGACGCTGATCGCCGTGGCTGCGATGTTCGTCATCGGCCACTTCGAGTCGGCTGGCAATCCGCTACTTTCGCCGCTCGGGGTCGATCAAACGGCAACTCTGCTCCAACCAGGCGGAAATATGGAGGGCAAAGAGGTTCGCTTCGGCGTGCCGGATTCCTCCGTGTTCACCGTAGTGACGACCGATGCCTCGTGCGGAGCGGTCAACGGCATGCACGATAGCCTCATGCCGCTCGGCGGCCTGATTCCACTCCTCAACATGCAACTCGGTGAGCTGGTGTTCGGTGGTGTCGGCTCTGGCATGTACGGCATGCTGATCTACGTCATTTTGGCGATCTTCTTGTCTGGCTTGATGATTGGGCGCACTCCCGAATACCTCGGAAAAAAGATCGATAGTCGCGACGTGCGCTTCGCCAGCTTCTACATCTTGATCACCGCGGTGCTGATCCTGGGCATGACGTCCTTGGGATTGATGACCGACGCCGGACGTGCGGGCATTCTCAACACGGGTGCCGAGATTGCTGGCGCACCGTGGAAACCACACCCACACGGTTTCTCGGAGGTGTTCTACGCCTTCACCTCGGCTGCGGCCAACAATGGCAGTGCCTTTGCGGGCCTCACCGCATACTCGGCCGACCACCCCGTCTTTTATTCGCTCACGCTCGCCGTCAGCATGCTCTTGGGTCGCTTTCTGCCGATCGTGGCGGTGCTCGCGCTCGCCGGGAACATGGCGAGGAAGAAGCGCGTGCCGCCGGGCCCCTCGAGCTTCCCCGTCGGCGGCGGTCTCTTCGTCGCACTACTCGCCGGAACCATCCTCTTGGTCGGCGCCCTCACCTTCTTTCCGATGCTGTCTTTCGGGCCGATCGTCGAGCACTTCCAACTCGCCGCCGCAGCCGCTCATTGAGTCTCAACATGTCCAAGTCCAAGGAAAACTCACGTTCTTTGTTCGACCCGGCGATCGTCAAGCCGGCGATCGCAGCCTCGTTCAAGAAGTTGAACCCGCGCGACATGATGAGGAACCCCGTCATGTTCGTGGTGGAGGTGGGTACGGCGCTCGTCACGGTCCTGTACATCGCGGATCTGCTGCGCGGGCGGAGCGTCGATTCCAAGCTCACCTTGCAGCTGATCGTCTGGCTGTGGTTCACGGTGTTGTTTGCAAACTTCGCCGAAGCCGTGGCCGAAGGCCGGGGCAAAGCGCAAGCGGCAACGCTGCGCAAGATGCGCACCACCACCAACGCTTTCCGAACACGCCTCGCCAGCGGCGCCATTCCGCTGGCTGCGAGCGGTGAAGGGCGCGCGCGAGGTGAAGTCGTTTCCGCGACTGACCTCGAGAAAGGCGACCACATTTACGTCAAAGCGGGGGAGCTGATCCCCGCGGACGGCGAGATCCTCGAGGGTGTCGCATCCGTCGATGAGAGCGCGATTACCGGCGAAAGCGCCCCGGTCGTGCGTGAGGGAGGCGGCGACCGCAGCGCGGTCACCGGAGGGACGCGCGTGCTGTCGGATTGGTTGCTGATCGAAGTCCGACAGGACCCGGGCGGCGGATTCATCGACCGGATGATCGCGCTCGTGGAAGGTGCGAAACGTCAGAAGACGCCCAACGAGATCGCCCTCACCATCCTGCTCGCGGGTCTGACCATCGTCTTCCTCGCGGCAACGGCGGGCCTGATTCCGAGCGCGCGCTTCTTCGCGGGCGACATCAGCATCTTGCTCTTGGTGTCACTCCTCGTGTGTCTGATCCCGACCACGATCGGCGCGTTGCTCTCTGCGATCGGCATCGCCGGAATGGACCGGCTCGTGCAATACAACGTGATTGCGACGTCCGGGCGCGCGGTCGAAGCTGCGGGCGACATCGACGTGCTGATGTTGGACAAGACCGGCACGATCACTTATGGCTCGCGCCAAGCGTTCGAGATGGTCGCAGCCAGCGGTGTGGACGCCAAGCTCCTCGCCGAGGTCGCGATGCTGTCCTCGCTCTCGGACGAAACGCCGGAGGGCAAGAGTATCGTCAGCTTGGCCGAGAAATCCCTGGGCAAAGTCCTCGACGCCCAGGGCGGGGTCGCAGTGCCGTTTACCGCGCAGACACGCATGAGCGGACTCGATCTCGGGGGTCGAGTCCTACGCAAAGGCGCGACCGATGCGGTGGTGAAACACGTGATGACACTCGGAGGCTCCGTGCCGGAGCAGTTGCTGACAGAAGTGAAGCGCATCGCGAACGAAGGCGGAACCCCGCTGGTCGTCTCCGATGGCCCGCGCGCGCTGGGCGTGGTGTACCTGAAGGACACGGTCAAGCCCGGCATGCGTGAACGGTTCGAGCGCCTGCGCGCAATGGGCATCAAGACCGTAATGATCACCGGTGACAACCCGCTGACGGCCAAGAAGATCGCCGAAGAGGCCGGCGTGGACGACTTCCTCGCGGAAGCCACGCCGGAAACCAAGATGGCCTACATCGAAAGCATGCAAGAAGGCGGACGCCTGGTAGCGATGACCGGCGACGGCACCAACGATGCGCCCGCGCTGGCACGCGCCGACGTCGGCGTGGCGATGAACACCGGGACCCAGGCGGCGAAAGAAGCCGGCAATATGGTCGACCTCGACTCTGACCCGACGAAGCTGATCGAGATCGTCGAAATCGGCAAGCAACTGTTGATGACCCGCGGCGCACTCACGACCTTCTCCGTCGCCAATGACTTAGCCAAATATTTCACGATTTTGCCGGCGATGCTGACCGGAATCGCAGCCTTTCAGCTGACTCAGGGCGACCCACACACTTCGGCCTTCTGGTCACTCAACATCATGGAGCTCGGCACGCCCTCCAGCGCCATCCTCAGCGCGGTCATCTTCAACGCGCTGATCATCATCGCGCTCATCCCGCTCGCGTTGCGCGGCGTCAAATACCGACCGATGGGCGTGGAGCGCATTCTGCGGCGCAATTTGCTCGTGTATGGCGGCGGTGGCGTGCTGCTGCCGTTCGTCGGCATCAAGTTGATCGACGTGATCGTGAACGTGCTCCATCTCGCGTGAGGCTGCCATGACTCATCTTCGACCCCTATTCGTGATTACTCTCGCGTTGTTCCTACTGTGCTGCCTGGTCTATCCCGGCGTCGTGACTGCGGCCGCGCAAGTCTTGCTTCGCGCTCAGGCCAATGGCAGCCTGGTCGAACGCAACGGGAAGGTGGTGGGCTCTGCGCTCATCGGTCAATCCGTCAGCGACTGGACTGCTCACCCCGAATACCTCTGGGGGCGCGCCTCGGCCGCCAGCAATGACGCCTCGACCGGAATTACCTATTCGTCGGGCAGCAACTACGGTCCGCTGAACAGCGCGCTGCTCGATGAAGTGAAGGCGCGCGTCGCGTTGTTGAGAGCCTCCGGAGTCAACGGTCCGATCCCCGCGGATCTGGTGACCAAGAGTGCGAGCGGGCTCGATCCGCACATCTCACCAGCCTCGGCGGCACTTCAAGTGCAGCGAATCGCGAGCACACGGAAGATGAGCGAGGGCAAAGTACGGGCGCTAATCGCGCGCCATACCGAGCAAAGGTCCTTGGGCTTCCTCGGTGAGCCACGGGTCAACGTGCTATTGGTGAACCTCGACCTGGACACCGAGGCGCCTTATGCTGCCGCGATCACCACGCCGAGCGCGGCCCCGGTGAAATGATCGGTATGGAGTGAGTCAGCGGTGCCCGATGATTTCCTCGCTGTTCTGAAGGCCCACCGTCGGGCACCGCTCAAGATTTATCTCGGGATGGCGGCTGGCGTCGGTAAGACCGTGGCCATGCTTCGCGAGGGCAAGCGGCTCAAGGCAGAAGGAGTCGACGTCGTGTGTGGCATCGTCGAGACACACGGCCGAGAGATGACCTTGGCCGAGACTCAGGGTGTCGAGCTCGTCCCGCGCAAAACGTTGCTGTACCGCGGCGTTCCGCTCGAGGAGATGGATTTCGAAGCCGTACTCGCACGAAAACCTGCAGTCGCGCTGGTCGATGAACTCGCGCACACGAACGTCGGCGGCTCCAAGCACGAGAAGCGCTGGCAAGACGTCGAGGAGCTGCTCGACGCAGGGATCAGCGTGATGGCCACGTTGAACATTCAGCACCTCGAAAGCTTGCACGATATCGTGTTGCGGGAGACGGGCGTGGACGTTCGCGAGCGCATCCCGGATCGCATCGTGTCCGGCGCCGACGAAGTCGTGGTCGTGGACTTGCCACCTGCCGAGCTGCAAGAGCGGCTGCGCGAGGGCAAGGTCTATCCAGCGGAAAAGGTGGAGCACGCCTTGCGGCGGTTCTTCACTGGCAAGAATCTGGCTGCGCTTCGCCAGCTCGCGTTGCGCGAAGTCGCCAATGCCGTCGAGCAGCGCGGCCGACGTGAGCCTGCCCAAGCGAGCGACGCGCAAGCCCCTCGCTGGCACGCCGTCGATGCAGAGCGCGTCATGGTCTCGATGTCGTCGCGACCCGGCGCCACGCGCCGCTTACTTCGACACGGCGCGCGGCTAGCGGGCGGCCTGAACAGCCGTTGGTTCGTGGTCTACGTGCGCACTTCGAGCGAAGCGGTCGAACGGATCGACGCCACGAGCCTCCGCTCGCTCACGGAAAATGTCCGGCTCGCCAAGGAACTAGGCGCAGAGGTCGTGCGTCTCGAAGGCACGGACGTGGTGGCCGCGCTCGCGGACTTCGCGCGCAGCAAGGGGATTACCCATGCGGTGTTCGGCAGGACCGGGCAGAGCCGCTTGCAAGAGCGGCTACGAGGCTCGATTCTATCCGAATTCATGCGCGCTCTCCCGGAAGTAGACGTGCTCGTGGTCGGCGAGCGACGTGAAGAAGAAGCGGGGCTCGGCGAGCCATGAACCGCCGCGTGTTGGTGATTGAACCAGACGCGACCATCCGCCGCATGCTTGAGTATGCGCTGTCGGCGGCCGGCTTTGCACCCACCAGCACGCCCACCGTCGAGGCCTCGCGCGCGCTGCTCGACGGCACGCCGATGGATGCAGCAATTCTGGAGATGCGCGCCACGAATTCCGAAGGCACTGATGGCGTGCGCGCCTTGCGTGCCGACTACCCCGAGCTCCCACTCGTCGTCACCGGCACGTTGCTGACACCGAGGGTGATGCAGGAGCTGATCCGCGCGCGCGTGGACGACGTAGTTCCCAAACCCTTCACGCCGCGCGAAATCGTCTCTGCCGTTGAACGCGTGCTGCGGAACTCGCGCACTCGGCACAACGGGGCGCTCGAATACGCTGCCGCGATGGCCAACGCACGGCGTGCAGTGGTCGAGGGGAGGCTGCGAGACGCGGAAGCACCGTTGGCGAGAGCTCGAGCCGTTTCGCCACTCGACAGTGAAACCATGGCGCTGCTCGGGCTCGTTGCCGAGCTGCAGGGACACGACCGAGACGCAGATCGCGCGTACCGCGCCGCCCTCGCGTTGCGTGAGGAAGGGGTCACCGAAGACATCCTGCCCGCCGAAGGTCTAGCCAGATTGCGCGCGTACGATGGCGCTCGAGCCGTCCCCACCTTCGAGCACCACGGCAAAAAGTCGTTGTGGTTCGTATCGAACGCTTCGAACGAGCTTGCGCTCGGCCCCGTCGGTGAGCAAAAACCGGATGTCATCGTGTTCACGCTCGGGCTCCTCGCGGCCGAGACCGGCGCGCTTTACGCGCGGATCGCGCCGGACAAGCGGGCATTTTTGATCGCGACCAGCGCAACCAGCGAGCGGTTGGTGCTGCGCATCACGCATTCCTTCGACGAGCCACGAATCTTGGCTCACCCCGAAACGCTCTCGCGCATGGCGACCAACCCTCAGAGTCTCGCGCCCGACAGCGCCGAATCAGGCATTGGATGAAAGGGCAAGTATGACCGCAAAACCACAGATTTTGGTGATCGACGACGACGAGTCGATTCGTCGCACTTTGCGTTTGTGTTTGGAGTCCGGCGACTACTCCGTTTCGCTGGCGAGCAGCGGTGAGGCCGGACTCGCACTTGCCAAGAAGCAGCCTCCTGACCTGGCGCTGGTGGATCTGAGGCTGGGCGGCATGGACGGGCTGGCCGTAACGCGTGCACTGGCGCAGGAGGCGCCGGGTGCGCAGGTGGTCATCATGACCGCCTACGCAACGATCGATAACGCCGTCGAAGCGATGCGCGCTGGCGCATCGGATTACTTGGCCAAACCGTTCACGCCGGCCGCAGTCAAGCACGTGGTGGCGCGCGTGCTCGATTCGGCACGGATGCGTCAGGAGTTGGCTGAGGTCGAACGGCACAACCGGCGCACACCCGTAAAAAGCAATAACCCACAGGTAATAGAAGCCTATACACTGGCGGAGCGCGTCGCCGGCAGCGATGCGACAGTGCTCTTGTTGGGCGAGACGGGGACGGGAAAGAGTCTACTCGCGCGTCACATCCATCAACGTTCGCCGCGCGCCTCGCGCCCGTTCGTGACCGTGAACTGCGCGACCATCAGCGCCAACCTGATCGAAAACGAGCTATTCGGCCACGCCAAAGGGGCGTTCACCGGCGCCGATCAGCCGCGCGCAGGGTACGTGGAGGCGGCCAAGAACGGCAGCTTGTTCGTGGACGAAGTCGGAGACCTCGGCAAAGAGACGCAAGGCAAATTTCTGCGCTTGCTCGAAGAGCACGAGTACGTGCGCGTCGGAGACACCGAACCGCGTCGCTCGGACGCACGCATCATCGCTGCGACCCACCGAGATTTGAAAGCCTCGGTGACCGACGGTTCATTTCGCGACGATCTTTTTTACCGGCTGAACGTGGTCACGATCCGGCTTCCGGCGCTACGCCAGCGACGCGAAGACATTCCGAGCTTCGTCACTTCCTTCCTGAAACCGGTGACGCATTCCGGACGGGCGAAGGGCATGAGCGTGTCACCCGAAGCACTCGCTGCGCTGGTCGCATACGACTGGCCCGGGAACATTCGAGAGCTCTCGAACGTGCTCGAACGCGCCACGCTGCTCGCCAATGGGGACGTGCTCACCCCTGATTTGTTGCCCGAGGAGGTTCGAGTCAGCTCGCGCAGCGTTTCGCCACTGAACGACGGCGACGAGTCGCTCGAGGCGGCGGAACGGCGTCACATCGCGCAAGTGGTCGCGCGCCACCCAACGCTGGATACCGCTGCAAAGGCGCTCGGCGTCGATCCCTCCACGCTGTACCGAAAGCGCGAGCGCTACGGCCTCAGATGAGCTCCCCGCCCCCACCTCCAGCGCGACTCGCCATGCGCATGTCCTTGCGCACTCGGCTATTTCGCGCGCTCGCCGTCGTGGGCGCGACGCTGGTCGTCGTCTGTGCGTTGTCGACGGCCGCCGTCACTCGCCTGGGCGGAGCGATCGGATTGATCTTGCGCGAAAATTACCTCTCGGTCGTCGCTTGCCAAGAAATGAACGAAGCGCTCGAGCGACAGGATTCCGCAGCGCTATTCAGCGCAACTGGCCGCGGTGACATTGCCGGCGCCTTGCTCGCCCAGCATCGCGCCGGATTCGCCAGCGCTTTTGCACGCGAGGCCGGCAACGTGACCTTGCCCGGGGAAGGCGCCGAGGTGCATCAGGTCGACATGCTGTATCGCGACTACGTGGCTGAGGTCGATCGAGTGCTCAGCGGTCCACCGCAGCAGCGCGTCGATCGCTATTTCCGCGACCTTTTGCCCAGATTCGCGGCGGTGCGGAGCAAGGTGACGGACATCCGCTTGATGAATCAACGCAACATGGAATGGGCGGACAAGGAAGCACGCCGCACTGCCAGGCGAGCGCTCGGGCTTGCCGTATTTGCGACGGTCCTTGCGCTGGGCGTCGCAGGCTGGTTTGCGGTGCGGATTCCAAAGACCGTCCTCGATCCGATCGATTCGTTTACCGAGCATGCGCGCGCGATCGGCGAGGGCAAACTCGACACCCATATTCCCGTGCCCGAGGTGACTGAGCTCAACATCCTCGGGCAAGCGCTCAACCGCATGCAAGAGCGCCTGCGCGCCTATCGCGACAGTTCACTCGGCGAGCTGCTCGCTGCCAAAGATCTTTCGCGAGCCACCATCGCGTCGATGGTCGATCCAGTCATCGTTTTCAGTACGCGCGGAGAGGTGCTGCTGGCGAACGAGTCCGCCGAGTCGACATTTGGGCTGATTTCCGGCGATGTCGATCTGCTGCGGCGCGGCGGCATCGAAATCCCCGAGCCGATAGCAATCGCGCGGGACGCGGTATTGACCCATGGGCAAGCGCTGTTGCCGCAAAGCCTGGCCGATGCCATGCGCTGGATCACGAGCGACGGGGAGAAGTACTTCTTGGTCCGCGCCTCCCCACTGGAGAGCGACGAGGCGAGCGGTGCCGGCGTGATCGTCGTTGCCCAAGACGTCACGCGCTTTCGCCGCATCGACGCGCTGAAGAGTGACGTGGTAGCGACCGTGAGCCACGAGCTGAAGACACCGCTCACCTCGTTGCGTTTGGCAACCCACATGCTCTTGGAGGATTCGACGGGCCCATTAGGCAATATTCAACGCGAGCTTGCCCTCACCGCTCGCAATGAGACGGAGCGATTGCAAACGACGGTGAACGAGCTCCTCGACCTGGTCCGCATCGAACGTGACGCCGGCGCGTTGCATCGCGTCCCCGTCAACCCCGGCGCGCTGCTGCGTGAAGTTGCATCAGCACAGCGCAAGGCAGCCGAACTCAAGCGCGTCAGCATCGAAGTCGAAGCTGGAGCCGCCGATACCAGCGTCGAGCTCGATCCCGAACAGATCGCGATTGTGCTCAACAACTTGGTCTCCAACGCGATTCGTCATTGTCCCGAAGCTGGTCACGTTTGGCTGCGCAGCTTTGCCGAAGGCAACGCGCATGTCTTCGAGGTGCAGGATGATGGCGAAGGCATCGCCAAGGAAAAATTACCGCACATCTTCGAGCGACATTGGAGTGGCTCCGACCCCTCGACGCTCAAGGGTCGTCACGGGTTGGGCTTGGCGATCGCGCAGGAAATCGCGGTGCGGCATGGCGGGAGCGTCGAGGTTGAGACGGAGGTTGGGAAAGGAGCCTCGTTTCGCGTGCGTGTGCCGAGCGCTCAGGCCAGCGCTTCACGCCCCGTGGAGGCGTGAGGCACCGAGACTGAAACAATGTCGATTGCCGCCATCGAATGGACCCATTCCGACGGACGCAAGACCGGCAAAAATAATCACAATATTTGGGGCCAAGCGCGCAGGTCCGAAGCGCGCAGTAGGCAGCGAAGCGGTCGAGATGCCCAATGCTCACATCGCCCGGAAAGCGTCATGCGACACGCCCCTACCCGTCGAACGCTGCCGGACGTGACGCTTCTCGGCGACCATGTTAGCGTCGCAACCCATGGTCTATTCTCGGGTTTTTGTTGGACCGGGACGCGGAATCGCAGCCGTGCTCGCAATCGCGTTGGGTATGAGTTTGGTGGAGCCGAGTGCTTGGGCACAATCGGACGACGAACGCGCCGGCGCGCGAGTTGCCGCGACTGAAGGCGTGAAGGCGTTGAACGAAAAGCGCTATGCAGACGCTGCCGACCTGTTCTTACGAGCAGAGTCGCTGGTGCACTCACCCGTCCATTTGCTGTACCTGGCACGCTCGCAAGAAAAGCTCGGTCTTCTGGTCAAGGCGCGCGAGAACTACACCAAAATCTTACATGAGAAGTACGGAGCGGACGCGCCGGACGCTTTCCGCCAAGCGCAAAGCTCCGCGCAGCAGGAAGTAAGCGGGCTCGAAAGTCGCATCGGCGCTGTCACCGTGAAGGTCGACGGCGCCAAGGGACCTGTGGCCGTCACCATGGACGGTGAGCAGGTGCCACCCGCGCTGATAGGCTTGCCGTTGCCAGTCGACCCGGGCAACCACACATTTCAAGCGATAGGGACGGACTTGAAGAGCGATCCCGTGACCGTCAGCGTGTCTGAAGGCGGTCGCGAGGCGTTGACCCTGACGCTCAAGTCGGCGCCGGGCACGCTAGCCCCGGGCGCGGCTGCGCCAGCCTCAAGCACAACGCCCGCAGCGGCAACGCCGGCTGCAACGACGCCGCCCCCGAACACGCAGTCGAAGAGCAGCGACAGTGGCATGAAAATCGGGGCCTATGCCGCCCTCGGCGTTGGCGTCGTCGGAGTCGGTCTGGGAACGGTTTTTCTGCTCAAGGCCAACAGCAAGAAGTCTGACGCAGACGATCTCTGTAGCGCGCCCGCTGGCTGCCCGTTGAGCAAGAAGAGCGAGGTCGACGCGCTCGACAACGACTACAAGACCGCCGGCACCATTTCGATCGTCAGCTACGCCGTTGGCGGCGTCGGGCTCATCACCGGCGTCACCTTGCTGGTCCTGAGCGGCGGCAAGCATACCGAGAACGCGGCCGGGGTCACCCCTTGGATCGGTTATCAGTCAGCGGGCCTCTCCGGAAGGTTCTAAGCAGAATGTCGCTTCGAAAAAATCGCAGGGCAGAGTTGATTTCGCTCATGAAAGTACGCCGTACGCACGCCGTCTTCGCAGCCGGCGCTTGCCTGGTTGGACTTGCTGTTTACGGTGCGGGGTGCAGCGTTCCCGATCGCACCTTCTACGACGACACTGCCGGAACCGGCGGAGTCGCTGGCGACCACGCTGCTGGGGGTACGAGCGGCAGCGCCAAAGCAGGTTCTTCGAGCAATATGGCGGGTACGGACAACGGGGGCGCCATGGGCGACGCGGGCGAATCGGCCGGTGGCGCGGCGGGTGAAACCGGAGCTGCTGGCTCATCGGGCGACGTGCGGCCCGTGCCCACGAAGGGACTGATCGTGATCGGTGGAACCGATATCGATCAAGTCAAAGGTCTGATCTCGGTGATCGCACCCGCCACCGGCAGGGAGTTGGCGCGAGAGACCTTGCCGCTCACGGCGCAGGTCGCTGGGATCGCCTACGACGGTGCCGCTCAAAAGGACGTCTGGTACGTGTTCGTGGGCGCAGATTTTCCGGCCAAGCCGGACAAAGTCGTCGACTTGCAGGTTCGGTATTTCGACGACACCAGCGACAAGTGGATCACGCTCTCCAAGTTGACCACGCTCCCGCCGCCCGTGCCGGGTACTTTGACCGTGCTCAACGATCGTTTGGCGTACCTTTCACACGTGGTCTCCGGCTCGACCACGGTGCCGGCGCTCACGATCCTCGACACCACGGACGTGAAAGCGGTCAAGACCATCGCCGCAGCGTATTCTCCGATGACCCCGTTCGTCGGAAATATGGTGACGTTGATCGGCACTCGCGGAACCGCAGCGGACGCGACGGGCGTCGGTGGCACGCTCGATCTTGGACTGCAGCAGTCATGCAATGCGAACAAGCTTTGCCAGCTCTTCGTGCAACCGATTCCGGTCGGCGACACCATTGGCTCGGCGCTGGGTCACGTCCTGGGGAGTTATCAGGGCACGCCCGTGGCGTACGCGAGTCAGCTCGAACAGCTTGATTACTTCGCGCTCTCGCCGGCAATGGGCAACGTCAAGGTCTACCGGGCGACGCCCAATGCGCCGGAGTCGGCAGACAGCTTCGATGCCCCGCAAAGCGCCAATGACTTGTCAGCGATGACCGTCGCCGAATGCCAGAAAACCGCGCTCGTCACGGCCAATACCGAGAACGCGCTCTACGGCGTGACGCTCAATGCCGGCGCGGGGGTGAATTTCGACCTCGGCCGCGCGGGGCAACTCGTCGCGTACGAACCGTTCACGCGCAACGTGATCGCGACTTACAACCCAACGACCAATGACTTCCAGACAGCACCGGAAGACGCGGGCGTCGTTGGCCCTGAAATCACCGCAGTAGAGGTGACCTCCACGGGCGGCGCGACACTCAAGTTGGTGGAACGCACGACGCTCTGGGCGCCGCCCACCGATCTACGTGCCAACGTGCTCGTCACGCGCTTCCCGGTGCCGTTCACATGCGGACAGTGAGTGGGGGCGAAGGCACCTTCCGACGCAGGCTGACTTTACTCATTTCGTTGCTTGGTGGTGCGCTACTCGTGGCCGGGTGTTCGAAGCCGGCCAACGAGTTCCGCGCGACCGCAACTAGCGCCAGCGCGGCAGCCCCCGTCACGCTGGACGCAGCCATGCCGAGCTCACCGAAAAATCGAGCAGCCGTGGCGCGCGAAAGTCTGAAGCCTCCGCCGCTGGTCGCGCCTTCCGATGCGGCGACTGGCGCCGGGGGGGTGCGCTTTCAAGTTTTGCGCGCCGGCAGTGGTGAATCTCCCGGACCGGTGGACACGATCGTCGTGGACTTCAGCATGTGGACGAGCGATGGCCAATTGGCGTTCTCGTCCTACCCAGAAGCCCAGCCCGCGGGCTTCTCGGTGTCGACGTTGCCACCAAACTTGCGCGTGCTTCTCACCCAACTCGAAGTCGGCAGCCACGTACTGCTCTGGGTGCCACGAGCCGCGCTCGCCGGCTGGAAGCCGCCCCCGTGGCCCGATGCGGATCTCGTGTTCGACCTCGAACTGCTCGACGTCAGCCACGTCAGCGTTCGAGACACGAACGGGAACCCGGTCGAGCCGGTCCCGTCACTCGCACCGGACGCGGCCGGGCCGCCCGATTCAGCGGAGAAGACGCGTGGCGGCCTGCGCTACGTCTACCTGACCCACGCCGTGACGCAAAAGCGGCCAACGGGCGCGGATCGCCTGACTCTGCTCGCGAGCGCCTACGTGGTCGAAGGCATCGAGGTCAAGCTACTGCGCTCCGGCTTCAAAACCGCGACCACCCTTGCGCGTGCGCCCGGCAGACTCGGCGAATTGCTGGCGCGGCTGAGCTCGGGGGACCGCGTGCGTGTTTGGCTGCCAAAGGGCGAGGGCCGGGCGATCATCGCCGAAGCCGGATCACGCGAGATGATTCTCGATCTGGGCGTGTCGTTCTAACCGCTCGCGGACGAGTAGCTGAGTGCGCACGCTGGGCTTTCTCAAGGCGCTGCAGTGGCGCGGCCGAGCGCCCCAGGAAGCGGCGCTCGCACTCGGCTGCGGCGCACTGGCGGCCTATTCGCACCCGGGCATCGGAATGGCCGCAATCATGCCGATTGCGCTCATCGCGCTTGCGTACTGGGCCGCACGGTCGGGCTCGTTCTTCGCAGCCGCACGGATTGGTTGTGCCTTCGGCCTCGGCATCTTCTGGGTGATCACCATCTCAGCGCGCGAGTGGGCGCTAGTCGTGCCCATGGCGCTGACCTTGATTGGCACTGGGCTGTATGCGTTGCCGCAAGCGCTCTTGGCGCACGCGCTAGGCCGGCGTGCGTTCGACACGACCGCGTTTTTCGTAACCGCTGCCGCCTGGAAGCTGTGCATGGACTTCGGAGACTACCTGGGCTTTCCGACCAAAGGTGAAGGGCTAGCGGCGATTGCGGGGGCGCCTGTCTTGATGGGCGGCGCACGGCTCGTGGGTAGCAGCCTGATATGCGGGATCATGGTCGCTGGAACCGTCGGTTGCGGCGTGCGACTCGCACAACTGTCTCCGTGGCGATTCGAGCACGCGCATCGTGCCCTGCATCCGCTGGCGCTAGCGATGGCGCTATTGCTTGGCTCGAGCGGCGTCGCTCACCTCACCGCTCCCAGAGACGAGCGGGTGCTGAAGGTTGGGATCCCACAAATGAACGTGCCTAGCGTGTATTTCGCTCGGCGGATGCAGCATCCCGAGCTTTCGGATGCATTCGAAGACATCTTCGCGAAGCAGCTACGAGAGCTCGCGGACGTGGACTTACTCGCGCTCACCGAGAGCTACGACGGCAGTTATCCGCTGCTCGTGCCGAAGGTGCGTACGCGCTTTCAAAACTATGCGCGGGCGCAGCAGCAAGCGGTGCTGCTCAGCTCGTACCTCGCGACGGGAGACGGGGGGATCTACAATGCGGTAGGCAGCATTGACGCGAACGGGAAGCTCGTGGGCGTGCACCGCAAGGTCAATCTGGCCCCATTTGGAGAGGTCGAATACGAGCACGGCGTGAGCTTCCAACCAGCAGAGGTCTTGCCAGGTGTTCGAGTCGGGATCCTGATTTGCCAGGAGTCCTTGCTCGCCGACGGACCGCACGCGCTGGTCGATGCTGGCGCGAATCTCTTGGTCAGCCCCACGAGCGATATTTCGTTTCACAGCGGCCTGCTCAGCTTCGAACACTTAGCCCTGGCGCGGATGCGGGCCATTGAAACCGGACGGTCGTTGGTCTGGGCAAGTGCGGGAGGGCCCTCGGGAGTCGTCGATCGCTGGGGTAATTTCGTGCGCGCGGGGCCGCTGCGAGCGCCAGCTGCGGCCCGGACGAGCGCCGAGTTGCACGACGATCTCACCCCCTATTTGCGCACGGTCTGGATCTGGCGTTGGTTTGCAGCGGGTACGCTGATTGCTCTGGCCGTAAAGCTGAGAGTGAGAACTGCGCTTGTTCCCGGTCGAGCGCGAGAAGTCGGGACCCTCCGCGGCTGCGCGGAACTCACGCTCGCCACGGCGTTGGTCTGGGGGTTGAGCGTGGGTTCAGCTGGGGCCGTCGAGATCGTGAATGGCACACCGGACCGCGCCCGGCAGAGCGTCGACGAGTTGGTGCGACACACGGAACCTTACCTGGGGGTCGGCACGCTGACACGGTTCCAAACCGATCTCGAACATAGTGCCGGCGGCGCGCTCGCGTACTACTTGGATTTCTACGGGCAGAGAACCGTACCGAGCGCGGTTCAGCTCGCGTCGCAGCGGCCGACGCTCGCCGAGCTCGCCGAGGAACTGCGACTTCGGCAAGGTTTCCCGACGCAAATCAAGCCGTTGGACTTCGACAACGCGCCGCGCGTGGCCGCCATTGTTCGAAGCAAGGCCGGCGAGTTTTGTGTGGTCAGCTCCGACCGAACTCGGCGTTTTTGGCTGTTCCGTCCCACCCAAGCGTCGGTGTTCCAGCTCTCGGCGGCGGACGCCGCCGAGCAACTGGAATCAACGATCATCGTCCCGGCAGCGCTTCCTTGACGATCACTTAGGGCCCTCGTAGCGCCCGAGTCAAAGCTACTTTGCGCAGATCACTGTCGCAATGCCGCTGCAACTGGCGTTGCCAGTACAAGTACACGTGTAGCTCTTCGTCGAAAGGTTCGTATTGGACGAACTTGGGTAAAAGCCGGCGTTAGCGACATACGCGCCAGTGCCGCTCGGACTGCAACCACCGCTGACCATGACCGTGCCTGAATCGCAGGCGAGAACCGCGGTTTGGCTGGAGAGTGTCGCAGTCTTGGCAACGAAGTTACCCGCGATGGACTTCACGGTATCCGCGCTGGTGGCGTTCGTCGCTTTCGTCGCCAGATCGGCCGTGGTCGCTTTCGTCGCCAGATCGGCGGTCGTCGCGTTGGTCGCGTTGGTCGCAAGATCTGCCGAGGCCGCGTGCGTCGCAGACACGGCGTTGAGCGCGAGCATCGCGAACGGAACACTGGTCAGCTCCTGGCGCGGGGCCATCTCCGCGTCCGATCCGATCTTGATGCCGAGGTACAGGGCGCCGCGGCTGCCGTCGAAGATGTCCGGAGTGAACGCCGTCCCCTCACCCAGTTTGGCGGAGAAATAGCCATTGTCGGGGGTCACCGTTTGCTGCTCGCTCCAGATGGCGGTCCCGGCACTGGCAGCGGTGTAGAGCGAGAAGGTGAAGGTAAGTTGCACACCGTCGACCGGCGCACCGTCACTGTCGAGCAGACGGCCCTGTTGGGTCAGCGTCTGGGGCACGATTTGCGGAGCGGCTGACGCGGAGGAGCCCGACGCCACGAACGCGAGCAAAGCGACCAATGCAGCGACACACTTCGAGATTCTTGACATTAGCTATGCTCCCAATAGTTACCTAACCAAGTGCCCGAACGCTTCCCGCTTCAGGGGGTCGAAGCGGCGATCACGCCCGGAATGTACGTGTACTTGAGCGACTTCGAGCGCTTCGACCCGACGGTGCCGCCGAGGCTCTCGCCGAGGCCGCTGATCAAAATGAAGTTCTTGCTCTTCGAGACAACGCCCGTAGTCATGAAAGAGACCGCAGAATGGTTTTGGGCTGGCGGCTCGATGATCGATCCGCCTTCTCCACCGGCGCCTGCTTCAGGCATCTCGGGCAAGCCAGCCGCGCCCGCCTCGACACTCGGCGCGCCCGCCGTGCCGGCCTTCCCACCTTTGCCCGCCGATGCTTTGCCCGCCTCACCGTTGTCGCCCGCGTCCCCTCCGGAGCCACCGCTGGGCGACGAACCGCCCGAATCGCCCCCACCGCAACCTGCGGCGAGGACGAGCGTTGTGCAGGAGATTGCGAGCGCACTCACCAGCGCGCGAGCGTGAACGGACCGAAAAGAGATCAGCATCGACCGCACACGCTAGGCTTACTTTCGCGTCTCTACAATCCCCTTGTCGCAAACTACGCTGCAGTTCAGTAGCGCTGCAGTCAAGGGCCGATGGAGACGATCAGCGTGAAGGTGCGACACTCCCCACCGGGGAAGTTCGGTGGACCACTGGAAGCTCTGCCGGCGCGGAGCCAGCGGTGTGACTCACCGCAGTTCGCGCGGCAATCAGACGCGGATCGCCCACCGGCGTGATCTGCAACAACTCTTGGTAGTCGTGCTCGGCCTCTTGAGCAGCTCCGGCGGCAGCCGTCAGCATGACCAGATTGTAGCGAGCATCGATGTGCTGCGCGTTGAGTCGGAGCACTCGCAAGAAGCCTTCACGGGCGGCATTGTAATGGTCGCGCTTGCGCTGAGAAAACGCGGCGTAAAACAGCGAATCTACGTCGTTTGGCTCCTCCGCAAGCAGCTTCGTGAGCAGCGTGTCTGAGGTGGAGAAGTCGCGTTTGTGGATGGCCGCTATCGCCATTGCGCGGCGGGCGAAGCGATTCTGTGGTTCGTTCTTGAGAACATCCTGCGCTATCTGGCGCGCCTCGTCCGACCGTTCGACTGCGGCCAACGCCTCGGCGCGGACAGCGAGAAAGGTAGACGCCGTGCAAGAGGCGGGAGCGCGGCTAATCAGTTGTAGTGCACGCTCGGGAAACGATGCTGCGAGCAGTTGCGCTCCGTGCTCCGCGGCACAAGCACAACGATCCGACGCTTTTTCGCAAACGTCCTTGACCGGCGCGCTGGTCGGGAGGCTGGAGTCGACCGATGGCGGCACACTGCCTACCCCGACGGTCACCGGCGGGGGAAGTTTGCGAACGAAACGCGAATAGCCGAAACCGACCGCCGCAACTAACCCGAGAGCAACGAGGGAAGACGTGAGGCGTTTGCTCGTCATGACTGAAATTGCGTGCACTATCACAGAAGGGCGAGCACGAAAAATACGCTAGTCTGACGGCCCCGATGAGCAAATTCCGCGTCTATCACTATCCACAGTGCAGCACTTGTAAGAAGGCCCTCAAGTGGCTGGCCGATCATGACGTTGCTGTCGAGCTGATCGATATCGTGAAACATCCGCCCTCGA
>Ga0164307_10000092_pt1 | contig 37942 bp, 29 predicted proteins | sample Whisoiple_243_MG_FD_110214 | JGI IMG/M metagenome (GOLD analysis project Ga0164307, IMG submission 110214) | Soil microbial communities amended with fresh organic matter from upstate New York, USA - Whitman soil sample_243_MG | ecosystem: Environmental > Terrestrial > Soil > Unclassified >...
GACCTGAAATTTTCCGGCCTTTCGGCGGGCGACGGCAAGACCAAGGTGTTGAACGCGATCGCGCTGCCCAAGGTCGAAGTCGGGGATCTGACCTTGAAAGCGACGGCTACTGCTGGCGGTCTGAAGGTCGATCAGCTCAGCGCTGCAGGTAAGGATCTCGATTTGCAAGGTGATGGCAGCGTGCGCCTGCGGGACACCTTCGATCAGAGCGTGCTCAGCTTGAACGCGCGCTTCAAATTCAACGATCGCTTCACCAACAAGGACGACATGACGCGCAGTTTGTTCGGCGCGCCGGGCTCCTCCGTGCCAGCCCTGTTCGACATGGTGCCGCAGAACAAGCACGCCAAACGCCCGGACGGCTTCTATGGCTGGCGTGTGAATGGCACCTTCGCACATCCCACGTTCGTTCCAGGGAACGGCGCAGCAGCGGCAGCTGGCAGCGCGCTGTAGTGACCCGCGTCCTCGTCTCGGCGAGACGAGGACGGGTAGCCTGCGCTATTCGTGTCAGCTGTCGACGGCGATTTGAAGGCGCTGGCGAATCTCCAAATATTGCGAGCTGACCGCGAACAATACGAGCTCTCGGAAGCGCTCGTCGAGTGACACGGCGCTGCTGTTCTCGTCGGAGGCTTTGACCACTTGAGCTGCGGTCTCGAGATCGTGCGCCAAAACGAAGCCTGCGCGATCTGCAGTCAAATCGGCGGCGGCAACCCAGCGCTTCAAATCCAACGCAGCTCCCGAGGTGAGCAATTTCGCGACCACGCGCGTGAGCTGATCGCGTGATTGGCCGACCAAGCCGGCTTCCAGCGCGGTGTAGGCCTCGTTCACGGCGCCCTCGAGCTCCGGTGCTACCGGGAACTGCGGCGAGGTGAGCTTGATGGCAGCAAAGAACCAGGCTCTGAGCGCGGTGCCCGAGCCCAGCAAATGCCGCAAGTACAAGCCTGGTCGGAAGAAGCTGAGCTGGCGGCCGGCGATGAATGCTGCGGGCTGTAGCGGCACGTCGGGACGGAGCGCGGTTTTGCCCAGTACGAGCGACGGCTCGCTCGCAAACAAGAACGAAATGCCGCCGGGGTCGGCGCGGTTCTCGTACGACGGCGGCGGCGCGATGCCGAGGACGCCTGCGGCATAGTACAGGCTCTGGCAGACCGGCGCGGTATGGTTTGCAATGTCCACCGCGCTGCTTGGATCATAACCGAGCTCTTGCACGGCGCGGCTGCGCCGCGCAATCACGATGGGCTCGATCAAGGCGAACACGCTGGTCAACAGCGGGTCGGCTTGCGGGTGCATCACCAGATCCGACCAATCATCTTCCGAGAAGGCGGTCTGCGCCGGGGCCGCACTGTCCGAACGCATACGCTTGTAAAAGCGTTCTTCATCCGGCTCCGCCAGATTCAGTACCGAGAGCGCCTGGCACAGGCACCACGAAGCATCGGCTTGTTTGGTTTCGGTGTAGAGCCGCCGCAGGGTCTTGTACGAATCATGACGGTACGGGTTCTGACGGAGCAGCACCGCCTGCGCCGCCACGGCCTTGTCCAAGTATCGGCTGGGATCGGTGACGTACAGGTTGCTCAGGTGCTCGGTGCGCTCACGGTTGTCAGGGTCGAGCGTCTGCGCGGCCTCGAGCGCGTCGATGGCTTGATCGATGTGGCCGAGCCCTTTTTCGTACAATTCACCGAGCGCGGTGAAGGTTTGGAGCATGCCGACATGGTCATCGGCCGCGCTGGTGTACGCGAGCTTGTGCTTGAGCCAGCGTTCGACCGCCGCGTGGTTACCGCGTGCTCGTTCGAGTTCGACGGCCTCGTTCAACGCTTTGTCGAAGCCGGGTTCAATCGCCAACACTTGCTCGTAAAATTCGAGAGCGCGCGCAGGTTCACCGATCTGGCGAGCAGTGACGATGGCCGCGGTGTGCAGGTATTTCACCTTTTGCTTCGGTTCGTCGACGAACTCGGCCAGGCGGATCACCACCTCGACGAGTTTGTTCCAATCTTTCTCCTCGCTGTAGAGCTGCATCAGTTTGCTCAACAGGCGGCGATCGTCGGGGTGTTCTTCGAGCGCTGCAACGAAGCTCTTGGCGGCGAGCGCGCGGTCGTTCAACTTGGCCGACGCGAGATCGCCGATGTCGATCAGCAGCTGTACGCGCTCGTCGCCGGTCGCGCTGTCCAAGTGGCGCGTCTTGACCTTGATGACTTCGCCCCATTTTTCCAGGGTTTCGTAGACCTTGGCCAGCGCGACGAGCGGCTCACTCGCGCTCGGATCGAGATCCGATGCTTCGTTCAAGGGCGCGAGGCTGCCCTCGATGTCGCCCGAGAGTCGTAGCGCTTCGCCGTAGCGATAGTGCGCTTTGACCCGCGTCTCGGCGCTGAGCACGTTGGAGAAACGCGACAGCAGGTCGCGATACAATTCAGCTGCGCGCTTCGGCGAACCGTGCTCGAAACTGACCTGCGCCACGCGCGCGAGCGCATCCGAATCATCGGGCGCGATGCGCAGCAGCGTATCCATCGGCGCGAGCGCTTGCTCCGTAGAACCCGTTTGGCTGAGCGCGTCGACGTAACGCACGAGGATGCGTGCCGCTTCTTTCTTGTCGAGTGAGTCGGCGCGCCGGGCCAGCTCTCCGTAGGGCACCGCGGCTTCCATGAAACGCTTCGCGTCGAACGCGATGTCGCCGAGCACGGTCAGGGCGTCCAGGTTGGTCGGGTCGAAGGCGAGCGCGCGCTTGGCTGCTTCTTCTGCTCGCTTGTCGTCCTTCAAGCGAGTCTTGGCCAGGAGCGCCATCTGGCCGCACAGGCGCGCCTTGGAGAGCTCGCCCTCCGTCTGCGCAATCTCGCGCTCGAACAGCTGCAGCGCGGCGTTCAGGTCGCCCCGTGCCGTGTACGCTTCGCGCAGCGCGGCTGCGGAAGTCGAGTCTTTGGGATTGGCGTCGAGCGCGCGCTTATAGCGCTCGATCGCGCCGTCGCGATCTCCGCGCGCTTCCAACATCTTCGCCGCGCGGATGAACTGTTCGGCTTTCGCCTCGGCGCTCGTGGCACGACTCGCCAAGGCCTCGAGCGCGGCGAGCGCGGCGTCCGCGTCACCCGTGGATTGACGTAGATGCGCGAGGGCCTCGAGCGCGCCGGCGTGCTGCGGATCGATCTCGAGCACGGCGTCGTACGCTACCATCGCGCGCTCTGGTGAGCCGATTTGCTCGGAGAGCACCTTGCCTTGCTGGAGCAGTAGCGCGAGGCGCCTCGGTCCCTCGCTGACGAGCTTGAGTTGGCGCTCGTACAGCGCGGCTACGTTTTCCCAGCGATCCAGGGTGCGGTAGTGGCGAATCAGGGTGGTGAGTGCGTTCTCGTTTGCCGAGTCGAGCGACAGCAGTCGCTCGAGCGCATCCGCCGCCTTTTCGTGGTTCAGGAACTCCTCGTCGTAGAGCGCGGCAATGCGCTCCCAGAGCGCCACCTTTTGGCGCGGCGTGGCAGCGACCTCGACTTGCTGGGCGAGGTTTTCGAGCAAATCTTGGTAGCGGCCGAGCTTGGAATAGAGGCGGTCGAGTCCGCGCAGCGCCTCGAGGCTGGTGCCATCGAGCTCGGCCGCGGCTTGGAAGCGTTTCAGCGCTTCAGTGTCGTCGTGCAGGCTGGTCTCGTACACCTCGGCAATTCGACACAGCGTCTTTTGCTTGTCTTCACCGCGCTGCGCATCGGCGCGACGCTCCAAGATCTTCACGAAGCCGTGGTAATCGGCGGTGCGCTCGTAAATCCGCGCGAGCGCGTCGCTCGCCTTTTCCTGACCCGGATCTTCGCTCACGATCTGCTCGTACAGCGCGCGCGCGCTGTCCGTGTCGTTCAAGCGTAGCTCGAGGATCTCTGCGGCTTCGGCGCGCAGTGCACGGGCTTGAGCTGGCGACGCGGCGGCGTCGGCTCGCCGTGTCAGCACCATGCCGAGCTCGGACCACTGCTGAGCTTTGCGGTAGATTTCGGTCATGCCTTCCAACGCGACCTCGTCGGCGGGCTCACGCTCGACGACCGCTTGAAAGCAGGGCAGGGCCAGATCGGGCCGTTTGAGCCGCTCGACGTACCAGTGCCCCATACGATTCCAAATCGCGTTGCTGGTATCGACGTCGAGGTCTTCGTCCTGGGCGCTGCTGGCGCAATTCGAGAGGACTTCACCCCAGGCTTCTTGGTTGTTGCCCGCGAGCCGTTCGATCTCCGTGACCACCGATGCAAGGCTGGGGTCTTCACACAGGGCTTGGGTAAAAGCGACCAACGCCTGCTCGGTGTCTTTGAGTTCAGTGCCGTACAGCTTGCCGATCTCGAACATGACGCGGGCACGATCGCTCGCGCTGTCGGCCTGCTCGCTGCGCGCGAGCAGCATTTCCACGACCTCTTCGAACTTACCGAGCCGCCGTCGAGTGTCTTCGAGCCCGGTCCAGGCCACCTGGTCGTCGGAGTCCAACTCGGTCAGTTGCAAATACAGCGCTTCGGCCTGATCCAAATCGCGTGCGCCGTCCGTGCACACGCGCGCAGCGCGAAACAACAGGCTCTTCTTGGTTTGTTTGCTGTCTTCCGCGTCGATCGCGGCAGCCGCTTCGAGCAATACTGCGAGCACGCGCTTGGCGTCCGCGCCGGCGTCGACGCTGGCTTCTAGATCCAAGGCCGCGTCGTCGCTGCTCGGATTTTTCAACAATGCTTCGACTTTGAGCTCGAGCTCCGCCTCGCTGACGGTCGCTGCAGGCGGGCGAATCGAGGCGTGCCCGGCGTTCTCGAACAGCGCGAGCACCTCGCTCCCACTCTTCGGCCGACGCGCGGGATCCTTATCGAGCAGGCGCAAAATCAGCTCGTCGAGCTCTCTGGACACGAAGCCCGGCGGCGCAACGCTGCTCGGGGGCGGTGGCGCGACCGTCAGGTGAGCGAAGGCCGCTTCGAGCGCAGGCTTGTCGCCGAACAGCGGCTTGCCACTGAAAATTTCATACAACATCGCGCCGAAAGAATAGACGTCGCTCGAGGTGTCAGCGACCAGGCCGCGGATCTGTTCGGGCGCGACCGTGCGCGGCGAACCCACGGTCGAGAACAATTCATTCCGACCGTTGACCACGCGCGCGCGCGCGCGCAAGCGATCCGTGCCCGCGTCGACCAAAAGCACGCGCTGCGCGCCGTCATCAGCGCGAACCAAGAGCACGTTGTCGAGCCGCAGATCGCCATGTGCGATGCGCCGACCGTGGAGCGCCGAGAGCGGCTCCAAAATGCCGCGAATGACCAGCTTGGCCTCGTTCAGGTGCATCGGTCCGGAGCGCGAAATGCGCAACGAAAGCGGCACGGCGTCGTTGTGAGCGTGGGAGATCACCCAGCGGTCGCCGATCTTGTCGGCGCTCAACTCGCGGGGCAGCCCGTCGTGCGCAATTTGCGCGATCAGGCGCGTCACGGTCAGATATCGCTGCAGTCCGCGCTGATCACGGGTTGCCTCGCGCCGGAGAACCTTGAGCCTGTAATCGCTGCCTTCCTTACGACCGACGTAAGAAATCGCGAGCCGTCCCTCACCAAGCTTGCGGGTGATGACGTACGGACCGAACTCGGTCCCGATTTTTAGCTCTTCATCGAGCGCGACGCCGGTCACGCGCAGATCCAAGACCCGTTCGTTGACCTCGGCGCGCGTTGCCAGAAGCGCGTCACAGAGCGCCTCGATGGCATCGTGTTCGAGGCAATGCGCGGTGAGCGCTCCGGCGAACGACGCTTTGGCCGCCATCCCGCCCACGCTCTCCGGCTCGAACCCCAAAACATCTCGGCTCAGCGAAAGGAGGTCCGGGAGCTCGAACAGACGCTCGAGCTCTGCACGCAGGATTTCAGTCTCGATCATGATGGTTGTTGTGTCTCGCAGCTGCTGTGCCTCGCTGCCGGCCGGGGGGCCCCCGCCCTGGCGAGACGAATGGGCGGAACCATAGCCGATTTCTGGCGCTGATTCGCGGGCTGTGAGAGCTTCCGTGGGTGAGCTCTGGGTCCCTCTTCGTGCAAAGGGTCATGCCTTTGGCCGTCTTGGCGGTCGCCGCGATTTCGGTCCCCATGATGATGCTTTCTTCGACCGGCCTCCCGAGGCTACAGGGGTTGCGCGAGGAAAAGGTCCGCGCCGATGACGAAGTGTCCCGCCTGTCACAGCAGATTTGGGAGCTTCGCGCCGAAGTCGCTCGAATCAAGGACGACCCGGCTGCGGTCGAGCGGGCGGCCCGGGACGAACTCGGCCTGGTTCGGCGTACCGAAGTCGTTTTTCAGTTCCACGACTGACTTCCGCTCGAACCACGCATGCGCCATTGAAGCCGGGGGCCTGCGCCCGCTACCATTCGTTCGGTGTCCGCAGAGCTAGCTCGCCGCCTGATCCACAGTGGAGCGTTACCCGCGCAGGTGGAGGCCGCGCTTTTCGACGCGGTCAAACGCGGGGTCTCGTTGACGCAAGCGGTCAACGAGCTCTATCCGGAACTCGTCGAGCTGCTGGAGCGAGCCCTAGATCGCAGTGATTTCCCGGCGATTCACACGGTCCGTCCGCTAGCCGATCTGGTTTCCGCACTGCCCGTCGGGATGTGCGAGCGGCTGCTTTCGTTGCCAGTGCATCGCGACGTTCGGAGTGATCGGATTGACGTCGCCTCGGTGGATGCACTCGACGGCCATGTCGCCAATGAATTTGCGTTCCACCTGGGGGTTCCCGTGCGGGTACTCCGAGCTCCCTTCGAGGGGGTCGTCGCTGCCCTCGAGGGGTTGCATGCTTCCGGTATCTTTCTCCCGGGGCTGTCCAAAATTCTGCCTGCCAATCGCTCTGCAAGGCCCGCAGCGGCGCAACCCTCCGTTCCACCCGTCGAACACCGGAGCGAGCCTGCCTTGCCCCTGGTTCGTCGTTCGTTGGCCCCCAATCCAGCTTGGACCGCGGATTCGCCGGCATTCTCCATCGTCGTGCCGCCCGTGCCGGCGGAGGAAACGCTCAACGAGCCCGTGTTGAGTTTAGGGCGACCCAAACCGTTTACACCCCCCGAGTTCGAAATCGTGGGGCCACCCTGGACCTTGGAGTTCGAGGCAGCCGTGGAACTCCTGGACCGCGCTGAAACTCCAGAGAGCGTCGTCAGTGGCTTGTGCGAGGGCTTGGCACCGGTGAAGGCCGTGGTTTTCGCCGTGCGGAGTCTGACCTTCGACGTGCGGGGAGGGAGTCCGGGTTTGGGCACCCCGAACGAGCTCAGAGCGATCAGCGTGCCCGCGGGGACCGGCACGGTGCTCGACACGGCGACGCAAGTCGGTTTCTACCTGGGACCATTCCCGCCGATACTCGGGCTCGCTTCACTCGAGGGGAAATGGGCCGCCGCCGTTGGCAGTGATTGCTACGCGCGTGCGGTCAACGTCTCGGATCGCCCCAGCCTGGTCGTGCTGATGACCGGTTTTAGCGAGTCGACCGAAGCGTCGCGTCGAGCGGACGTGCTGGCGCGCGCAGCGGGCACTGCGCTGGAGCGAATCGTACGCACGCGCAAGCGTGGCTGAGCGCTACCCGCGAACTGTGGTGAGCTCAAACGCTCAGTGAGCGGTCCGGGAGGTTCGAACTCGCGCGCTGGCTCGCCGATGTATAGTACTCGTCCAGCCAGTCCTCGAGGCGATGCTCGGCGGCCTCTTCGGACAAGCCACTCCGCTGCGCCAAAAAGGCCACGAAATCGGACGGCGGGAACTCGGGGTAAGGGTAGGGAATCATGGGTTTCGACGCAGAGGGTTAGGGTGCGGAATATTGCTTTCCCGCCAAGCATCTCTCGTGCCAATCGCGTGCCGATTTGCGTCCGTGGATGAAATGCGGGGCTTTGTCGCGCCCGCGTCGGGCGCGTCAGTGGAGACAGGGCAAAAGCCGACACCGTGTCCCCACTGACGCGCCACAAACCCTGACGACTGAGTCAGGCGCTGGGCAGAGTGCTCGACCACTCGCGCATGGCCTGATCACCGGGACGGTCCACGTGCACCTTGTCATCGACCGAAGTCACCCAGCTCATGGGAATGAAGTGGTGCTCACCACTCTCATCCTTGGTCAGCTTGATCGCACTTTGCCCTTCGACGTGGTCGACGGTTGCGAACTGCTTGTTCTTGGAACAGACGACGGGCATGTGGGGCCGAATTGCGTTCGTGTTCATCATTGTTTCGTCTCCTGATCTCCACGAAGCACTCGCCGTGCCACGCTGTTCCTCGGCGACGAATCGCGCTGTCCGCGCGCGAAGATTCGTTGGTGGTTCGGCTCAACGCGGCAGCGCGTCGAAGGCCGCAATTACCGTCGTGGGGGCTTGTACGAGCTCGATCAGCACACCTTCGCCCGAGCGTGGGGCATCCTGACTCGGCTTCGGGTGCAGAAAACACACGTCATGTCCGCTCGCGCCCTTGCGGATGCCGCCCGGCGTGAATCGGACTCCTCGCTCGCTCAACCACCGGTAGGCGGCCTGCAGGTCGTCCACCCAGAGTCCGACGTGATTGAGCGCAGGCTCGTGGACTTTGGGTTTTTGGTTCGGATCGAGAGGCTGCATCAAATCGAGTTCGACCAGCGCGGGGCCGACGCCGAGCTCCAAGATTGCCTCGCTGACATTTTCGCTCGCGCTCTCGAAAGTGCCGCGCCGCTCGAGACCGAGCAGGCCCACCCAAAGCTCGAGCAGCGGTTGCTTGTCGAGCGCGCCGATCGCGATCTGCTGCACGCCTAGGACGCGAAAAGGCCGCAAACTCATTTCGGCTCAGGGAAAGCGAGCTTGAACGCCGCCTTGCAGCTCGAGTGTGGTGTGAATGGAGCGCAAAATCCCCGTCGTCAATCCGGCGTCGATGAAGAAGCCCACGTAGCGCGCGACGTCGAATTGCGGTCCTGCCGCCAAGTGAAACAAGAGATCTTTCTTGTACTCCGGGTTGTAGCCCGGATGACTGACGGTCCCGGCTCCACCTTCGAACTCATAGGCCACGGCCGGGTCGATGAAGATTTTGAACGCGGAATCACTCATCGTGTAGATGCGTGCGCCCGCGCCGATGATCTTCACGGGTAGCGTATCGGTCTGCGTTTCTCCCGAGAGGCCGAGACGCGTGAAGATGTACGGCTCGATGAAGTCGAGCGGAGCGAAGCTGAGGGCGATATCGAGCGCCAAGGGCGCGGCGTGGCCGCAAAACTTTTGCTGGTCCTGCGGTCCCTTCATGGCGTCGTACGGCGCGCACAGCGGCGATTGATCGTAGCGAAACACCATGTTGTAACCACCAACCAGTCCGACGCGTAGCCCGAACTGCCCGGCATGTCCGAAGCTGTCCTTCTTGGCTGCTTCGGGGGCCGGCTCCGATTTCTTGCTCTCGTTCTTTTCCGCGGGCTCGTCCGCGGCTTTCTCCGTCGGGTCGGCCGTCGCTGCCTCAGCCGCGTGAGTGGGCCGCGGCATCGAGCATAGGAGGACCAGGAACAGCCAAGAATTGCGAGCTTTCAAGGCCACGACGATAAACGATCTGCCGCTTGCTCGCTATCCGCCCGAGCGTCGTCTCGGTGGCGAACGCCAGTGAAGGCAGAAACGGTAAAGGATCTTAGCGTTTGGCGGCCCGCGTGGTGCCGGCGCTGGTCCACTCTCGCTCGCTGCCGAGCGCGACCCATTTCAAAGTCACGGGGCCCGCGCTGGTCCGGATGGCGACCTGACCCTCGCTGCCGAAGGCGCCGAGGGCCGGCAGGGCGAGCGTCGCCTCAGCGCGTAACTTCGGCAGCTCGCTCTCGTCGACGACCGTCGCCAGAATGCCCAGGCCGGCGAGCATGGGCACGATGCCGCTCGGAATGTAGGGGGCGACGATGGCCCGCACCGTGTCGCTCAACTCGGATGCGCGCCGAGCGAACCAACGCACGTCGTCCAGGGAATCGAGCACGAGCACGCTCGGAACGGAGGGCCGCCCGCGCTTCGACACGACCGGCAAGGTTTGAGCATCCGCAAAAGGATGAGCCTTGGGCGCCTCCATCGCGCTCTGCTTCGGGCCCTCGCCTTCTTTCGATTTGCTCTTGGCTTTGCGCACGATCAGCACGTCGTCCGTGGGTAGCGTGCGGGGTACCGTGACGCGCACCGGGCGCTTGAACGAGCGTGGATCACCGACGGTGCCTGTCGCCACCGAGAACGCCAAAGTTTCGCCCGAGGCGACCACGAAGCGTTGTGCGCTGGCTGGGAAACTTGGTTCGGGATCGAAGGTCCGCAGTGAAACTCCGCCGTCGTCCGGCGGCGGGTAAAGCTCACCCGTGACGATTCGCGGATCGGGCTCGAGTAAACGTGCGCCGGTGGCCACCAGATCGACCAAGGCACCGGACTGAGCGAGCACCTCGAGAGCCTGCCGTGACGGAGGCGCCACCAGCAGATCCAACTTTGGCGGCACGCGCTTGCTCTTGAGCAACGCCGCTGCCGCCAGCAGATCGCGTAGCGAAGCGCCGGAGTCACCGCCCAGGATCACTTGGCTCACGGGCTTGCCGGCAATCTCGCGCACGGGTTTGACCACGCCGTCTTCATCCAACACGAGCGGGTCGACCGCGGACAGATCGACGCTGATCACGTCGTCACACGGGGCGCCCGGATCTGGCAGCAGACCACGGTGTGCTTTGGAGCGGCGTTGATCGCGCAGGTACACCTCGGTCTTTTCGTCGCTGACGAACACCGCCGCGGAGGCTCCGAGCTGCGGCGCGAGCGCCGCGAGCACCGCGCGATCCGAAACAGACAACAAGCGCGCGCTGGGACCAGCGAACTCGATCACCACTGGCGCGCGATACTCGGTGTCGACCCGCCGAATGGCGTCGCCCAGGCCGCGGCGCATCAACTCGAGCCCCACGTCGCGGACGCACACGAACGGGCGTACCCGACCGGAGAGCAAGACCTGGACACTGCGCGGCGGACGGACGAGGACGCTGCCGGTGAGCAACGCCTCAGCCAACTGCGAGGGAGGCACCACCAGCGTGAGCATGCCCGCGCCACCAACCGAAGCCAGCCGCGGCTCGTCGGTGAGCGCGAGGCGCGCGGGGCTACCGAAGCGCTCGAGATGAACCGCTGCCGGAAAGCCAATGCCCGGGCGCGCGATCAGCATGCCCAAGTTGAGTGCGTCCTTGAGGCCGCGTTGACTCAAGCCCGGCGACGTGTCGGAGAGCGCAGTGACACAGCGCGTGTCGTACGCGATCGCCACTTCGACCGCACACTTCTTCGCGCCTGCAAGCGCCGGCTCGGCGAGAGTGCGATCAGGTTCCCTCGCGAGGACGACTTGGTCGACCTTCACCCGAACGAGATCACCGTTCAGGTTTGGATCATCCGCGCGCCCGGCGAGGATTTTTTGGGTCATAGTGCGGGGCGGATCCCCCGCTCGCGCACGCATCGGAGTGGCGTGGAAAGTAGCCGCTGCCCCCAAGCAGGGTCAAGGACGGCGACACGGCGCCCCGCCTGGACGGCGATCGCCCGGCTTTATCGCGGCCGCAAGTCGTGTCGGTCACCGAGCCGCCCGCCGTCTCCACCCCGTCGCGAGTCGGCCGTTGGGCCAGTATGAATTGCTTTGGGTTTTTCTCAGGGCGCCCGGCGTGAGCGTTTTGAAAATTCACTTGAGGAGGAGATTCAGGCTAACCTGCGGTCATGTTCAAAGAGGCGTTGCAGAGCGTCGTCGACGGTACGGACGGCGGCATCGCGGGTCTGCTCATGGATTTCGAGGGCATCCCTTTGGAGAGCTACGCCAAGCCTGGCGCCGTGGTCGACATCGAAACGGTGGGCGCCGAAGTCAGCGTCGTGGTGAAGGGCATTCAGCGCGCGACTGAAATGCTGGACGCGGGGGCCACCCGCGAAGTGTCGTTCAAGAGCGACAAGATGATCACGCTGATTCGCGTCGTGAACGAGGGCTATTTCGTGGCACTCACGCTCACGCCGGACGCGAATCTCGGCAAGGGCCGGTACTTGCTCCGCTTGCTTGCGCCCAAGCTCGCTGAAGAACTCGCGGCCTGAGCGTGGCAGAAGCCAAGCGAAAGCCTCGCGGCGGCCCGCTTTCCGTCGTTCCCGACGATGCGCCGAAGCCGCGCGTGCGTGGCGCAGTGCGCATCCTGGTATTGAGCGGGCCAAACCTCGATCGCCTCGGAAAGCGCGAGCCAGAGATCTACGGCAAGACGACCTTGGCCGAGCTGCACGATCAAATCGCGGCCGCAGCCGCCCTGCGCCGGGCAGTCGTCGATTGTCGTCAGAGCAATCACGAAGGCGCGCTGATCGATTGGATCGGTACCGCCGCAGACGATGGTTTCTCCGGCATCTTGCTCAATGCCGGCGCGCTGACCCATACCTCATACGCGCTGTATGACGCATTGAAAGCGTCGACCTTGCCCGCCATCGAGGTTCACATCTCGAACCCCGAAGCGCGCGAGTCATTTCGCAAGGATTCGCTGATTGCGCCAGCGTGCGTCGGCAAAGTCGCAGGTTTTGGCGCCGCATCATACACGCTCGCGTTGACCGGCCTGTTGGATCGCTTACACGTCTCGTAAGCAAAAGCCGGCGAGGTCGCGATGTCGCAGCGCGTCGAAACCGCGCACACTATTTCGCGGTTCGATCAAACTCGCGCGCCCTGTACGAGTGAGTTGTCAGGCGCGATTCGTGTGAGTAACTTCCGCTCCCCTCGAGCGCACAGGACGTCTGTCGCGCCATCGCCCGCCCCCGCGTGGCCCCATCGGCATAGGAAAATTCACATGCAGCTTCCGCTTGATCAACTCCAGAGCCTGCTCAAAACGCTCGAAGATGGCGGCGCGTCCGAGTTCGAATACGAAGACGACAAGGTCCGCTTGAAGATCGCCATGGTGCGCGGTCAAGCGCCCGTCGTCGGCAGTTTGAGCCCGGCGTATGCGCCGGGCCACGCCGCAGCATCTCCGTCTGCGCCGGCTCCCGCAGCGCGCGTCGAAGCCACGGATCCGGACGTCGTGTTCGTGACCTCACCGTTCGTCGGTACCTTCTACCGCGCGCCATCGCCGGAGTCGGATCCGTTCGTGGCCGTCAACGGCTCGGTGAAGAAGGGCCAAACCCTCTGCATCATCGAGGCCATGAAATTGATGAACGAGATCGAGGCGGAGTTTGCCGGCACCGTGCTGGAAGTGCTCGTCGACAGCGGCAAGAGCGTCGAGTTCGGGCAGAAGCTGTTCAAGATCAAAAAGAGCTGAAGCTCTTTTCAACAATAGCCATGTTTCGAAAAGTACTGATCGCCAACCGCGGTGAGATTGCCATCCGCGTGATTCGCGCTTGTCGCGAGCTCGGCATTGCGACGGTCGCCGTGCACTCCGAGGCTGACGCGCACGCGCTGCACGTGCGCTTTGCGGACGAAGCCGTGTGCATCGGCCCCGCCTCCGCTTCCCTCAGCTATCTCAACATCCCGGCCATCATCAGCGCCGCGGAAATCACGGCCGCCGACGCGATTCATCCCGGCTACGGCTTCCTCTCCGAGAGCACGAAGTTCGCGCAGGTCGTGGAACGTTGCGGCCTCAATTTCATCGGCCCTTCTTCGGAAGCGATGGCGCAGTGGGGCGACAAGCTGCGTGCCCGCGAAGTCGCGATGAGGTTCGGTTTGCCGCTGCTCCCGGGTAGCGTCGCGCTCACCAGCTTCGAGCACGCCGAGTCCGAGGCTTCGCGCGTCGGCTTTCCGGTGATGATCAAGGCGCGCGGCGGCGGCGGCGGTCGCGGCATGCGCATCGTGCGCAACATCGCTGAAGTGCGCCGCGCGTTCGAGTCGGCCACGGCCGAAGCGATGAGCGCGTTCAAGAACCCGGAACTCTATCTCGAGCGCTTCGTCGAACGACCGAAGCACATCGAATTCCAGGCCCTGGCGGACAAGCACGGCCAAGTCTGGACGCTCGGTGAGCGCGAGTGCTCGCTGCAGCGCAAGAATCAGAAGCTGGTCGAAGAATCACCCAGCCCGTCGATGACCGATGAGCTGCGGGCCAAGATGGGTGAGGTGATTCGCCGGGCCATCTTGGCGACGGGCTACACCTCACTCGGCACACTCGAATTTTTGATGGACGACGATCGTTCGCTCTACTTCATGGAGATGAACACACGCGTTCAAGTCGAGCACCCGGTGACCGAGATGGTCACGGGCGTGGATCTGGTCGTGGAGCAAATCCGGGCGGCCGCCGGTGAAAAGCTGACCCTGCCCGACACCAGCGCGTGGAAGCTGCGTGGCCACGCGATCGAGTGCCGAATCATGGCCGAAGATCCGCGCACGTTCGCGCCTTGGCCCGGCAAGATCAACGAGTATCACCCGCCCGGCGGCACTGGCGTCCGCGTCGACTCAGGCGTGTTCGGAGGTTGGACCGTGCCCCCGCACTACGATTCGCTGCTCTCCAAAGTGATCGTGCACGCCTCCTCGCGCGACCGCGCGATCAAGCGCATGCTCGGCGCGCTGGACGAGTACATCATCAGCGGTATCCGCACCAACATCGACCTGCACAAGCAGCTCCTTCGCTTGCCTGAAGTCGTCGACGGCACCATGACCACGCGTACCGTCGAAAACTACATGGCTGAACGCGCCAAGGCGAACTGAGTCACGCTCTGGGCTCGCGTCCGATCCCCTTCTTCCCGATCTTTCGGGAGAAGGGGAGATTTTTTGATGGGGCCGCGTTACGCCGCGAACGTCACAGCCTTCGGCGTCTAGGTTCGGGAACGCGTGCACCGCAAGCTGCGACGCGACCGTCGGACAGCCCACGCTCCCTTCTGGGGAGATCGGCATGCGTAGCTACGTTCAGAGCGGGAAACCGAGTAGCAGACGGGCTTGCACGTATTCGTTCCGAGTCAGGTCCAAGTGGTAGCCGTCGGTTGCGCCTTTGAAGGCGACGACCTGTGGCTGTACGGCGAGCGTCAGCCAAAAGCGGGTGCTCGCATAGGACACGGCGGGGCCGAGGTAGAGCACCGAAGACAAATAGCGCAGCGACTCAGCCCGCTCTTTCGAGAGGCTGTTTTCGTTGCGGAGCTCCAAGCTTGCCACGACGTTTGGCGTTACGAAGTAACCGGCGCCCGCGCTGGCACCGAACGAGCCGACGAAGCGGGACGTGAGTTCGAGTTGCTCGTACCCGGTCGAGATCAGGTTCAGAGCGAGCAGCAGAGAGCCGAGCTGCTTGTCGAGGATGACGCGGCCTTCGTAGCCGACGAGTAGCGGGCCGGCTTGTCCCTCGAGCAACAGCGCGCTGCCCAGCGCATCGGCCGTCGCGTCCGTGAACTTGTACTTGAGCTGAGCGGACAACGACTGAAAGTCCGTCGTGCTCAGGCGCGATTTGAGCGCCGCGCCCGGGACCTGCACGTCTTCAGCCGTGCTCGAGATGTTCCAGAACAGCGCGGCTTGCAGGTTGCGGGTTAGCCCGAGCTGGAAACCGACCCGAGCCTCCAGCCGATTGTAGTAGTTGGCGCGCCCGGCGCGCTCCGTGGTCCACGGTTGAAGCTCGGCCAGTCCCGGGTTCAGCACCGTAGACTCGTAACCGAAGCCGAAGTGGCGCTCACTGGCTGACGCGCTCGAAGCGACGGTCACGGACAGCAGCAGCCCGGCGCAAAAGATGGAGATCGATTTCATGGTTTTGCCGCGCGGCTCCGGCCGCCCGCATTTTTGCGCCCGACATTCTCGGCGTCGAAGGCCGAAGGGCACTCTGCGGTCACCGGACATGCGGCGCAAGCCGGCTTACGCGCGGCGCACACTCGTCGACCGTGAAAGATCAAGGTGTGCGAGAGCATGTCCCAATCAGTGCGTGGAAACAGGGCCATGAGGTCGCGCTCGATGTCCTGCGGTTCGGTGTGTTTCGTCCAGCCCAAGCGCTGGCTGATCCGTTGCACGTGGGTGTCTACGACCACGCCCTCCGGCGTGCCGAACGCAACACCCAGCACGACGTTGGCGGTTTTCCTGCCGACGCCGGGCAGCTTCACGAGCTCGTCCAGCGTGCGCGGGACCTCGCCGTGATGCTCTTCGAGCAAGCGCTTCGACAGCCCGATCACGTTCTTGGTCTTCTGACGATACATGCCGATTTTACTCAGCACGCGCTCGACTTCCGCCGGATCGGCGCCGGCCAAAGCCTGCGGCGTCGGCCAGCGCTCGAATAGCTCGGGCGTGATCTTGTTGACCATCACGTCGGTGCTCTGCGCGGACAGCACCGTCGCCAAGATCAATTGGAACGGACCATCGTGATCGAGCTCGCAGTGCGCGTCGCTGTGGCGCTCCCGCAGCTTGGCGTAGGTCGTGGCGACCAGTGAAGCGTTGGTCGTCGACTTCCGGGCGGCCCGCTGCTGCTTTTGCGAGGGCTTGGCAGCAGCGGTCTGGGCTTTCGCTCGCGCGGGCGACTTCGGCGACGGGGGCGGCTTTTTGACGGCCTTTTTGGCCGTCTTCTCAGGCGCCTTCTTGGCCGCCATCGCCCGAGTCTTGGTCGTTGCCATCGGTTGCGGGCGGGCTCTCGCCCTCGCTCGGAGTGGCTTCTTCGACCCCCTCGTCGGTTTCGCTGGCGCCCTCGTTGATGGGCTCGATCGCGACCACGCGCTCGTCGTCTTCGATGCGCATGACTTTTACGCCTTGAGCGTTGCGGCCCGTCTCGCGGATGCCCTCGATCGGAGTGCGAATGGTCTGCCCGCGATCGGTGATGATCATCACCTCGTCCTCTGGCTTCACCATCGCAATACCGACGACCGGGCCGTTGCGATCACTGGCGTCGATCAAGATGATGCCCTTGCCGCCGCGATTCTGAATCCGAAACTCCTCGATCGGAGTGCGCTTGCCGTAGCCGCGCTCGCACACCGCGAGCACGAACTTGCGTTCTGCATCGGTGCGCGCGAGCCCGACCACCGCGTCGCCCTCGTCGAGCTCGATGGCCTTGACGCCCGCCGTAGCGCGACCCGTGGCGCGCACTTGCTCTTCGTCGAAGCGGATGCTGATGCCGTTCTTGGTGGCGACGAAAAACTCTGCGGTCCCGTCGGTGACGATCGCGGTGAACAGCTGGTCGTCGTCCGCGATGCGCACGCCGATGATGCCCTTGTCGCGGAAATTCTCGTACTCTACGAGCTCGGTCTTCTTGATCTGACCGCCGCGCGTGATGGTGGTCACGTATTTGCCGGCTTCGACCTTGTCCACCGGAGTGATGGCCGCGATCTTCTCGTCCGCCTCGAGCTCGATGAAGTTGATGATCGCGCGTCCCTTGGCGTTGCGAGCCGCCTGCGGGACCTCGTACACCTTCTTCACGTAAACTTTACCGCGGCTCGAGAAGAAGAACACGAGGCTGTGAGTGGAGGCGATGAACAGCTGCGTGAGGAAGTCGTCGTCGCGGGCCTCCATGCCCTTGTTGCCCTTACCGCCGCGCTTTTGCGCCTGGTACATGGAGACGGGCGTACGCTTGATGTAGCCCGAGTGCGAGATCGTGACGACCATGTCCTCTTCTTGGATCAGGTCCTCGATCTGAATCTCTGCTTCGTTGTCGATGATCTCGGTGCGGCGCTTCTCGCCGTGCTTGAGCTTGACCTCTTCCAATTCCTTGACGATCACGTCCATCAACAGCCGCTCTTCCGCGAGGATCGCGCGCAGGGCGGTGATTTGATCGGACAGCTCGCCGTACTCGGCCGCTAGCTTGTCGTGCTCGAGGCCCGTGAGTCGTGCCAGGCGCATGTCCAAGATGGCCTTCGCTTGACGCTCGCTGAGGCGATAGTCGGTGACCTTGGCCGCGGCTTCGATCTCCGCTTCGGGGCGACCGGCGCGGCGCACGAATGCTTCCAGCCCCTTCAGGGGTAGGGCCATCAAGCGGGCTTGAGCTTCGTCCGGATCGGGTGATTCGCGGATCGTCTTGATCACGAGGTCGACCTCGGTGACCGCCATGCCCAAGCCTTCGACGATTTCACGTTGGCCTTCGGCCTTGGTGAGCTCGAAGCGCGTGCGGCGGCTGATCACTTCACGGCGATGCTCGATGAAGCGCGCCAAAGTCTGCTTCAGATCCAGCACCTCCGGGCGCGAATCCACGATCGACAAGTTGATGATGCCGAAGGACGACTGCATGTCCGTCAAGCGGAACAGCTGATTGAGCACCACCTGCGGGAAGACGTCTTTCTTGAGCTCGAGCACGAGGCGCATGCCATCGCGATCGCTCTCGTCACGCGCTTCCTTGATGCCTTCGATGCGTTTGTCGCGCATCAGCTCGCCGATCTTGGCGTGCAAGCGAGCCTTGTTCACCTGATACGGCAACTCGGTGACCACGAGCTGTTCGCGATCGTTCGAGCCTTGAACCTTCTCGACCTCGGTGCGCGCGCGCATCACGATCGAGCCGCGCCCGGTCTTGTAGGCTTGATAGATGCCGGAGCGCCCGTAGATCATGCCGGCGGTCGGAAAGTCCGGCCCCTTGATGTCGAGCATCAGGTCTTCGACGCCGCACTCGGGGGTGTTGATCAGCCGAATCGTGGCGTCGATCACTTCGATCAAGTTGTGCGGTGGAATGTTGGTGGCCATGCCGACGGCGATGCCGCCCGTGCCATTCACCAGCAAATTCGGGAAACGCGAGGGCAGTACCGTTGGCTCTTCGCCGGATTCGTCGAAGCTCGGCGTGAAATCGACGGTCTCTTTCTCGATGTCCGCCAGCAACTCCATCGAGATGCGCGCCAAGCGGCACTCGGTGTAGCGATAGGCGGCCGCCGGATCGCCGTCGACCGAGCCGAAGTTGCCCTGGCCGTCGATCAGCATGTGCCGCATCGAGAAATCTTGGGCCATGCGCACGAGCGCGTCGTACACGCTGGCATCGCCGTGCGGGTGATAGTTGCCCAGCACCTGACCGACGACCTTGGCGCATTTGCTGTACGAGCCACCCGGCGTCAGGTTCAAATCGCGCATCGCGTACAGGATGCGGCGGTGCACGGGTTTCAATCCGTCACGAACATCGGGGATGGCTCGCCCGATGATCACGCTCATCGCGTAATCCAGGTACGAGGTGCGCATCTCGTCCTGAATGCCGATCGGATGTTCCTGTGGGTTCTGCGGAGGTTCGTTTTCCAAGTTACGAACGGAAGTAGCGCGGGACTCGGCCGGTTACAAGCCTCCCTGAACACCTGTTTGCGCTGCTAAATCCGTCGTGATTTCAGCTGGTTACGAGCCAAAGTCCGGGCGCGAAAACGAGCCAACGTCGAGCCTGTGATTGGCTGCCGATGGCGCGCGAAAGCGCCGCAGCTGCGCGCTCGATTTTCTTTCGTGCATCGAGCGCGAGCGCGGCAACGCGCAACTCAGATCAGAAGAAATTACCGATCGTGAACTCGAACACGCTGTGTTCCTCGTACGGCAACGGCTTGAGCGGGAAGCCCCACTCGAAGCGCAGCGGGCCGAGCGGTGAGAACCAACGGATGCCGAAGCCGACGGAGGTGCGCAGAGTCGTCAGGCTCGACAGACCGTTGAAGCACGGGCTGATGGCGTCGTATTGAATCGCGGCGCCGCCGGCCTTGCAGTAGTTGCTCTCCAAGTTCCAGGCGTTGCCGGCGTCGGTGAAGAGCACGCCGCGCACGCCCACCGATTCGACGATCGGAAACTCGAGCTCCAAGTTTTGGAAGTACTGCAAGTTGCCGCCGATCATCGCACCTTGGTAGATCGGAGCGCTGTTCGGATCCGTGCTGTGCGTGAGCCCGACGCGCGGACCGATGGTGCGGAAGCGGTAGCCGCGCACATCCAGAATGCCGCCCAAGAAGAAGCGCGCAAAGATCGGAACGCCGTCACTCGACGGACTCGTGACGTGGCCGGCCTCCATGTTCAGCTTGAGCACGAAGCCTGCGCCGATCGGGTAGTAGAAGCGGCCGATGAAGCGGTGCTTCAAAAAGCGGTTCTCGGAGCCCAGGGCGGCCGCAGCGAGCTCGCTCGAGCCGTACAGGTAAATGCCCTTGGTCGGAAACAGGCGATTGTCACGGGTGTCGAGCGTCAACGCCGGGCGAATGCTGGAGGTGAGCCCGTCGTTGAACAGATTCGCGAGCGGCAGCTGCGTAAAAACGCTGGTCGCGCTGCTGGTGCCGAGCAGCGTCGAGCGTGTGGCGGTCGATACGCGATCGAGCGATGCGGTGTACGTCACGCTGGCGTTCACCTCCGGTTCGATCAACGGATAACCGAAGGTGAGGGCGCCACCGAGGCTCGACTGCGAGAAGTCGTTGTAGACGCGGAGCTGGTCGTACAAATCGATGCTGGTGTTGAACAAGCTGTCGAGGAAGTACGGCTCGAAGAAGCGGATACTCACCAACTGCCGCAAGCTACTGACCTGAGCCTGCAGCGATAGGCTCTGACCGTTGCCGAACAGGTTTGCCTGCTGCACCTGCGCGGTGGCGATGAAGTTTTCGATGCTGGAAAAGCCTGCACCGACTTGGAAGGTCCCGGTCGGCTTCTCGGCGACCTCGACGTACACGTTCATCTTGTCCGGGGCCGAACCGGCCTCGGTCGAGACGTCGACGCGTTCGAAGTAGCCGAGCGCCGTCGCGCGACGCTTCGAGCGCTCCAGCTTGGTCTCGCTGAACAGCTCGCCCTCCGCGACCTCGAATTCGCGGCGAATCACCTTGTCGCGAGTCTTGGAATTGCCGCGAATTTCGATGCGCTCGAAGTACACCAGCGGTCCGCGTTCGACCGGAACGCTGACGTCTACCTCGTGCGTCTCCGGATCGAGCTGGGTTTGCGGATTGGCGTCGACGTTGGCGTAGCCGTGGTCGCGGTACAGCGTGCGGATGGCCTGTAGGTCTTCCAGCAACTCCGCGCGATTGAAGTATTGGCCGGGCTCCGAGCGCACCATCATGCGCAGGTTGCGGCGACCGTCGATCGGCTCGACCTCCGAACCACCGGCGCCGCGTTCGTACACGCGGAGCTGGCGGATCTTGTAGCGCGGGCCTTCGTCGATCGTGATCGTGACCTCGATGCCGTTGCGGTCCGGCGTCAGCATGATGCGAGGCGTGCTGATGGTGACCGACAGGAAGCCGCGGTCGTAGTACATCGCGCTGAGCACGGCGATGTCGCGTTCGAACGCGTCCTGACGGAACGGGCCGCCCGAACCGAACGCGAAGAATCCCGCGTTGCCGGTGAGCATCAGCGAGCGCAGCTCGGAGCTCGAGACGTTCTGGTTGCCGATGAACGTGATGCGCCGAACGCTGACCTGCCCGTGCTCGGTGATCTTGAACTTGATCGAGACCTCGTTGTTCTTCTGAGGCACGATCTCGTATTGGACTTCGGCTAGGAAGTAGCCTTTTTCCGCGTACATATCGCGGATCTTCTGCACGGTGCGGCGCACGGCGGGCAGGCTCAGGATCGTGGCGGGCTTGATCTCGATGCCTTCGTTCAGGTCGTCTTTCGAGATCTCGTCGTTGCCCTCGAAGGTGATGGCGGAAATGCTCGGGCGCTCGCGCACCACGAAACGCAGAGCGACGCCTTCGTCGTGGCGCTCCAGGTCGACTTCGATGTCGTCGAAGAAGCCCGAGTTCCAAAGCTCTCGAACGTCTTGCGTCAGCGTCTCGGGCTTGAACGGTTGCCCGACGCGCTCCCGGACGTACGTGAGGACGTCCGCGGCGGTGACGCGGCGGTTGCCCAGAACTTCGATCTTCTGCAGAGGCATGCCGCGCGCGAGCTCGGCTTCACCCGCTGGCAGCGTCGCGCCCCGGGGCGGCTCGTTCGGCAAGTCGTCGACCGGAGGAGTGGTTTGCTCGCTGGGCGCCGGATCGCTCGCCGCGTGCGCGCCACTTGCAGCAGCGCCGGCGGCGCCCTGTGCGAACGCGGAAGGCACCACGAGCACGGACAGCGCGAGGAGGAGAATGAAGCGCGTCCAGGCTTGGCAGCGAGCGGCAAAGTTACCTTGCATTTGACCGGTCGAATCGTGCCTTCAGGTGCGTGCCAAAGTGTGCTGCCAGGTTTCGGAAGCGCCCCGCGTAGCGCGGACCCAGGCTTGTCTCAAGCCGGGTCGGAAAAAGCCAGGCAAAACCGTCTAAAATCGTCGAGCAGAGCGAAAATACTGCGGCAGCGCGTGGGGCGGACCGCGAAAAATCCCGCCCCGTTCCGCCTGCTGGCCGGATTGTTTCACTATCGTGTAGCGCGCGTGTAGCGCGCGGCCAACGCTCACACGTCGAGCTCGCCCACGCCCACTTCGTCGGCCCGATTCATGATGAATTGGAAGCGCGCCGAAGCGTCCTTGCCCATCAGCTCGCTGACGATGCGGTCGGTCTCCAAGGCGTCCGCGATGTTGACGCGCAGCATTCGGCGGGTCTTCGGGTTGAGCGTGGTGTCCCACAGCGTCTTGGCCATCATTTCACCGAGCCCCTTGAAGCGCGTGATGTCGGCCTTGGCGTTGCCCTTCTGCTTCTCTTTGAGCAGTCGATCGCGGTCGGCGTCGTCCGCGGCCCAGTAGGTCTCCTTGCCGATGTCGATGCGATAGAGCGGCGGGAGCGCGATGAACACGCGCTGTTGACGGATCAGTTCCGGTAGGTGGCGGTAGATGAAGGTCAGCAGCAGCGTCGTGATGTGGTGGCCATCGGAATCCGCGTCGGCGAGCAGCACGATGCGGTGATAGCGCAGCCGGCCGAGCTCGAAGTTCGCGCCGATGCCGCAACCCAGCGCGGTGACCAGGTCGGCGAGTTCCTTGTTCTCCACCACCTTGCCGACGGTCATGCCTTCGGTGTTCAACACCTTGCCGCGCAACGGCAAGATGGCTTGCGTGTTGCGGTCACGGCCCTGCTTTGCGGAGCCGCCTGCGGAGTCGCCCTCGACGATGAACAGTTCGGTGTTCTCGCGATTGTGCGTCAGGCAATCCGCGAGCTTGCCCGGCAAAGTGAGCCGCCCGTTGGTCGCGCTCTTGCGCGACACGGAGGCCGATGCCGCTCGTGAAGCTTCACGAGCGCGCGCGGACAAGATGATACGCGCGACGATCTGCTCGGCGGCCGTGCGGTTCGAGTTCAGCCATTGTTCCAGCACCGGGCGCACCATGCCGTCGACGACCGACTGCACTTCCGGGTTGTTCAGCCGTTCCTTGGTCTGGCCTTGGAATTGAGGCTCTGCGACGAACACGCTGAGCACCGCCGCCCAGCCCTCGCGAATGTCCTCGGTGGTCAAGGTGACGCCGCGAGGCGCGAGATTGTGAGTGTCGATGTAGTTGCGGATGGCCTTGGCCACGCCTGCCCGAAGCCCGTTCTCGTGCGTGCCGCCGGAGCTGGTGGGGATGCCGTTGACGTAGCTCTTGACCGCTTCTTCGGTGGCCTCGGTCCACTGAAACACGACCTCCAGTCGCAGATCGTCGGCCTCCTTGTTGAGCACGAACGGCGCCTCGTGGACCGGCTTGGAATGAGCCAGGCCCAGGATTTTCTTCAAGTAATCGAGGATGCCGTCCTGATGGAAGAAGGTCTCCTTCTTGCCGCTGGTCTCGTCGCTGAAGTTCACCTTCACGCCGCGATGCAGGTAGCTGGCGATCTCCAAGCGCTCCCGGATCGTGTCCGCGTTGAAGTCGATCTTCGGAAAGATCGTCGGGTCCGGACGGAAGAACACCGTCGTCCCGGAGCCCTTTGCCGGCCCCAGCTTCTTCAACTTCGAAGAGACGACACCGGCGCTGAATTCGATCTGCCATTCGGCGCCGTCGCGCTTCACGGTGACCTGCACCTTGGTCGACAGCGCGTTCACCACCGAAGCACCGACGCCGTGCAGGCCGCCGGAGGTCTTGTAGTTTCCGCCCTCGAACTTTCCGCCCGCGTGCAGCGTCGAGTACACGATTTCGAGCGCGGATTTCTTGTGCTGCGGATGAATGTCGACCGGAATGCCGCGTCCGTTGTCGCTGACGGTGACCGATTGCCCGTCCTTGTGCAGCGTGACGCTGATCTCGCTGGCGTGGCCGTTCATGGCCTCGTCGACCGCGTTGTCGACGATCTCCCAAACCAGGTGGTGGAGCCCGGCCGAGCCGACGCCGCCGATATACATACCCGGTCGTTTGCGGACGGGATCGAGCCCCTCGAGAACCGTGATGTCTTTAGCCGTGTACGTCGTAGCCATGATCCTGGGTTCTAGTTGGACAGGGGTTGGGGAGCACTGGGCGTCTCGATCACGACACGCACGAACTTGCCGCGTTTGAGCACTTCACGGCCCTTGCCGCCGCGCGCCGTCAGCTCGTAGTCGCCGCGGCTGAGGCGCTTCTCTCCACCGAGCGAGGTCTCGAGCAGCAGCGAGTCTTGCGCATCCTTGGCCGCTTTCATGCCGACCAAGGCGTCGTCCTTTTCGTCGAGCTTGACCAACTGCACGCCCTTTCCGGGGCCGGACAGGTAGTTCACTTCATCCAGCGTGCAGAACAACGCGCGGCCTTCGCGGGTGGCAGCCATCACGACTTCTTTGCCGCGCACGATCGACACGCCGACCACGGTCACGCCCTCTCCGACCTTCGCGTAGCGGCGACCGGTGCGGGTGCTCGGCTCCAAGAACGGCGCGATACCGATGCCGAACGCATAGCCGTCGCTGGTTGCGGCGAGCGCGTAGGTCTTCGGTCGTTTGCCCTCGCCGCGTTCCGCGGTTTCGCCGATCACGCGCGAATCCAGCGAGTAGCAGGCGATGATCTTCTCGCCGTCCTTGAGCTTGAACAGCTTCTGGATGGGTTCGCCGTAGCCGGTCGTGGCCGGGACGTCGATCATTCGGCAGCTGTAGACGGTGCCGAAGTTCGAGAAGAACGCCAAGCTTTCGCGGGTCGAGCCCGCGACGCAGGCGAGTACCGCGTCGCCCTCGCGCAGGCGCGTGGAGACCGGATCTTTGATCTCTTTCTGCCGCTTGACCCAACCGTCGGCGGTGAGCAGCACGACGTTGTCTTCCGCGACGATCAGATCCTCTTCGGTGAACTCTTGCTCTTCGCTCACGCTCTCGATCAGCGTGCGGCGCTTGGCGTTCTTGCCGAACTTCTCGGTCACCGCGACCAGCTCTTGTCGAACCAGCGCCCAGCGACCCTTGGATTCCTTTTCGTGCAGCAGTTCCTTGATCTCCTTGGCGCGCTTTCGCTTGTCCTTGAGTTCCTTCTGGATCACCAGGATCTCGAGGCGCGCCAAGCGATACAGCTTGAGCTCCAAGATGGCGTCGGTCTGCTCGGCGTCGAGCTGATACTTCGCCATGATCTTCTGCGCGGCGTCGGCTTTGCCTTCGGAAGCGCGGATGATCTTGAGGATCGCGTCCAGCGCGTCGAAGATTTTCTCGAAGCCTTCCAGGATGTGAATGCGCTTGTCGAGCGCCTTCAGCTCGTGAGTCAGGCGCCGGGTGACCACCTCCAGACGGAAATGTAGGAAGTGCCAGAGGATCTGCTGCAAATCCAGGCGCTCGGGGCGGCCGACTTCCGGATTTTCCGTGGGCACCAGGCAGGTCAGGTTGACCGCGAAGTTGGTCTGGAGCGGCGTGTGTTTGAACAGGTACGCCAGCACCTTGTGCTCATCGGCTTCTTTCTTGAGCTCGAGCTCGATGCGCACGTCGTCCGTCGAAACATCGCGTACGTCGAGCAGCATCGGCATCTTGCGCGAGACGACGACGTCCGCGATGCGTTCGACCAATACCGACTTGTTCACCGAGTACGGGATGCTGGTGATGTTCAGCGTCTTGGTGTTCTTGCCAGTCTCCGAAAGCGTCCAGGTGCCGCGGACTTTGATCGAGCCCTGACCGGTCTCGTAGACCTGCTTCAGCTCTTCGGCGCTGGCGACCACGTGCCCGCCAGTCGGAAAGTCCGGGCCCTTGATCGTCCGACACAGCTCACGCGAGGTGAGCTGACGCCCGTCGACCAGGGCATCGAGCAAGCGTACGGAAGCATTCACGACTTCTTCCGGATTGTGTGGCGGGATATTCGTGGCCATGCCGACGGCGATACCCGAGGCACCGTTGATCAGCATGTTCGGTATGGCCGACGGCAGGACCACGGGCTCCTGCTTGGTCCCGTCGTAATTCGGCCGAAAATGCACGGTGTCCTCGTCGATCTCGGCGAGGATTTGATCGGCGAGGGTTGCGAGCCGGCACTCCGTGTAGCGATAGGCCGCCGCCGGATCACCGTCGAGAGAGCCGAAATTGCCCGAGCCGTCGACGAGCGGAGCGCGCAGATTGAATGACTGCGCCATGCGCACCAGCGCGTCGTAGATCGATGCGTCGCCGTGCGGGTGGTAGCTACCCATCACGTCGCCCACGATCTTCGCGCATTTGCGGTGCTTGGCGTCACCGGTCACGCCCTGTTGCCACATCGTGTACAGGATGCGGCGCTGTACGGGCTTCAGGCCATCGCGCACGTCCGGAATGGCGCGGCTGGTGATGACGGAGAGGGCATAGTTGAGATAACGGGTCTGCGCGACCTCGTGAAGTGCTGCCGGTTCTTCATTGAACATCGGCGGCTCGTCATCACCACCACCGCGCCGCTTCTTGGGCGGCTCCCCGCTGCCGGAGGAGTTCTGCTTGTTCTTGCTCTTGCCTGTCGCCAACGTTTCGACCTTCCCCGGCACCCCCTAAGAAAAGTCAGGGAGGAGCCGGCACGCGCGATTCGCTAGCTTTCTTTCCAGCCGAAAGTCAATATGTTCAGCGGAAATGCGGGCGAGCACGATGAAAGCCCAAGGGTTCGCGCTGCTCGTGACCGGCTTGTTACTGCTCCCGCCGCACCTGCTCGGCTGTCGGCGCGGCCCAAGCTCCCGGTCTCTAGAGCCGGCGTGTGAGCGCGACGGAATCGTCAGCTCACGGGTGAGTGAGCGGGCAGACGCAGGCGATCTTGCCGCTGAAATCGTGCAAACTTGCGGGGATTGTCGAGCCAGCGCCCGCCGCGGTGCGCCCCCCGGTTCGCCTTGCTCGGCTGCCTCGGTGTGCGCGGAACTCTGCTGCAATTGCCCGAATTCATTGGTTAAAAGCTATCGGGCGCGGGTTTGTGACGCGGGCCATTGCGCCGGCCGGGAGGCGTGCGGGTCGGCTCGTGCGACGATCCGACCCGACGTCTGCGACTGAGCGCCGGAATTTACTCGTCGCGGAATTCATCCACGGCGATGCCGTAGCGCTTCATCCAACGGTGAATTTGCATGCGCGCCTTGCCGAGCTCGCGCCCGACCGCAGCGACGTTCCCCTGGTGCGCGACGAGGAGCGCTCGCAGCTCCAGCTCAGTCGGGACCGCGACTGCCGCGGGCTCTGAAACCCGCATCGGCGGCGGCAGCGAGTGCCCTCGGCCATAGTCGGTCATGGCTTCCTTCACCGCGTCGGGCAGTACCTCTGAGCCGAGTACGGGCCCGTCGGAGAGTGCGACGCTGCGCTTGATGCAGGCCTCGAGCTCACGCACGTTGTACGGAAAATCGTGATGCAAAAGGCCGGTCATGAAGGGAAACGAAAGAACGTAGTTCGGTCGACCCGCGCGCGCCAAGAAGCTGCGCGCGAGCACGTGAACGTCCTCTTTGCGCTCGTGGAGCGGCGGTAACGACACTTCGTACTCGTTGAGCCGCGCGAACAGGTCTTCGCGAAAGCGCCCTTCACGCTGCATTTTTCCGAGATCACGGTGCGTCGCGCAGACCACGCGCACGTCGACGCGCTCGGGGGCCGTCGCGCCCAGAGGCAGCACCTCTTTCGCCTGGAGCACGCGCAGCAACTTGGCCTGCGCATCGAGTGGCATGTCGCCGATCTCGTCGAGGAACAGCGTACCGCCGTCGGCTGCGCGGATCAGGCCAGGCTTGTCGCGATCCGCCCCCGAGAACGCCCCGCGCTTGAAGCCGAACAACTCGCTCTCCAAGAGCAGGGCAGGGATGGCCGCGCAATTTACGGCACCGAAACGCCCCCCACGTCCGCTCAAACGATGCAGTTCACTCGCGACCACCTCTTTGCCCGTCCCGCTGGCGCCGCGCAGCACGACGCTCAGCGGCGTGGGCGCGATGCGCTCGAGTTGGGCGACGATGCGATCAATCTGCAGGCCGCCGACGAGCAAGCTCGGCTGGCTGGCGCGCCGTGTAGCGCCGCGTGCCATCGAGCCGTCGAGGCGATAGCCCACGTATTGATCGGCGTCCTGCTCGACGAACTTGAATATCGCGTCCCCGATCCGAAGCTCGTCGCAATCGTCGAGAGCTGCTCCTTGCACGCGATGCCCGTTGACGATCACGCCGTTGCGACTACCGAGATCGCGCACGTGATAGGCGCCGTTCGCCCAACCGATCTCCGCGTGTTTGCGCGAGACTGCGGGCACTTCGAGCAGGAGATCGACTCCGGGTTCGCGACCGATCACGATGCGTTCCTTCCGGAACGGAAATGCAGCCGGAAGATGCGCCCAGGACTCGGCGTAAAGCAGTACGAGGCCCGCAACCGGGCCGCTGCCGGGGCCTCGAGTGCTCGGCCCGAACTCCTGCATGGCGCCGGTGGTGTAGTCGACCATGTGGGGCTAGAATAGCGCTACCGCGATGGAACCTGAAACACTCCGCGTCGCCGCTGTGCAATTGCAGAGCCAGGACGACGTCGAGCAAAACCTGGAGGCGTGTCGGCGGCTCGTGGCCAATGCGCGTCGTGAGGGCGCAAAGCTCGTGCTGCTGCCCGAGAACTTCGCGTACTTCGGTGAGGACGGGGGTAAGCAACGCGCTGCGGAGCGTCTTGCGGATCCGGACGGCAAGATTCAGCGGGCGCTTGCAGATCTGGCGCGCTCGGCTGAGGTGTTTCTCGTCGCAGGCGGCTTCCCTGAAGCTTCGAGCGATCCGACGAGGCCGTTCAACACGGCGCTTGCCTATGGTCCGGACGGTCGTCTCGTCTGCTCGTATCGCAAGATCCACCTGTTCGACGTTTCCCTAAGTGACGGCAGCGTCCTTTCGGAATCGAGCAAGACGACCCCGGGTGATTCGCTGGTCACGTTCGACATCGGACGCTTCAGGGTCGGCCTGTCGATCTGCTACGACCTGCGGTTTCCGGAGTTGTACCGAGGCTTGGTCGAGCGTGGGGCCAACGTATTACTCGTGCCGGCAGCGTTCACTGCGCACACCGGCAAGGATCACTGGCACACCTTGCTTCGCGCACGCGCGATTGAGGCGCAATCGTTCGTGGTCGCGGCGGGCCAATGGGGCAAGCATCCGTTGGGGCGCACGACCTACGGCCACTCATTGGTCGTGGATCCGTGGGGGACGATCATCGCCGAGGCTTCGGACAAGGTGGGCGTGATCGGCGCGACCTTGGAGCTCGACTACCTCGAGCAAGTCCGCGCCGCCATTCCCTGCTTGGCAAACCGCCGGCTCTGAGCCTCTATAAGTGCCGCTTGGCGATCTCGGTCCAAGTTCCCGATGGCTCGAGCGCGATGTAGCTCTTCCAAAATGGGCGGGCTTTGCCGGTCTCGCCGATCTGCTCGTAAGCCATCGCCAGGTTGAAGTAGGCGTCCGAAAACTTCGGATCGGCTTCGATCGCGCCGTGAAAGAGCGGAACGCTGAGCTCCGGCTGACCGCGCTCGAGCATCACGTAGCCCAGGTTGTATTGGGCTTCAGGCTGGCGCACGTCGATTTCCAGGGCCTTTTTGTACAATAGTTCCGCGGCTTCAGCGTCGTGGCGTCGGAAGCGGATGTTGCCCAGATTGGTGTACGCAATGGCCAGCCAGGGATCGAGGGTGACCGCTTCTCGATACAGGGCCTCCGCTTCGTCCATCGACAACGGGTCTTCGTCCAGTTGGCTCGCGCGCAGGTAGAGCTCGTATGCGGTGCGTGCGCGTTCACGACCGGCAGACGGACGTAGCACGCGAACGACGTCGTCGCGTAGCGACTTGACCTCGAAGTCGAGCACCATCTGTCCCGTCAACGGTTCGAACGCGCCGTCCGTGGTGTGCACGATCACGCGCTGCCCATCCGACACGATGCGCAGCTCTTGCAGGGGGCGGGTGACCTTGGGCAGCGAACGCTTGAGCGCACCGACCGCGCGCGTGACGTCGCGCAGCCGAACGCGTTGCTCGAGCAGAGACTGCGCGGTGCGCAGCGCAATCAAATCCGAAAATGAGTACGCGCGGCGTCCGCGGCGGCGGGCCGTCGGTGACACGACGCCCGCGCGATCGAACGTGCGCAAGCGCGCCGGCGAGATCCCGAGCAAGCGCGAGATCTCACCGCTGCTGAACAGATCGGTGAGCGGCTCACGACCGGTGCTCGCTTCGAGCGTCGGCGCGGCCGCGTTTTGTTCGCGCTTCTGCACACGACCGCCACCAGGCCCGAAGACCACGTGGATAATCTTTTCGTCGCGCTGTCTCTTGCGACCCATTCGTTGCCGGTTCCCGCTAACTTCTGAAAAGGACGAACCTCTAACTCTTCCGCGCGGCGCTTCGTGTCAAGAGAAACGCCCGCGGATCGATTTCGCACCGAAGATTGCCGCGTCGCGAGCGCGCGGCCCACGGTCCTCGAACGCACCTGCTGCGCGCGGCTCGCGCACTTCGCGGGTGAGCCCGTGGTGAAAATGCATCTTGACGTCGGCAGAGGTCGTGTTCGGCACTCGTTGCCGTCATGAAGCGCGCGATGGTCGCTTGGGCGAGCTCGGCTCGACTTTGCGTGGCGCTCGCGGGCGCTCGCTGCTCTTGAACACGCGTGCTTCGACCTCGACGTCGACGCGAATTCCACGCGCGTCACGACGCACGAACAGCTCGGCGCGCACGCGTCCGATCGGCGCACCCGATCGGACTTGTGCCTCGAGGCACGCGATGCGGATCGCGCGGATGCGAGCATGTGGATCGTTGGCAATCAGTCGCGCGATCTCTCGTGCTCGTTCCTTCGGTACCGCGCCACCATGCGCGCTGAAGGGCAGCAGGACGCTGGTCGAACCATAGTAGGTGGCGCCGTCGGGTTCGCTGCGGGTGGCCCCCTCGCTCATGACGTCGGCGGCTTCGAACAGTTCGCGTAGCCGGTAGTCGGCCGACTGCCAGAGCTCGAGCGTGCGGCTCGCGCCAATGGCGAGCACTTTGGTCTTGGCGGTACCGGGACCGTTGGCCTTACGCGTCACGCTGCGCACCCTGAGGAAACTCCACGCCGCGATCGTATGTCGTACGCGTGAGCAACGCGAAGTTCGTGGCGATCTCGCCCGCCTGCTGGCGGCGAGCTCCGGACACCGACCTGTCGAATCCCGCCAGGCAAGGAAACTTGGCCGCGCCCCGTCGAATGCCGAAAATGCCCGACAAATTCGGCAACCCTCACGGAGCCTTTCGATGAACCTCGAGTCCCCCGCGAATCCGTATGCTGGTCCCGAGCGGCGTCAGCATCGCGTCTACGTCACGCGCAACACCGAGTACCACTTCCGCGGCCAGACTTGCGTGGCCGTCCGCGATCGGAAAACCGGCCATTTTCTGCCCTCGCACCTCGCCATTCAGCGAAAGCTCTCGGGGGGCGTGCGGTATCACTCGAACGGCAGCGCGGTTCCCTGCTTCGCCCCTCCGCAGGTCGGGGAAGCGTTGTACTTCGAGGAGGGCCGTGAAGAAGGGCGTGAGCTCGTGACCAGTCTCTGCTCCAGCATCGAGCGCCCCGAGCCGCGATGTGTCGCCAGTTATCCGAGCCCCTGACCACCCGACGACATGTTGAACCACTTTGGGGTTTTCTGGGCGAATTTGCGCGTAATTTCGTGCACTCGCGGGCGGCCGTTCGCACTCCGTGCGAACACCAATTCGCAGCTCACTACCGGCGAACCTACGAAAAATGCGGGTTTTTGAGTGCGGCGCGCTCAAATGAACTTCGGCATCATTCTTGGATAGGTGGCCGCGTCCGTTTAACGGTCGAAGGGCAGAATTTCAATAATGGCGCAATCGTCCCCCATCGCATCACCCAGCCCCAAAGCGGATCCGCGAGCGGTTCAAATACTCGCGAAGAACATCTATCGGGAGTTCCGCGCGAGCGGTTTTTCCGAGCGTGATGTGCTTGCGTTGGCAGGTGAGCTACTCGGCCTCGTCACTACTGACGTGAAGAACGAGCAGCCCGCCCGCTGAATTAAAGGCAAAAAGTGGTCGATCGAGTCGGCCCGCGCCAAGCCAAGTGCTCGGCGGCGGGCCGTACTTTTGTGGCCATTGGCAGCAGACGGACGGGGGGACCGGCCCACGCGGGGCTTGGTTTTGGGCGCGCGGCCCGTGAGTCGCGTGTTTCGAACCGGTGCGCGTGATAGCCTCCTCTCACCGCAGCTGGGTTCGGAGAGTTACGCTTCAAGTGATCGCACCGACATCGTCTGCAAAAGCCCCGATGTTTGCCATTATCGTCCACGAAAAGGGCGGCGCCGAACGGCGTGAGATCTTCGACGCGGCTGAATTGAGCGTCGGACGGGTGCAGGGCAACGAACTGATGCTGCCCAAGGGCAACGTGTCGAAACGACACGCGCGACTGCTGTATCGCGATGGTCGCTTCATCGTGACCGACCTGAACAGCACCAACGGCACCTACGTCAATCGCCGCAAGATCACCCAAGCGACCATCGTTCGTGAAGGCGATCGCATCTACATCGGTGACTTCGTGCTCCGCATCGAGACCAGCGGTGGCGAAGGCATGTCGCCTGACGAGTTGAAGACCGGGCCGTCCGCGGTGAATCGCTCGACACCCAGCGCGCCGGATGCGTCGAACGTATCCGTCCGCCCGGATTCGGAAGGTGGTGGCTTCACTCAGTCGCCGGGGCCCGCCTTCAATGCCACGACCAACGGCTCCAATCCCGTCTCGTCGGATAGCCCGGCGCGCCTCGACTCTCCGCTCGAGACCACGGGGACGCACACGGTTGGTCGAACCACGCACGACGATCGCGGTGATGTCTCGCCAAATTCGCTGCTCGACGTCGTACGGTCACTCGTCGATCGCGTGGCGCTTCGTTTGCGTGATGTGGACTTGATGGCGCCCGTGCCGCCTTCACTCGGTGAGCGCATCGACGGCTTGTTGCAAGAAGCCTGGCCCGAGCTGAGCGAGGGGCGTGAGTTCCCGACCAGTGTGGCCGCCGATCGCGTGATTGAACTCGCCCGTGGCGAGTTGGTCGAGCACGGTCCGCTGACGGAGTTGATCGCTGACCCCGCGGTGTCCGAGGTTGGGGTCACTCGCTTCGACCGTGTCTTGTCCGTGCGCGGTGGTCGTTCGGTGACGGAGACCGGGTTTTCTTCGGACTTGTCCCTGCGTTGGGCGATCGCGCGTTTGTGTTCCGAGGCGGACGCGCCAGCCTTGGCTGGCGAAGAAGTGATCGAGCGGCGCATCATGCCGGGCGTGCGATTGTCCGCAGTGATGGGCCCGATCGCCGCCAGCGGAGCGTGCGTCGCGATTCGCAAGACCAAGCGTTCGTCGATGACTTTGGAAGAGCTGGTGCGCCGCGGTGCCATTTCGCGCGCCATGGCGACCTTCCTTCAGCAGTGTTTGGCTGCGCGTGTGAACGTCCTCGTGGTCGGGCCGCGCGACGGTGGAGTGGAGGCGCTGCTCACCGCGCTGGCTCAGGCAGCGGTGGAGGGGCCCTGCGTGTTCGTCGGCGAGCGCGATCCGGGCGGTTCCGAGGCAAACTTCTTGCTGTCCGGGTCCGATGCGTCGACCACGGCCGGCGCGCTGCAAGTCGCCGCTTCCATGCCCGGCGCCCGGATTGTAGCCGAGCTTTTCAGCGGTGATTTGTGCGCTCGTATTGTCGACGCGATCGCCGACGGCCAAGAAGGCGTGATTGCCGCTCGCTACGCGCCCAGTCTGCGCCGGGGCTTGTCCCGGCTGCCAGGCGTGATCGCCGCCGAGCGCCCCCAAATCAGCGTCAGCGCGGCGCGAGAATTGGTCGCCAACGCGTTCGAAATCGTGGTCGAGGTGGCGCGCCTACGCGACGACCGTCACCGCGTCCTCCGAATTGCCGAAGTCACCGGAAGTGCCGGTGACGACATTCAAGTCCAGGACGTGTTCACCTTCGTCATGGACCGCACTGCAGCAGGCGGAGCGATTGAGGGCGTTTTTTCCGCGAGCGGCGTCGTGCCGCAGGTTGCCGAAATTTGGCGCGCTCGGGGTACGACCGTCGAAAGCGCCATCTTCAGCCGCCCACCCTCGCGTTGAGCGATCAGTGACGAGCTCGCCGTAGCCACGACACGCGGGTTGACGAGCGGAGGCCTAGGGGAACCCAAGGCGTCGCGTCACCGCGTCGAAAACAGCAGCGTCCTGCGAGGTGCGCTGCTGGATCGCGAGCGCCCACTCTCGAAATTCAGCAGGGTGGGTCACCAGGACCTCGACCCGGGACGAAGTGCTATTCGCGGGCGTCTTCCTGTTTGGCCTTGGCGAGTTTGCGACCCATCATGCGCTTCTTCAGCGCGCTCAGTTTGTCGATCATCAGCACGCCGTCCAGGTGATCCGTTTCGTGCTGCAGGGCGACGGCGAGAAGGCCGTCCGCCTCGATTTCGAAGGTCTTTCCGTTGCGATCGAGGGCTCGCACTTTGACGTGCTCGGCGCGCTTGATCTCTTCGGTGACGCCGGGGAAGGAGAGGCAGCCCTCTTCCCAAGTCTGCACGCCGTCTTTCTCGATGAATTCCGGGTTGATGAAGACCATCAGCTGGCTCGGTTCATCCTCACCGGCGCAATCGACCACGAAGATGCGCTGCGGAATTCCGAGTTGCGTTGCGGCCAGACCACAACCGGGGGCGGCGTACATGGTCTCCGCCATGTCATCCACCAAGGCCTGAATTTCAGGCGTGACTTCAGCGACGGGCTTGGCGACTTCGCGCAGGCGCGCGTCTGGGTATTCGAGGATCTCGCGGATCATGGCGCTTGTGCTTCAAGGTAACACCCGCGATCCGGCGTCGCAACCACGGGGCCGGACGTTCATCCCCCACTCATGGTTCGCCCGGTTTTCTTCGGATAGGCGATGGGACCCCACACGTAGGCGTCCGTGCCGCAGAGTTCCCAGCGCGCCGGGTCGATGCGCGGTGCGTCGGCGGGGTTTTCCGGTCCCGCCCAATCCACCGCTCCCGGACGGCCGCGGGGGCCGAGCAATACCGGAGCCACGAAGACGTGGAGCTGATCGGGCAAGCGATGGGCGAGCAGGCTGCCAGCGAGCTCCGAACCGCCTTCGCACATGACGCTGACGACCTCACGGGCGGCCAGTTCCCGAAACATCACCACGGGATCGCAGCGGCCCTCGGCCGTGGCAGGGACGCGGATCACGCGCACGCCCGCGTGAGCAAGCGCCTGTTCCAGTGAACTCGGCGCTGCGAGCGTCGTGACGACGCAGGTCGGGATTTCGTTGGCCGTTTGCACGACCTGGCTACTGATCGGAATGCGCAGTTTACTGTCGACGATCACTCGGACCGGGTTTCGTCCGGGCACGTCTCGCACGGTCAGACGCGGGTTGTCGGTGAGCACCGTATTGATGCCGACCATCACTGCGTCGTGGTGTGCGCGCAGCGTCTGGACCTTGATCCGCGCTTCGGGGCAGGTGATCCACTTGGAGGCACCCGTGCGGGTAGCGATGCGACCATCCAGTGAGATCGCCAACTTGAGGGTGACGAAGCTGGTGTGCTCCGTGACGTATTTGGCCCACGGCTGAATCAGGGCCTTGGCTGCGGATTCCTGTACGCCCACGGTGACCGAGATGCCCGCCGCCTGCAAGCGTTCGACCCCGCCGCCCTGAACTCGCGGATCCGGGTCACGGCAACCGATCACCACGCGCGCGATGCCCGCCGCCAAGATCGCATCGACGCAGGGAGGCGTGCGACCGACGTGGTTGCAGGGCTCGAGCGTGACGTACAGTGTCTTGCCGCGCGCGGCGGCACCGGCTTTCTTGAGGGCCACCACTTCGGCGTGGTCGAGCCCCGCGGTTTCGTGGAAGCCCTCGGCCAAGATGTTGCCGTCCGCGTCTGCGATCAGCGCGCCGACGTGCGGATTCGGTGTCGGATCGCCGCCCGCGCCGAGCTCCAAGGCTCGCGACATCAGCTCGCTATCGAGATCTTTCACGTCACTCACTGTCCTTGGCTCGCACGAGCTTGTTCATTTCGACCATGAACTCGTCGATGTCCCGAAAGGATCGATACACACTGGCAAAGCGCACGTAGGCAACGTCATCGAGCGCCTTCAGTCGCTGCATCACGCGCTCGCCGATCACCAGCGTCGGCACTTCTTTCTCGCCGCTCTCGGCGAGCTCACGTTCCAAAGCTTCCGCGTGCTCCTCGAGCGCGTCGGCGGAGACCGGGCGCTTGTTGCATGCGATGCGCAGGCTGCGCAGGACCTTTTCGCGATCGAATGGGACTCGCTCGCCGTCCTTCTTCACCACCGTCGGCAGCGTGTGCTCGACACGCTCGTAGGTCGTGAAACGACGGTTACAGCTGTCACACTCGCGGCGACGCCAAGTGACCGTACCGCCGGCTGCCAGGCGTGAATCGACCACCCGGCTGTCCATTTCGCGGCAATACGGGCACTGCATGGGATTTTCACCCGGCTCGAGCCGCGCCGGCCCGCGTCAGCCCTCGAACGCCGAGAAGATCAGCGTTACGTTGGTGCCGCCAAAGCCAAACGAGTTGGACATGGCGCGCTTGATGCGCCGCTCGCGCGCGTGCAGCGGCACGAACTCGAGGGGCACTTCCAAGTCTGGGTCGTCGAGGTTGATCGTGGGCGGGATCATCCCGGTCTCCAGCGCCTTGATACAAACCGCTGCTTCGACTGCACCGGCGGCGCCCAAGAGGTGTCCCATCATCGACTTCGTCGAGCTCACCCACAGCTTCTTGTCGAGCGCGTGGGCACCGAAGGTGTTGGCGACGGCTCGCGCCTCTTCCACGTCACCGATGGGCGTCGAGGTGCCGTGCGCGTTCACGTATTCGACCTGGTCGGGGTTCAGCTTGGCGTCTTTGAGCGCCAAGCGCATGGCGCGCGCCGCGTGCGCGTGATCCGGAGCAGGCTTGGTGATGTGGTAAGCGTCGCTCGTGGCGCCGTAGCCGACGACTTCGGCCAGGATTCTGGCGCCGCGCTTCTTGGCTCGAGTGAGGGTTTCGAGCACCAGGGTGCCGCCGCCCTCGCCGCACACGAAGCCGTCACGGCCTTTGTCCCAAGGCCGGCTGGCGGCCTGGGGATTGTCATTGCGGCGGCTGAGCGCGAACATCGCGGCGAAGCCCGCGATGCCGATCGGCGTGATCGTGGACTCGGCACCGCCAGCGATCATGACCTCCGCATCGCCACGTTGCATCAGCCGCAGCGCTTCGCCGATGGCGTGGCCGCTCGACGAACACGCGCTGGTGTGGGCCAAGCTCGGCCCGCGGAACCCGAACGCGATCGACACTTGGCCTGCTGCCATGTTGGCAATCAACGACGGGATGAAATAGGGGCTGACCTTGCCTGGCCCCTTTTTGTCGAGCGTCAACGTGCAACGCTCGAGGTTTTCCAAACCGCCCAGGCCAACGCCGATGAAGACGCCCGCGCGGTCGCGCTCGTCCTCGGTCAAATCGAGTTGAGCCTGATCGAGGGCCATTTTCGTGGCGGCCATCGCGAAGGTGGTGAAGCGAGAGACCTCTTTGATCTTCTTCTTCTCCATGAACTCCGCCGCGTCGAAGTTCTTCACTTCGGCGGCGATGCGCGTGGCATAGGCGTCCGTCGCCTCGAAGAGCGAGATCTGGCTCACGCCGCTCTGGCCCTTCAGCAACGACTGCCAAGATGGCTCGGTCCCGATGCCGTTGGGCGTAACGAGACCAATTCCTGTAACGACGACGCGTTCCATCTTTTCCTCAGACAAAAAGCCCGGGTTTCACCTGCACAGGTTCACCCGGGCGGACGATCGTAAGAACGCCCTGGTGCCCGCTGTTTCAGCTGGCCAGATGCTTTTCGATGTAGTCGACCGCGTCCTGAACACTGCGGATTTTTTCGGTGTCTTCGTCCGGGATGTCGATCTCGAACGCTTCTTCGAAGGCCAACACCAGCTCGACCAGTCCGAGCGAGTCTGCACCCAAATCGTCGATGAACGTGGACTCGGGCTTGATGTCTTTCTCATCGACATCGAGCTGTTCCTTGATGATCCGCTTCACTTCGACGGTTACGTTGCGACCTTCAGCCATGATTCCTCCAGGGGCGCCTCTACACCAGGGGCGTTCCCGATTGCACGTGTTTCTGTCAAACGAGGGC
>Ga0164307_10000093_pt1 | contig 37612 bp, 28 predicted proteins | sample Whisoiple_243_MG_FD_110214 | JGI IMG/M metagenome (GOLD analysis project Ga0164307, IMG submission 110214) | Soil microbial communities amended with fresh organic matter from upstate New York, USA - Whitman soil sample_243_MG | ecosystem: Environmental > Terrestrial > Soil > Unclassified >...
AGCGGCGCTGGTGGTGCCGTGAACCCTGTCGGTAGCGCTGGCGCTGGCGCGGCGCCAAGCGTTGCAGGCGCTGCGAGTGCAGGTGCATCCGGTGCCTTGGCGACGGGCGGAGCACCTGCCGGTGGCCAGGGGGGCGCTCCGAGCAACTCGGCAGGCGCGAGCCCGGGCGGGATGCCGGGCGTTGCGGGAGCCAGCGCGGGCGCGAGCGGAGCCCAGCCCAGCACGGGAGTTTCGGTCATCACCGGTACGCTCGAAGGCGGCGTCGCGTTCAAGGACGACAATGGCGCGCTGTTGAACGCGCACGGAGGCGGCATCAACAAAGTCGGGGACACCTTCTACTATTCGGGCGAATATTTCGTGTATTCGGCGAGCGCGACCTACGAGACGAACAACAGCTTCCACGGTTTTTCGATGTACTCCTCGCATGACCTGGTGAGCTGGAAGTTCGAGAAGCTCATCTTGCCGCAGCAACCGAGTGGCGAGCTCGGTCCGAACCGCAACGGGGAGCGCCCGCACATCATCAAGTGCCCAAGCACCGGTGAGTACGTGCTGTACGCGCACGCGGCCTCGCTCGACTACCAGACGGACAAAGAGGTGGTCTACGCAACGTCCGCGACCATCAACGGAGACTACAAGTACCAGGGTGCGCTGACCAACGCGAGTGGGACGAAGGCCGTGCACAGCGACATGAGCGCCTTGGTCGACGCGGACGGCAATCCGTACGTGATCACCGAAAGTGGTCATGTCTACAAGCTCGCGAGTGATTGCCACAGTTGGCTTTCGGACACCGCCTATGGGGCGATGGCTGGGATGGAGTCGCCCACGGCGTTCAAGGCCGGGGATTCGTACTTCTGGATCATGTCCAACAAGACCGGTTACCGCGCAAACGACAACGAATACGCAACTGCACCGGCGATGACCGGTCCGTGGACGAATCGAGGACTGATCGCCCCCGCGGATGCACACACGTGGATCTCGCAGAGCACCTTCGTCTTGCCGGTGGTCGGCAGTAGCGGCACCGTGTACGTCTATTTCGGCGACCACTGGCAGAACGCCGACGACCAAACCGGCAAGACCACGGGCAAAAACAACTCACTCGCGACGCTCGTCGTGCAGCCCCTCGTCATCGAGGGCACCAAGGCTTCGATGCCCAAGTTCTATCCGTCTTGGAAGTTGGACATCGAAAAGGGTACGTGGTCGCCCTGAGGGGTGGCCCTGCTAAAGCGACACAATCCGACATTGCACGCCAAGGGCCGCAAAAGAGCGTGTGAAAATCGCGCAAACGCGGGCTTCGAGGGGGCGATTATTGCCGAAAAAATCTGGGCGGCGCGCCCCTTCGTCCGCGATCGTGTTAGCTTTGAGATGGTGGACTCGTCCGGTTCCGGCTCATCCAAGAACGGCCCTCCGCGCAACAACCGTTTGCTGCGGCTCAAGATGGGATTCCGCACGCTGCTGCTCAGCGCGGGCTCGATCACGATTGGCCGCAAATCCACGTGCGATCTCGTGCTCGATGATCCGCAGATTTCACGGGAGCATGCGCGCGTGATCGTGAGTGATGCGAGCGCGGCCATCCAAGACTTGAGCAGCGGCAACGGCGTGATGGTGAACGGCAAGCGAATTCAAGGCTTGCACCGCTTGGCGATCGGTGACCGCATTCAGATCGGCGTGCATACCATCGAGGTGATTGGCCCGACCGACACCGGGCCAACCGTGCATGACGAGAGCGAGATCACGCGCATCGGCAAAGTCCCCGGTGATTTCTCGGACGAACGCCCGACGGCCGCCAAGAATCCGCGTAAGCCTTGACAGTGGGCGCGTGCGTAACCGCACACAGGCGTGAGCAGGCAGGAGTACGGCAAATTTGCGCGCTTCTGCGATCGCGGCGGCGCGCACGCTTTGATTGATCTCAAAGCCGGAGAAAAAAATCTGCACTGGATTTTTCCAGCGAAAAATCTTGTTCGCCTCGACCTCATCCAAATGATACCGAATTCAGATGCTGGTCCCCAAGCCGCGCCACGTCTTCAGCCTTGCCGTCACCGGGGTGCTCTTCGTTCTCCCTCTCAGTTCTTGTGACAGCGGTAGCGTCGCGGATGGCGCGGGTGGCGCGACATCCACTGCGGGCGCGCCAGTCGTTCTGGGGACTGCTGGCGCCACGGTGGGTGCATCCGGAACGCCGCCCACGACGGTGGCCGGCTCGGGCGGTGCCCCGGCGTCCGCAGGCGCACCTGCGGCGTCGGGCGGAGTGAGCGCCGTGAGCGGCAGTGGTGGAACGGGCGGCGCGGCACCTCCTCCGTGCACTGACATTCAGGCTCCCGACCACCCAGGTGAGCCCTGTTCTCAGTGGCCGGAGTGGGATGCCACCAAGGGCTCCGCCGAGCCCAAGGATTGCGACGCTTCGTGGCTGACCGGCGCCGGTTACTGCTTGGAAAGCTGCGGTAAGTGCAAGTCCAGCAACAGCTCTGGCGGGGGTGGCGCTGGTGGTGGTAGCGCGGGCGGCTTCAGCACGGGCCTCGGCCCCGGTCCGGCGCTGCCGGACGTTCCGACCTCGAACAAAGTCATGTGGGCGAGTCGCTACTGGGATTGCTGCAAGCCGCACTGCTCGACCAACGGCAACATCAAGTCCTGCGGTGCGGATGGCGTCTCTCAGAACGGTGGCGGCAGCGCCTGCAGCGGTGGCTCCGCGTACACGTGCTACAGCCAAGCGCCGCGCGCGATCGGCGACAACGTTTCCTACGGCTACGTCGCAGTTCCGAACCCGCAGTGCGGAACCTGCTACCACCTGCAGTTCACGGGTACGGGGCAGTTCAACGCCAAGGATCCGGGCTCGGTTGCGCTCACCGGCAAGCACATGATCGTCAAGGTCAGCAACACCGGCGGTGACGTCGCGGGCAATCAATTCGACATGATGATCCCCGGCGGCGGTGTGGGTCAAAACGCCAACACTTGCCCGAGCCAATGGAAGGTGAGCTCGTCGGATTTGGGTCCCGTGCAGGGCGGGTTCCTCACGGGCTGCACGGGCACTTACGCCGCCAAGCGCGATTGCGTGCGGCAAAAGTGCATGCTTCTGCCCGACGGGGATCTGCGGAAGGGCTGCATCTGGTTCGTCGATTGGTACGCCGCCGCCGACAACCCCAACTTCCGCTACGAAAACATCCAGTGCCCATCTGACATCTGAGCGCGTCGCGTAGACGTGGCCTCACGTCAGCGGTCAGCCCAAGATTGCGCTCTTTGCGTACTTGATGGTCCCGTTGTCGTTGAAGTCCGGAGCGAGTGTCTCCGCGTCGAGGCCGAGAGCCACGCCGAGCGTCTTTGCGGCGGCAACGTGCGTGTCCGCGCGCGGGATGTCGCCGCCGCTCGCTTTGGAGGCGCCGGTCGCGCTGTCGATGTCGGAAGCGACGTACGCGGCGTTCAGCGGCGTGCAGCCGCCGGTGACACCGGGCGCGACGTTCTTGCCGATCATCACCATCACCGAGTGATTGCCGAAATGGTCGCGCCCACTGCGGCCGGCAACTTTGGCCGTGCCAGCGAGATCACGTCCGAAAACGTTCATGGTCGCGAACGTTGCCTTGCCCGGTACTTGTTTGTCGAGCGCGTCGATCACGGCTTGAATGCCGGGCACGCCGCTCTTGTTGCTGGCGTGATCAGTGGTGTCGTACCACTCGTCGTATAGATCCGAGTCGTTGTGGTTATCGCCGCCAAAGCGGATGTGCACCATGATCGCTGGGCTGACTTTGGCTTGGACGAGTGCGGCCGCAGCCAACGCTTGCCCGCCCACACCGTCGTCCGCGATCGCGCTGAACACGTCCGCCAAGTCGGTCGCGAGCTTTCTGACTTGGGCTTGGCTGTTGTGCAGCGCATCGATGAACGCGATCTGTTCGCTGCTACCGTTTTCTTTGAACAGGGTGTTGAGATCGTCCAGCGTCTTGTCGCGCACCTTCCGGAGCGCGACGACGGGATCTTTCATCGAACCCGTGAGCAGCTGTTTGAGCTGCGTGGGCGTGATCGCCGCCAAAGTGCGGCCTTGGAACGAGATCTGTTCGAGTGCGTTGCCGCCCGCGCCGACCGAGACGGGCTCTGCCTGCACCGTGCCGAGACAGGGAGCGAGCCGCTTGGCGTAAATCGACGGCCACATCTCTCCGCCGGCGGAGTTGCCCAAAAAGCGCATTACCTTCGGGTGATCGCCGTGCACGAGGCCGCCGGTGATGTGATGAAAGAAATTCGTCCGCGAGCGCACGCTGTCGGTCAGCGTGGACCAGATTTGCGCTGCCTTGACCTTCTTGGTTCCGAAATCGAAGTCAGTCGCGGCAAACTCCGCCTGAGCGGGATGAATGATCGCGTCCGCCTCGTAGGTTCCGGGCACGTTGCAGGAAATCGGATCACCCGCGCTCGAGGTGCTGGCGACCAAGAACTGCAACTTGTCGACGTTGGCCAAGGTGCAAGCCATATCTGCAGCATTGGCCTTCAACGGATTGGCCAAAAACCAAGCGGGGAGACCGGTGGAGGCGGCACGCAGGCCGGCGTACAGCGTGCCGAGAGCAGATGCGCGGAGCAGGTTACGGCGATTGAACGGCGTCATGGTGGGCCTCAAATTCCCAGCGCTAGCGATGGGGCCGATTGGCAGGCGGCGGAAAAGGTGGAGCGCATGGCGTTCGTCGCCGTCGCGCCGCCCGTCTTCGCGTCGTTGAAGTGCGTCGTGAGCACGGTGACCGCGGCTGAATGTCTTGGATCGGTGGGAGGAACACCCATCAGCGTCGTCACGAGCCCTTCGACCGCGACCGCGGGATCCGCACTGGTAAACTTCGCGTTGGCGCCCGAGTCGACGACTTTGACGGCGACGGCTTCACACAACAGCTCGCTTGCTGCGCGGAAGAACAAGCTCGGATCGCTGGGCGTCACCGGAGCCGCGACGCCGCGGCTGAAGGAGTCCGCCGGCAACGCGCCCGCGAGGCGATTCATCGCGCTCGTGACGCCCGTTGGCGTCGGCATGGCAATCTCGCAGATGTCCGGAACCGTGAGTCGATTGGCCAACGCTTGGCAGAACTGATCGCGCCGCAGAATGCTGACCGTGGCGCCATTCGCTTGGTTGGTCTTCGTCGGCTCGGCGTTCGTGACCAAGGCGGATGCGAACAACTCGCTCACGAGTACGTCGAACTTGAAGCTCGAGCCCTCGAACGTTTGCGCGATCCGCCGCATTTCCGGGTCGGTCTCCTCACACTTGGTGGAGTTGGCGAAAAAGCAGAGCTTTTGCGTCAGCTCCAAGGCAAAGCGGCTGATCACGTTGCCCGTCACTTGTTCGTCGGTCACCTGCTTCAAAAAGCCGCCGAAGTCTGCGAGCGTCTTGCCGTTGGCCGAAACGTTGCCATAGCCGAAGCTCGCCGGGCCCGCGCTCTTGCCGGTGAATTGCTTGTCGTTGTAGTCGAAGGCATTGCCCCAGAACTGGCGCATCGGGTCCAAGCTCTTGTGGCAACCGTAACAAGTCGAGCCGTCGGTCGCATGCTGGCCGTCGATCGCGGTCGCCGTCGGCGGCAAGACGATGGCCGAGGTCGCGCTGGTGTAGCCGAGGCCGATCGAGCCGAGCAACGCCTGGTTCGCGGTGACGCGGTGCTGGTTGCTGTCGTTCGTGTTCCACACGGCGAAGAATGCGGGCGTGCTGAAGAAGCTGACGCGGGGGATCTTCGAGTTCAAGGTGGCGCCGGAAGCGCGCAGGCCCGGGAGATCGTAGGGCATGAGCGGTGTGCCGTTCACGATCTTGACCAGCTGCCAATCACTCAAGTCTTCAGCGGTGAAGTAGGGCTTGATCGCGTGCTCCATGCAGCCAGCGTTGCTGGTGCACATGGCGTTGTTGTCCGTATCGCGCGGCATCGAGCCGACGAGCATCTGGAAAAGCAGCGTATTTCCCGGACAAGTGGAGACTTTGGTGCTGTCGCCTGCGCAGCTGCCGCTGAACTTGCGGCCGGTGGTGGTGGTCGGCGCTTCATAGCCGAAGGTCATGTAGTTCGGGCTGTTCGGATCGAGCGTTTCGCTGAGCGGCGGGCGCGTGCCGTGGTTGAACTTCCAGTTCATGGTGTGAATGTCGTACGGCGCCTCGATTTGCATGTAGAGGCTCTTCAGCGCCGTGGTCATCATGAACTCGTCGGTCGTGAGCAAATCCGACATGGGTCGACCCTTGCTCACGAAGTCGAGCGCCGTCCGCGCGAAGCTCTCTTTCATGTTTTGAAACAGCTTCGGGTACGCGCTGTCGCCGAAGATGTCGTACGCCAAGTCGAACGCGCCCGGCCGCTTGCGCAATTGAAATTCGAAATCCAAAACCGCCAGCTGTGATTGCTGGAAGGTGTTTTGAAAGAACAGGATCATTTTTTCCTGAAATTCGGGCGTGCCCATCCAGGTAGCGATCAGGGTCTTCAAGCCGCCGGCGGTCTTGCCCGCGCCGAGCTCGGCATCCGTCGGCCCGAGGCCCGTGAGCACGTTCTTCACTTTACGAATCGCGCTCTCCGAAGGTGGCGGGCCGCCGAAACCCACCGCGCCGCCGTTTTCGGTACCGCCTGCATACCCGTCGCCAGGTGAGGCACCACCGGTCGCAGCGCTGCCCGAGCCCAACCCGCCGGTACCCGGCTGTTCTCCGGGATCGCTCGCGCCGCTGCCCGCGCCGTTGGCGGCCGACGACGTGCGGTGCCCCGTATTGCCGCAGGCGACGAGCGCAGGTAGGCCCAAAACTAGCGAGAGGAGCGCGACGCGTGAGCGTTTCATGTGCCTTCCGAACGAAGCCAAGCCGAAAGCCCGCAACATGCGCCGCGCTCGACCTGCCTAGTCCGTCAAAGTAAGGGAGTGGGCGCGCAGCGTCTTGTCGAAATCGCCCACGCGCTCTGGGCAGGCGATAGTGCCCACGGCAAAATCGAGTCGTGCTCGAACGGCTCGGTCTGCGAACAGCGCGCTCGGCTTCACGGTGTGTGCCGATCGTCGCCCGAGCGCGGTGGACGAGCCTTGGAACGGGCTATGCGCCGCCGCGCGCCGAGCCGCGCCCGCTTACCAAAAAAAGAAACGCCCGCGGTTCGGCCCGCAAGGCGTGGCTCAGGTCATCATCGCGCTGAGGGCGCCGGTGACGTTGGCTTTGATGGGCTGGGTGCCGAACGAGTCGACCTGTTGGTCGAAGGCTTGGGCGATCGAGACCAGGATTTTGCTGTTGGTGGTCGGCGTGTAGGTGGCTTTGCCTTCACACCACATGTCCGTGGTTGGGCAATCTGCGTTCATCTTGAGGCGGCGGCCCATCTTGAACTTGCCGTTCGCGCCTCCGGCGAGCACCGTGGGCACGTTGCGCGTGCTGTGCAGCGCGGGATTGCCCATGTCGCTCGTCACGTAGATGATGGTGCTGTCGAGGATGCCCAGCTGATCGAGCTTTTGCATCAGCCGCGCGACTTTGGAGTAGCAATACTTGTTGAACTGCGCGAGCGGCAGCCAGCTGGCAGCATCACCCGTTTGGGTGACGTTGTTGTTGCCCACGGTCGAGGCGTTGTACGTGTGCGCTACGGAGCCGTGATTGTCCGCCGGTAGCGATAGCGGATTGCCGGCGTACGACAAGTCATTCATGAACAGCGTGCCGAAGCGGGTCACGTCACAGGCCAGCGCTTGCGCCAGAATGTCGATGTGCGCGTTCGTGATCGCGTCGAAGTACGGCTCCCCGCCGTTGTATTGCTTGAGCTTCGGGAACTTGCTGCTGTCCGGAACGGGTGGCACCATGCAGGATGCGCCGGTCATCGTGCCGCCGCCGAGCTGCTTTTCGAGATCACTGAGCGCGCTCAGGTGTTGATCGAGCTTTTGTTGCTCGTTGGAGGCCAAGCCGGTGCGCAGGCGCGTGACGTCCCAACGCACGTAGTCGATCACGCTTTGACCGAGCTTGCGCTTGCGCTCCGCGGCGGCCATGTCCGCAGGGTTGGAGCTGACGGCGACACCATCGAATAGCAGGTGAAAGGCCGCGACCGGATCGATGATCTTGGGTAGCGGGGCGCCACCTTCGCCATAGGAAAGCGTCAATCCTGGATCGGTGCCGTCATTGCCGACGCCCAGGTTGACGCTGGTGATGCGCGTGTCCTTGCCTAGCCCCTTGGTGACGGCAAGGTACTGATCGAGCGAGATGTTGGATGGGCGCCTCGCGCCGCCGTCGATCGTGCTGCCGGTGAGGATGGTGCCGGCCGAGTCGTGGCCGTTGGCGTTCGAAAGATGATCGATGCCTTCGAGCACGAGCAGCTTGTCCTTGAAGCTCTTGCCGTACGTCGCGGCGTCATCGAACGGCTGCAACGAGCAATCCTTGTAGCCGATGTCGAAGGTCGTCTCCGTGTCCGAAGACTTCATCGCCCAGTATTCGGCGGACAAGCCGTGCGGGTGATAGATGGTGATGAACTTGAGCGGCAGCGTTTCGCCCGCAGCTTGCGCAACGGAGTTTTCGAGCAGGCGCGAGAAAGGCAGGGCGGCCATGCCGGCGCCCATGGCGCGCAAGAAGGCGCGGCGGGTCGGACTCAATCGTTTCATTGCGCTCTCCGAAGCGTGAAGTTGGGGCTAGTGACGATCGCGCGCATGGCTTCCAAAATGCTGCCCTCTGCGGCAGCAGCAGGGGTTGGGTGATTGGCGTCCGGCGCTGGCGCGGGCACGGTTTTCCAATAATCGATGAACGCGGTTTCCGCGGCCTTCACGTCGTCCGAGCTGCGGCCGGCGGAGGCGCGGAAGATGTTGCGCGCGAAACACTCACGGACCGCGGCGCTGTTGGCGAGCGCGGTGGCGAGTTGGTTGGAATCCGCATAGTCGCCGTTGAAGTCTATCTCGCCACTGCTCGACCGCAGGTTGACGGTGGTGTGGCTGTCGACGGGCTGGTTGTTGTCGGTCGTCTGCGCGTTCCCCATGCCGTCGTACTGTTCGAACGAAAAGCCGACCGCGTCGATGGCGTCGTGACAATTGGCGCAGGCTTTGTCCGTGGCGTGAATCTCCAGCCGTTGACGCGTGGTCTTCGTGGGATCGGGTTGCAGGGGCGGCACGGTGAGCATCAGCGAAGCTGGCGACGGGATGTTGTAGCAAGCCACGCGACGCAGGACCGCGACGCCGCGCAGCACGGGTGCGGTCTCGCTGGCGTGCGCGTAGACCGAGAGGAACGCGCCCTGATTCAAGATGCCGCGTCGTTGCGGCAGCGTGACTTCATCACTCCCGGCGCTGCCGCCGTACAAGGCGATTAGCCCCTGATCTTGGGTCACGGTCCAGTTGGCGCCCAAGAGCTCTCCGACCGTACCCGTCTTGCGTTCCACCAAGCGCTGCAGAAACGCGCCGCTCTCGGCCAACATTGCCGGCTTCACCCCAGCGAAGCCGCCGTACTTGTTGCTGTCCTTTGCGGTGTCGACCAAGCGATCGATGCCGAGCCACTCTTGAATCACGCGCAACATGCGCGCGCGTGATGCTGCCGGATCGGCGCCCGTCATCAAGCGGGTGAACTCCGCGCTGCGTTGCTCGGGGGTTGCGAGCTGGCCACTCTCGGCGGCGTCCATCAGCTGTGCGTCGGGCGGACCCGCGGTGAGCATGTACGAAATGGCACTCGCCGTTTCGTGCGGCGTGAGCTCGATCTGGCTGCCCGTGGCTTTGTCGCCGGTCTCGGTCAGGTACAGAAAGCCGGCGGATTGCAGCACGCCGGTGGCAACGAGTTCGATACCGTCAGCGTACGTGCCGCCGTCCGCGCCCACGTGGAACAACTCGACGAGCTTTGCCACTTCATCGTCGCCGAGTGGGCGGCGAAATGCACGCGTAGCGAATGATTGAATGAACGTCTTCGCGCAGGCTTCTGCGCCGTTCGTTTGGTCTGCGCAGGGCGGGAGCGCTTCCTGCTGGGTGCGGACCTGCGCGGCGAGTTTGCTGGCTGCGGCGCTGATTTGCTTGACGAGCACGGAGTCGACGCGCTGCTCGTCGTTTACGGTGTAGCCGCCTTGGCGAGCATCAGGAGCGAAGTCGGTCGTGACCGCGTCCGTGCTGCCGACTACGGCGCGCGCCGAGTTCTCGTACTCGGCGTTGGTCAGTCGGCGGATGCGCGCGGGCAAGAGCGGCGAAGTCGGATCACCCGTGCTCGCGCCGGCTTGTGAAGTCGCGCCCGCGTCCGCCGTCGAGCCTGCGCCGCCGCTCGAATTCGAACCGGAGCCGGCAGAGCCGGTGGGCCTCGGTTTCGCGCCGTCCGCCAGGCTGCCCTGTACGCAACCGGTTGCGAAAGTCATCAACGGCAGGACGATGGAGAGAAGTTCGCGCCGAAGCCGCATCACCATAGCTTGGTACTTGGCGCAATCGAAGCACACTTGCAACGCCAATCAGTGCGATTGCAGGGCCCCCACATACTTTGAAATCCTAACGTCTCACACCGGAACGGCAAGCGCTTTTACCAGGCAATTATTTTTCGTCGATTGGCTCAAATCGATGTGTGCGTGTGACTGCGGATCGACGCCGCGCTGCTGCTCCACACCTACGATGTCCTACCTATGGGGTGATTGGCGTGATGCGCGGCGTCGCGTGAACACTGCGAACGCCGCGAGCAATAGCGCAATCGTTCCGCTCGCTGAGCGCCTCGCCTTCGGCAATGAGCAGCTGCAAGCGTCACTCGCCGTCGCCGCGTTGCTCGACTCCGTGCTCCCGGAGGAACCGGCTCGCGCCGTCGAGCCACCCGCGCCGCTCGTGATCGGCGATGCCCCCGCGGCCGCTGTTTGCGCCGAAGCGCCGGCGAAGCTTGAACCAGCTCCGCCCGCGCTGAGTGCCCCCGCGCTGCCGCCGCTGCCACCGCTGTTCGCGTTGCCCCCGCCGGCGTTGCTCGCTCCGCCGCCGCTCACCCCGGAGCTACTCGCGCCGGCTCCAGCCGACCCACCGTGACTCGCTCCGCCAACTCCACTCGTGCCGCCGCTGCCCGCCGCCGCGTCGTCCTCGCGCAGTACGGTGCCATGGCGCACCACGCCGGATAGCCCGGGCATCATCGAAGTGCTCGACCACTTGCTCAGGTCCGTACTCGTTGCTTGCAGGAAGCCGCAGTTCCCGTAGCAGTCCAGCAACAGACGCCATTGCCCGTTGTCGAGTTGAAATAGAGCGGGCCCTTCCTTACCGGAACCAAAGCCCGCCCAATCATCCTTACCCACGAACGTCCACGGACCGGTGAGCGCGTCAGCGGTGGCATGCTCGATGAACTTGGTCGTCTCGTTCTTGGTGAAGGCGTGATATTGCGCGCCGATCTTGACCACGAACGTATCGATGTAGTTCGGGCCGATGCCGAGCGGCTTCGGCGCCTCCCACTTGCCGAGCGTGTCGTCACTCGCGGTAAACAAGTAAGATTTGAATTGGGTCGTGCTGGTGTCGATGCTCACGATCAAGTGGATGCTGCCATCCGTGTCTTTGAACCACTCCGGCGCCCACGTGTCCTTCACTCCCGTCACTTGGGCGGGCACCTCCGTACGAAAGGTCCAGGTCTTGAGATCTGGACTCGAGGCGATGGCGAACGCCGCCGAAGTCGTGGTCCACGACTTGAGCGTATACGCGACGTAATACTGCCCATCCGTGTGCTTCATGATGCTCGGATCGCGCAGCACGCCGGTTGGCCCCGCGTAACCAGTATTGGCCAACAGCGTGAAGTCGAGTCCGTTTTTGGACGTATAGAGCGAGAGCTTCTCTTTGCTGGCGTCATCACCGCCGAATGTGGCGAATACGTAACGCGTGGCCGCACTGGCTGCGCCGCTCGCGGTGAGCGCAGCGAACGCAAGCGAAAGTCCGAAGCGTGACGCGCGCCTTCGCCCCTGGGAAAGTCCGCGCATTCGAGCCATCAGCGAAAGCTGTTCCATCGATTTCCAGAACTATAGGGCTTGCAACGTGCGTGTGCGCGTGTTCCGTACTCGCCGCTACTGATCGCCGCTGAACGGCAGGCGTCGGTGCTTGGATACACGATTTTTACTGTTAAGCTAGATTCGGCTTGCGCGTGGTTGCTTGCTTCGCGCTCGACGGCTGATTGACGATGAATGCGAAAACTAGCGCCCGACGGCGCGCTCCGCGCAGCGTTCGGGCGAGCGCGTGCACCTTGCTGCTCGGACTCATGGTCGCGCTGCACGCTTGCTCGGTGTACGACGAGTCGCTGAAGCAGGGTGATGGCCTCGCGCCGACCGCGGGCAGCGCAGATGCCGGCAGTAGCGCGTCTTCCGGTGTGGACGCTGGCGGCAGCGCGGGCACGCCGATGAGCGGTGGAACCGGCAACGTTGCGGGTGGCAACGGGGGTGACGCGGGCACCCCGAGTAGCGGGGGCGACGCGGGCGAACCGTCGAGTGGAGGGACAACAAATGGCGGTTCGTCGACGGGCGGACGCGCCGGCGCGGCGAGTGCAGGAAGCGGCGGGCTCGTCGCCGCGGCAGGCAGCGCAGGGACCTCCGTGAGCGGCGGCGCGGGCAATCCAGGGACGGCAGGTGCGGCGTCAGATCTTTCGCTCGGCAAAGCGAGCACCGCGTCGACTCAGCAACCTGCCAACCCGAGTCCGAGTGGCAACGACGGACAGACAACGACGCGCTGGAGTGCCACTACCGCCGCGCTGCCTCAGTGGTGGCGCGTGGACCTCGGCGCGAGCCACACGCTTTCGCAGGTCTCCGTCCAGTTCGAGTTTCCCGACCGAAAGTATACCTACGCAGTCGAGACATCGACGGACGACTCCGCCTACGCCACGCAAGCCAACGTCGTGGACGGCATGGGTGCGGTGCAAGTCGTTCCCATTCCCAACCAGGTGTCGGCGCGCTACGTGCGCATCACGTGCACGAGCACCGTGCCCGGCGTAGATCCGGTGACCGGTGCCTCCCGGCCGACTTGGATGTCCTTTTGGGAAGTGTCGGTTCAAGGGTCTTAGCGACCTTGGATTGGGGGTTGGGTTAGCGGGCGCGGAACGCGCGTCGCGCCGCGTAGCCCTCGGCTCGACTTGAAGAAAATTGACGCCGCCGAAGCTCGCAGATTTTCGATTTTCTCCGTCAGGTTTCGCCGGTAGAGGCGGGGTTGGCGCGTGGTTTGCAAGCGATTTGTAAGTGATTTGCAAGTGATTCGCAGGTGTCACACGAGGTGATGGATCGCAAACCGATGACCCGCGTTGCTTCGGTCGTCCGGGACGACTTGCTTCGTTCGTGCAGTAGGTCTTGCGCTCCCGCCCCAAACACGGCGATTGTCTATCGGAGCGAACCGGGAAACCAATGAGTGAGCCTGCCATGACTGACATCACCATTACTTTCGCGGCATTGTCGGATATCGGCCTCGCCCGCAGTATCAATGAGGATGCCTATCAGCTGACTGATCTCTCGACCGGCGAAAACTTCGACGAAAGTCCGTCGAATGGTCAGTTCAAGTTGGGGCCACGCGGCGCATTGCTCACGCTGTCCGACGGCATGGGCGGACACGCCGCGGGCGAAGTCGCCAGCTCGACGGTGATCTCCTCGGTGCGAGCGACGCTTCAGGCTGACGATGATGCACCCGCCGAGCACCGGCTCGAGGCCGCCGTGCGTCGCGCCAATGCCGACGTGATCGAGGCGGCACAGATCAAAGGACGCCACGGCATGGGCGCCACCTTGACCGCGGTCTTGGTCGATCGCACCACCGCCTATGTCGCCGAGGTGGGAGACTCGCGCGCGTACTTGCTGCGCACCGGGCAACTGAAGCAACTCACGCGCGACCAAAGTCTGGTGCAGATGCTCGTCGACCAGGGCCTCATGCGTCCGGAAGAGGCGGAAAGCTCGCCGCGCAAGAATATCCTGCTGCAAGCCATGGGCAGCGTGGAAGAAGTGCACGCCGCGATTGGCCAGGTCGAACTGCGCAAAGGAGACCGGCTCCTGATCTGCTCCGACGGCATCTCGAACGCCGTCTCGCACTCGGAGCTGCTGGATATCCTGACCTCGAACGGGCCGTGGCGAGCCTGTGAACAGCTCGTGCAGTTGGCCAATGATCGCGGGGGTGAAGACAACTTGACGGTCGTCGTCGCCCAGTTCGATGGCCCCGGCCTGGCCGCGCCCGCTGCCAGCGAGACCGTGACCGGCACGTTCTCGGTGATCAAGGACTTCGGCGCGCCCTCCATCCCGTCGTCCTAGGGCTACTTGCGCTAGTTATCCGTTGTGGATCGCGGGTGCGATCGTAGACTGCGCCGCAATGACGGTCACGAGCTTGCCGCTATTGAGTCGCATCTGGCTTTCTTGGGTGACGAGTTTTCGCATCTTGTTCGATGGTCGCTATGCGGCACGGGTCCTTCAGTTGCAGGGCGGGCAGGCGTCGTCGGCGGCCGCACAGCCCGTCGAATTGCCGAAACAGAGCGTGGACGAGCCGGAGACGCAGGCTGCCTCGCGCTCGAACGAGGCGGCACTACAACTGCTCACGTTGTTGCAACGTGAAGGACGTTTCGTCGATTTCGTGCAGCAGGACTTGGCGTCCTTCGCTGACGCCGATATCGGGGCTGCGGCGCGCGTGGTTCATGAGGGCTGTCGGCGCGCGCTGCGCAGCCACGCCAAGGTCGTCAGTGTTCGCAGCGAGGCCGAGGGCAGCCCATTGACCCTCGAGCGCGCGAGCGAGGACGTGAAGCTGGTCGGCAATGTCGCCGGCTCAGCGCCGTTTCGTGGCGTGCTCCGTCACAAAGGCTGGCGCGTCGAGGAGCTCACCCTGCCGACCGTGGTCGGCACGCATGATTCGCGGCTCGTGGCACCCGCGGAGCTGGAGCTACCATGAGCGCCAAATTCGTCGTCGGTATCGATTTGGGGACGACCCACTCGGCGCTCGCGGTCGCCGACCTCGGCGACACTGACGCGCGCGTCAGCGTATTGGAAATCGAGCAGCTCGTCGCGGCGGGAGCCGTGGCTAAGCGCGCGCTTTTGCCCAGCTTTTTGTACTTTGCACACGAGAGTGAACCGGCCCTGTCTTTGCCTTGGGACAGCGAGCGGCGTTTTTGCGTGGGCGAGTTCGCGCGCTCACGCGGGGCGGAGGCGCCGCAGCGCGTGATTTCGAGCGCCAAGAGCTGGCTCTCGTATGGCGGCGTCGATCGCCGTGCCGGTACGCTGCCACTCGGCGCACCGGAAGACATCGAGAAAATCTCGCCAGTCGAGACCTCGTTTCGTTTCCTCGATCACTTGAACGAGGCGTTTCGCGCGGCGCGTCCCGGCGACGGCGATCTCTCCGCGCAAGAAGTGGTGCTCACGGTGCCGGCTTCATTCGACGCCGGCGCGCGGGATCTGACCGTCGAGGCGGCGCTCGCGGCCGGCTTCGAACAAGTCACGCTGCTCGAAGAACCACAAGCGGCACTATACGCTTGGATCGAACACAACGGCGACGCTTGGCGCTCGCACTTGCGCGCCGGTGATCGCGTGCTGGTGATCGACATCGGCGGCGGCACCACGGATTTTTCGTTGATCGACGCCGTTGAACAAGACGGTTCGCTCGGCCTTTCGCGCGTCGCAGTCGGCGATCACATCTTGCTCGGCGGCGACAATATGGATCTCGCGCTGGCCCACGTGGTCGGTCAAGCATTGGCCGAACAAGGCAAAGAGCTGGATCGCTTTCAACTCGGCGCGCTCGCGCATGCCTGCCGTGCCGGCAAAGAAAAGCTACTTTCCGACGCGAGTCTCGAGCAGGTCGCGGTCGTCTTGCCCAGCCGTGGCTCGCAACTCTTGGGTGGTTCGATTCGCGGCGAGTTGCGCCGGGAACAAGTCGAACGCTATTTGCTCGACGGCTTCTTTCCCGCCGTCGCAGCGACCGAGCTGCCCAAGGCCCGCCCGCGCGCGGGCCTCACGCAAGTCGGTTTGCCGTACGCCAGCGATCCCGCGATCACCAAGCACTTGGCAGCGTTCCTCGCGCGCCACGCCTTCGCGGATGCTGCGGGCGGCGCGACGGACGCGCGCCCGCCCACGGCCATTCTGTTCAACGGCGGGGTCCTGAAGGCGGACATCTTGCGCGCACGCGTGATCGACACGCTCAACGGCTGGCTCGAGCAGCGCGGCTCAGCGAAGGCGCGTGTGCTCCCGGGTGAAGATTTGGATTTGGCCGTGGCTCGCGGAGCGGCCTACTACGGCCTCGTGCGTCACGGTCGCGGGTTGCGCATTCGCGGCGGTACCGCGCGCGCATATTACGTCGGCATCGAGAGCCCGATGCCGGCATTGCCTGGTCTCGAGCCGCCGGTGTTCGCCCTGTGCGTGGCTCCTTTCGGGATGGAAGAGGGCACCAGCGCGGCGCTTCCTCCGCAAGAGCTGTTCGTGGTGGTCGGTGAGCCCGTCACCTTTCGCTTCTTCGGGTCGAGCACGCGCCGCAGCGATGCCGCGGGCAGCGTGCTCGAGCGCTGGCGCCCGGGGGAGCTCGAGGAATTGCCGAAAATCGAGCTGATTTTGCCGGCGGCGGGCCGGTCGGCGGGAGACGTGGTTGCGGTGCACTTGCAAGCGTCCGTGACCGCGATCGGCACACTCAAGCTCGAAGCCATCGCGCAGACGCCGCTCGTTGCCGACGAGCGGTGGCAAATCGAGCTCAGCGTCCGGCACGGTTCGAGCGGCGAGGCATGAGTTATCACGTCGGGATCGATCTCGGCACGACCCACACGGTCATCGCCTACGCCGCTCGTGACGACCTGAGCGAAGCCGAAACTCGGCCTCCCGCAAACGTATTTGCATTGCCACAGCTGGTGAGTCCGAGCGAGGTGGAGGCACTGCGCTTGCTGCCATCGTTCCTGTACGCCCCCGCCAGTAGCGAAAGCGTGGCTGATCCTTGGCAAGAGTTGCCCTGGGTGGTCGGGCAATTCGCGCGCGTGCGCGGGCAAGAGGTGAGCGAGCGCTTGGTGGCTTCGGGCAAGAGCTGGCTCAGTCATGCCGGGGTTGCGCGCCGCGACGCGATTCTGCCTTGGGCCGCCGATGCCGCTGAAGTGCCTAAAATTTCGCCGGTCGAGGCCAGCCGGCGGCTGCTCTCGCACCTGCGAATGTGTTGGGATCAGGCGTTCCCCGAAGATCCGTTGCCCAAGCAGAGCGTCGTGCTCACGGTCCCCGCTTCGTTCGACGAAGTCGCGCGTGAACTCACGGTCGAAGCCGCAGAGCATGCGGGGTTGACGGTCCGCTTGCTCGAAGAACCGCAAGCCGCTTTCTACGACTTGATCGCCGGCGAGCGGCGTGCCGCCGTCGAAGCGTTGCTCACGGCGGAGAAGCCCAGCGCGCGAGTGCTGGTCTGTGACGTGGGTGGGGGAACCACCGATCTGACATTGATCGAGGTGCGTCGTTCAGGCACGGGTGAACTGGAGCTCGAGCGCATTGCCGTCGGGCGGCACCTCTTGCTTGGCGGTGACAACATCGATCTGGCGCTCGCGCAGCTGTGCGAGCAAAAGTTGCTCGCCGGTGAGCGCCTCGATCCGTTGCGCTTCAGTCGCTTGCTGCTCGCGTGTCGCGCAGCCAAAGAGGCGTTGTTGGGTCGCGCTGCCCCCGAGTCCGCGCCGATTCGGGTGGCGTCGCTCGGTTCGTCACTGGTAGGCGGTACGCTCTCTACCGAGCTCTCTCGCGTCGAGGTCGAGACGCTGGTATTCGACGGATTCTTGCCCTGGGTCGACCGCGGCGAGTCCGCCCCGAAAGCGCGCGCCGGGTTGCTCGCGTTCGGTTTGCCGTACGAGCGCGATCCGGCCATTTCTCGGCACATCGTGCAGTTTTTGGAGCGCCACGCGACCGCCGTGGCAAGCGGGGTAGACGCGCTCTTGCTCAATGGCGGCTTGTTCCACGCTGAGCGAGCCGCCGAGCGCGTGCGCGAGTTGGTCTCTCGCTGGAGCGAACGAGAAGTGTCGCTCTTGCCGTATCCGGATCCCGATCTCTCGGTGGCGCGCGGCGCGGTCGCGTACAGCCGATCACTCGCAGGGCAAGGACTGCGCATCGGCGGCGGCACGCCGCGCGGCTTTTACGTGGCGGTCGATGAGCGCGCCGAGCGGCGCGCGTTGTGCGTCGTCCCCAAGGGCGCGCGCGAAGGCGAGCGTCACGTGGCCAGCACGGGCGGACTGTGGCTGCGCATTGGTCAAGCGGTGCAGCTCGAGCTCTATACTTCCGATAGCGCGGTCGCTCATCGACCGGGCGACGTGGTGCTGCTCGACGACGATTTCATGCCGTTACCGCCCGTCACCACCTTGTTCAGCGCGTCCGACGGGGAGGGCGATCTGGAAGTGGCGCTGGAAGGAGAGCTGAGCGCGACTGGCACGGTCGAACTCGCGTCGGTCGAACTGAACCCCCGCGAGGGGCGCGCGCCGAGGCGTTTTCGGCTGGCTTTCGAGCTCCGTTCGAGCGAGCCCGTGCCCGTCAAATCCGCGCCTCCGACTGCGTCGCGACCGCCCCCCGCGCGGCTGCCCGAAGCGCTGGAAGCGATTCGGCGCGTGTTCGGTGAAGGGCGCGCCGACGTCAAGCCGCGCGAGAGCAAGGACTTGCCTCGCGAACTCGAGCGCTTGCTGGGCGAACGCCGCGCCTGGACGCTCGAATCGAATCGCAGCTTGTTCGATGCGCTGGTCGAGGGCCGTGCCGCGCGTCGCCGCTCCGAGGACCACGAGCGAGTGTTCTGGATGCTCGCGGGTTACACGCTGCGCCCCGGCTTTGGTGCCCCGCTCGACGAACAGCGCGTCGCGCAATTGGTGCCGTTGTTCGAGTCGGGCATCGCGGCCGGCGCGAGTGCTCGTAGCTTTCAGCAATTTTGGATTGCCTGGCGACGTATCGTCGCGGGCCTGCGTGACGACACCCAGACGCGCCTGTTTGGTCTGCTCGAGCCATTCGTCGCGCCCAGCGAGCTCAAGCTGAAGCGCAGTAAGAGCCTGAAATCTGCCGAATTCAGCCAGGAATTGCTGGAGCTCATCGCGTCACTCGAGCGCGTTCCGGCGCCGCGCCGAGTGACGCTCGGCGAGTGGTTGATCGAGCGCACCTTTCGCGACCGCGACCCGCGGCTGTGGAGCGCGCTCGGGCGAGTGGGTGCACGCGTGCCCGGCTACGCCAGCGCCCACCACGTCGTGCCCGCGCGCGCAGCGGAGAGTTGGCTCGATCATCTGCTGCGCGAGCGATGGCACGAAGTTCCGACCGCCGCCGCTACTGCGGCCCAGCTCTGCCGCAGAACCGACGACCGCGCGCGCGACGTCGCGGAGCACGTGCGCGACGAAGTCCTCCGCCGACTCGAGGCCAGCGCGGCGGACGCAGAGCTGATCCACATCGTGCGTGATTTCGTGCCCGTCGTCGAGGCCGAGCGCGAGGCGTGGTTCGGTGAAGAATTGCCGGTCGGGCTGCGCTTGAGGCCATAGCGCACCACGCGGCGCGCCGTCTCGGACGCCGAAGGCTCTGCCGCAGAGCGCCGCGCCGCATGACCATCAAAAAACATCTCCATGTGTCGCTGCAAGTGCGAGCAGAGGCCCGTTTGTTGAGCGGCGATCGCGAGGGCGCGCGAATCGACGCTGAGCGCGCGCTCGCTTGCACGCCGCTCGAATGGCGCTCGCGCTCGCCGGAAACCAGGGCATTCCTGGCGGCGCTCGCCGGCCGCACGGACGAGGCACGTCGCGGCTACGACGCCTATCAGAGCCAAGAAGTGCTCACGCCGGCCGATGGTGCGCGGCTCTCGCGCGTGCGGCAAGCGCTTGGGCTATGACTGAGGGCGATGAAGTTCGAGGGCTTGAGCGTCGCGGGTGTCGAAACCTGCATCGAAGTACCTTCGCTTCGCTTGGTGCTCGATATGGGGCGGTGCACGCGCAGCGCCGTGCACTACCCTTTGGTGTTATTGAGCCATGGTCATCTCGATCATATGGGCGCCGTGGCTCAGCACGCCGCGCGTCGCGCGATGATGCACATGGGCGAAAGCACGTACATCGCGCCAGCCGCCGTAGCAGGTGATTTGGAGGAGCTATTCAACGCGGCAGGTCGCCTCGACGGACAAGTGATCCCGCGGCGCGTCGTGCCACTTGCTCCCGGTGAAGAGTTTAGAATCTCCAAGCAGCGCTGGATCCGGCCGTTCGAGACGTACCACCGCGTGCCCAGCCAAGGTTATACGGTCTGGGAGCGACGCCATCGCTTGCGCGCCGAGTTCGGTGGCTTGCCCGGAGCGCGAATCGCGGAGCTGCGAAAGAGCGGCGTCGAAATCGAGGAAGCGGTAGACACTGCGTTGCTCTCGTTCACGGGGGACACGCGGATCGAAGTGCTCGAGCGTACTCCAGAGTTGCAGCACACCGAGACGTTGGTGATGGAGACCACGTTCATCGACGAGCGGATCGACGTGGCAGGTGCGCGCAGCACCGGCCACATTCATCTGGAAGAAGTGCTGCAACGGGCGGAGTTCTTGCCTCGCACCGAGGTGGTCATGAGCCACTTCTCCGCTCGCTACACCGATGAAGAAGTACGCCGCATCGTTCCGGCGCGGTTGCCCGACGAACTTCGAGGGATCGTGAGGTTGTTCGGGGTCGGCGAGCCGCTGGAGTGAGGGGAGCCGTGGTTCACCCGACCGAACTCGAGCTGAGCGAACGGCTTCGACGCGGCACCGGCGCGGAACGCGTCGAGCTCGGAGAGCGCGTGCAATCATTGTGGGGCGGCTACGGCGAGCTGTATCGCGCGCAGCTTTGGGGGACGCGAATCGAAAGCGTGATCGTGAAAAGCGTCAATCCGCCGGCGGAACGAGAGTTCGCGCGTGATTCGGCCAAGCTTCGAGCCCACCGCCGCAAACTTCGCTCGTATGCGGTGGAGCTCTCGTTCTATCAGGGACTTGCGACGCGCTGTGACGGAGCTTGTCGCGTCCCGCTGTTGGTTTACGGCGACGCGCGCGAGGAACGCTTCTTATTCGTGCTCGAGGATCTGGACCGCGCCGGATTTGCCGCGCGTCGAACGCATTGCGCGCCGCACGAAATTCGCGCGTGCTTGGCGTGGCTGGCTACGTTCCACGCCCGCTTCCTCGGGGTCGCCCCCGCGGGTTTGTGGAAGGTCGGAACCTATTGGCATCTCGCCACGCGTCCCGACGAGCTTTCCCGCCTGAAAGTCGAAGAATTGCGACGCGCTGCTGCCCGAATCGATCAGCGCCTCAATTCTGCTCGCTTCCGAGGCTTGGTGCACGGCGATGCCAAGCTCGAGAACTTTTGTTTTTCGAGCTCCGGACAGGGAGTGGCCGCAGTCGACTTCCAATACGTGGGTGGTGGCATCGGAGTGAAGGACGTCGCCTATTTCTTGAGCAGTTGCTTGGCCCCGGACGACTGCGACGAGCGGGTGCCCGGTTACCTGGACGAATACTTCCAGGCTCTTCGCGCCGCGTTGAGTTTGGAAGGCCGACTGCCCGCGGACGAGATCCAAGCACTGGAGCACGAGTGGCGAGCGCTCTTTCCTTGGGCCTGGAGCGATTTCTACCGTTTCCTTCTCGGCTGGGCGCCGGCATATGCCGAGAGCGATACCTACGGTGAAAGTCAGCTCGAGCTCGTGTTGAATTCGCTTCGATGAGCTGACTCGGCACACGCACCCACGAACGCGCTGATGCTCGCACATGCGTCGTCCCCGAACACCATTGGGGAGATCTCTTGCCATTGCGCAAGGTGGCTTGCGGCTGTGCCTCGACCCGTTAGAGTCGTCGGGGTGAAAGTCCGCTTCGCGCTCGGGTGTGCGCTGCTGTGCACGGTGGCATGTGGCTCCAACGAGAACGATGGTGTCAATGGTGGGCAGGCGGGCAGCGCTGCGTGCGCCGCGGGTTGTGCAACCAGCGGTTCACCGGGGTTGCCCGGTGGCGCTTCGGGAGCGAGCTCTAGTGGCGGAGGCGCGGGCCATGACCCTGGCACGGGTGAGGAGGCCGGCGCTTCGGCGATGGGCGAGCCAGGCGCTGGATACGGTCCCAAATACTTTCGATTTGGCGACAATCCCGGGTATTACGGCTCTGGCATCGATCGCCGGGAAAGCGCGCAGATGTCGGTAGCGGCGGGCGCTTCGAGTTTGCGCACGACGCTCCCCGAGTACTACTTGCAAAAGTGGGGAGAAACGATCGAGGTCGCCGACTATGCGGCGTACCAGCCGCTCGGTCTCGGTCACCACGTTTGTTTTTTGATCGGTCCGAGCCACGAGCACTCCAACGCCCCCGCGGATGCGTCCGACGCAGAGCTTGCGCACTACTCCCCGAAGAACCTGTACGAGCCGATCTTCGACGCGGATGGCAGCGTGAATCCCAACAACTATTGGGCTGCCTACGTGGAGAAAGTGGCCAAAAACTACGGCCAGTACTTGGACATGTACGAGGTCTGGAATGAACCGGACCAAGTGGGCAGCAACTGGCAAGCGACCGAGACGTGGGAAGACGCTCCACCCAAGGCCAAGGATTTGATTTGGTGGAACGACTCGATCTTTTCCTACATTCGCATGCTGCGCATCACGCACGAGGTCGTCCACGAGTTCGACCCGGATGCGTCGGTGACGGTGGGCGGTATTGGCTACGGCAGCTTCCTGAGCGCGTTGCTGCGCTACACGGACAATCCCGACGGCGGTGCAGTCAGCGCTGAGTATCCACATCAGGCGGGGCAATATTTGGATATTTTGAGCTACCACTACTACCCGGTATTTGGCGGCGGCAGCTCGGACGCCGGGGTCGACGGTTTGCTGAAGGCTCGCGATGACTACCGCACGCGGCTGGCCGCGGCGGGCGCGGGTGAACGGCAATTCGTGGTGACCGAGACGGGCGCGCCGCGCTACGCCGTCGGCGGCAACGTGGGCGGCGCAGAGTACGCCGCGAGCTACCTGATCAAGGCGATGACGCTCGGCCACTACGAGGGCTTGGTCGGCATCGACTGGTTCGCACAGGGTGACGGCGCGGCGGTCGGAGCGTCCACTGATTCCTTCGCTTACATGGGTTTGTATTTCGACTACTCCAAGGCCACGCAAGTGAGCGACGCGAAGCTGAGCCCACAAGGGCAGGCGTATGCCTGGCTGAAGGGTTGGCTCCCGAATACCGCTGCTGATTCCAGCGCGCTCGACAAGCTAGAACTGCCGGAGGCGGTCCGCGGTGCCGCCTTCCTGACGGATGATGCCCGCCACCTGTACGTTTTGTGGGCACACACGGCGACGGACGAGAGTGCCACCGCGCAGTTTTCACTTCCCGCTTCTGGCGCGGCAATCGTGCATACGTTCAGCGTCGAGAATGGTGAGAAGGTGACCATGGTCGAGCCGAGTGCGGGCAAAATTACACTCGAGCTCGGCGGCACACCCACCGCAATAGAAGTTCCGTGAGCGCGGCTCGCGTAGGGTCCGCGATTGATTTCACTCCTGCGCGGACCCTCGAGGTGTCTGCGGCATCGGCGCGGCGGCTGGATTCGACGAGGGCAGCGGTCGCGCCCCGGTTGGCGCTGAAAGCGAGGGATTCGGCGCGGTGACGAATCGTAGTACTTCGATCCCCTTTGGCCCGTGTCTCAGATGCACGAGCACCGCGCAGACCACTACTGGCGCCATGAGCAAGATGGCGAAGCCGGTCGCAGCGAGGAGCAGCGCTTGCCACAATTTCCACGGCCTGCGCTGGCTCATTCCGCCCTCTCGTGCACTTCACAGACGACCTTCTCGTCGGTGTTGCTCGTGATGACTCCTCCGATGTCACGGCAGTAGTTCTCTGCGTTGCGCTGGGCGGCATCGTTGTGCACGTCCGTTAGACATCTGCCAGCATCCAACACCGCCTTGGCCATCGTGAGCGCGGTGACGATCGCGCTGCGGCCAGTGTTGACGGCAGCTAAGGCTACGCCAAGCTCACTCGATGCGCATTTCGCCAAAGCCGCGCCGCTGAGCAGCGGAGGAGGCGGCAGATGCACCAGTGTCTTCGAGACGAGCGTCGACACGAGGGCCGAAACCGCCGGGTTCGGCGCCGCAGGCGCCGTTGCTGAAGGCGGCGGATGAGCCGACGCGGGCTCCGGAGTATCCGAATCGAGCTGAACCTCACAAGTGAATTGATGGGACGAGTTCGCGGTGCAACGTACGGAATCAGGCAATCACAGCCTCCTCTCGGGTGATGGACGAAGGTCGGACCGGGATGCGAGCCAGTTGCCGAACTTTCACGAAGAAAGTGAGGAAGCGCCTTCCACGTTTGGCTTGACTGCGCGAAGCAGGTCCGCGCCCTTGCGCGTTGCGAACGCGCGCCATGCCTTACCCGACATCGAACAGCCGCGGCTCACGAACCCGTGGTGTTCCAACACGGCCAGAGCGTGCCAGAGCGTCATGGCGTCGAGCTCGAGCTCTTTGCCGAGTTCATTCTGGCTCACCGCGTCGCCGGTTCGGTGCACGAGGGACCAGATTGCGTCGAGCACCAACCATTCCGTGAAGGTGAGCCCGGACGCAGCCAGGCACGCCTTCATTCGCTCCCGCCAGCGCTGGGCCGCCAACCACTGGCGCTTCTTCAACTCCAGTTGCAACTCCGCGACTTGTTGTCCCAGTTCTCCTTCGATCGAGTTTGCCATTTTCACCCGCCGTTCGCTTTGCGCTCCCACTTCGTTCTACGAGGTCCCGAATCGGTGCTCGTTCGCTCTGAGCACTACTCGGTCGCGCGCGAACCCGGTTTCGCAAAAAAAGAGCCGAGCGCCCTCGCTGCGATGGCGAGGGCGGGTCGGCTCGGGTGCGGGAACCCGGGCGCGGAAATCCGAGCCCGGGTGAATCGGCAAACGCTTACTTGATGATGGAGAACTTGCAGTCCATGCAGCTGCTGTTGCCTTCACACTCTTCGCCGAAGTTGGCTTGCACTTTACCGTCACCGCAGATGGGGGCGGTCTTGCAAGCTTTGGTGCATACGCCCGGGCCGTACGCCGTGGCGACCGCGACGTTGCCGGCACCCTTGTCGCACTGCTCGTTGCCGTTCTTCACGCCGTCGCCGCAGTAGCCGGCGAGTTTGCACTCTGGCGTGCAGGTGCCGTACGTCCCGTCGTTGATGCCGTTGTCGCACTCTTCGGGGGCCTCGACCGTCGCGTTGCCGCACTTCAGACGGCACTGCGTGTCGCAATTGCTGGTGGCCGTGCCGTTCTTGTTGCCGTCATCGCACTTCTCGGGCGCTTGGATAGTGCCGTCACCACAGAGCTTGCTCGGGACGTAGCCGGAGCAATCAGCCGTACAGGAGCCGGGGAGGCCCGTGTTCTTGCCGTCGTCGCACTTCTCCGGGCCGTTGATCACGCCGTCGCCACACCAGCCGCCGGGCAGGCACTGGTCCGTGCAGCTATTCGCCCCGTACGCGAGGCTCATGTTGGCGGCGCCGTTGTCGCAGACCTCGGGCGGGTTCTGAATCATCGAGTCGCCGCAGCTTGGGCCGAACTTGCACTGGGCGGTGCAGCCACCGTAGCTGCCGTTGTTCTTGTTCGCGCCGTCGTCGCAGTCCTCGCCGTCGTCGTGCTTGCCGTTGCCGCACTTGAACTGGCACTTGGCGTCGCAGTCGCTGGTCGCGCTGCCGTTGCCGTTCGCTCCGGTTCCGGTGTCGCATTGCTCGCCGCTCGTGGCGTCGACCGTGCCGTTGCCGCACTTCTTCTTGCAGGTGGTGTCACAGCTGCTGGACGGGCTGCCGTTGTTCGGGCCGTCATCGCATGCTTCACCGTTGGTGATGGCGCCGTCGCCACAGCGCGCGCCGAGTTTGCAGTTGGTTTGGCACTTGCCGTAGGCGTTTTGGTTCGCCGCGCCGTTATCGCACTCTTCTAGATTGCCCTTCTGCAGGACTCCGTCTCCGCAGTAGTTCGGCGTGACGCAGCCGGGCGCGCATTGAGTCATCGTCGGCGGCACGCTGGTGTAAGCGTCGATATTCAGGCCGTTGTCGCAAATTTCCGGGGGATTTTGCTTTGATTTGTCGCCGCAGTACGGTCCGAGCTTGCACTCGGTAGTGCACTTTCCGTACGTGTCACCGCTCGGCGAAACGTTTAGGTTTCCGCGGTCGCACTGTTCGACCCCGGCAACGAAGCCGTCACCACAGATCGGCGTACACACGCTGGGCGCGTTGTTGAAGCCCGTGAGCGTGAGCTGGAAGTTCGATTCGGAGACGTGACGCTCGGCGTTGAAGATAGCGATTTCGAAGATGCCATTGACGCTCAAACCGAGGTTGCTGATGGTCGAACAGTTCGTGGCGCCGGTATTCAGCACGTTTTCGACGCAACTGGTCGCGGTGCCGTCGGCGTTCAGCGTGAAATTACCGTTGATCTTCGAGTGAATGCCGCCGAGGTCGAGCACCAGCTTGCCGTTGACGAACACCCACAGGTCATCGTCGCCGTAGAAGGCCAGCTTTTCGCCGCCCTTGAAGGCGAACCAACTGCGGAGCTCGGTGGTGAAGTGGTAGTTGTGCGATCCCGCGGTTCCAGTCGTGACCGGATTACCCGTGCTCTGAGCGCGGGAAGACTCACCGAGCGGGTTCGTGGCGACCCAACCTTTACCGTCGATGGGAAAGAAACCACCGGTGTAGGCGCTATCGCATTGCGTGCTGTCACAAGAATATCGGTAAGTACCGGGCGACCCCTGGACGCCAGTGAGCGAAATGGTGCCCGTGTACACCATGTTGACGTTCGCGGTGTCGATGTACCACTGGTCGAAGCGTTGCGTGATCGCCGCTGCCGTCGTGAGCGCCGCGGCGTTCGTCGGTTGTAGGATGGCGTCCGTGCCGGACACCCATCCGGGGCCGTTCATCGTCCAGTTGGCGACGCCGTTGTTGCCTGTGGGTGGCGTGAAGGTCGGCGACGCGAACGAGGTGTTGTAGTCGGGGACGTAGCGGTACGGGCGGGTGCCGGTGCCGAGGTTGATTTGCTTGAGAGTGGCCGTCGTCATGTTCGGCAAGCGACGATCCTGAGCGGGATTGATCTCGAATTGCGGATGGCTGCGCGGCGAGAAGTCGCGCCAGACCACCGGCAGCGTCAGAAGCGCACCGGGAGCCGGCTGGCTGCACGTCCACGCGGGCTGGTTGGAGTTCGGAATGAGCTCCACTTTGCAAGCGCTGTCGCAGCCGTCACCGTTCTGCGTGTTGCCGTCATCACACTGCTCGGGCGGCAAGACCAAGCCGTCACCGCAGCGCGCGAAGCACTGGTAGTTGGTCGCAGCGGGCGTGGGCGAGATGTAGGTATTTACCGTGCCGCACAGCGGTTCATTGGTGCAGGTGGGCGAGCAGCCGTCGAACGGAACGATATTTCCGTCATCGCATTGCTCGCTGCCGAGCACGGTGCTCGCCGTGTTGGACGGGCCGTTGACGGTGCCATTGCCGCAGTAGGGAGCAGATGGTTGCGAGTGCGGGGTCTTGCTCGGATCGCAGACGAAGTTGGGCTTGAGCTTGCAGCTCGCAGAGCAGCAGTCGACGTCCCCCTTTTCGTCGCATTGCTCGACGCCGACGACGATGCCGTCGCCGCAAATCTCCGTGCACGGTGCGCCAGCCAAGGGGCAGGCCCAGCCCGTCATGATCTGGCAGGTCGTGGAGCAACCGTGCTTGCCGTCATTCAAACCGCTGTCACACGTCTCGGTGCCGGTGACTTTGCCGTCGCCGCAGACCATGGGCACGCACGGGCCACCGTTCGCCGGGCAGGTCGCGTTCGGCGCGATGGTGCAGGTCGGGGTGCAACCGCTCGTGGTGTTGACGATGCCGTCGTCACAGAGCTCGTTGCCCGCCAGAATGCCGTCGCCGCATTGTTTGGCCACGCAGGGCGTATCCGCGGCCGTGCACTTCCAGCCCGTTTCGACGACGCAGATGCTCGAACACCCGTCACCACCGGTGACGTTGCCATCGTCGCAGAGTTCTGAACCTTCAATCTTTCCGTTGCCGCATTGGGGCGGTGGCGGTGGCGGGGTGTAGATGCAGCTCTGGCCGACGGTGGCACAGGTGTAGTCCACCTCGATCGTGCATACGGCTGGACAGTTGCTGCCGTTGCACGTGCCCGTGCAACCGTCATCCGACTTGATGTTGCTGTCGTCGCAGGTCTCACCCGGGTCGAGCTTGCCGTTGCCGCACATGCGCTCGCACGCACCACCGGTGGGCGGGCAACTGAAGCCGGACTCGATGAAGCAGGTCGAATCACAGCCGTCGTAGTTCCTGAAGTTGTGATCATCACACTGCTCGCCATTGTCGACGGTGCCGTTGCCACAAAACAGATCGACCTCGCATGCGCCGCCGGCCGGTGGACACTTCCAGCCGGTGATGCGTTTGCAGTCCACGTCACAGCCGTGCGCGCCGTCGTTCGTGCCGTCATCACATTGCTCGCCCAAGGTGGTGGTGACGATGCTGTCGCCGCAGAACGGATCCTTGGTACAGGCTTGCCCGACTCCGGGGCAGGTCCAACCGGTCACGACCTCACAGCTCGTCGAACAGCCGGCCTTGCCATCATTCAGGCTCACGCCCGCGCTGTCTTCACCGAGGTCACAGGTCTCGCCGCTCTCGATTTCGCCGTTGCCGCAGACCGCAGGTTTGGTTGGAATCTTCTCGCAATCTTCGCCTGGTTTCGGACACTTCCAGCCGGTCTCGATGGTGCAGTTGCCGTCGCAGCCATCACCCGGCTTGCCGTTGGAGTCGTCACAGGTTTCCGGGGCGTCGACCGCTCCATCACCACAGACTGGGCCGTCGTCGCTCCCGGTGGTGCCTGCTTCGCCCGCGTTACCGCCTCCCCCCGAGTCGTTACCGCCACCAGGGAAGTTGAAGCCGCCTGCGGTGGGGTTCGCGGATCCGCCGCCCTGCCCGCCGTTGCCACCTACGGTCGGATCGTCCGGACGGCTTGGCACCTCCGGGGTGCCTCCACAAGCGAGTACCAACAGTGCGGATGCGAGGATAGACCCTAAGCCAGTGATGCGATTCATGTCTGCCACTTGCCCAATCAGCCGAAAAGCGGGGAAAATTTGCTACCGCTAACCATAGCTGTCACCCCGCACGACTTCAACAGTCTACACAATGCAGAGCGCCGATAACAGACGGGAGCTCTTCGGGACCCTCGAATATGTCTGATACGTCCGATATGTCTGCGATCGGCGTACGCGATCACAGTTTGCCCGCGCTCCCGGACACCGCTGTCATGCTGGTGCTGGTGCTCGTTCCCGCCCTCGCGCCCGCTCTCATGCCCGCGCTCATGCCCGCGCTCATGCCCCCCTGTCATTCCTGTCATGGCTGCGCGGTTGGTACTTCTGCCGGTCAGTGAGGGCGCTTTCCGCTACTGAAACATTCCGCCGTCGAAGGCTCAAAAATACTCATTTTTTACGGTCAAACGCGGTTCAAGGGCGCGTGGATTCTGGTGGTACGGATGGCCGCGCACGTCGGCTCGCTGGGGGCACTAGCTGCGCCGCCAGCCCGTTCACCATCATCGGTGCGGACGAGTCGTGAGTTTCGCTCGTTTCGCTTTCTCGGAGCGCTGGCCACTCGCGACCGGAACCCGGGTCGATCAGGGTCGTGGCGTCCTTGTACACCCGAGCGCTGCTATGCAGCGCCGCGGTGGCGCGACACAGCGGCATTGACTGGTATCGTCCTGGATAGTGGGCGCGGAGCAACGCACGCACTTCGGGGGCGTGCCGCGCGCTCATCGCCGGAAACAGGTGATGTTCGACGTGATAGCCGAAGCCGAGCGTGAGCCATTCGACGAACCGCGGTGCGGTCACGCTCAGCGAGTTCCGCAGCGGATCGTTGATCTGGGTGAGCGGACTCAAGCTGTGATTCGTCAGAATGAAGCTCATCACGACCGCATTGGCGACCAACAGGGGCAACACGAAGGCGAACACGAACACCACACCGCCCGTGAATACGCCCAACGTGGTCCAAAGTGCGATGCCGAGCAGCGTTTCCGCAACGGCACAGGCCTGCTGCTTTGCGGACAAGAATCCGCGAGAACGCGCTTCCAAAAGCATGTGTGCGCTCTGAACCGTGAAGCCGATCAGCGGGGTTGACGCGCCGCGTAGCCGGCGAAGTCCGGGCGCGATCCAGGTGGCCAGCCGAATCATCCGGCTCTGTCGATATTCGCGCAGAGTCGGATAGGCGTCTGGGTCTTTGCCCACGAGCTGCGTGCTGCCGTGGTGCACGCGATTGTGCCAAGCGAGCCACAGACGGGGTGAAACGACGAACGGCGAAAAGCCGATCCAACCGACCAGATAGCGAAGGCGCCGGCCACGCACGATGGCGCCGTGAAGCGTCTCGTGGGCGAGGAACGTCAAGCCTGCGTAACTCATGCCGATGACGAGGGACAGCAGGGGAGCCAATAGCCATGGTACGGTGCGCTGCTGCAGCGCAGCGATGCATAGCGTTATGATCACCAGATGCGCAGGCAACCACCACAAGCGGCTACGCGCCGGGCGAAAGACACCGCGCTGCAAATGTGGTCGAATCGCTCGCACGTAATCCGAGATCGTGCTTTCGCTCATCTCCCGAGTGTGACGCGGTTGCGAACGAGTGCCGTCATGGCTTCGTCATCCGACGTCACGACTTCGAGAGAGCGATTGTCGATCGGTGCTAGATTATGACTCTGATAGGGGGAATGTATGTCGGCTACCAATGATGATTCGTCCGTGTGCATCGATCTCGCGAACGAAGACGAACGCACGTTGCTCTCGAACCTGCTCGAGTTGTATGTGCACGACTTGAGCGCGGCCTTCGACGTCCAGATCGGCGCGGACGGTCGCTTTGGCTATCCGCGGCTTTCGTCGTATTGGTCCGAGCCCGGAGCACGCTTTCCATTCTTGATTCGCCGCTCGGGAAACGTGGTCGGCTTTGCTTTGGCGCAGCGCGGCTCGCCGCTGAGTGACGATCCGGAGGTCTTCGACGTGGCCGAATTCTTCGTGCTGCGTCGCGAGCGGCGCTCCGGTGTGGGCGCGCGTGCGGCGATGCTGCTCTGGGACAGACTTCCCGGGCGGTGGATCGTGCGCGTCGCAGAGGTCAATCGCGGCGCACTTCCGTTTTGGTCGCGCGTGGTTCGAGACTATGCAGGTGACGCAGTGAGCCAAATGCAGCGCACGCGTGAACCGCATTGCTGGCATGTCTTTGCCTTCGACACGCAGGCACGCTTGCCCACGGGTGCGCGCGATTCGAGCTACGCGTCGCGTTGAGTTGGCCGCGCCCGCTTGCCAACCCAAAAATCAGTCACGCTTGCGCTCAGCCGCGTGCGGCGGCGCGCGTGGCGCGCGCTTTGGGTGACGTGATGCGCCGCGTTTGACGACGCGTGAGCTCCGTCGCTGACTTGATGCGACCCGCACTGCTGCGCGTGGATTTTCGCGAAGGGGTCGCGCCGTCGGAGATCTCCAACGCAGGCCCGCCCTTGTTGTTGGAGCGCTTGGACAGATTGCGCAGCGCGGTGCCGGTGCCACTCACGCCTGCGGTGCCCGCGTCGACTTTGCGATCGATGCTGTGCGCTTTCACCTTCTTGGGCTTCGCTTGGCTTCGGCTGACCTGTTGTTCCGCTCGGTACCGTTCAGCTTTGGTTGCCATGGCGTGCAGGATAGTAGTGCGGGTTGGCGAATGCACGCGCTGCGTCACTCGAGCGCCGAGCGCGCGGAACCGCTGACAAAATTGGCACATGACCTAGACGAGGGACGAGTGCTCGGGAGCCACGCAGGAGGCGATTTTGGCGGGCGAAACTCGCTTCGCTCTCGGCCCCGATCGCGTCACCGCCATCCGCGCCTTGCGTGAAAGGACAGCGCGCTTTCTGAAGTCACAGGTTTCGTTTTGCGGGTTCGCACTCGACCCCACTCGGGACAATCATTGGGTTGTGCGCTGTCGCAACCGCACGCGTCGTTGGGGCGCGCGGTGTCGTTGGGGCACACGATGTCGATCCGCGTGGAGCGCCGGAGTGGGTGCGTCTGCGCTTCCTGGCGGGCTTAGGGCTCGCGGGCCGTCGCACAGCTAGGACCAAGAGATCGGCAATTGGCGAGAATTCGAGCTATTTCGCAGTCAGGACGAGGGCTTGCAGAAGTCGTGCCGTGAGCAGCGGTTCGCCGTCGGGTTGCGCGCAGGCTCTCAACTTCCGCTTCTCTCGGCCGTTTGCCGACACGTGCGTTGGTCTCCATTGGCACTCGTCTCCTGTTTGGCGCTCCTGTTCGCGGGATGTCATGCAAAGGAACAGGTTCAGCCCGAACCGGCTAAGAAAGTCGCGAAGAAGGCCGGCGCGCGGGCGGGCAAGAAGCCCGAGGCTCGCAAAGAGCGCGCAGCCGAGCGCGAGCCCGAAACGTTCACCGTGCCGTTCGCGTGGGAGGCGGCCAAGGACGAGCCGCTGGCGATGACGCGCTCGTTTCTGCGTGATGCGTTCGCCGACAATCGTGCCTACATGGAGCGCGGGGACAAGTTCTTTGCTGCGTTTGCGGACAAGCAAACCCCGCGTGCAACGGTCATCACCTGTGCGGATTCGCGGGTGCACAGTCAAGCTTGGGATCTCACCCCCGAGAACGACGACTTTACGGTCCGTGACATCGGAAACCAGGTGGAGAACGTCGAAGGGTCGGTCGAGTACGGCGTGGAGCACTTGCACACGCCGCTCTTGCTCGTGATCGGCCACACCGGTTGCGGTGCAGTGAAAGCGGCAATGGGTGACACGAGCAAGCTCAGCGAACCCATTCGGAAAGAGCTCGAGCACCTGCACGTCCCTGCCGCCGATCCGAACAAGCCGCCAGATGCGGCCTGGGCCGAGGCCGTGGTCTCCAACGTGAACAACCAAGTCGCCTTCTCGCTGAAGCGGTTCAGTCACCAAGTGCACGAGGGCACGCTCACGGTCGTCGGCGCGGTCTATGACTTTCGCAATGATCTCGGGCAGGGCGCGGGCAAGCTGGTCGTCGTGAACGTGAACGGCAACGCCGACCAAGATCGCATGGAGTCGTTCGTCGAGGCCGTCAACGGGCGCGCGGGCTCACGCGAAGCCAACGACGGCAAAGAAGCGAAGGGTGCCAAGGACGCCAAGGAAGCCAAGGAAGCCAAGGATCAAAAGCTCAAGGGCGAACACGCCGAAGCGCCTGCAGCGTCCAAAGACATCGCCGCCGAGCTCACCAAGATCCGCGGCATCAGCGCGCAAGCGACGGACGGGGAACATCTAGCGGCGCGCGAGGTCGCCGAGCTGCACGAGTCCGCCGTCGCGCACAAGCACTGAGCATTGCCGCGCGGAGTTGGGTTTGCGCGAGCGCCGTCCGTGACCTAGGTTAGCCGTATGGCGGCTTACGCGTTGCTGGTATTCGTGCTCGTCGCGGCAGCGCGGCTCGGGCTATCTTGGCTCAATTTACGCCACTTGCAGCGTGAGGGGCACGTCGTGCCCAAGGTTTTGGAGGGCGAGGTCGATAGCGCGCGTTTGGCGCGTATCAGCGCCTACACAGCGGCGCGCGCACGCCTCGGGTTGCTGCGGAGTGTCCTATCCACGGCGCTGCTGGCAGCCTTTCTCTTTGCGGGTGGGCTCGCCTGGTACGACGCGCTGCTGTCGCGCACGTTTTCGTCGTTCGTGGGCGGTGGAGTCGCATTCTTTTTGGGACTCTTCGTGTCGAGCGCCGTGCTGGCGATTCCTTTTCAGCTCTACTCGGATTTCCGACTGGAGGCGCGCTACGGTTTCAATCGTCAAACGCCCGGCCTGTGGTGGGCGGACTGGCTGAAGAATACGCTGCTGTCACTGGTCTGCGCGGCGCTCGTCGTTGCGGGAGCGTTGCGCTTGGTGCAGTGGGCTCCGCACACTTGGTGGCTGTGGGTCAGCGCGTTGCTCAGCGCATTCGGCTTACTCTTGACGGTGCTTTCGCCTTACCTCATCGAGCCGCTATTCTTTCGCATGGAACCGCTCGACGTCGCGGGTTTGCGTGAGGGCATTCGCTCGCTCACCGAGCGCGCGGGCGTCCACGTCGGAAGCGTGCTCAAGGTGGATGCCTCGCGCCGCAGCTCGCATTCCAATGCCTATTTCACCGGAATTGGTCGGCAGAAGCGCGTGGTCCTGTTCGACACGTTGCTCATGCAAATGAGCGAGCCGCAGATCTTGGCCGTGCTCGCGCACGAGCTCGGTCATTGGAAAAAGCAGCACGTGCTCACGCGCATGATCGTCATGCTCGTACTGCTGGTGGCCTTCGCGTACTTGGGCTTCTTGCTCGTGCCGAGCGCGAGCTTGCCGGAGCTCGTGGGGCTCAGTCGGGCCTCGTTCCCGGCGCGGATCACGATCTTGGCGGTCGCCGGGTCGCTGTTGATGTTCCCGCTGACGCCGTTGTTTTCGGCTTGGTCGCGGCGCGACGAGCGTGAAGCGGACCAGTTTGCGGTCGAACTTCACGGTGCGCCGCTCGACCTCGCGGGCGCGCTCGCCAAGCTCGGTACCGAGAACCTCTCGAACTTGCACCCGCACCCGCTGTATGCGGCGTTTTACTATTCACACCCTCCGCTGGCGGAGCGCATCGGCGGCTTGCGTATGCTGGCCGATGGCACCACCGCCTAGTCGAGGCCGCGCTCGATCAGGGGAAGAACACGAAGCGCGCGCCGAGCGTCAGCCATTCGTGGGTGGCGGTTTCGTCGATGCCGACGCTCGCCGAGCCGACGCTGAGCGAACTGAACGAGGCCATCGAGAAGTCGACGAACGGCCCCACCCCGAACACGCGAGAGACGCGAAAGTCTACGCCACCCATGAAGCGCGCGAACTCGAAGCCGGTTGCGGTGGTCGTCGTGCTGTTCCCGCCGATGCTTCGGCCGAGGCCGAGTGATTGGAAACCCAGCCCATAGCCGACCCATGGGTTGGCCAAGCCCGCGGGCAAGATGTGATACTGAGCTTCGGCACCGAAGGAGAAGCCCACCGTCACGCAGTCCGCGCTTTGGGCGTTGCAGGCGTCCTTGGCGGCGCCACCCGCACCACCGAACGAGAGCCCAAAATAGCCGCCGACGAACAGCTCGGGAATGACCTTGGCGCCGATATCGAGCAGGATCGGTACCTGGCCGGAGCTCACGTCCGACAGCTTCAGGCCGTTCTGATAGCTCCCCAGCGGCACGGAGTAACCCGTACGGATGTCCATCTGAAAGCCGGTGCGTGCCTTCGGCGTTTCCGCCTGTGCCAACGCCGCGCTCGACAACCCCAACAGCCCCATCGTTCCCAGTGCAATGACCCCGAATTTCATTCCTCCTAGGGTCGTCGATTATCGAAGGAAAGGCAAACTTCTTACGTTACCGACGGTGGTTTTCAATGTGGGGTTTTCGCGTTTCGCGCCGCGCGCGAGGACGAGATTTGCATCGACGTTTGCGGGCAGGCCTGAAATGCTTCGAGCATGAGGAGCTTGGTGTGGGCGTTGTTGGGTGGATTGTCATTGAGCAGTGGGGGCTGCGGCGGCTCGCCCAGTACGACGAACGACTCGCAGGCTGGGACGGCCAACACGGCAGCGGGTGACAGTGGCGTTGCAGGTTCGAGCGCAGGTGGTTCAGGGAGCGGCGCGAGCGGCGCCAGTGGCGGCGTGGGCAAGGCGGGCTCTGCGGGCAGCGCGAGTGGATCGAACGAGCTCGGTGATAGCAAAACCGAAGCGTGCATCGCTTACGCGGTCGCGACTTGTGAACGTCACGCCGAGTGCCGCAACGAATCCACCGCAGGCTGTCTTGCAGCCAGCGCCAACTGCCCAGACCTGGTGTTTTCAGACGGGAGTACCCGCACCGCCGCGGCCGTGAAAGCGTGCGCGCTCGACTTCAAGAAGTTTCCTTGCGAACGCCTGCAAAATGGCGAGCTTCCCGCGTGCGTGACGCCGGGGACGCGAAAGACCGCACAACCCTGCTCTTTTGCTTCTCAGTGCGAGAGCCTCGAGTGCAAAGGATCGGGCAGTTGCGGTGTTTGCGCAAACCCCGGCAAGGAGGACGACTCGTGCGCGGGGCCGGCCGACGGCTGCGCGCTCGGCTTGTATTGCACCGATTCGAAGAGCAAGTGCGAGCTCTTGCCTGGGTCGACTTTGCCCAGCAAGTACGATGGCAAGTCGTGCGTCGTCAACGCTGACTGCGGCTCCGCCGGGTATTGTCCCAGCGCGACGCACACCTGCGCGCGGATGCCATCCGCCGGCATGTCGTGCGCCGAGAGTTTGGACTGCGACGCGTTCGCCTATTGCGGTTCGAGTACTCGGACCTGTCGAGCGTTTCAAGCAGAGGGCGATCCATGCGGCTCGGACGCTGCGGCGATCGCCAACCCCTACTGTCAAACTGGCGTCGGCATCGTCTGCAACTACAGCACGAAGACTTCGGGGACCTGCTTGAAGATCCCGTCACTGGGTGATCCGTGCACGCTCGATGAAAACGGTGCACCGGTTTCGGAGTGTGCGGGCGGCGCTCACTGTGACAAGGCCCTCTCGCCGGCAAAATGCGTCGCCGCCAAACCCCTCGGTGCGACCTGTACCGACGCGAACGAATGCGGTCCTGATCGCGATTGCGATTGCCCAGGGGGCGGTGAAAGCTGCGGCGCCAAGGTTTGTGTCGAGTGGCGTTTGGCCGGGGAAAGCTGCGGCGGTCCCAGCAGCCTCTGCCATCCGGGATTCAACTGTGTCAGCAGCGTGTGTGAACCGGTCGACACTCGGAATTACTTCGCGCTTGCGTGCTCGAGCGGATCGCCGTGATGTGTGGAGGGCAATCGGGGGCGCCAGTAGCCCCATCGTCCGTCACCGGATGTCCAGCTCGCGGTAAAAAAAGAACTGTGCTTACACAGTACCTTTTCGACCGAGAGCACTATCCCTCCGGTGTGCAGTCGTCCTTTCGTGCCCTTTCGTCCCGTCACCGGATGTCCAGCTCGCGGTAAAAAAAGAACTGTGCTTACACAGTACCTTTTCGATCGAGAGCACCATCCCTCCGGTGTGCAGTCGTCCTTTCGTGCCCTTTCGTCCCGTCACCGGAGGTCCAGCTTTTGGCGGGCTCTTGATCCTGCCGTTCGCGCCGTTTTTCCGTGCACGCCGCCGCGGGATAGAGCGGATCAAAGCGTTTCTATTTGCCGATCGGTTGGCAAGAGCCACCCGGGTGAAGCTCGAACCCGGCGTTGCATTCGCAGACGCCAGTTTCTCTTACGCAATGTCCCCAAAGCGCGCTCACTGACGGATCGCGGTTACAGCTCTGGTCCGTGGTACACGGCGCGCGTTTGCCCCGAGGCGGAGCGGCGGGTGCAGTCGCACTGTCACTCGTAGTGGCTGCGACTTCGGCAACGGGCGGAGTTTGTGCTTCAGTCGCCGTGGGGGCTGCTGGGGCGGCCGGATGGTCGCAAGCCGCAACAGTTCGCGCAAACAGGACCGCAGCGGCGAGCCGGCTCTTTTTCATCGCAAGTACTCTTAGCATCGATCTCGTGAGGTGACTCGACTCGTCCGTGAAACCAAGTCGGAGTCGCCGGGCTACCGCGCAGTCATCGTGGCAAAATGTCGACCTCGTCGCTTCGTTTGGTGCTGACGAGCGCTGCTCCTGCAGACCGAAAACTGCTAAACGCTGAGTGACTTCTGTGCCCGTCTCCTCCGGCCCGCATCCCTTCGCCTCGAGCTCGTTCGCGAGTGCGGTCTGGGCGATCCTTCTCGCGGCGAGCGTGTTCTGCTCGGCGCGACTTGCGCGCGCCGAACAACCCGGAACCGCGCCCGAGCCAGCCACGAAGTCGACGTCTCCCACTCCGACGACGACCGTGCCAGTGACGGTGACCGCGAGCGAGCCGGAGAAGGCGAAGCCCAATTCACCGCCTGCGCCGCCAGCACCGCCAGCGCCGTCCAAGTCGACGACTGCCCCGACTCCACCG
>Ga0164307_10000094_pt1 | contig 37566 bp, 28 predicted proteins | sample Whisoiple_243_MG_FD_110214 | JGI IMG/M metagenome (GOLD analysis project Ga0164307, IMG submission 110214) | Soil microbial communities amended with fresh organic matter from upstate New York, USA - Whitman soil sample_243_MG | ecosystem: Environmental > Terrestrial > Soil > Unclassified >...
ACGATCAAGGCCCCACCAATACCGGGCAGTCGTGCCAGGTCGCGGACGACTGCTACCCGGGGATCGACCCAGCAACGCTCGAGGGTGACCCGGTATGCATGACCCGCGTCCCCGGCGGGTACTGCACGCACGACTGCACGCAAGACCTGGACTGTTGCGCCGTGATGGGCGAATGCCCGGACGGCCTGCCCCAGGTCTGCGCTCCTTTCGAATCGACCGGCGCCATGAATTGCTTTTTGAGCTGTGAAGCCAGCGACGTGACGAACGCCGGCTTCGCGGATTCGACTGCGTTTTGCCAAGCCAAAGCGAACGCTGCATTCATCTGCCGGTCGACGGGTGGAGGCTCGCAGAATCGCAAGGTCTGCGTTCCAAACGGCTGAGGGGGGACGTCGCGCGACCCGCCGACCGCGATGTGTGTTGGCGGGAGTAAACGTACGCACCGACAAGTGCGGAAGACGACGACCCGCTACGCTAATTCCGCGATAGAATGCGACAAATTTGCCGGTTTGTTGCCGGTGATTGGCGTTTCTCGCTAGTGGTTACGACATAGTCGATGGCGTGTGGTAACCATGGATAGGGTGGATGCTCACGGCCACCGCCGTAAAACGGAGAAAGAGAAGACGTCGGTTTGATTATCGTCTGCAATTCTTGCTCGGCGCAATATTCGGTATCCGATGCGAAGGTGCGCGGCAAATTGGTTCGCATCACCTGCAAGCACTGCTCTACCGCGATCGTCGTCGATGGCAGGCAGATGTCCGAGACCGAGGTTCCCGTGCAGAAGCCTCTGTCCAGCTACGTGTTGCCACGTCGAGATGAATCCGTAGTCGCGGCCATGCCGCAATCGCTCGCTCCCGCGCGCGCATCCGTGTCTTCACCGCGGCACGCGGCCGTGTCTGCCCCTGCGCACGCGCCCGTCAGTGCACCGATGCACGCGCCGGTCTCTGCGCCGATGCATTCGGCCATGAGCGACGAGCTGCGCGAGGAAGATCGAACCATGATCGCCCGCTCGCGTTTCGGTGACGATATGTCGGTGCACGAAGAGCGCACCGTGATCGGGCAGATCCCGCGCGAAGCGCTGGAATTCGAGCGCATGTTCGCGCAGCGAACGCAGCCCCCGCCGCCGGATGAAGTGCCGACTGCACCACCGCCAGCGCCGGCCGTACCGAGCGCGCCGGGTCTCCCTTCGTTCAGCTCCGCCCCGCCGCCCTCCGACGGCGCGCAGGAGTCCGAGAGCAAAGGCAACGACGCCGAATCGGGCTCGGACGAAGCAGCAAAGCCCGGCGATTCGTCATCAGAACCGCCCAGCGGTGAAAAGCCAACCAGTGATTCGCGTGGCTTGGTTTCGCTGGCCGAGGCCACGCATCCGAGCGCGGTGCGCTCGGCCAGCGCGCGCAAGCTGCGGGTCACCTTGATCACGCTCTTGGTGCTCGGTGTGTTGGTGGCCCTGTTCGTGATTCAAAAGCCACACTGACCCGAGTGAGATGGCGCTGTACGGAGCGATCGAGGCCGGCGGCACCAAGTTCGTGTGTGCAGTCGGCACGAGTCCGACCGATCTGAGAGCCCAAGCACGCTTTCCGACCACGAATCCGAGCGCAACGCTCGGGCAGTGCTTGGACTTCTTTCGCTCCCAGCCCGCGATCGACGCGCTCGGGATTGGTTGCTTCGGTCCGCTCGAACTGCACCGCCACGCGCGCAACTACGGTCACGTCACGGCCACGCCCAAACCCGGTTGGAGCAACACGGACATCGTGGGGCCGCTCGCGCGCGCACTCGCGGTGCCGATTGGCTTCGACACCGATGTCAACGCTGCCGTACTCGGCGAAGCGCGCTGGGGCGCCGCGCAAAATCTCGGCACCGCGGTCTACATCACGATCGGGACCGGCATCGGTGGCGGCGCGCTGATCGGTGGCCAGCTCGCTCATGGCTTGGTGCACCCGGAGATGGGCCACTTACTCCTCCCGCGTGAGCCCGATGATTCGTCGTTCGCCGGTGCTTGCCCGTTCCACGGCGGACGCTGCTGGGAAGGCCTCTCCGCGGGGCCTGCGCTCGAACGCCGCTTTGGTCAACGCGCCGAGACGCTGCCCGCCGATCACCCCGCGTGGGATTTGCAGGCCCGCTACGTGGCTTCCGCGCTCACCACGTTGGTGCTCGTCCTCTCCCCGGAGCGATTGATCTTGGGCGGTGGCGTGATGCAGGTCAGCGCACTCTTCCCGCTCATTCGCAAGTACCTCGCGCGCTCCCTCGCCGGCTACGTCCAAGCCACCGAGCTCGACGACGCCATGGACCAATACGTGGTTCCGCCACTGCTCGGGTCTCTTTCAGGGATCGCTGGCGCCCTGGCTCTCGCCGAACACGCCGCGCAAACTGCTTGAGCGTGCGAGGCGGTTCGTCGTTCGCGACGTCGATGAGCCGATGTTCTAGCGACCTTGCCCCGGGCTGCCTGCCGGCGCGGGCGGGAATTGCTCTGGGATTTTGGCGGACTTCACGATCTCGGTGAGGACATCGTGGGCGGCGTCGCTCATGTGGACGCCGTCGCCCGAGTTGTAGCTGGCCTTGATGAAGCCGTTGGGAGCGGCGAATGGAGTCCAGAAGTCGAGCGCGCGCGGCGCGAACTTCTGCAAAATGAGATCGCGCATTTGCATTAGCGCATCGACTTGCTTGGAGTCGCTGAAGTTTCTTGGCTGCGTGGTGCTGACCCAGAGTGGCACATGCGCGCCGTTCGCCAAATCGGCGACGCGGTCGTAGTTGGCGAGTTGCTCGGCGAGGGGATAGTCGTTGGCTTGGTCATTGCTCGGTAGATTGATGATGATCGCGCGCGGGTTCTCCGCGAGAGCCGCCGTGATGTTCTTGCCTTCGACGGGCGCCGGGCGGTTCGCGGGTGGCACGTAGCCGGTCGGTTGGATCTCGAACGTCGTTTGACCGCCGACCGCCAAGTTCACGAGCGTGACGTTCGGAAATTGCTTCGCCAGGTATGCCTGATAGCGCGCAACCCAGGCATTCTTCGAATCTTTCGGCCCGACGCCGACTGCCGTGGAAGAGCCCAGCACGACGATCGACCCGCGTCGCGAAGGGTCGGCAGGGCGCGTGCTGGGGCTACCGTGGGCGCTCGAATCCAAGCCGACGCGTCCGGGCCCGCGCGTTCGCACACTCGGTTCGTCGCAGCCGGGCGCGCAACCTAGCCACAGAAGCAAGGTGAGGATTTTCACCGCGCTGGGTGACCGATTGGCTCTGGCTCTTCCATTGTCGTTCATGGTTCACGCTCGCGTCACCGGCGCGCATCATCACTCGGTATGGATGTGCTGTAGGTCGAAAATACAAGCGTCGCTAGCCAAACCCGCGAACTCGATTCATAGCGAGTTGCGCCGACGCCGTGTTACCCTCACGGAGCTGGGGGTTAGTCACACTTTTAGGTCCATTGCATGCGCGAGCTCACACACGGTTCAGCCTACGGGGTCCGGCGTCCGCTGCGAGCGCTGTCGATCGCAATCGGTCTCTACGCAGTCGTGCTCGGTGGTTGTGGAGCACGCTCGTCCGTCGACTTGCTCGCGTCGGATCCGATCGCGGCTGGCGGAGCAAAAGCAAATCCAGGCGATCCAGCGTTGCCTTCAGGCGGCGCAGGCGCATCTGGGAACGCCGGCGCACTGTCCGCGGCAGGTGCGCCCTCTGTTGCGGGCGCGCCAGCGCAGGCTGGGGCTCCACCCGCCTGTGAAGCGGTGACGGTCGCGATCGACGAGCTGCGTCCCGCGCTCACGCTCGTCGTCGATCAGTCGCTGAGCATGCGGTTTCGCTATCCGGACGATTCGAGCCCAGTCACGCGCTGGTCACTCGTGGGTGAAGCACTTTTCGAGCCCAACGTCGGTGTCGTCAAGCAGTTCGAGGCGAGCGTCCGTTTCGGAATCGCGTTCTTCACGAGCCGTCCAGGCAGCTGTCCGATCCTGAACGAGGTCCCGGCCAAGATTCGCAACTACGACGCGCTGAGCGCGCTCTATCGCAGTCTCGCGCCCGACGGCGACACGCCGACGGGAGATGCCCTGCAGCAGGTCGTGAGCGAGTTGCAGCAGGCACCGAGCCAGGGCCCGAGGTACATCCTCTTGGTGACTGACGGCAATCCAGACACCTGCGCCCAGCCCAATCCGGATCAAGGGCAGCCGCAAGCGGTGGCGGCGGTGCAACGGGCCTACGCAGCAGGCATCGAACTGTACGTGCTCGGGATTTCGAACGGCATCGCGGATGAGAACCTGCAACAGCTCGCCAATGCAGGTAAGGGACGGCCGATCGATCTCGTGTACGGCGTCGATCCCGGGGCGGCGCAACCCTTCCAAGCGAGCAACAACGTGCTCGAGCTCGCGCTGCAGTTCACCGACATTTTGAATCGAATTCCTCTGTGCGAGGTCAGCCTCCGCCGCGACGTCGCCGCCAGTGAACTGAGCGATGCTCAGGTGTTGCTCGATGGGCAACCCCTACACTACAGCGTGGCTGATGGCTACGTTTTGAAAGATCCGCGCCACTTGGCCGTGGTGGGCCAAGCGTGCGAGGCGATCAAGACGGGCGGCAGCCAGCTGAGCGTCCGGATCTCCTGCGACTGAGGATTAAAGCCGATCTTGCCGGTTAAATGGGCGATCCTGGCGCGCTCGTCTTTTCGACAGGGGGACTGATACGCTAGCTACCATGAGCGGAATTCGGGGCTGGGTCGTGGTGCTACTCGCGGTCACGTTGCTGCTGCTGTCGTTCGACGCAAGCGCGGAACGGCTCGATCCTAAACAAGCGCCCGACGTGCTGCGCCCGTGGACGGCGTGGGTGCTTGCGGACAAGGCGGATGCGCTCTGCCCGACGAAGCAAGGCTCCGATGACGCTGCGCAGTGCGCGTGGCCCACGACGCTCTCGCTGAGCTTGGGCGAAAAGGGCGGGCACTTCGAACAGCGCTGGCACCTCGACGCACCCGCTTGGGTGCCCCTGCCCGGCGATTTGGTGCGTTGGCCGCTCGACGTGACGGAGGGCGGCAAGAAACTGGTCGTGGTCGAGCATGCCAATGTACCCAGTGTCGAACTGGCTCCAGGTGACCACACCCTCGTCGGCGTATTTGCTTGGGACTCGTCGCCGGACTCACTACAGGTGCCACCGCAGACGGGCATCATCTCCTTGTCACTCGAAGGAACGCGCGTTGCGGAACCGCGGCGCGACGACGCGGGCCGTGTCTTTTTGCAGAAAGCGAGCGCCGAGAGTGAAGGTGAACGGCTCGAGATCGTGGTGCATCGCAAAGTCACCGATGATGTCCCGCTCTTGCTCACCACTCGGGTGGTGCTCAATGTCGCCGGCAAGAGTCGCGAACTCGTGCTCGGCAAGGCGCTGCCCGCAGGCTTCACGCCCATGTCGATCAGCAGCGGCTTGCCGGCTCGGATCGAACCCGACACCCGCCTCCGAGTGCAGGCCGACGCCGGCACCTACACGATTGAAATCACGGCGCGTAGCGAAGCGCCGGTGAGCGAACTGACGCGCCCCGCGCCGGACGGGCCATGGCGGGAAGGTGAAGAAGTCTGGGTGTTCGAGGCGAAAAGCGCGTTGCGCCTGGCCTCTGTCGAAGGCGTGCGCGCGATCGATCCCCAGCAGACTTCACTGCCCAACGAGTGGAAAGCGCTGCCGAGCTACGCGATGGCCGTGGGCGACAAGATGCGCTTGGTCGAAAAGCGCCGAGGCGACGTCGACCCCGAGCCGGATCGACTAACGCTCTCGCGTACGCTGTGGCTCGACTTCGACGGCGGCGGGTACACCGCGAACGATACCATCACCGGCACGGCACATCGCGCAACGCGCCTCGGGATGTTGCCGCCGACGGTGCTCGGTCGCGTTGCCATCGACGGCAAAGATCAGTTCATTACGTACTTGGACAAACAGCCGAACGAGGCTGGAGTCGAGGTTCGCCAAGGAACCCTGACCGTCTCGGCCGATAGCAGAATCAACGCCGGTGCCGCGGACATTCCCGCGGTCGGCTGGGATCACGACTTTCACGAGGTCTCGGCCACGTTGCACATTCCACCAGGTTTTCGGCTGGTCCATGCGTCCGGCGCGGACGAGGTGCCCGGCACCTGGATTCGTCACTGGAGCTTGCTCGAGCTGTTTTTGGTGCTGGTGCTCTCGCTCTCGTTCGCGAAGTTGTTTGGTCGCGGCTGGGGCGCGCTCGCTTGTTTGACGTTCACGTTGGTGTTCCCCGAAACGGACGCCGCGCGTTGGCTATGGGCTGCAGCGCTCGTGACCGAGGCGTTGGCGCGGGTGATTCCGGCGGGCAAGGCGCGCGTGGCGTGCGGCGTGCTGCGCCTCGGTACACTTTTGATCTTGCTCTTCAACACGCTGCCGTTCGTCGTGCAGCACGTTCGTGAGGGGATCTATCCCGCGCTGGCCGAGGGCGAAGGGCGCTACCCCGTGGCTGCCAGCGCGGGCTTCCTCGAACGAAAGATGGACGAGAGCGCGGCGGTAGCGCCGGCAGCGCCCATGCCTGCACCCGATGCACTGGGTGCTCTCGCTGTAGAGCCAACCAAGGATGCGCCCGGGACCGATCTAGCGCTCAAGGAAGGCGGCGCGGGGGCGCACAGGCCTCCTGCTCAGGGTGGGGCGCTCGGAGGGCTCGGCAGCGGCGGCAGGCGCGACGGGTCGCGCGCTGCGGACAACGCGCAGTTCAACGAAGCGTACGACCCGAACGCCGTGGTCCAAACCGGCCCGGGCTTGCCTACGTGGCGTTGGTCGACCACCAGCGTGACCTTCAGTGGGCCCGTGGAGCGCTCGCAGCGACTCCACTTTTACTTCCTCTCGCCGCCCATCAACCTGCTCTTGTCGTTGCTGCGCGCCGTGCTGCTCATCCTGCTCTTTGCGCGGCTATTGCCATTCGGGACCGCGCGGCTCCCAGGTTTTGGGCGACCCGCCGCGGCATTGGCCTCCACATTGCTCGTTCTTCTGCTGAGCCCCGCAGCGCGCGCGGAGATCCCGACCGACACGCTGCTCGAGCAGTACGAAGCACGGCTGCTCGAGAAGCCAGCTTGCTCGCCCACCTGCGCTTCGAGCTCGCGCATGTCGCTCGACGTGCACAACGACGTGCTACGCGCGCGCTTGGCGATCGAAGTGAGCGCCACCACCGCGGTGCCGTTACCTGGCGGTGCCGCGCAGTGGCTGCCGGAGCGCGTACTGGTCGACGGCGCCCCCGCGCAGGGCATGCTTCGGTCCGAGGATGGTGCGCTCTGGTTGCGCCTTTCGCCCGGCGCGCACGACGTCGTGGTCGAAGGCGCACTGCCCGGTCGCGACTCGTTGCAAGTCGCGCTGCCGTTGAAGCCTCATCACGTCGAGGTCGACGTCCAGGGCTGGTCGCTCGAAGGGGTGCACGAAGATGGCCTAGCCGACGAGCATTTGCAGCTGACGCGCTTGGCCCGCGAAGGTGGAGGCAAGGGCGCGGCGCTCGCGGCCGGCACGCTGCCGCCGTTCGTGCGCGTCGAACGCACGCTGATGATCGGACTCAACTGGCAAGTCATGACCAGCATCGAGCGTGTCACCCCTACGGGTAGTGCGATCGTGTTGGAAGTCCCGCTCCTGCCGGGTGAGTCGGTGACGACCGCGGACGTGCGGGTCGTGCAGGGCAAGGTTCTGGTCAACATGGCGCCCGAAGCGAATGAAGTGAGCTTTCGCTCGGTGCTCGAGGAGCGCTCGCCGCTGACGCTGGTTGCGCCAAAAATGAGCGGCTGGACGGAGGTTTGGCGGCTCGATCTGAGCCCCATTTGGCACGCGACCCTGGAAGGAATTCCGGTCGTGCACGGCGAGGCGACGGCGCGCTTTCCGGAATGGCACCCGTGGCCGAACGAGACCGTAACGATTCAGCTGCTGCGTCCAGCTGGAATTGCCGGTCAGACATTGACGATCGATGATAGCCGCTACGAAGTTCGGCCCGGACTTCGTGCGACCGACGCGACCGTGTCTTTCAGTCTGCGTTCTAGCCGCGGCGGCGAGCACGTCATGCATCTGCCCGAGGGCGCTCAGCTCGAGTCCGTCGAATTCAATGGCGCGCCGCAACCGCTCCGTCAACAAGGCCGGAACATCACGCTCTCGATCGTCCCGGGCCAGCAAAATGTAGTGCTCGCGTTTCGCTTGCCGCGAGGGATCTCGACCTGGTTCAAAGCGCCGCCGTTCGACTTCGGGACCAAGACGGTGAACGCTTCGACCAGCATTCGTACGTCGGACGCGCGCTGGGTGCTCTTCGCGCACGGACCGCGGTTGGGCCCTGCCGTGCTGTTTTGGAGCTTGCTCTTGGTGCTCGTGGTCGTAGCGCTCGCTCTCGGACGAATCACATGGGTGCCCTTGAAGCGCTACGAGTGGATGCTGCTCGCGATCGGGCTGTCGCAAATCCCGCTCCCGGCAGCGGCCCTCGTCGTCGGTTGGCTCGTCGCGCTCGGCTTCCGCCGCGCTCGGCCGGCGCAGCGAGCGATGCTCTTCGATCTTGGGCAACTCGTCCTCGTGGGTTGGACGCTCAGCGCGCTCGTGATCTTGATCTACGCGGTGCAACAGGGCCTGATGGGCACGCCGGACATGCAAATTCAAGGCAACGGCTCCTCGAGCGAGCTCTTGCAATGGTTCGACGATCGCACGGGTCCCATCCCCGAACAGCCATACGTGCTGTCGGTCCCGATGCTCGCTTACCGCGGAGTGATGTTGGCCTGGGCACTGTGGCTCGCGCTCTCGCTCCTGCGTTGGTTGCGTTGGGGTTGGCTCAGCTTCTCCGACGGCGGCTTTTGGAAGCGTTCACCGCGGCGCCCAGTTTCTCCGCCGCTCGCGCAGACTCAGCCCGGGCCCGTCGAAGCCTCCGCTCCCCACTCGCCCGCGCAAGAGTGACCGCGCTCGCGCCGGGAACGAGGGCGCGATTGGAGGTGCGTTGCTGGGTCGCGAGCGCCCACTCTCGAATCCAGGTCCAGGTGGCTGTCAGCTCACGCCCAGAAAACGCGCGCGCTCCTCGGCGCTCGGCACCAAGCACGCGGGGGCGCGCAGCCGGTAGCGCACCCGCGCGAGCAGGCGGTAGCCTGCGTCGCGAATGAACGCGGGCACGACGCGCAACGCCGTCAGCCAGCGCCAAGGGCCGCCTACGTAAGCGAGCACTTGCAGCAAGGCCGCCGAGCGCGTGTCGGCGCGGACGCGGCCGTCGTGCAGCTCAGCCCAGAGCATGGAGTCGACGTCTAGCGGAACACCGGTGAGCGCGCGGAGTTGATTGCCGACTGCGCTCTCCAGTGGCGCAAAACGCAGCGAATGCGAGCGCTCATGCGCGAGTACCCACTGCACGGCTTGGCTACACACGCCGCACGCGCCATCGTACAGCAGAATCGGTCCTTCCCGGAGTACGTCAGCGGTGTCAGTCATGGCTCGACTGCCTCCAGTTTGGTCCGATTCCAGCGCTTTGCCAGTGTCAGCGACTTTTGCCGCCCCAGTGCTCGATCAGCACAGCTAAGGCTCGACGCGCTCCGAACAAAGCTCGTCGACACGCGCGTCGGCGCGGTTGCCGGCCCTTGCCGCACGCGACAGAACCCACGCACGGCTGTGATGGCAAACGGACGATGCAGCTACTGGCCCCTTTCACCGGAGTCGCCCAGGGCAAGTCGCAAGGCGTCGTAGCCGTAGCGCTGTCTGACGCGATCGACGGTACGGTGCAAGGGCGCACTTGGCTCGAACAAACTCAACTGGGCACCCTGGGGTCGAAAGTTCGACAACCGAATTCCGAGTAAGCGGATCGCGGTGCGCCGCGTGCGCGCGCGTTGGAACAAATCGCGAATTACGGGATAGAGCTCGAGCTCGGAGCAAGTTGGGGTGACGGTGCGCGAGCGTTGCAACGTTTGGAAGTCCGCGTAGCGCAACTTGAGCGTGACGGTGCGCGCCTTGACCCCGCGCTTGCGCGCGCGCCAGCAAACTCGCTCACACAAGGCGCAGAGCATGGCCTCGATGCAGGCCGGATCTCGCATGTCTTCACGGAACGTGCGTTCGTTGGATAGGGTGCCGAGCGCGCAATCTTCCGGATCGTGCTCTTGGAAGGCCGGGCGCTCGCGACCCAGCTCGTGCGCGCCGAAACCGCGGCAGCTCTGTTGAATCACCTCTGCCCAAGCGCCCAAGGCGCGTCGCAACGCGGGCAAGGGAGCTGCTTCGAGCTCGCCGAGGGTAAATAACCCGAGGGCGTGCAGCTTTCGCTCTGCGACCGGCCCAATCCCCGGAAATTTGCGGACGGGCAGCGGCTTCAGGAACGCGAGCTCCGCGCCTGCAGGCACGAGCAGTACGCCGCGCGGCTTGGCCAGGCCGCTCGCGACTTTGGCGAGCGAGCGACTCGTGGCAATCCCGGCGCTCGAGGGCAAGCCAACACGCGTTGCAATTTCGTCCGTGAGCTTTCGCACCGTGCGCTCGATGGTTTGATCCGGGTCACGGTCACCGGCCACGAAGTACAGCCGTTCGCAGCCGGAGAAATCGAGGAACATTTCGTCGATGCTCGCCACTTGGGATACCGGGGTGTAGCCCTCGGCGACGCGGCGCGTTTGCTCCGCATAGTCACCGTACACGCCGTGGCGCGTGGGCAGGTAGATGGCCTTGGGCGCCAGCGCGTAGGCGTCAGTCAGCGACATGCCCGCACGCACACCGAGCGCGCGCACCTCGTAGCTCGCCGAGGTGACCACGCCGCGCTGTCCGGGCAGCCCACCCACGACCACGGGTTTGCCGACCAGCTGCGGATCGAGCAGTCGTTCGACCGACACGAAGAAGGTGTCGAGATCCAAACAGCAGATACGCGGTGCCGCGAGCGCCATGGCGACCCGTGCATTCTAGTACTGATCTTATGTTCAGTAAATTGGAGATTCGTCCGGCGAGGGCTTGACGTTATTGAGTGTGGCCTCATTAATTCAAGGTGCCTCGGTCCCGCGGAAAATTAGCTGCTCCCGTTGTACGGAGTCCTCGCCGGGGTCGACCGCCCACGATCGATTCCGAGCGTCTGCTGGCGGTAGCGCGTGACGTCTTTCTGGAGCGCGGCATCCGCGCGACCACTCTCGAGGTGGCGGAGCGCGCGGGCGTCTCCGAGGGCGTGCTTTTTCACCGCTTCAAGTCGAAAGAGGCGTTGTTCGGCGCCGCCATGGACTTCGATCGTGAAGAGACCCCGCGGCGCGTGCTCAAGGCGATCGAAGAGCTGCAACAGCAAGAAGAGCTCGAACCACGCGAAGCGATCATCCACTTGGCGTCGACGCTGGTCGAAGTCGGGCGCGTGGCGCTGCCGATCATGATGATGTCATGGTCGAATCCCCAGCCGTTCGCGGCGCCGCTCTTCGACAAGAAACGCGAGAAATTCCGGGAAATTTTGAAGGCGCTCGCCGGCTACTTCGAGCGCCAAATGCAACGCGGCAAGCTGCGGCAAATGGACGCAGAAGTGCTCGCGCGTACGCTGCTAGGGTCGGTGCACCATTTCGTGCTCACGCGCATTCTGCTCGAAGAAGGCGATGGCGCTGTCATGCCGGAGGGCATGTTCGTGCGCGGCTTGGCAGATCTACTTTTGAACGGCGCGGCGATCGCCTCGGCTATGCCCCCGCCCCGCAATGCACGTTTTGCCGCGCGTTAGTGAACCCGGCAGCCCTCAAGACCCCGAGTAAGAGTGACCCGATGACCATCCGCCGAACGACTGTCTTCCGCCGACAATTATTGAGTTCTAGCTTCGGAATAGCGGTTTTGGCCGCTCCGCTGCTGGCAAACGCGACGCAACCGCTCGAAACTTTCCTCGAGTCGGCTCGCAAGAGCAACTACGACGTGCGCGAGCAGACCGCGACGGTCGAGCAACGGAATTGGGAGAGGGAGTCGGTCTTGGGGCGCTTGCTGCCGTCGGCGTCGGCGCGCGGCGTGTACACGCGCAATCAATATGCGGCCGTAGTTCCCGCCACAGTGGTGCCACCCAACGGTCTCACGATCACGCCGCAAGATCAGTTCGATCTATTCCTGCAACTCGACGTCCCGCTGGTCGATCTCGCGAACTATCAGCGTCTGGGCCAAGCCCGCCATTTGGCGAAGGCCTCGAGCTACCAACTCGAACAATCCCAGAACGACGTGCAGCGGCTGGTCGCCCGCGCGTATTACGCGTACGTCGGTGGCGCAGCCCTGGTTCAGGCCGCGGAGCGCAGTCAGAAGATCGCCGAGGACAATCTCGCTTACGTGACGACCCGTCACTCGATCGGTGTTGCCACCGAGCTCGACCGCGAGCGAGCGCGTGCGCAGGTGGAGCAGAGCAAGCAAGACCGCGCTCAGGCCGAGCTGATCGGCATCAACGCGGCTCGCAATCTGGAGACCGTGTCGGGCATAGCTCCCACGCCGGTTGAAGAGTACCCCGTAGACGATTTGCATCCCGAAGCGCCGCTCGGGTCATGGCTGGCAAGCACCGATACACCGAGCGATCGCATCCAGGCAGAACTCGGTCGCGCGGCGACTTCGGCGAAAAAAGCAGCTGCCTACGCCCTTTTGCCGACGCTCTCGGCGAACGGCCAAGAGCACGTCACCAACGCGACCGGCTTTACCGGTCGTACCAGCTTTTACACGCTTCAAGGCGTGCTCTCCTGGCGCCTCGACTACAGCGCTTATTCGACTGCACAAGCTCAGGCTGCCGCCGCAGACGCGCAAGTGATTCGAGCCGAACGCGCGCGTCGTGGCGTCGAAGACGACATTTTCGACGCCTGGGAGCGTGTGCGCACCGGCATCGTCAAGAGCGCCTCTGCTCGCGCACAAGCCGACGCCGCGCTCCGCGCCGAAGAGCTCGCGCTTGCCCGCTACCAATCCGGCGCGCTCACTCAGCTCGACGTCACGCAATCGCAACGGGACGCATTCCAAGCCCAAGCTGCCCGCATTCAAGCCGATGCGGATCTGCTCTACTCACGCGTGGTGCTACGCCTGGCTGCGGGCAAGTCTCCCCGCGTTCAGCCTTCGACGTTGCCAAACACTCCGGCCAAGGATCTCGCGATCCCGCCGGCCCCTGAAACCAACCCGATTCCTCCACCTGCCGCCGCTCCTGCCGCAAATCCGGGAGCCCGCTGAAAACCATGTCTTCCCTCACACTGCGTCGTTCGTTTTCTGACCTTGCTGCGCTCACGCTCACTGCTTCGCTGGCTTTCGCTGCGGTTACGGGCTGCAAGCGCAAGACCGACGCCGCACCTCCGCCACCCCCGCCGCCCGTCGCCGTCGTCACCGAGGCCGTAACGATCATCGATGCCCCGCGCACCTTGCGGCTCACTGGGACGCTGCGCGGAGAACGCGAAACCGATCTCGCGGCGAACGTCGCCGGACGAGTGATCAGCACGAAGATCGAGCGTGGCCAGCGCGTGGCCAAGGGCGAGTTGATCGCGCTGGTCGACGTGAGCAGCGCCGCGCTCGCGCTCGCAGAGGCACGCGTCGCCGTGCAAACGTCCAAGACTCAGGAAGAGATCAATCAAGCCGACTGCGAGCGCTATGAGCGGCTCAAAGCCAGCAAGGCCGTGACCGATCTCGAGTACGACCAAGTGACGGCCAAGTGCAAGACGGCGCCACTGAACCGCGAAGCCGCCGAGGCGCGTCGAAACATCGCCGCCAAGAACGTGGGCGACGGTCGCATCGTGTCGCCGTTCGCAGGCGTCGTGACCGATCGCTATATTCAGGTCGGCGAGTACGTGCAGGCGTCGTCGCGCGTCGCCTCGCTGGCCCAAGTCGCGGATTTGCGCCTCGAATTCAGTCTACCCGAGCAGAATTACCCGGACGTGCAGCTCGGTCAGAGCGTCGGCTTCCGCGTCGCGGCCTACGGGGATCAGCTGTTTTCCGGCGCGGTCTCGCACGTCTCCGCCGCGGTGCGCGACACCCGCGACGTGCTGGTCGAGGCGAGCGTCAAGAACCCCGAGCACAAGCTTTTGCCCGGGATGTTCGCGGACGTCGAGCTCACGATCGGCAAGGACGCGCTGCCCTCGATTCCAAAGGCGGCGAGCTTCGAGGCCAACGGCAAGCTCAATGTGTTCGTCGTTCAGAGCGGCGCGCTCGAGCAGCGCGTCCTTCAACCGGGCCCCGAAGTGAATGGCCGCCTGACGGTGCGTCACGGTGTGGTCGCCGGAGAGCAAGTGGTGGCGGCGTATCGCCCCGAGCTCAAGAACGGATTGCACGTGAAATGAACCAGAACATGGCGAACCCCAGCGAACGAAAGAGGGCCTTGTCATGCAATGGCTAGCAAGAGTCTGCGTGCAGAGGCCGGTCCTGGCCTCTGTGCTGATGCTCGTGATTCTGGTGCTGGGCACGGTCGGCTACCGCGGTCTCGGCGTGGATCAATTCCCGAACGTCGACGTGCCGGTGGTGGTCATCACCACGCAGTTGCCCGGCGCTGCGCCCGAAGAAATCGAGACCGACGTCACCGACAAGATCGAAGGCGCGGTCAACCAGATCTCCGGCGTCGACGACCTCAACTCGGTCTCGAGTGAGGGCGTCTCGCAAGTCGTGATCATGTTCAAGCTCGACAAGGACACCGATGTGGCCGCCCAAGAGGTGCGCGACAAGGTGAACACCGTCTTGCGCGAGCTCCCGAGCGGCATCGAGCAACCGATCATCAGCAAGGTCGAACCGAGCGCGGCTCCGGTGCTCTACCTCGGCGTGCGCGGCAAAGGCCAGAGCATGCGCGACCTGACCGAGGTCGCGGACAAGAAGGTGCGGCGGCAGCTCGAGACCATCCTCGGCGTCGGCAAGGTCACCATCATCGGCGGTCGCGAACGGCAGATCCACGTGAAGATGGATCCGCTCGCGCTGCGCGCCAATGGCTTCACCGCCATCGACGTGATGAACACGTTGCAGCAGCAAAACCTGATGACGCCGGGTGGTAACCTGGAAACGGGTCCCGAGAGCGTCACTCTGCGCATCGACGGCCGCGTGACCTCGGTGGATGCCGTGGGCCGCTTGGTGATGCGCGCCAAAGACGGCCGCATCATTCGCCTATCCGACGTGGCGCGCGTGGTCGACGACCAAGAGGCAGTCGAGAGTCTCGCCCGTTACGACGGCGAAGAGGTCGTCGTACTCTCGATCGTCAAGCAAGCCGGTACGAACACGATCGAGGTCGTGGACAACATCCAGAAGCGCATCAAGAGCTTGAGTGAGTCACTGCCCAAGGGCATGGAGCTGCAGATCGTCCGCGACAATTCGCAGACGATTCGCACCAGCGTGCACTCCGTGATCGAGCACTTGATCGTGGGCGCGCTGCTGGCCGCGGTCGTGGTGTTGCTCTTCCTCGGGAACGCCCGCAGCACGCTGATCGCCGCGCTCTCGATCCCGATTTCCGTGATCGGGACGTTCGGTTTGATGTGGCTGCAAGGCTATACGCTGAACAACATCACGCTGCTCGCGCTCGCGCTCGCGGTCGGCATCGTGATCGACGACGCGATCGTGGTGCTCGAAAACATCATCCGCTTCATCGACGAAAAGGGCATGAAGCCGTTCCCGGCGGCGGTGCTCGCCACCAAGGAAATCGGCTTTGCCGTGCTCGCGACGACGCTGTCACTGATGGCGGTGTTCATCCCGGTCGCGTTCATCGGCGGCATTCCCGGTCGCTTCTTGAAGAGCTTCGGCTACACGATGGCCTTCTCGATCGGCGTCTCGCTGATCGTCAGCTTCTCGCTCACGCCGATGATGTCGGCGCGCCTGTTGCTCGGTCACCAAGGTGGCAGCCGCCTGGGTCGTCTAGTCGACTTCTTCTACCGGCCGATCGAGCGCGTTTACATGGCCATGCTGAAGTTTTCGCTCAACCATCGCTGGGTGATTGCGCTGGCCTGCGCTGGGGTGATGGGTTCGTGTGTGCCGGTGGCCAAGTCGCTGCCCGGCTCCTTCTTGCCGCTCGACGACAAGGCCAAGTTCCAGGTCACGATGCGCATGCCGGAAGGCACCAGCGCCGAGGAAACGCTGCTCATCGCCGATCGTGCGAGCACGCTCTTGCGCAAGCTTCCGGGCGTCACGCACATTTTGATCACCGTGGCGGAAGATGACCAGCGCACGCGCAACTATGCGCAGCTGTACGTCGATCTCGTCGATCCGGCTCATCGCGCGTCGACGCAGTTTCAGCTGATGGACCGCGCGCGTGAGCTCGTGATCCCCAACATGCCCAAGGAACTCCGCATCAACATCGCGGAGGTTCCTGACTTTTCGGTCGGCTCGAACACGCAGGGCGTGCAATACATCCTGTCCGGGCCGAACTTCGCCGAGCTGGAGAAGGGCGCGGACGTCATCACCAAGGCGCTCAAAAAGAGCGGCAAAGCGGTGGACGTCGACACCACCAACATTGCCGGGCGCCCCGAGGTGCGGGTGAACATCGACCGTGACCGCGCAGCCGATCTCGGTGTCAGTGTCGCCAACGTGGCGACCACGCTGCAAATGCTGGTTGCTGGTGTCAAGGCCTCGACCTACCCGGAAAACGGCAACGAATACGAGATCCGCATTCGCGCGGACGAGCAGTATCGCGCCGATCAGAGCGCGCTCTCCTTGATGAGCGTGCCGTCGTCCAAATATGGCAGTGTTCCGCTCAGCTCCGTCGTCAGCTGGAAGCGTGGGCTCGGTCCCTCGCGTATCAACCGCTACGCGCGCGAACGCCAGATCACCATCTTGGCCAACGCGGCCGCTGGTGCGGGTGACAACGACGTGAGCTCCGTCATCCAGAAGGAATTCAAAGGGCTCGATCTCGGAGCAGGCTATCAGCTGCGACCGACCGGGCGCTCGAAGTCACAAGAAGAGACGGCCGCTGGTTTCTTGCTCGCGCTGTCGATGGCCTTCGTGTTCATGTATTTGATCCTCGCGGCCCAGTTCGAATCGTGGCTCTACCCAGCCATCATCCTCGCGGTCCTACCGTTGACGGTGCCGTTCGCCTTCATCAGCCTCAAGCTCTTCAATCAAAGCATCAACATGTTCTCGATGCTCGGTATGCTCGTGCTCTTCGGCGTGGTGAAGAAGAATAGCATCTTGCAGGTGGATCACACGAATCACCTGCGCCGGCTGGGTCGCAGCCGCTTCGACTCGCTGATGGAAGCGAATCGCGATCGTTTGCGCCCCATCTTGATGACCACGATCGCGTTCGTCGCGGGCATGGCGCCGCTCATCCTTTCGTCCGGCATCGGCTCTGGCTTCAACAAGGCCACCGCGAGCATCGTCGTCGGCGGTCAAACGCTGTCTCTGCTACTCACCTTGCTGGCGGTGCCCGTAATCCACAGCTTCGTGGACGACGTGCTCGACTGGTTCGCACGCCGCAAGAAGGCGGGAAAGGTCGATCGCGGTGAAGCAGAGCTCGACGAGTTGCTCGGCACGGGCGACGAACCGCTCGACAAAGCCTTGGAGCGAGCCGGCGCCGAGTGAGTCCAGAAGGTTTCCGGCGCTAACGACTCGAAGTTGCCACTGCAGCTAACTGCGAGTCTGCGCCGGAGTGCCTGTTAATTCCTCGTTTACGAAAGTGCCCCCCGTGGCACAATCGCGGCCGAGATGACAAGCCAACTGGTCGCGCTGAGCGAGCTTAGCTCGAGCCGTCGCAGCTCCTCATCAGATATGCTGATCGCGCTGGCCGAAATCGGCAGCGCGCTGGCCGGCGGGGGCACGCTCGGTGCGAGACTGCGGTCGGCACTGCGCGTCTTGGAGCGAATCGGTGCCGGTCGTTCGGTCTTTTACTCGGCCAGTCCAGAGACGCGCTCGTTGACCGTCGACGCTTCCCACGGGCTCGAACCGGATGCGTTTCGACCGCGTTATTCGGCGGGCGCGGCCGGACGAGTCGCGTCCAGCGCGAAGCCGGTGATCGTGCCGATGCTGTGCCACGATCCCATGGCGTTGTCCGAGATTTCCGACGTTTCACGCTGGTTGGATACCGGTTGGAACCTGGTTGCCGTGCCCGTGACTGCGTTGGGTCGCTGCATTGGCGTGCTCGGAGCCTATTTTCGGCAGCGGGATCCTCATGGATTCGGTGAGCGCCGCGTCGCCTTGGAGGTCGTCGCGGGGCTGATTGGTAAAGCCGTGAGCGATCCTGGCGAGTCGCAACCCGCCGAATCCGGCAGGCCTGAGCCGCACACCCTCGCTTGGTCAGACTCACCGTTCGACCGCGCAAACATGATTGGTGATGGCCCTGCCATGCGCAAGGTCTACGAAAAGGTGAGGCAAGTCGCGCGCACCAACGCCACGACGTTGCTGCGCGGTGAATCTGGAACGGGCAAGGAGTTGGTCGCCCGCGCGATCCACCTCAACTCCTCGCGTGCAGCACAACCCTTCATCAAGGTGAACTGCGCGGCCCTCCCAGAGTCCTTGTTCGAATCGGAGCTGTTCGGGCACGAGCGAGGCGCATTCACCGGCGCCCACGCGAAGAAGAAGGGGCGATTCGAGCTCGCCCAAGGCGGCACTTTGTTCTTGGACGAGATTGGCGAGTTATCGCTCTCGACTCAAGCCAAGCTGCTGCGAGCATTGCAATTCCGCGAATTCGAGCGCTTGGGCGGCACGGAGACACTGCATTCGGACGCGCGCATCGTGGCCGCGACCAACGCTGACCTCGAGCGCAGCATCGCCAGGGGGACGTTTCGGGAGGACCTTTACTATCGCATCAATGTCTTTACCATCGCGCTTCCGCCGCTGCGCGAGCGGGACAGCGATATTCCTGCGTTGGTCGAGTTCTTCGTGCGCAAATTTGCCGCGGAACACCAGCGGCGGGTAACCGGGATCTCGCACGCGGCCATGGATCTTCTGCGTTCCTCGCCATTTCCCGGCAACGTTCGAGAACTGGAGAACGTCATCGAGCGAGCCGTCGTGGTGTGCCAGGGTTCGCTGATCCAGGATGCGGATCTGCCCCTCGTGCTGCGCGCGCCGCTGACGGTCGAGCCGACGGTGCCCTTGCACGTTGCGGTGGAGCGCCTGGAGCGGCAGCTGATCGAAAACGCCCTGCACATGAACGATGGCAGCGTCGTCGGTGCAGCTCGCGCACTCCAGACCACCGTGCGCGTCATTCGATACAAGATTCGTAAACTCGGAATCGGCACAGATCGATTCCGCGGCTAACCAGTCAGACAATTACGTCGTTCGCGCGCTGCGCGTGAATGTCGGTCACGTTTCGGCGCTCGTGCGAAGCCGCGGAAATTCCCTGCATTCGAGGGGTGCGAAACGCTGCCAAAACCTGCAGCACACGCGAACAATTTTGTTCGTCGGTCGGTGTAGGTCCGACAGATTTGTCGGAAACATTCAGAATGGGCCATTTCGGAGCTGTTTCGCGGTCGAGCGATGCGTTCGCTTCGTTGCGTTTTTGTCGAATGGCATATGCGTTGCACTAGGGGATGGCCATGACGGTGGTGACGCAGAGACGAATCAAGCGCTGCTCACGATGCCGTGTCGTCCGCTTGCTGTTCGACGAAACCTCGCCAGTTCGTTGAAGTCAGTTCGCGGCGACCGAGCGTGATTTGCCCCTCGTTCTCGAAACGCACCCTCGATGTGAAGGCGGTCGTGTGCCCGCTCACCTTCACCTTTCACCCATCGGAGCTTTACCTAAACATGTGCAATCGCCGCTTCCGTGCTTCTCATCTTGTCGCTTCCGCAACGCTTTTGAGTGCCTTGATCACCTGTGCGAACTCGGCTCACGCCCAGGCCGCACCCTCACCGTCCGACGAGCCTGCCGCCCCTGCGCCAGCATCGGCACCAGCAACGCCCGCAGAACCTGTTGCACCAGCCCCAGAATCCCCGGCTCCGCAGGCCGAAGCCAAGCCCGCACCCGCATCCGTCGAGGAGCCTGTGAAACCAGCGGAAACGAAGCCGAAACCGCCGCCATACTCGTTACCATGGCAACTTCGTCCTGTTGCGCCCGCCAATGTCGTTCGACTCGACACGGCGTTCGGGTTCTATGAAAATCCCACCACCGGCAAGAGTGGCGCTGCGCAGGCAACGTCGCTACTCGGGAGCTACAAGGTCATCCCTGACTTGGCGGTCATTGCGCGCGTCGGTTTGGTGCACAACTCACCACCGGATGCGGTAGCGCCTGCGCCCAATCCGCCTTCGGCGACTAGTATTCTCAACCCAGTCGTCGCGGCGCTGTACGGTTTGAAACTGTCGCCCGACTTGAAGCTCGGGTTGTTCCTCGGCCTGACGATTCCTGTTGGCTCTGGCGGCGGTACCAATCCAGACACGAACAAGGCCGCTGCAAACGCCGTCGGCGTGTACACGCGATCCGCAATGGACAACGCGATGTTCGCAGTGAACTACCTCACCGTGTTTCCGGGCGTGGACTTCGCGTTCATCCGCGGTGGGTTCACCGCTCAAGTCGAAGCCACCCTTTTGCAGCTCACCAAGACACGTGGCCCCGATTCTGCCGATAAATCCAACACGAATTTCACGGCTGGCTTGCACGTCGGTTACTTCGTGCTGCCGGTGCTCTCTCTGGGCGCCGAGATTCGACATCAGCGCTGGTTGTCGACGCCGACCTCGGTGAAGAACGATGCCACCGGCGCGTCGCGCGATACCACGACCTTCGCGATCGGACCGCGCTTCCACTTCAAGCTCGCCGACAAAGTCTGGTTCCGCCCTGGCATCGCGTTCGCGATGCCCATCGATGATCCGATGAAGAAGAACGACTTCAAGATCGCGCAGCTCGACCTACCCCTTTCATTCTGAGCCAAAGGACAGGAATACCGCCATGACCCAAAACAAAACACGACGTGAGTTCATCCGCGCCGGCGCAAGCTTGGCGGCGCTCGCAGCGCTCCCGAGCTGCAGCAAATCGAAGGCGAGCCCTGCTCCGAGTCCGGAACCCAGCGCTAGCGGCATGCCAGCCCTGATCGGCAACGCCAGCAAGCCCGAGACGCCCGATTTGCGCTTTGGAATGATCGCGCTGACCGACTGTTCTCCGATCGTCATCGCGCACGAAAAAGGCCTGTTCAAGAAATACGGCATCAACTCGACGATCATCAAAGGCGCGAGCTGGGCCGCGATTCGTGACTCACTTTCCAACGGCGATATTCAGGCCACGCACATGTTGCTCGGTATGCCCATCGCTTCCACGATGGGCCTCTTGGGCTCACCCAAGAAGCCGATGATCATCCCCTGGCTGCTCAATCGAAACGGCCAAGCGATCACCATGAAGGCGGACCTGAAGGGCAAGATCGCGTCCGATCCCAAGGCGCTCAAACCGCTGGTCGATGCGGCAAAAGCCAAGGGCACGCCGATGACGTTTGCGATCACCTTCCCGCCGGGCACGCACGCCATGTGGATGCGCTATTTCCTGGCCTCGGGCGGCGTGGACCCAGACAAAGACATCGCCTTGGTGACGGTACCGCCGCCGCAGATGATCGCCAACATGAAGGTCGGCAAGATGGACGGCTTCTGCGTCGGAGAGCCGTGGAATGCACGCGCGGTGGTGGACGGCATCGGTTACACCGCGACGACCACGCAGGAGATCTGGAAAGATCACCCGGAGAAAGTCTGCGCCTTTACCGAGGAATTTGCGCAGAAAAACCCGAAGACGGTCAAAGCCGTATTGAAAGCGCTGCATGAAGCGAGCACCTGGCTCGACGATCTCGGCAACCGTCCAGAGCAGGCTTCGATTGTCTCGATGCCGACCTACATCAACTGTCCACCAGAGGCGATTCTGGGACGACTGAAGGGTGAATACGACTACGGCGACGGTCGCAAGAAACAGGACGAGAACTACATGATCTTCAGCAAGCGGAACTGCAACTATCCGCAAGCGAAATACTCGACCTGGTGGTTGTCGCAATTTCGCCGCTGGGGCATGGTCGAAGGCAAGCCGGACTACGCTGGCATCGCGAAACAGGTGATGCGCAGCGACATCTACGAGGAAGCCATGAAGGAGCTCGGCTACGCCCACGGCGGCGCGAACGACGAGCCCGAGACGTTGTTCGACGGAGTCCGTTTCGATCCCAAGGACCCAGAGGGCTACGCGGCGGGCTTCGCCGTGAAGTCACTCAAAGGCTGAATCGAATGTTCGAGCGATACGAAAGAGCATCCACCGCAGCCAGCCGTTCGATGACGGCCATGGAGATCACATGTTGAAGTTTGCTTCCGCTCGCTGGTCGAAGGGGCTCTTTCTGCCGCTCCTGGGCATCTCGTTCGTCGTTGCAGCGTGGGCGCTCACTAGCTCGACCTGGGCGCCCGCTTTGCCCTCGCCCGCGCGTACTTGGGAGGTGAGCAAGCCCTACATCCTTGCTCCTTTCGAGAAGCGCGGTGAGCTGGACCAAGGGATCCTACGATTTACTTGGTATTCACTGATTCGCGTCGCCAAGGGCTACCTACTGGCGATCTTGTTCGGCACGCCGCTCGGACTCCTACTCGGGGTGTCGAAGTGGTTCACTCGATCGTTCGATCCGATCATTCAGATCCTGCGCCCGGTCTCGCCGCTCGCCTGGTTGCCGCTGGGGCTCGTGATCTTTCAGAAGCCCGAGCCTGCCGGCATCTTCACCATCGCGATGTGTTCGATGTGGCCGACGGTGCTCAACACCGCCCTGGGCGTGCGCTCCATCCCGCAGGATTATTTGAACGTGGCGCGGGTGCTGCAGCTTTCGCGTAGGAAGACCTTGTTCCGTGTGCTGCTGCCGGCGGCCTTGCCCTACATGTTCACCGGTTTTCGCCTGAGCCTCGGCATCGCCTGGTTGGTCATCGTCGCGGCGGAGATGCTGACCGGCGCGCCAGGAGTCGGCGGCTTCCTGTGGCAGGAATACAACGCACTGATCTACGAGCACATCATTCTGTGCATCATCACGATTGGCGTCGTCGGCTTTGGGCTCGATCGGCTCATGGGGCTAGTCGAGCGGAGGTTCAAGACCGGATGAAACCCTTCGTCGAACTGAGTTCCGTCAGTAAAGGTTTTGCTTCGGCGTCTGGTCGAGTCAGCGTGCTCGAAAACGTGAACTTACAGGTCGCAGAGGGCGAGTTCGTCGCCATCGTCGGCTACTCGGGTTCGGGGAAAACCACGCTGGTGTCGTTGTTGGCGGGGCTCCTCCGGCCCGACACCGGGAGCGTGAACGTGGCTGGCAAGCCAGTGCTCGGTCCTGGTCCCGATCGCGGCGTGGTATTCCAAAATTACTCGCTCCTGCCCTGGCTCACCGTGTTCGAGAACATCCACCTCGCAGTCGAGCAGGTGTTTTCGCGCGACACGGACGCCGCGAAGCGCGCTCGAACCGAGCGCTACATTCAACTGGTGAACCTGTCGCACGCAAAGGACCGCAAGCCGGGTCAGCTCTCGGGCGGCATGCGTCAGCGTGTCTCGGTGGCGCGCGCGTTGGCCATGGACCCCAAAGTCCTGCTCTTGGACGAACCGCTCGGCGCGCTGGACGCGCTCACGCGCGCTACGCTCCAAACCGAGATATCTCGAATTTGGCAAGCCGATCGCAAGACCGTAGTCATGATCACGAACGACGTCGACGAGGCGATCTTGCTCGCCGATCGCATCATTCCACTGAGCGCAGGTCCCAGTGCCACGCTGGGTCCTGCCGTCTCGGTCGAAATCGAACGCCCGCGGGATCGCAAGGCGCTGAACCATCACCCCGACTTCAAACACGTGCGCAGTCGCGTCATCGAGTACTTGCTCGGCAGCGCCGCGCAGCGCCGCGCCACTCGCAGCCGGGAGTCAGTACCAATCACACTCGCGAAGGCGCTGGAGGGAACATGACCGAGCTGAGTCGTTCGCAAAAGAAGTACCTGGAAATCTGGCAGCTCCAGAAGTCGTTTCCAGGTGCAGACGGGCCTTTGGTCGTAGTCGAAGACTTCAATCTGTCCGTTCAGCAAGGCGAGTTCGTGTCGCTGATCGGGCATTCGGGCTGCGGAAAATCGACGGTATTGTCGATCGTGGCAGGGCTCGCTCAGGCGAGCGCTGGTACGGTGATTCTGGGCAATCGCGAGATCACCGAGCCGGGTCCCGATCGCGGTGTGGTGTTCCAAACACCGTGCTTGTTCCCGTGGATGACGGTTCTCGAGAACGTCACTCTCGGTCTCGAGCAGGTCATGCCCCAGGCGAGCTCGGCCGAGCGCGCGAACGTTGCGGGACACTTCTTGGAACTGGTCGATTTGCACGACTCCTTCCACAAGCGCCCCAGCGAGCTATCGCAGGGAATGAGGCAGCGGGTTGGCTTGGCGCGCGCATTCGCCTTGTCGCCGAAGATGCTCCTGCTCGACGAGCCCTTTGGCATGCTCGATTCGCTCACTCGTCTGGAACTCCACGAGGTACTTTTGACTCTGTGGCGCGAGAATCGAAAGACGCTATTGATGGTGACCCACGACGTGGACGAGGCCTTGTTTCTCTCCGACCGAGTAGTGATGATGACGAACGGACCGCGTGCCACGGTCGGGGAGATCCTGGAAGTTCCGTTCGCACGCCCGCGCGATCGCGCCAAGGTGTTGGAAGATCCGGAATACTATGCCTTGCGCGAGCGCCTGATCGGCTTTCTTGAGGACCACGCGCGGCCTGGCACTGCGTCGTCTGCTGAGCGGCGCGAACAGACTTCGACGCTGCCGACGCCTGCGTCGGCCCCCCAGCTGGAAGTGTAGAACCCCTCAGGATGGTCCACCGTCGAAGGCGATCGTCGAGCTGAGAAACGGGATATGACGGACAGGCACCAGAAGCACTCGACCGTGGCTCACAACGAACTCGAATGGCACGATGCCTGCGTCATAGACGCGGTCGCTCCCGGATCGGGACTTGCCGTTTCGGTGGGTGACGAGCAGATCGCGATCGTGCGGACGCGACGCGGTTTCTTGGCCGCGCTCTCCAACTTCGATCCGTTCAGCAAGGCATACGTGATCGCGCGCGGCACCGTCGGCGAGCGCGCTGGCACGCCGAGGATCGCCTCACCCATCTACCAGCAAAGCTTCTGCCTCGAGACCGGGGTGTGCTTGGAAGACACCAATGTGCGTCTTGCCGTCTTCCCCGTCCGGGTCTCGAATGGCCGAATTCAGATCGCGCTCTTCAAGCGAGTGACGAACGCGTGACGAGTCGGTCAGGCGCGCATCGCAGTTGCGGAGTCTGCCGGGCACCGAGCGCGCGCTGAACGCGCCGGATACTAATGGGCAAAGTAGACGGTCGCGCGCTTCTGCCCTTTGGTCGTGACCTTCTTCTCGCTGATCAGCCGCTTGACGGGGAGCACCAGGGCCTTCGTCGGAACGCCAAGGCCTTCGCCAATCTTCTCGATGCGTTGACCGGGGTGCTTGCTGATGTGGCTGTGTAGCTTCTTGATCAGCGCTGCGAGCTCCGCCGGGCTGCGCTTCGAAGTCGTTTCGTAACCTTGCGACGCGAGCGGTCCGCGGCTCGGTGAACGTTTGGCATCACGGCGCGAGGACGAACTGCCTCCGTTCAACGCGGACTGAACGGACTCGAGCGCCGCTCGTTGGATCAAACCCTTCAGTTGCTCAACGAACGATTCGACGGCTTCGCGCACTTCCTCATCAATATTCGACATCGTGCTTGGGTACGTCGATCGATACGGGAGTGTCAATTGGAACAGTAACTTTCCGCCTCACCTGTCGAGCGGGACAGCTGCTGCTGGCCAATAGACCAGGTTTCGCCTACTGCCTGTTTCATCCCGTTTCGATGCAGTTACAACAAGCATAGTACTTGTGTCAGTCAATTTCCGACACCTGTGGAGTAGCAAGCAGGCGCGGTGGCCGCGTGGATCGATGTCGCGCGTACTCGACAAAGTCATGCTCTCCAATCTGCCACACGTAACATGATATGATCGTTCGATGAACTTGGGGGCTTCTGTTAGAGCCGAGCAATTGCGCGCGCTTTACCGCCAGAACCCCGGGGTTCTGTGGCTAAACGTCGCGGTGGCCTCGCTCGCCTCTGCGGCCCTTTGGTTCAGCGCGTCGAGAGCCCTTCTGATTGCTTGGGTTAGCGCAATGGGTCTCGTAGCGTCGATTCGAAGCGGCCTCGTGCGCCGCTATGAACGAGCACGACCACAACAGTCGCAGTTGGAACCGTGGGGTCGACGATTTCTGTTCGGGTCGATCGCCGCCGGCGCGCTTTGGGGCGTCGGAGGCGTGCTCTTCTTCGACGCGGGAACGGGCCTTTCGCAGCTCGTGTTCAGCTTCGCGATCGGCGGGATGACCGCCGCTGCGGCGGGCACCTGGTCCTGTCATTTGCCGGTTTTTTGGGGCTACTTCGCGAGCGCGCTCGGGCCCTTCTTGCTGCGCACCTTGGCCGTGGGCGATGCGATCCATCTCGCCATGGGCGGCATGTTGCTCGCCTACGCAGGCGGAATGCAGCGGGTCGCCCGCAGCAATCACGACTCGTTCACCGTCGCGTTTCGGCTGGCGCTCGAGAATGCCGACTTGCTCGAACGTCTGTCGATTTCGCAGCGGGGACTGGAAGAAACCAATCGAACGCTGGAGCGACGTGTCGCGGAGCGGACTTCCGAACTCGAACGACAAGGTGAAGCTTTGCGCGACGCTCAGCGGCTCGAGGTCGTGAGCCGACTGGCAGGTGGCATTGCTCACGAATTCAACAACCTACTCACCATCGTGTTGACGAGCTGTGATGTTCTGGACGAGAAGCGTGCCTTTGACGCGGCTGCCGTCGACAGGACGCGAGCCGCAGCGCGACGCGGAGCCTTCTTGGCGCGTCAGTTGCTGGCTTTTGGTCGCCGTCAGCGGATCGAACCACGCGTGTTCGATTGCAATCGAGCAGCCGCGGACATGGCCCCGCTCCTGCGTCGATTGGTCGGTGAACGAATCGACGCGCGCTTCGCGCTGAGCGCTGAGCCGCTCTACGTTCTGGCGGACCCTGCGCAGCTCGAACAAGTCCTGGTCAGTTTGGTCAGCAACGCTCGCGATGCGATGCCCGAGGGCGGCAAGCTTCGCGTCTCGAGTGAATGCGTCGAGCAGCTGCCGTTCCCCTCCGACGGGCAGGGACGATACGCGTTGCTGCGCATCGAAGACACCGGCGTGGGCATGGATCAGGAGACGGTCAGGCGCGCGTTCGATCCGTTTTTTTCCACCAAAGCGCCGGGGTTCGGCGCTGGTTTGGGGCTCGCCACCGTTCACGGGATCGTGGAGCAAAGCGGGGGGTGTGTGACGGTCGACTCCGAGCTCGGAAGGGGCTCCCGCTTCGCGGTGTACCTCCCAATCGCCGAAGGCTCGCAGAGCGTGCCGGTCGGAGCCGTTGGACTCGAGCCCTCGATTGCGCCGGTCACGATCTTGGTCGCCGAGGACGAACCCACGCTGCGTGCGATGATCCGACGCACGCTCGCGCGTGCGGGGCACACGGTGCTCGTTGCGGCGGATGGTGAGCTTGCCTTGGCCGCCGCAGCCGCGCACCCTGGCTCGATCGAGCTGCTCGTCACGGACGTGGTAATGCCCAACTTGGGCGGTGGCGAGACTGCTCGGATCTTGGCGCTCCAGCGGCCCGGCATCGGAGTGCTCTTCATGTCTGGCTATAGCTGGGGTGAATCGTTGCCAGCGAGCGATCCGGGAAAGGCGATCGGCTACCTGCAAAAGCCGTTCGATACCAAGACGCTCGAGGCAAAAGTCAGCGAGTTGCTCGGCCGGCTGCAAGCGGGCAAACCAGCCGAGCCTTTGCAGTAGGCAAGCCGCGGGGCGGCGTCTACAGTTTGCTCGTTCATGAGCGAGGGCGACTTTTTCAGCGACGAGGCCAAGCAAGCGACGAAAGCGTCGGTGGAGAAGGCCGAGGCCCAGACCTGCGCAGAGATCGTAGTTGCGGTGCGCAAGAGCTCCGGACGCTACGGGGTGCTCGCCTATCACTTCGGGCTGGGGCTCTCGGCGTTGGTCGTCGCTTACTTGCTCGTGGCTCCGGAGGTTTACAGCGCGTTCGCGATTGCGCTCGATGGTATCGTCGCTTTCGTGCTCGGAGCGCTGCTCGCGGCCAACCTCGACACGCTGAAGCGAACGCTGTCGCGTAGCTCGACTCTCGACGAAAACGTAAAGCAGGGCGCGCGCGCAGCGTTCTTCGATCTCGGGATCTCGCGCACCTCGGGGCGACACGGGGTGTTGGTCTACGCGTCGATGTTCGAGCGCCGCTGTGTCGTGCTGGCGGACATTGGTGTCGACCCGGTGCGGCTCGGAGCGCGCTGGGCTGCCGCACAAAAGGATTTGTCGGACGCCGTGAAACGACGGGATTTATCGGCATTTCAGCGAGTGATCGCCGGGCTCGGCACGGCGCTGTGCGACGAGCATCCGCGTTCTCTGCACGACGTGAACGAACTGCCGGACGAAGTTCAATGAGCCGAGCTTCTCGATTGAAAACACGCCGGCTGATTTTCTGGTTGGTTCTGGCCCTGGCAGTAGGCCTATTGCTGTTCTCGGTCAGCGCCTGGGCGCGGCCCGGTGGGGGGCATACTTACTCGGGAGGCTCCTCTCGTTCGTCTCGCTCCTCCGGGGGACATTCAGGCGGCGGCGGTGATGGTGACGCCGCGGGCCTCGTCTTTCAGTTGATTCTATTGTGCATTCAGTACCCGGCGTTGGGCGTGCCGTTGCTGATCATCGTCGTGGTGTTCTTCGTCGCCAAGGGTGTGATCGGCGCGGGACAAAAGGGCTGGTCGACCACCACACCTGAAGCGGTGCAAGCGGTGGAGCGCGTCGAACGCAGCGCGCGCCGGGCGCGCAGCGAACTCGATACGATCCGCGCGCTCGATCCCGGCTTCTCGCTCGTGTTGTTCGAGGACTTCGTGTACATGCTGTACGCGGCCGTACAGCGCGGTCGTGGTACCGGGACGCAGGCGCTCGCCGCGTATCTGGCGCCGAACCTCGCGCAGACGCTGGTCAACCCCCAGCTGTCGGACGTGCAGGGCATCGTGATTGGAGCGCTGCGCTACGTGCGCTTCTCGGGCACGCAACGCCCGATGCTCGAGGTCGAGATCGAGATCGAATCGAACTACGTCGAGGTGCTTCGAGCTGGCGGAACGCAGCGCTTCTACGCTGTGGATCGCGTCGTGCTGACGCGCGCCGCCAGTGCCCGTTCGCGTCCCAAAAACCGCGCTCATACGCTGGACTGCCCGAACTGTGGCGCTCCCTTGGAGGCCGTGCGCGGCACGGAGTGCAGCTACTGCCGGCAAAACGTGGGCTTTGGGCGATTCGACTGGATGGTCACCGATCTGCGCAATCAAACTCGCGAAACGCGCGGTCCGTTGCTGACGGGTGATGTCGCCGAGACTGGCACTGACCTGCCCACGATCGTCGATCGCGGTGCTCCCCAAAGATTCGAGGAACTCGCGCGCAAGGACCCAGCGGTGGGTTGGCAGGCACTGCAAGGTCGCGTAGCGATGATCTTTCGCGAATTGCAACTCGCGTGGGCCGGGCGCGATCCGTTGAAGATTCGCCCGTTCGTCTCGGACAACCTCTTTCAATCACTCTACTACTGGATCGATCTCTACACGCAGCAGCGGTGCCGGAACATCACCGAGAACGCCACCATTCTGCGCGTCGACCTCGCGAACGTAATCAGTGACGCCGAGTTCGATGCGGTCACCCTGCGCATCTTCGCTAGCGGTGTCGATTACACCATCTCGGACGAAGGTAAACTCCTCAGTGGCCACCGCAGCCGCCCGCGAACCTACTCCGAATACTGGACGCTCATCCGCGGTACTGCTCGCCGCGGCGAGCCTCGTCGTGACAACAATTGTCCGAACTGCGGCGCACCCCTGAATATCTCGATGACCGGTCAATGCGAGTATTGCCGCGTCAAAGTCACGAGCGGCGACTTCGACTGGGTACTTTCGCGTATCGAGCAGGACGAATCTTACGGGGGCTGAGCGAGACCTGGGCGCTCTCGCAGCTAAATCAACTTCCGAAACAACTCCACCCGAGAACTCGAGCCAGTCTTGCGCAGCACATTTTCTTGGTGGAATTTCACGGTGCGGGGGCTGATGCCGAGTCGCACGGCGATGTCGTCGAAGTTGCCGCCGAGACACAGGAGCTCGAGAATTTGAGCCTCGCGTTCGGTGAGCTTCGTGGTCTTACCGAGCGCGGCGATCCGCTGCTGGATTTTCGACTTTTGCCCGTCGACCAGGTTGGGTGGCGCCGTGACCACCGTATTTTCGGGGACCTGCCAAGCATCCACGAGTTGGTCGCGTAGGGTGCGCTCGTGGAAAGGAAAGGCCATTACCGTGTACGTGTGTGAGCCGAGAGTGAACGTGCCGACGACTTGCCGCGGTGAGCTGGCCCTATCCCAAAGTTCCGCCCACTCTTCGGGGGTTCTGAACACGCTCAGTGAGTAGGCGAGCCGCTCACTGGACATGATCAAATTCGAGATGCGCGCCGTGATCGTGAGCCCGCGCGGCGTCGGCTTTTGATAGTCGCTCCGGTTGAGAAACCAACGCAGGTAGAGCGCGCGGGCGCCGTTTTGTAGTGGGTGTTGCTCGATGAAATTCGCGGCCAAACGAGCCGCCGGATCGACATCGACCAACTTGATGTCGGCTGCGCTGGTGACCATGGAAGCGTGCCAGACCGAGTCCAACGCTCCGCTTTGCGTGTCGTCGCGCGAGAGCTCGAAGCTGCGTGGTTCCAGGCGAAAGTGTTCGCGCACGATGGCCGCGGAATTCTCGCCTTCGTGAGCGCGCAACAGTTCTACGATCGCTTGTTCGTCGGAGTCCTTGGCCGTTTGGAAAGCGGGTGGCTCGCGTTCGCGATCGCGCGCGCTCAGCTGCTCGATGGACGGCACGTCGCGGTCCAGGAAGAACAAGTCATCGAAACCGGCTTTCGGCGGAGTATCCGCCGCCAGTTCGGCGACGAAGAATTCCCGCACCGGTCGATAGATCGCTTGGTACCTTTGAGGGTTGCCGCGGTGCGCTCGAGACACTAGCGAAAGGCGAGCGAGGGCGTGAGGGCGTAAGCCGACACCAGCGTATTCCACGAAAGGCTGGCTCGCGAGCCATGCGAAGAGCTCGGGCGCGAGATTCGCGCCGACACTCGGGTTGGCGAGTAGCACGTGTTCGAGCAACTCGGGGGTCGTCGTGTGAGCCAAGGCACAGACGTCGAGGGCCAATTGCTGTGCGCGCGATGCAGCGCGCAGCTCGAGCGCTTGTGTGAGCGCGCGTTGCAGTTCCCGCAAGAGCTCCGGGGTGAACAGCACGTCGCCGGCTTGTTTGATGATTTCTGCGGCGAAGGCCAAGCCGAGTGGGTAGCCGCCGACCACGTTCATGATCGCGCGTTGCGCGGAGCTCGGGACCTCGCGAAGTTCCAGGAATCGGCGCACATCCTCTTCGGGCCAGGGGGCGAGCCGCCAACTGCGGCTCAGGCTCGACCACGTAGGGTCGACGCTGACGCGCGGAGATTGCGGGCGACGCGAAGCCGTCACGAGCAGAACATTGCTGGGCAGCCCTGGCGCGAACTGTCCGAGCAACCAGGGCTCGAACGCCGCGAGCCTCTCGTACGAATCCAGCAGCAGAACCGGCCTGGATTGCGGGCCATTCGAACGTGCGAATTCGATCAGCGAGGTCGCATGTCGCGTGTACCAACGCTGCAGCTCTTCCGGCCCGTGCTGACTCACTTCAGCCGCGTCGATGTAGCTCACCGGCAGCGATAGCTTTTGGCATTGACGCGCGAACTCGAGCAGTAAGCTCGTCTTGCCGACGCCGGCTTGGCCCGTGAGGTGAAGGAGCGAGCAACTCGAATCGTCGAGCGCAGCGTCGAGCGCCGTGAGATCCGCTTCTCGTCCCACGAACCAACGCACTCGCTCCTCACTCAAACGCTCGCCGAACGTTGGCTCTAGCGTGGGGAGGGGAGCGACGGTGTGTAGTTTCGATTTGATCATGGGACCGTCACAATCAGGTAATGGGCAGCGCTCGCAAAACTAGAACCCGAGCTCGGGCGCTGACGGTCGTCACGACGACGGTGCGACGTCTCGCGGTGCGCAACAAACAGGGAGCTCGGTTCGTTCATCGGTCTGAACCCAGGTGGATGGGTGCACTGGGCACCACTTGCCATTTACGATACTTGCTTGCACGGCTGTCATGCCAGAGCTGTGTTGGGCCGGGAAGACGGCTCGACGGCGTGACCCGAGCGTCGCAACCCCGCCGGTGGGGGGCGTGGTTCGAGATTCGCAAGAAAATCGCGGTTTTTCGAGCGGCAGCCTAGGCCTGTCGGCCACGGAAAGATCGCTAGACGCTCGCACGCGGAGAGGACGATTAACTAGGACGGAAGTGCGGTGACGCGCAAAAGCGTCCATGAACCGTGCGCCGCCGCGTATTGCACGGGTTACATGGATTCTTTACGGGCTGGCTTCGACTACCGCCCGACTAGGAGGCTGCGAGTTGTATCCGCCCGAAACGTGACGTCCTGACATTGCGATATGGATCGCGCTGGCTCGCGAAGCGTTCGCGCAGGCCGAGATGGGCCGCGCCGCAGGCTGTGGACGGTTTCCGCCGGTGCCGCTCCCCACCCACGTTCGACGGCTCGATGCCCTTGGAGGCTCCGCGGCGGTTGGCGCAGCGTTGAACGCTACTGGCCGCGCTCGGGTTGGCGAAAGCGCCGGCAAGAGTGGCTCGCGCAGCTCGCGGAACGAAGTCGAGCTTCGAGGTGCGTGGCGGGATTGCGAGCGCCCCCAAAAAATCAGCTGGGAAGCGCTTTGGGTGGCGCCGCCGAATCACTGGTTCCGAGGCGCGCCTCGGCCAACATTTGCGCGAGCACGTCCCACCTGGCTTCACCCTCTACCGGTCGCAGTGCGACGAACAGCGAAAACTCCTGGCCATCCCTAAAGAGACGCAGCGCCATGCCGTCCGATCGGAGCTTACGGCCTTCGAGGTAGTCGTCGATGCTGATCGTCCGCAACCCATTGACCTCCAGCACGATGTCTCCGTATCGAACACCCGCTTCGGACGCCGTACTTCCGGGGAGGCAGCCCAAGACGGGAATGCCTTGTACGGCTTCGGCCAATGCTTCGAGCTGCTGACGGCGAATCATTTCTTGCTCTCTCCCAATTGATCTCAACACATGAAATTTCAGAGGTGGTGGGTGCGTGTGCACGCAATCCTACATTTGCTGATTGTTGCAAAAAGTCCAGGCGAGTTTGCTGAATTGCTACGGGCTCACGCGGGCGAGGTGTTGCTCGAAAGTCAGTCAGACCTCGTCATGTTTTCTTGCGCGTTGCGGCAACATCTCGGACCGTTCCGCGTTACCATCGTGACAGGAGTTTGAATCTTGGGCTCCAGTAGTTCGACCCAGCGAGACTCCGAAGCGGGCGCGGATCCCGACCATGAGTTGCTGCGAGTGTTTGCGGCTCACGGCTGCCCGCTCAACGCGACGCTGCGCGAGATGCTGAACGAACACTACTCACACCGAACCGAGCGCCGCGGCGCGGGGTTCACCCAAGCCACGCGGCACTTGGCGCGGCTCGTGAATCGCCCGCGTGAATTGGGCGACCACTTTGCCGCGCCCCTCTTCGAAAGTCCTGGAAAAACCGCGCGTTCCGAGGTGTTTGCGCGCTTGCCCGGTGAGCTGGAGCGCGAGGAAAGTCGGCTGCTCGCAGCGATCATTGCGGATCTCGTGTCACCGCGCGAGGGAACTGACGCAATCACCCAGCTTGCTCCGTGGCCCGACGATCTCAAAATTGGAACCTGTCCGCTCGCTGAAAAATACTTCTTGGAGCTCGCCGAAGCGTTCGTGCGTCGCAAGGGGTTGGCCAACGTGCTCGTCTCGCAAGCTGACGAGCCGCTGTTGATAGAAAAAATCAACTTGGGCGATGACCACTCATGCATCAGCGTGGCACCGCTGATCTTGAACGGCGTTGCGCTGCCACCTGGCAGCCTATTCGGAGTGCGCTACGAGGGTGCGATCGGTCTGCGGAAGAACCGCGAACTCCCTGGAGAAATCATTCGCATTGGCGACTGCGCCGGGTTTCGCTTCTTGCGTTTGAGTACGCTCACCGTTTCGCCCAAGCACCGAGAACGAGCTTTTACCAGTCACTTTCAGGCCCAGGTCGCAGCTGGTCTATTTGCTCCTGGGGAAACGACGATCGAGCAACTGTATCGTCTCGCAATGCGACAGATCTAGCATGGCCGGCACACTCGACACCCTCAAGGTCTTCTACTCGCAGGACATGGTGTCCGAATCGGGCCGGCGCATTTCTCCTAGCGATCGAAAACCTCGTGATGTCGCGGAAGCGCTGGAGCGCAAAGGGTGGCCGATCGAATTGATTGCGCCTGAACCGGCCTCAGTCGCGGACATTTGTCGTATCCACGACGTCCGCTACGTCGAGGACGTGCTCGAGCTGCGACGCGCCAGCGGCTTCGGTTCGATTTCGGCTTCCGTCGCGCGGTCTTTGCCGTACACCTGCGGGGCCTGCCATGGCGCCTCGCTGGTTGCGCTCAAAGACGGAATCAGCGCCTCGCTCTCGTCTGGCTTCCACCACGCTGGCCCGAACGGCGCGCGTGGCTTCTGCACCTTCAACGGCTTGATGATCTCCGCCGCTCAACTGTTGGCCGAAGGCCGCGTCGAGAAAATAGCAATCATCGATTGCGATTACCACTACGGCGACGGCACCCAGGCAATCATCGATGCGCTCGCTTTCTCGGATCGAATCCTGCACATCAGTTTCGGTCTTACCTATAAACAACCGACGCAAGCGGACGCTTACCTCGCGCACCTGCATGAGTTGAAGGACGCGCTCGCGCAATATCGACCGGGCTTGATTTTCTACCAAGCTGGGGCAGACACGCACGTCGACGACCCGCTCGGCGGATTACTCACCTCCGAGCAAATGCGTGAACGAGATCGCGTGATGTTTTCGATCGCGCGTGAGCTTTCGATCCCGCTCACGTGGAACCTTGCCGGTGGCTATCAAGTCGAGCCTGACGGCTCGATTCCTCGCGTGGTCGAGCTGCACCTGAACACCTTCGAGGAAGCGCTCAGGGTGTTCGACTTGTGGTCACACGTCGGCACTGGGCTTTAGGCTGACGAGGCCATCACGCCGCGCACTCGCCGTCGCGTTGCGGGAAGTCGCCGAAGCCGCTGGGCCGATGCAGGCGCCACCTACCTGATGTGGCGGCTTGGGTCGGACGCCATCCCCGCCGTGCCACAGCGACCGAGGGCGCGGAGTCGAACGCGACGACCTCAGCCGTCTTGCGCTCGGCCTTTGAGTAGCCGCGTCAGCGCGCGCGAGAGCGAGACTTGGCTGAGCGGCTTCGGCACGAATGCGCGCAAAGATGAGGCCGCGAACTCTGCGTTCGGCGTGCGATTGCCACTCACGAGCACTACGGGCAAATCCGGCTGCTGTTCGGCGAGCAGCGCGGCGAGGCGTTCACCGTCGAGGCCGGGCATGGCAATGTCCGAGACGACGCAAGCGATGTCGCCTGCGGCCTTGAGCACCGAAAGGGCCTCATGGCCGTCGGCGACGGCGATGACTTCGAAACCATCGGAGAGCAGCCAGCGTGTCACGCTGCGACGAACGAGCTGATCGTCTTCGACGAGGAGTAAACGGCGTTGGCGCGAGGATTCCTCGTTCGCCGGTGGACGTTCGGAGTGTCGCGTCGAACGATGGGGTTCTGCGGCAGCTGACTGTCGGGGGAAACGCACTTCGAAGCGAGAGCCTGACCCGCGCTTGCTCGTGACGGCGATGGTTCCTCCGAAGCGAGTGACGAGTTCACGTACCGTCGCTAGCCCGAGGCCGGTGCCGTTCGCCTTCGTGGTGAAGAACGGCTCGAAGATTCGAGTCTGTGTTTCCTCATCCATCCCTATCCCGTCGTCTTCGGCAACGAGATGGACCTCGGCATCACCGTCGTCGGTGTGCGCTTGCACGCCGAGCGTGATCACACCTCCGTCGGGCAGGGCGTCCTTGGCGTTGACGGCCAAGTTTAGAACGATTTGCTGAAGTCCAGCGGGCGACGCTTGGACCATCGCGGGCTCGGGGGCGTTCACCTGCAAGCGTACGCTCGAGCCGAGCAAACGCGGCAACATGCGGGCCAAGCCTTTCACGAGTTGACTCAAGTCGACGGTTTCGGCGCCCGCCACTGGGGCGCGACCCAAGGAGAGCAATTGACCGGTCATCAGCGTGGCGCGCGAGGTCGCCTCGTCCAAGTCGTCGAGCAAGCTCGCGACCGCCGGACGCTGGCCCTCTCCTTCGGTGCGCAATAGTTCCGATACGTTGCAAATCACGGTCAACAAGTTGTTGAAGTCGTGGGCGATTCCGCTGGTCAAGTTTCCTACCAGCTCCATCTTCTGACCGTGAATCGAGCGCCGCAACGCGTCGTCGCGTTCGCGCGCCGACTGCTCTGCGCGCGCATGCATGCGTTGCAATGATTCGAGTGAGCTGCGCAACAACACGGCGGTGAGCAGCACGGTGATGGTCACGGCGGCCCAAGCGTTGATCGGGCTGTACGGTCCGAGAGATTGCGGGAGCAATCCGCGCAACTCGAGCATAGCGATCAGCACGCACCAGGCCGAGGTCACTACGGCCATGATCACCGCTGCCCGCCCGCTCACGACACTGCCGAGCAGCAACACGCAGACCGTAAAACATGCGGCGTTTTGCCCCTGCATGCCGCCGAATAGGACCGTGACTATCGCGACCAGCAGCCAAAAGAAGATCGAGAGCACCCACCCCGCAGCCAGCACGCGTCCGCGTCGCAGAAAGACGCCCACCGCGAGCAAGCAGCAAAGGACGATGCCGTAAAACAGCAGCGTGACCTTCACGTCGTTCCGCGGCTCGAGCAACGACGTTCCGAGCCCGACGAAGGCCAAGCCGATCATCGCGATCAGCATGCGAGACAAGAGTCGAAAGCGACGCGCGTCTTCCTCGTCCGGGAGACCGGGGATGCTGAGCCACGACAACATTGAGTCTCGGATGCTGACCGCTTACATTTGAATACTACGGCGAGCTGCCGAAGAATTTCAGATCGCGGGCACACATTGCTCACCACCCGGCCGTGACGTATCGTCAGAGGCCATGTCCGGCGACGAGATCCTGTGGAACTTTCCGCAGATTGGTGACGAGCTTTTAGGCCAGTACGAAATCCTTGGGGAAATCGCCACTGGCGGCACCGGGATCTTGCTTCGTGCCCGACAAAACTCGCTTCGTCGCGCGGTGGTGGTCAAGGTCCTGACGCCGGCGATCCAAGAACCGATCTTGGTCGAGCGCTTCTTGCGCGAGGCGCGAGCGGCGAGTCGCATCAGCGAGCCGCACGTCGTAACTATCTTCGATTGCGGGTTCGTCGAACGCGGCGCTGGCGAAAGAGAGTGGGTACGAGCCGATGCTGGCCTGCCCTTCATCGTGATGGAGCACATGCGTGGGCTCGACCTGAGCGCGCTGATGGATGAGCGTAATGCGCCGCTCGAAGTCGCAGAGATACTCACTTACATGGGTGAAGCGTGCATCGGCGTTGCGGCGCTTCACCGACAGGGGACCGTGCTTCGTGATCTGAAGCCGGGCAACTTGTTTTTATGCGCCACCGACAGCGGGCGAAACGTCGTCAAAGTGGTGGACCTCGGCATCTCAAAGAGCTCACCGGTCGACAAGGGCATGGGTGACGCTCGACTCGCCGCCAAGGATGGCGCGCTCGGTTCGATCGCGTACATGTCTCCCGAGCAGATCAGCCAACCCTCGACGGTGGGGTTTGCCAGCGACATCTGGTCGCTCGGCGT
>Ga0164307_10000097_pt1 | contig 37368 bp, 29 predicted proteins | sample Whisoiple_243_MG_FD_110214 | JGI IMG/M metagenome (GOLD analysis project Ga0164307, IMG submission 110214) | Soil microbial communities amended with fresh organic matter from upstate New York, USA - Whitman soil sample_243_MG | ecosystem: Environmental > Terrestrial > Soil > Unclassified >...
CGCGGGTGCGACAGGTGCAACAGGTGCAACAGGTGCAACGGGAGATGCTGGTCCGACGGGCACAACGGGTCCGAGTGGCGCAACGGGTGCGACTGGCGCAACGGGTGCGACTGGCGCAACGGGTGCGATTGGCCCGACTGGTCCGACGGGCGCAACGGGTCCGAGTGGCGCAACGGGTGCGACTGGCGCAACGGGTGCGACTGGGCCGACTGGTCCGACCGGCGCAACGGGTCCGACGGGCGCAACGGGTCCAACGGGTCCAACGGGCGCGACGGGCGCAACGGGTCCAACGGGCTTCAAGTCTCTGATCAACATCGGACCTGAAACTCCGGGCGCGAACTGTACGCTCGGCGGCCTCAAGATCACGGTCGGGATTGACAATGGTGATGGTGGCGGCACTGCAAATGACAGCGTTCTGCAGACCGGTGAAATCGACCAAACCAGCTACGTGTGCTCGGGCGAAGTGAAGCGTGTGTTCATCACGAGCACCAAACAGAACGCTGCGCTTGGCGGTTTGGCTGGAGCCGACGCCGTTTGCCAAGCTCGGGCGAACGCTCAGTCACTGGGCGGGACTTGGAAAGCTTGGCTGAGCGATTCGACCACGACCGCCGCCCAGCGGCTGGCGCACAACTCACTCCCCTACATTTTGCTCAATGGTTCACAGGTCGCAGCCAATTGGGCCGGGTTGATCAGCGGCACCATCGTCAACCCGATCAACATCAGCGAAACGGGCTCGACTGTCGGGGGCGACGGAGTTTGGACCGCGACCAAAGTAGATGGCACGTTCTTCGGTACTGATACGTGTAGCAACTGGACGTCTACGTCTGGCAGCGGGCGGTACGGCGGGAGTCCGTTCTCGAATGCAGGCTGGACCGACTTCAACTCGTTCCCCTGCAGTAGCCTGTTTTACCTCTATTGTTTCGAGCAGTGACTTGAGCCGTGTTGCTGGCGGGCGCGTTGCGCCCGCTCGCGACACGAGCCCTTGAAAGCTGCACAGCGAGCCCAACTGCCTCATCAGCGCGCCGCGTCGTCGGTGAGCTGATGAGGCGCGACGGCGAAGCGCCGTAAACCCCAGGCCAGGTAGCTACGGCTGCGCTTCACCAAAGCTTCCTCGATGAAGATGCGAGTCGGGATTTTTCCGAGCTGATCCGCAATTTACGAGAATCGCTCTGGCGCGCAGAACTTTTGGCTCCGTCTGGCGTCACAAGACGCATGATGGTCGTCACTTCGTCGCGCGCGACGCGCCGTTCGCTCAATCGCCAGGTTCTCGGCTGCGCCAGCGCGCTGTTGTTCGCGCTGGCGGGCTGCACGCCCAGCAAGCCACAAAGTCGCTCGCCCCAAGCCTCATCGAAGGCGGACGCGCCACCCGCGACGTCACGCACGAAGGAAGAGGCTTCAGTCTCCTCGTCCGAAAAGAAGCGATCCGAGCTCGTGGCTGTAGTTCCGGATGGTCCGGTGCCACCCGCGGCGACCGTGACCAGTCCGCAGCCCGCCTCTCCCGCCGAAGCGCCCGCGCCGACTCCTACTGCCGCCCGCGCCGAAAAGCCGAAACAGCCGGATAGCTTGGGGACGTTAGGGCTCACGGGTTCTGGTTCCGGAGGTGGGGGACGTGGCACGAGCGCGGGCATCGGCACGGGTCAGGGCTTTGGCGCGGGTCACGGTCGCCTCGCTGGATCGCACATGACGGCCTCGCCCAAAAGGATGGTCGCGTCGGGCCACGTGATTGCGCAAAGACCTGCCGAGTTCAACACCGAGAACTATGCGCACGTCGCAGAAAATGCTTTTTCGAGCGTCGCCGATCAGCCCCTGTCCACGTTCTCGATCGACGTCGATACGGCTTCGTACAGCAACGCGCGCCGTTTCTTGAACAACGGTACGTTACCGCCGAAAGACGCGATCCGCATCGAGGAGTGGCTGAACTACTTCAGCTACGACTACCCGGAGCCGGTCTCGAACGAGCCGTTCTCGGTGACGAGTGAAGTCTCCGCCTGCCCTTGGAATGGCTCGCACCGTTTGCTGCGCTTGGGCCTGAAGAGTCAGCAGATCTCGCAAGCCGAAACCCCCGCCCGCAACCTGGTCTTCTTGCTCGACGTATCGGGTTCGATGATGCCCGAAAACAAGCTGCCATTGTTGAAGCGCGGCTTGTCGCTTTTGGCCGAAAATCTGCGGGCAAAGGATACGATTTCGATCGTGGTTTACGCCGGTGCGTCGGGCTTGGCTTTGCCCCCGACCAGCGGTGCCGAGCGCGCTCGCGTGCTCGACGCGCTCGGCCGGCTCGAGGCGGGCGGATCGACCAACGGCGGTGATGGCATTCGTTTGGCGTACGCCACTGCGCGTCAGCACTTCGTGAAGGGCGGCATCAATCGCGTGCTCTTGGCCACCGACGGCGACTTCAACGTCGGTACTTCGAGCGAAGGCGAGCTACAGCGGTTGATCGAGGACGAGCGCAAGTCAGGCGTGTTCTTGACGGTGCTCGGCTTCGGTGACGGCAACGTCAAAGACAGCACGATGGAGATGCTCGCCGACAAGGGCAACGGTAACTACGCGTACATCGATTCACTCGCCGAAGCGCGCAAGGTGCTGGTGCGTGAGGCTGGCTCCACGCTGATCACGATTGCCAAGGACGTGAAACTGCAGGTCGAATTCAACCCCGCGCAGGTCCGAAGCTACAAGCTGATCGGCTACGAAAATCGCCTACTGGCCAAGGAAGATTTCAACGATGACAAGAAGGACGCCGGCGAAATCGGCGCTGGGCACGCGGTCACCGCCTTGTATGAAATCGTCCCGAAGGGTGAAAACGCCGCGCCGCCCAAAGTCGACCCGCTGAAATATCAGACCGCGCCGCTGGTCTCCGCGGCCGCCGCGAGCAACGAGCTACTCACCGTCAACATTCGCTATAAGCAGCCGTCCTCGGATACGAGTAGCAAGTTCTCGCGCGTGGTCATCGACGCTGGCTTGCCGCTCGACAAAACGTCGCCAGACTTTCGCTTCAGCGCCGCGGTCGCCGAGGCTGCGCTCGTGCTGCGAGGCGCGCCGGACACGTCGGGCGCCTCGCTCGAAGCCGCGCGCAACTTGGCGCAGGGTGCGCTGGGCTCGGACGCGACGGGCGATCGCCACGAGTTCATTTCACTGCTGGCCAAGGCCCGTGCCCTCGCGCCTTCCAGTGCGACGATTGCGACGCGCGCTCAGTGACGCGGAAGGCGAGCTCAGAGCTGGGGTTTGAACAACAAGCTCCGGTAGTGCTGAAGCTCGGCGATCGAGTTCTTGAGGTCCACCAATGCGTCGTGCTCCCCCAAGGTCGGCTTGGCAAACACCCCCGCGTCGCCGTACCAGAGCTTGGCCAGGATCTTGATCGAGGTCACGTCCACGGTGCGGTAGCTCAAATAGCCGCTCAAACCAGGCAGCCAGCGGTCCACGAAGCGCTTGTCTTGGCCGATGCTGTTTCCACACAACACGGCGCCATAGGCGCACCACCCGGTCACGCGCTCCATCAGCTTACGCTCGGCCGCACCCAGATCGAGCTTCGATGCTCGAACTCGACGAGTGAGCCCAGTTGCTTCGTGCATGTCGCGGACGAAGGGGGTCATGCGAGCGAGCGCTTCGTCCGGTTGCCAGATGTCGCACACGAACTCTTCGAGTGGAGTCAAATCCGAGGTGGTGATGATCAGCGCAGCCTGCAAGATTACGTCGCTCTGCGCGTCGAGACCGGTCATCTCCAGATCGAGCCAGGCCAAGTTTCCGTCTTTTTGTGTGCGTAGGATGCGCTCGGCCATGTGCTCACTTGCTCTCTTTCGCGGTCTTGCTCGGTTTCGCTGAAGATTTGGGCAGAACGATTACCGGGTCCTTCTTCCTTGCGCGGTACACCACGAGCGTTTTCCCGATCACCTGCGCGACGGTCGAGCGCGTGCCCGACTCGATTTCGAGGGCGAGTTCCGGCGCGGAGACTTCTTCCGAGCCGGTGATGCGAACTTTGATCAACTCGTGCGTCGAAAGCGCACCGTCGATGGCCGCGAGCACTGCGTCAGTCAACCCCCCGTGGCCGATTTGCACAACCGGTTTGAGGGAGTGCGCTAACGCGCGCAAGAAGCTTCGTTGTTTGCCCGTCAGCGGGGCCGGGCGCCCAGGGATCGACACTTTCTGAATCACCGCGGCATCCTACTCCAAGGGCCGGAGCATACCTGGCGCGGCCGATCTTGTGCGGATAATCGCCTGGTTTTCGTCGCCGGAACGTCACCCGGAAAGCTGTGGCATGCTGCGGCCCGGAGTAACCAGCTGTGCGAATTCTGTATGGCGTCGTGGGCGAAGGAATGGGGCATGCGACACGCAGTCGCGTCGTGCTCGAGCACTTGCTGCGGGCCGGCCACGAGCTGCGCGTCGTCGTCTCGGGGCGCGCGCATCGCTTCCTGACCGAGCGGCTCGCAGGTTACCAGAACCTCAGCATCCAAGAAATTCACGGGCTCACCCTGAGCTACTTCGGTAATTCCCTGGATCGCTCGAAGAGCGTGTTCGAGAACCTGCGCAAGGCGCCCAAGGGCATCAAGAAGAACATCGCGGTCTATCGCGACGTCGCCGAGAGCGGCTTCGTCCCCGAGATGGTCATCAGCGACTTCGAGTCCTGGGCCGCCCTGTACGGTTTGAACCACCGCGTGCCGGTGGTCAGCATCGACAACATGCAGGTGATCAACCGCTGCAAACACGATCACAGCGTGACGCGCGGCAAGGGGTTCGATTTCGATCTCGCGCGCCTAGCGGTGAAAATCAAAATGCCGGGCGCGTATCACTACCTGGCCACCAGTTTTTTCTTCCCCGAGGTGCGCAAGAAATACACGACGCTCGTACCGCCGATCTTGCGGCCCGAAGTGATCGCTGCGAAGCGTGAACCCGGCGCACACGTGCTCGTGTACCAAACCTCGCCCACCAATCAGAGCTTGATTCCGACGCTGAAAAAGCTGCCCTATCGCTTTCGCGTGTATGGCATGGGGCGCGAGGGGCAGGAGGGCAACGTCACTTTGTGCGGCTTCTCCGAACCGGGTTTCCTCGATGATCTGCGCACCGCTCGCGCCGCCGTTGCCGGTGGCGGTTTCAGCTTGTTGAGTGAGGCAGTGAGCCTGAAGGTGCCGCTCTTGTCGGTCCCCGTAGCGCATCAATACGAGCAAGAGTTGAACGCGCGCTACTTGGAGAAGCTCGGCTATGGCGCGTGGGCGAAGCGACTCGAGCTAGAACCACTGCTCCACTTTCTCGACAAGGTCGACGTCTACCAAGAAGCGTTGCAGAGCTATCCGTCGCGAGACAACTCGATCCTCTTCGCGTGCGTCGACGAGCTCGTGCAGCGCGTCAAGAATGGCGAACCGCGGCCCGTCGTGCTCGACACCGAGGCCCCCGGAAAGTACGAGCAGGACGACTGACACTCAGCCGAGATCACGCGCCGCGGCCTCGGCCGCGTTGTAGCCGCACATACCGTGCACGCCCCCACCGGGGTGCGTGTAGCTCGAGCACAAGTACAGCCCTTTGATCGGCGTTCGGTAGCGAAAATACGGGAAAACTGGGCGAAACAGCAGTTGCTGGTACCAAGCGTTGCCGCCGCCGCCCAGATCTCCACCGATCAGGTTGGCGTTCGCGGCTTCCAAATCAGGCGGCGCCGAGATGCGCCGTGCGAGTACCAACTCACGGAAGCCCGGCGCGAGCCCCTCGATCCGTTCCGTGACGCGATCGGCGAACTCTTCACTTTGACTCTGCCAGCCGCCGTCTACGTACGAGGGCACGTGCGTGTAGCAATAAAGCGTGTGCTGGGCGTGCGGCGCGCGAAACGGATCGGCCAGGCTCTGCTGCCCCACCACCAGGTAGGGCTGCTCCGGGACCTGGCCATTGCGGATTTCCTGCGTGAACCGAGCGAGGTCAGCGAGGTTCTCGCTGACGTGCACGACGGCGCTCTGGCGCGCTTGCTCGTTCGACCAAGGTACGGGCGCAGAGAGCGCGTAGTCGAGTTTGAAGGTGCCAAAACCCTGGCGGAAATGCCGCATTCGTCGGACGAGCCAGGACGGCAGCAGCGCGCTGTCGAGCAGCTTCAAATACAGCGTGGGCGCGGCGGTGTCGGCGATCACCCCCAACCGTGCACGCAGCTCTTCGCCGTTTTCGAGCCGCACCGCGGCGGCGCGCTGGTTCGCGACGACGATGTTCGTGACGCGCGCGCCCAAGCGCAAACGCCCGCCACAGCTCTCGAGCAGGGTTACGAGCGCGTTGGTCATGCTCTGCGCCCCACCTGCGGGAAATGCGTAGCCGCCAGTGGAGGCAGTCATGCCGAGCAGGTAGCTGAGCGCAGAGCCGAACCAATCCTCCGGTCCCACGTCGACGTGCAAGCCCAGGCTCGGCAGCACACGTCGCGCAGCCTCACTGCGAAAGAGCGCGCGTGACAGACTTCCGCCGCTCCGCGCGAAGCGCCAGAGAATCCTGAACAGGTTGCCGAAACCGAGCGAAAACGCCGGCGCGAGTGCCGGAAACGGACTGAGCAAAAATCGTAGCAGCTCGGGTTCCATGCTGGCGTGGGACGCAGCCAGTTTGCGCCAAGCTTCGCCGTCACGCGGCGTGCCGAAGTGCGCTGCGGAAAGCTCGGGATCACGCGCGATGCAAGCGTGGCTCCCATCGAGCGCTGGGTGGCAGCTCTCGAACGGTAGGTGCAACCACTTGACGCCTGCCTGGGCCAGATCGAGTTCGCGAAACGCCGGACTGCTCTTGGCGAACGGGAAGAAAGCCGCGCCTACATCGTGCACGAAGCCGGGTAGCGTCAGCTCTTCCGAACCCAACGCGCCGCCCGGGCGCCGCAGGTTCGCCTCCAGCACCAGCACGCGAAATCCGCGTCGAGACAGGATGTTGGCCGCCACCAGTCCATTGGGCCCCGAGCCAATCACGATCACGTCCGGATCACGCACGGGGCCAGCCTACACCGAACGAGAGTCCGCGCCGCTTTCCATTCGCGCGCAGACGCGCTATGTGGAGCAAGTGCTCGCGCTCGGCGTCGACCCCGGTACACTTCACCTCGGCTGGGGTGTGGTGTCGCGCGAGGGCAATCGCCTCCGTCACGTCGCCCACGGGGTGATTCACCTAGACGGCAGGGCTGCGATCGCCGATCGATTGGCGCGCATCGAACTCGAGCTGGGCGCGGTGATCGAACAACATCGCCCAGAAGTCGGTTCGGTCGAGAACTTGTTTTTCCACAAGGACGCGCAAGCGGCTTCCAAGCTCGGTCACGCGCGCGGTGTGGTGCTCTTGCTGTTGGCGCGCGCTGGCGTCGAGATCGCCGAATATCCGCCCGCTCGAGTGAAGAAGACCATCGCCGGTTCGGGTCAGGCCGATAAATCCCAGGTGGCCATGATGGTTCGCGCGCTGCTTGCGCTGGATCGGCTGCCCCCGGCGGACGCCGCAGACGCCCTTGCGCTTGCCATCACGCATTTGCGCATTGGCACCTTGATCGAGGCGCTCCGTCCGAAAGATGCTGGGGTGCAGAGCAAAGTGAGCGCGACCGGACTTCGCGCGCTGCTCGGCAAGAAACGCCGCACGCGCGCCCCTGGGCCGAAATTGCCGAAGCTTTCCAAAATCCGCTAGCGCCTCGGCCATTTCGTCAACCGTGCCGAACGCACGAGAACCAATGATCTCGCGGCGCCCTGCTTACAGTGTGCATGGAAATGGCGCTTCCCGCTGCGAACGAAGACAGGTTCGTAGGCTCGGGGGCGTATCAATCGTCTGAAGGATTGCAAGGCCCCCAGTTCGAAAGCATGGTCCATCCGTCATGATTCGCCGCTCACTTCTGCTCGGTTTTCTCGGTCTGATGGCGACCACGTTGTCGGTCACCGCTTTTGCCGACCCGCCGAACGACAAAGCCAGTGCCGGGGGCAAAGCTGCCCCCGCCTTGACCGCCGAACAAATCGCGGAGCGCGTGCAGGGCTTCTACGACCGCTCGCAGACCTTCCGCGCCGGCTTCAAGCAGCAGTACCGCGTACACGCCTACGACAAGGTCATCAACAGCCAGGGCTCCGTCGTCTTCGAGAAGCCCGGCAAAATGAGCTGGCGCTACACCAACAACGGCAACCGCGTGGTTTCCGATGGCAAGTTGGTCAAAATCTACGAAAAAGAGAACAAGCAGATGTACGAGCAGCCGCTCGACAAGAGCCAATACCCAGCGGCGCTCTCGTTCTTGGTCGGTGGCGGCAACTTGAAGACCTCGTTCAAGTTCACCAAACGCGACGCCAAACAAATGGGCTTCGAAGGCGGCTACGTGATTTCCGGCGACCCGCTCGAAGCATCACCCTCGTACCAATCGATCGTCCTGTACGTGGACGCAGGCACCTACCAGGTGCGCCGCGTGCTCTTGCTCGATTCCCAAGGCAATCGCAATCGCTTCGATTTCCTGAACCCGGAAATCAACACCAAGAGCCCGACCGGCGAATTCAACTTCACCCCTCCACCCGGGACGCAAGTGATTCGCCCTTGAATCCGTGATCGTCGCGCGCCGATGGTGCGCTTGGGGGGCAGCGCAGCGCGTGGCAACAGCGCGTGTGTTCGGGGTGCGTTGCTGGATCGCGAGCGCCCACTCTCTTCAGAAACCCACGAAGGTGGGACAGGGCTCACACGCGTTCGACTTGCGCGATTCCGTCTTCGTCGACCCGTACGTACGGCCTGCCGTGTCGCGAATAGCCGAACGAGCCTGAATTGGCGTAGCCGGGGCCTTCGTCCACTTGATGGGTGTGGCCGAAGATGACCGTCTTGGCGGCGGTCAGTTCGCGCACGTGTGTCGCGGCGGCGCGCAGCCGTTCCACGGGCAAATCTTCGTAGCGGTTGCCAGTCCGTTGCACCGATTGAATCAGATACAGCCCCGCCAACAAACCGACGATGCCCGCCGCGCGACTCTTCCACGCAAGATATGCTGCGCCGCTCAACAATAGGCTCGAGCTCGCAAAAACGCGGTCGAAGTACAGGCGCATGAACGTCTTTTGGAAGTCGCGGTGGGTCGGCTTGGCGCCGACGTTCAGCAGCGTGCGCAACACCTCTGAATCGAGCCCGACCAGGCTCGCAAACTTCGAAAGTGCAGCCTCACCCGCCTCGAGCTCGGGAGTGAACCGCGCGGCTTGGCGCGTCTCCATGCACAGCTTGCCGGCGATGCGAAACCACTCGGCGATAATCAACGGTGTGCGTGCGCCGTAAACGCGGAACGCTTCGATGATGCCCGCGAGCGGCGTCGTGTCGTGCGCGTGCAGGAAATGATTGACGCCGCTCGGTCGCACGAAGCGGCGGGTAATGGCGATGCCGAGCGGCTCGGTTTCGGGACTCCACTCGGCGAGCGGATGAGCCGGTGCATTGTCGGGATCGTAGAAGTGCCCGTGTTCGACGTGCACGTCGCTGCGCCGCACGAACCAGGGCGTGACTTCGAGCGGCGCGTCGCCACCGAGCTCCAGGCGGTGCACCAGTGCGTCGCGGATCTCGGCCGACATTAGACCCGCGTCGTGGTTCCCGGCGATGAAGGTGAGCGGTGCTCCGCTGGCCAAGTGCGAGCGGAACGCGCTGGCGAGGTCGGGATGCGCCGAGAGCAGTGCCAAGATTGCGTCGACCGCCGAGCGACCCGGCGCTTCACACGAGAGGTTGAATACGTCACCCGCGAGGATGAATTCATGCCCAGGATTGTCGCGCAGCAACTGCGCGAGTGCGCGCACCGTCCCGGTCGACGCATCCGCCGACAAGTGCAGATCACTGGTGACGATCAAGGGTTTCATCGAAGAGCACGAACGCGGTGAACAACGTGGTCGGACGACCCAATCCAACCCCAGCCTAGCATCGACTCGAGCACCGCCCGAGGGCTTCGCACGCCCCGCAAAGGCGCGCCGACTGGCGTGACAAATTGCCCAAAAACCCCAGGCGCTGACCGGGTATCGGAGCTCAAAAGGCTCTTGGTAGGGCCACGGGTCCGTGTATGCTTCCGCTTATCATGCAGAAGGCTCTGGACCGCATTACCCTCGAGACCGAAAAGCTCGTGGGGAAAGCCGTCAATCGTATCTGGCCGTTGTACCAAAAGTACAATGAGCGCTTTCCCGGTGGTCGTTTTCAACCCAAGTGGGCGCCCGCGCCGCTGCTGCGGAAGAAAGAACGAACGGCGCCACAGCTCGGCTGGCCGCGCCGCACCGACTCCCTCTGCCCGCGCTGCGTGAAAGAAGTGCGAGACGCCGTGCTTTCAGGCGCTGAAGATCTGCGCGAGTTCGTCGAGGGCAATCCGGGTGAAATCAAGGCCGACATCGTAGAGCGTGATGGCCAGATCCTGATGCTGAAGACCTGCCCCAAGCACGGCGAGTTCACGGACGTGATCAGCGTCGATCCCGCGTTCATGAAGCGCATCGAGGGCCTTTTCCCGGGTCGTGATTTCGAGGCGCCGAAGACCGCGCTGCGCAATCACGGCAGTTCGACCATCAAGTACGGCCGCGGCTCGGTGCTCACGGTCGATCTGACCAACCGCTGCAACATGATGTGCGATCCCTGCTTCATGGATGCCAATCAGGTCGGCTTCGTGCACGAGCTGGAATGGTCCGACATCAAACAGATTTTGGACGACAGCTTGAACATCAAGCCGCGTCGCCAACTCAGCGTGCAATTTTCCGGCGGCGAGCCGACCTTGAGTCCGTACTTTCTCGACGCGATCAAGTACGCGCGCGAGGTCGGCTACTTCTGCGTTCAATGTGCCAGCAACGGCGTCATGTTCGCGCAAGACTTGGAATTCTGCCACGCCGCCAAGCGCGCGGGATTGCGACTTTGCTATTTGCAGTTCGACGGCGTAACCAACGAGGCCAACAGCCATCGCAAGGTCGGCAACCTGTTCGACGTGAAGCTGCGCGCGATCGAGAATTTGGCTGCCGCGGGCATCGACGTGGTGCTGGTGGTCACGGTCGTGAACGGCGTCAACAACGAGCAGGTCGGGCCGATCGTGCAGTTTGCGATCGACAACGCCGACAAGGTGACCGTCGTCTCGTTTCAACCCGTGAGCTTCACCGGTCGCGACGAGGACATCGATGACGCGCGTCGTCAGCGTGAGCGCTACACACTCAGCCATCTGGTGAAGGATCTGCACGATCAGCTCCAGGTGACCGAGCCGATGCGGGATTGGTTTCCGCTCTCGGCGATGAATCCGTTCAGCGACGTGGTGGACTTACTGCTCGGCCAAAGTGCAGAGTTCGGTGCGCTCAAGTGCGGCTGCCACCCGAACTGCGGCATCGGCACCGCCCTGCTGGTCAACAAGCGCACCAAACAGATGGTGCCGGTTTCCGAGTTCTTGAACCTCGATCAGGTGCTGCTCGATCTGCAAAGCATCGCCGATGCAGGGCAGTCCAAGGCGCAAACGATCACCGGAATCGCGCTCTCGCTGCTGCGCAATTTCGACCCCGACAAAGCTCCTCCTGGCTACAGCTTCACCGAATTTACGCGCCAGTTCTTGAGCCAAATCGGCGCGAATGGCTCGCGAGTCGGCGAAAGTGAAGGGGACGCTCACAAGTTCGAGTGGCGGTTTTTGTTCGTCGCCGGCATGTGGTTCCAAGACCTCTTCAATTACGACTTCCGACGCACGGAAATGTGCATCATTCCGTACGGCACGCAGATGGGAGAGATCTCATTTTGCGCGTACAACACCGGCGTCGGCTTCCGACAAATCATCGAGAAGATGAAGCGCACCGCGACCGTCGCCGAATGGTACAAGACCCGCGGTCGGCACCCGGTCTACGCAAAGAACCAGCATCTGCCGTTGCCCGAGGGGCCGCTGACCGTGATTACGCGCGAGCAAGGGCCGTCGGCTTCGCCGTTTGCTGATGGGCGAAAGCGACTGCGGTTAGTGTCGTAGTCGGGTCTAGAGCGGTGGATGAGGACGCGCGGCGCCTGCCGCGCGCGGGGGGAGACTTTCGTTGGCACGCTCGGGCGATGGCGCTTGACCGCCCCGTGCTGTCGCTACCGCCAAGGCTTGCCTCACGATGAACTCGGCGATGAGGGAGAGCATGCGCCTGTTCACCCCTTCGGGTGTCAATATGGGCAATCACTCTGTAGGGTGATCTGAAAAGATACTCACGTCGTCACCCAACGGGGTGAGCGTGAAAAAAATGCCCATAGTCGCGGGCGGTTCCGGATCGGTACTGTCTGGCGGAATCTGACAGTGACAGCCAGCTTTGTCCGGCCGGGGCCGCGTCGCGCGTGTGCGAATGCGGCTCGGTTTTCGTGCATGGCTGCCGAGCCGACGCGAGCGTTCGGAAGGGGCACTCGCGTCTTAGACGAGGGAAAAGGCATGAATTTCCAGTTGGAGCAGGGAGCGCAGCGCGCGTCCGGCGACGATCGAGCCGAAATCGACTCGCTGATCAAATCACTCTACGAGGTGATTTCGTTCGACCAAGGAGGCGAGCCGGATTGGTCACGGATGCAGCGACTATTTTCGCGACACGCGCGCATCACGCGCATCACTCCTGACGGAACCGACTATCTCGATTTAGCGGGCTTCTTGGAGTTCGCCAAAGAATCGTTCGAAATCGGTGTCTATACCCGATTTTTCGAGATCGAGGTGCTGCGAGACGAGCGCCGCTTCGGAGGGTTGGCCCACGTGCTGAGCGCTTACGAGACGCGGCACACGCCCAGCGCGAGCGAGCCGTTCGCGCGCGGCGTGAACTCGCTGCAGCTGATTCGAGAAGACGAAACGTGGAAGGTCCTCAGCTTGTTTTGGGACGAGGAGCGCGGTGACAACCCGCTCGAACTCGGGACTCTGTTCGATCGTGGAGAAAAGCATGTCCAAATTGACTCGTGAGCGAAAAAACAAGACCGTCAACCGTATCCTCGAGGAAGCACGCAGCTCCGGTTTGGTCTGCAATCGGGCTGAATCAGGCAACGGACCCGAGTGCACAATCGGGGGCAGGGTCCTCAGCAACTTCGGATCCTGCAGCTACATGGCCCTGGAGACTCATCCGGCTTTGCGAGCGGGCGCTGCTCGGGCACTCGAAGAGTATGGCACGCAGTTCTCCTTCTCTCGCGCGTACCTCGAAGCGCCTCTTTACGGTGAGCTCGAGGAAGCGCTCGACGCCATCGCTGGGCGCCCATGTTTGGTTGCCGCATCGACGACGCTGGCGCACCTCGCAGCGCTCCCGGTGCTGATCAACGACGACGATGTGGTGCTGATCGACCAGTTCGCGCACGCCAGTCTGCACATGGCCACCGAGCTGCTCAAAGGCACCGTCGTCGAACGCGTGCGCCACAACCGGATGGACTTTCTCGAGGATAAGATCAAGGCGTACGCCAGCTCGGGTCGCGCCATCTGGTACTTGTGCGATGGCGTTTATTCCATGCTCGGTGACTTCGCGCCGTTCGCTGCGCTGCGCGAACTCCTCGAGCGCTACCCGCAACTCCACCTGTACATCGATGATGCACACGCGGTGAGCTGGATTGGCAAGCACGGGCGCGGCGTGGCGTTGAAGGAGCTCGGCGATTCCGAGCGCGTCGTCGCCGCGCTTTCGCTGAACAAGGCCTTCGCTGGCGCTGGCGGCGCGCTCGCCTTGCCCAGTGAAGCCCTGCGCCGCAGGATTCGAAATTGCGGCGGGACGATGGTGTTTTCCGGGCCGATTCAGCCGCCGATGCTCGGCGCAGCTTTGGCGTCAGCCAAGTTGCATTTGGATCCGAGCTTCGAAACGCTTCAACGCGAGCTGCACGAGCGCATCCGGACCGCGCGTGAAGCCATCGTTCGTCATCGCCTACCAGTCGCGACCGAGGACTGGACTCCGATCTGCATGGTTCAATTCGACTCGGCCGAACGCGCGCGGCGCACGGTCAACGAGATCATGGCTCGCGGATTTTATTGCTGCTACAGCGCGTTCCCAGCGGTTCCCATGGACCGACCGAGTGTGAGGTTCACGCTGAGTCGCCACAACGACTTGGCTGAGGTCGCTCGCTTCGTCGAGACGCTCGCGGATGTGGTGAACCCTCGGCTGGAGCAGACCACAGCGGTCGCGGTCTCGTTCTAATCCTGAGTCTGCCGAAACGGCTTGGCACTATGCGTCGCGCCGGTCCACGGGACCGTCGAACGGCGGGCGTTGCATTTCACCAAAGCGGCACACGCGTGCGCCCGGCACGCTTCGAGTCAGCGCTTGGCGGCGCGCGGGCTCTCCGGCAAACGCACAACACGTGAGGAGTGGACGGTACGCCGCCAGCGCCGCGATCGGCTCGGAGCTGGCCAAGACGTGGATATTCCTGCCGGTTGGCGGCAAAAGCCAGCTCTCCGCATCGCCCACGGTAACGAAGCCCGAGCCGGCTTCGAAGACCTCTCCGAGGAACTGAGCGGTATCGCGGTATTGGGCGATCTCGCTCAGTTCTTCGACGGTGAGCCGGCCGCGAGGCACTCTTCGTTCGAGTCTTTCGAGCTCGTCTGCGAGGGCGCGTGCCACCATCGTCGCAGAACTTCGCTCTGCGTTCAGCAACAAGACGCGTGGGCTCAGGCAACCACGTTGATCGAAAAGCGCGATGTCTTCGGCCAAGCCCGCGATCAGCTCGTGCAGCGCCGACTCGGACTTCAGCTCATCCAGCAATGCCACGCCGAAACCGGACCCATGCGCATGTAAGGTCACGCCCGGTGGCAAGGTGGTGGCCACATCGGCCATGGTTTCGTCGCTTCCGTATGCCCAGAGGCGATCGCCGGCACGCGGTGACAATTCGCTCACGAGACGAAATGAATTCGGGGCACCTGCCAACAGCAGCTCTGCCATTTCTGGCTCGCGACGGGAGGCACGCACCTGCACCTCTGCCGAGGCAGCCAAGGCGATGGCGATCGCACGGTGCGCGGCCACGAAGACATTGGCCGAGAGCAGCACATGGGCGACCTGCGCGGTGGGCGTGGAACGAATCAACGCCGCGATTTCGCGCTCATCCGGCGCGACTTCGAGACATCGCTGCAGCGCCAGCTCGACCCCCTCCGCCGAGAGTCCACTGGACGAAGCGAGTCGTTGGCGCGCGCTTCGTCCGCGCTCGGTGGAAGCGTCTGCCAGCGAGCGCGCCGACTCGAATAGCGGTTCGAGCCGCGCTCTGCGGGCCTCGAATTCGAGCTCGCTCATGGTGAAGTGCTCGCCAAGAACTCTTCGATCGCGAGCGAGCACCCGCGCGGCGGCGCACCGGCAGCACGTCCCAATAGCGCGATCCCGCCATCGGTTCGGCGCACGCGGTCCTGGGTCTGAATGGCGACTGCGGAGTCGATGTTCCCGAGATCGATGATGCGCGCGATGCCCACTTCTCCAATCGGAACTGGCTCGAGTGTCGTCGGATCGACTGGGATGACGCGCAACCAAGGCGGCTCCGTGTACACGCCAACCCTGCCACAGTACTCTCGCGCGAGGGCGGAGCCGGGCACGGTGGCCTCGTACAGTTGGCTAGTGAGCTCGGTCATGCCGTACTCGCTGACGATCTGCGTCTCCGCGATGCAGAACGTGCGAGCTACGGTGGTGCGCAGCTCTGCTGCTTCGATCTCCCGTGTTTTTCCCTTGAAACCACCGGTCTGCATGACCACGGTTCCGGCCGGTAGCGGGAGTGGCCGGCCGTCGAGCGCATCGAGCAGGCCGACCAACGCGAAGGACGTGGCGAGCACGAGCAACGTCTCTCGCTGCTGCTCGGCTCGCTCAGCGGCTCTCTGGATCCCGCTGAGGTCGATGCCTCGGTCATCGATGAGCCAACGCTCATTCGTTCTCACATCGATCGGACCACGCTGCTCGAAATCGACCATGAACATGGCCATCATGTGTCCAAGTGACGAAGTGGGAGGCTCGTCGAGCAGCGGGGCAAGCGCGACGACGTGGTGTGCTCGCTCGTTCGAGAGCAGCGCGGCGCGCCCAAACCGAAGAGCGAGCGCGCGATAGGTCTCCGTCACGCGCATGGCGTGCATCCCGCGCGCGCCGCTGGTCGTTCCGCTGGTGTAGAAGCGCAGGCGATCTTCGACTTCTGGATGCACTGCGACGCGGGTCAGGCGGAACGTGTCGCTGGGCACGCCGGGGATGTCGTCGACACGCGTCGGCGAGCCGCCGCGGCTGGCGCAGAGACGAGCGAAGCCGGGCGAGTATTCACGCTGAAAAGCCGCGATTTCGAGGGCTAGTTCGCCGAATGAACGAGTGCTGTCACCGGCTGCGAAGCCGCGCACGGCTTCATGCAGGCGATCCGAACGGGCATTACGGGTCATGCGTCGAGCGTTCCGAGGCTGAGCGCTAGCGCGTTTACGAAACCATCGAGCAACGACGGTGCGATGGTGAGCGGCGGCGTGAGCACCAATACCTCACGTCGGCCGCCGCCCGTGGAGCTGATGTAGCCTTGCTGCAGTAGACGTGCCGCGAGCTGAGTCGCCCGACCGGGGCGATCTCCGAGATCGATCGCGATCATCAAGCCCGCACCCCGCACCGTGGCTTTCGAAAAGCGAGCGAGGCGCTCTGTCAGCGTCGTGAGGAGCTGAGCGCCGATGGTCGCGGCGCGCTCGGGCAGACGCTCACGCGAGATTACGTCCAGCGTGGCCAGCGCGGCGCCGCAAGCGAGCGCATTCCCGGCAAACGTCGAGGTGTGTACGACCTCGGCGTCGCGTCGCCAGGCTTCGAGGACTTCACCGCGCCCGACCACCGCGCTGATTGGGAGTCCCCCGCCCAGACCTTTGCCGAGACACAGCAGATCTGGCGTAAATTCCGGGCTCAGCGAATACAGCATTTGCCCCGAGCGACCGAGGCCAGTCCAGATTTCGTCGGCGACGACCAACGCGCTCGATTCACGCGCGAGCCTGCCGAGCTCGGGAAGGAACGTGGACGGTGGCACGACCACGCCGCCGCGCCCCAAAATCGGTTCGACCAGGATCGCTCCGATTGGGCCTTCCGCGAGGGCCGTGCGAACCTGGGCCAGTACGCGATCGAGATCGCTTGCGTGTACGGGATAGTCGACGAAACGAACGTGCGGGTTGAGCTGTTCGAGAAACGGGGTGCGGTAGCTTTCACGCAAGCCACAAGCGGCCAGAGGTGCGTGGCTGAGCCCGTGGTAGGCACCTCCGAACGCAATCACTCCTGGTTTGCCCGTGAAGAGCAATGCGCTATTCAACGCGGCGGTGACCGCATCCGCGCCCGATTGGCCGAGGATGACGCGCGCGTTCGGGTCCGGGTGTAACGCGGCCAAGCGCTCGAGCAAGGCGATCTTCGCGTCGGCCGGAAATACGTCGCCCAGGGCCATCAGCAAGCGATGCGATTGAAAATCGAGGATCCGCAGGATGCTCGGGTGTGAGTGCCCGAGCAACATCGCGCCAAACCCGGCTGCGAGATCCACGTATCGATTGGAGTCGACGTCGATCACGTTGGAGCCCTTGGCACTCGCGTAAACGATGCCTGCGGGCGGCGCGCGCAGATCCCCCGGCTGGTGCCGCGGCTTCGGACCCATCGGTGCCGCGCGGTGCGCGTGGCGTACGAGCCAGCTGCGCGACGAGGGGCCCGGTGGACGGCTGAGAATTTCCGGCTCGTCCTGACCGGGCTCGACTTCTAGCGGTGGTGGGATTTCACTGAAGGTCATGCGCGCTCTGGCGCACTACCACGAAAATTGCCGCGATTCAGGCGAACCGCGACGAGTCGCACGCTGCCCTGGCCAAGTGGCTCGCCAGGGAACCTTTGGACCCGGAGGACGCCGCCCTACACGATCAAGCCCACTCGTGTGAGTAGCGTCAGGAACACACGCGGTTACGTCCGCCGCGCTTGGCCTGGTACAGTTTTTCGTCGGCGCGTTGGATCAAGTCGGTCGCCGCTTTATCGTCCTGCAGGAGCGCGCAGCCGATGCTGATGGTGACCGGGATTTGTTCACCTTGAAAACTGAAGCCGTGGCCCGCGACGCGCGTGCGCAGATTCTCTGCCAGCGCAACCGCGCCGGCAAGCGAGGTTTCCGGCAGTAGAATCACGAATTCTTCGCCGCCATAGCGCGCGAACACTTCATCTCGGCGAATGCGATCTTGCACGATACGCGCGAGTTCGCGCAGGACGTGATCGCCTGCCAAGTGCCCGTACTGGTCGTTGATGCGCTTGAAAAAATCGATGTCGAACATCAACACGCTGAGATCACGCTCGTAGCGTCGCGCGCGAATCAGCTCCTTCTCGAGCGCCTCGAACAGGTATCGCTTGTTGTGGATCTGGGTAAGCCCGTCCACGATCGTCATGCGATAGATTTCTTCGTGGTACTTGGCTTCAGCATCGGCGCCGGACAAGAACTTGAGGATCGACGGGCCAACCTTGATGCGGTCGCCGTTGCTGAGCAGCGCTTCACGCGCGATCTGCTCTTCGTTCAAGTACGTGCCGTTGGTCGAGCCGTCATCCACCGCATACCAAGCACTCGTGCGCCGCTCGAAGTGCGCGTGTCGACGCGAGACCGAGTCGCCCTCGAGCACGATGTGATTGTCGGCACCGCGGCCCACACGCAGCGGGCTGCGATCGAGCACGAACCGCTTCCCCAGAAGGCCGGGTTCGGCCGTGTAAATCACCACCAAGCAATCGTTGCTGGGCGCGTCGTCAGGCGGCGGTGCCTGGACTACTTGGGTGACTCTGGTTTTTTCGTCGTATTCGCTCACGAACGCGGCCTCTCGCGCGCAACTTCAGCAGAGTCGGAATCCTAGCTGGTTAGGCCAGCCGGGGCCTGCCGACAAGCCCCGTACATTGCTTGAGCGCGGGCAGCTATCGGAAGTGATTTCCATGTAATTCCCGAACACTCCAACTTAGCTCCTGGCAGAAGATTCCGTCAAGCCAAGCCTTCGGGCATTCGGGCCCGACTTTCGGTGCTTGTTCCCCCGCTTGCCAATGTATGCCCACAGGCTTGTCTTGCCTCCCCGGCCCTTTTAGGCGCGCTGGTGCATGCTTGCGCCCGGGCTTTCCGTCATTGCTGTCAGATAGGGGTAAAGGGGGGAACAAGTTTCGAAGCTTTCCGCAGAACTTCGAAGGCAGATATTTTTAATCCAGGCAGCTTCACGGAAAAGCGCAGCACCGACGCCTTGGCGGTTGTCGTCGTGGCGTTCCTAGCCGTTTCTTCCTGCGGGGATGTGTGGTGGCGAAAACCGCCAGGCTTCGCTCTTGCGGTGGTGCCGTGTGCCAAGAAATCCTGCGGGCCCGCCCCGTAATCCTGCAGGCTCGCCCCGTTTTGAGAATCTTGAGACAGCGCACCTCATGCAGAAGGACTCACCGTGTGCGTGCGCGTGCGCGGCGTGTGAGTCGCAGCGCGAGCAACGTGAAGAGCCACGGGAGGTCGTTCGTGGTGGGCGACTGCGCGGGGCGGATGGAGCAGCCCGATGATGCTCCGCTGCTGCCGTGCCCGGACTGTCCCACCATCGCCCCCGGTTGAGTCGCACCTGCGCTGGACGATGTTCCTCCTCCGCCGCCCGCGTTGAGTGTGCCCGCGCTCACCTGACCTTGTTCACCGCCGATTGGCGAAGAGCCGCCGCTCGCAGTCGAGCCGCCGATTGGCGAAGAGCCGCCGCTCGCAGTCGAGCCGCCGATTGGCGAAGCTCCGCCGCTCGCAGTCGAGCCGCCGATTGGCGAAGCTCCGCCGCTCGCAGTCGAGCCGCCGATTGACGAAGAGCCACCGCTCGCCGTCGAGCCACCGGAGCCGCCACCGCCTGCGCTCGCGCCGCTCGCGCCCTCGGGGATGAACTGAAAATCGCGTATGACGACTTCTACGTTCTGACCGTCGGATGGAGTGTCGTAGCACCACAGGTTCATGCCGAGGGGTAACGCCTGCTGTGGGATATTGGTCTTGGGATTGTCGGGCGAGTATTTCCAAGTCTTGAGCAAGCCCTCGGTGCTCGAGATCGGCTGGAGGCCGGCGAACAAGAAGTCCTCGATGGAGGATGACGTCCACACGAAGCGCGACGTCGACAGCGTTCCGCCGGAAAGAGAGAACGTGTAGCTGAGTTCGCCAACGGTCTTGCCCGAGGCTGGGTAATTGGTCCAATCGCCGTTGGGGCCGCTCGCTTGCCCCCAGCGCGAGTACTCGATGTCGATTTCGTTCGTTCCGTCGTCGCCGATGCCGGCAGCGGGCCCATACGGGAAGAGACCGAGCACGACGTTCTTGTCGAGCGTGTCGATGGGACCATCAATCTGCCACTGATAGGTGCCAAACCCGAGCTGTGTGGTGCTGAAGACTTCAGCGGCAGTCCAAGTGCTGCCGTTCTTTTGAATCGTCAGGTGCAGGTAGCCGTTCGCATCCACTGAAACGTTTGCGGGGCTGCCGGCCGCGACTCCCGCCATGCCGCCATTCGTCACGCTCCAGGAGTAACCCTTCCACGCAATTTCGGCGGCGTTTGCGGGCCGGGCCGCGAATAGCAATCCTAGGCCGAGCGCCGAAAGCATCAACGAACCGATGCGGGCTTTCATGAGCGATAGCTTAGCAAGCCGCCTGAGGCGCGTTGTTGCTTTCTTGTCGCATTCGGCCGAATGCACGAAAGCGCCATGATCGACATCACTCGTGCGCGGCGCAACTTGCTTTTCGCCAGCCGTGCTGAGCAGAATCGACGGTCTAGGATCGTGTGAGGGGCCACCATGAGCCGCGCTGAACCGCCATTGAACAGCCCGCCTGGGACGAATGCGAAGAGCTCTTTCGAGCTCACGATGCCGCTCGTGCTGGCTGTTCTGATTGGCGTCGCCGCCGGTGTTGGCGCGTACACGTTCCGCTATGCCGAGGGGCTTTCCTACTTCAAGAAAGATCCGAAGGCGTGCGTGAACTGCCACATCATGAACTCGCAATACAACTCTTGGCAGGCGAGCAGCCATCACCAAGTGGCCGTGTGCATCGACTGCCACTTGCCACAAGACTTCGTGGCCAAGTACTTGGTGAAAGCCGAAAACGGCTGGCGCCACGGCGAAAAATTCACGCGCCAAGATTTCGTCGAGCCGATCGTGGTTCAAGCGGCTGGGCGCAAGATTCTGCAAGCGAACTGCGTGCGCTGTCACGACGGACTGGTTCACGAAATACTTGGTGCCCCCGATGCCAAAGGTGCGGATCTCCCGTGCACGCATTGTCATTGGGGCGTGGGCCACGGTGAGAAGGCAGGGCTCGGTGGGCCGCTGACGGAGCTCGAGCGAAAGGGACGATGATGGCTGAGGCTGAACGAGTTGCATTCTGGCGGAGTCGCGCGGGCTACCTGACTCTGATTGGCATCGTGGCCGCGGGGGCCGCGGGCGTTACAGCCTTGCTCACCAATATCTTCGAGCGCAAAGCCGAGCAGCGCAGTCCTTACGTGCGCGTGGTCGAGGTCGGTGAAGACGATACGGATCCGGCCAAGTGGGGGCAGAACTGGCCCGCGCAGTACGACGGCTACAAGCGCACGGCGCTCACCACCAAGACGCGCTTCGGCGGCCACCAGGGCAGCGAGGCCATGCCGGAAGAAAAGATCGAGCGCGATCCGTGGTTGAAGCGCATCTTCTTGGGCTACGCGTTCTCGATCGACTACCGCGATCGCCGCGGGCACGCCTACATGTTGTACGATCAAGAGCATACCGAGCGTTTGACGAAGCCTCAGTCAGGCTCTTGTTTGCACTGCCACGCGTCGGTGATGCCGCTCTATCGCCAGCTCGGCGGTGGCGACGCGATGAAGGGCTTCGAATCCACGTTCAAGCTGAGTTATCAGGAGATCAGCCAGAAGCTCCATGACTCCGGCCACGCCCACCCGGTCAGTTGCGTGGATTGCCATGAGCCCAAGTCGATGTCGCTGCGGGTGACCCGGCCCGGCTTCATCCGCGGCATCCAGGCGCTGGCCGCGTCCGATGCGCCGGTGCCCGCGCTGCCCAGCATCGCGGAGTGGCGCGCCGGAAAGCGCAGCGAGCCCTACGACCCGAACCGCGACGCCACACGCAACGAAATGCGCTCGTTCGTGTGCGGCCAGTGCCACGTCGAATACTACTGCTCGGGGAAGATGCCGCTGACCTTCCCTTGGGGCAAGGGTCTGCGCGTGGAAAACGTCGAGGCTTTCTGGAACGAGACCAAGTTCCCGGACGGTGAACCCTTCTACGACTACGCTCACAAAGAGACGGGTGCGAAGATCCTGAAGGCGCAGCATCCCGAATTCGAGCTGTGGAATCAGGGCATTCACGCGCGCAGCGGAGTCAGCTGCGCCGATTGCCACATGCCTTACACCCGCCAGGGTGCCTCGAAGGCCAGCGATCACTGGGTGCGCAGTCCGCTCTTGAACGTGAACCGTGCGTGCCAGACTTGTCATCGTGCCAGTGAAGAAGAAATGAAGGCGCGCGTGGACGCGATTCAAGAAAGGAATCACGATCTGTTGCAACGCGGTGGCGCAGCCGCGGTCGATCTCATCGACGCGATCGTGGCAGCGAAGGCCAAGGGCGTCGCTCCGGATGTCTTGGCTACCGCCCTCGAAATGCAGCGCAAAGCACAGTGGCGTCTCGACTTCATCGCAGCCGAAAACAGCATGGGTTTTCATGCGCCGCAGGAGGCTGCGCGCGTCCTCGGTGAGGCCATCGACTATGCGCGGCGTGGGCAGATCCTGGTGCTGGGCGGAGCGCTGAGCGAAAAGGGAGCGCCGGGCTCGGCCACGCCGCCGGGCTCTGCCGCGCCGGTTGCGCCGTCAGCCTCCGCGCCGCCGTCGGCGTCGGCCGCGCCTGCCTCGTCGGCGCCCAAGGCTCATTGACGACGTCGCGGCGCTCAGCGGCTGGATCATGCACAGATCCAACGCCGAGCGCCGCGAGGCTGTCGCTCGTGGCGACTCTCAGTTGAACCGAAGATTGTCGAAGCTACCGTAGACTGGCGTGGTGCCGCCCGGAGCTTGCGACGAGAAACGAACGCGACGAATGCCGGCGGCATTGACGGTGAGCGTTTGCCAGCTGCCGAAGCCGGGGCTGCCGTAGGCCGGATAATACGTGCGGGTGAGCAAGTTGCCCGCAGCATCATAGGCTTCGATGAAAGGCCGCGCGACCGGCGTCGACAACTGCTCGGGGAATACGACTGCTTGCGCCTCGATGCTGACCGAGGACTTGGCCTGGGCAAAGCTCGCCTCGACGGCGCCGTAGCGGGCGTCGAAAATCGAAAGTCCGGTTTGGAACAAGCTCACGTTGTTGGTGCCATTCTTCCCGGAGCTCTGGCGCGCGTACGCCGAGGCCGGCGCGCAACCCGTGCTCGTGCAGTAGATCGACGACAGCGTGACACCCCAGCTCTGGTAGGTCGTATTGACGACTGTCGCGTCGGTGAGGGGCTGTCCAGCTGGCGTGAGATCGAAGTCGATCAGCCCCGGAGTGGGAGTCGGGCAGGCGTTCGTGCAGACTCCACCGCAGCCGTCCGAGGCACCGCAGGCTTTGCCGGCGCAGCTCGCGGTGCATCCGCACTGATTGGCGACACCGCCGCCACCGCACGACTGCCCTGCAGGGCAGCTCCCGGCGCTGCACACTCCACCGCAGCCGTCGGCGGCGCCGCAGGTTTTGCACGCGCAGCTCGGCGTGCAGACGCTGCAAGCTTCCTGGCAATCGGCCTGACATTGGCGTTTACAGATCGTCGGTTTGACGTCCGGATCGCAGAAGCAACTGGCCATGCAAGACGTGACACAAGACGACGAGGTGAGGGCGCCCTCCGTACTAGCAACACTCTCGTTTGCCGCGGATTCGTTGGACGTGCTTTCAGGCTCGATGCCTGCAGAACAGCCCGTCACAGCCACCGTCGCTACCGCGGCCAACCAACACCCACACGCCGAACGCAACCAAGCACTCATGACTATTCCTCCACGCCGTAAGCACGGCGAACCTCTCGTTGATGACTTGAATGGAGTGGGAAATTCCCCACTCGCGCGTCGAGTCCACCTCGGCTCGACGCGACGCGAACCCCTTCTGCAAGAGCTTTGCCAGTGTGTTTCATGACGCGCATTCGCGCGCCATGTGGGCGTTACACACGACTTGGCGGTGCTGTGCGAACGACGAGCTGGCTGTCCGCGTCCGCTCGCGCGCGGACACTTGTCGCTCGAGAGGTGACGAGTGTCCGGATCTGCGCTTACGACTGTCGCCGCGTGCGGCGCAAGAATTCGTAAGCGATGGGCAGGATGAACAGCGTCAGCGCGGTCGCGCTTACTAGTCCGCCGATCACGACGGTCGCGAGCGGGCGTTGTACCTCGCTCCCCGGCGCGGTGGAGAGAGCCATCGGTACGAAGCCGAGGGCTGCGACGATCGCGGTGGTCAGCACGGGGCGCAGCCGCGTTTCGGCCGCGCGGCGGATGGCTTCGGACGGCTCGACGCCGCCTTCCTCGAGGTGAACGGCAAATGACAAAAGTACTAGGCCATTCAGCACCGCCACGCCAAAGAGCGCGATGAACCCGACCCCCGCGGAAATCGAGAACGGGATCCCGCGCAGCCACAGCGCGAACACCCCGCCGACCACCGCAAACGGCACATTGGAAAAGATGAGCAGCGCGCTGCGCGCCGAGCGAAACGCGAGCCAGAGCAGGAAGCCGATCAAACCCAGCGAAAGCGGCACCACGAACGCAAGCCGGGTCTTGGCTTCCGTGTAGTGTTCGAACTGTCCGCCCCACTCGAGGCGATAGCCGACCGGTAATACGACTGCTTTTGCCACCGCCGTCTGCGCGTCGTGCACGACCGAGAGCAGATCTCGACCGCGCACGTTCAGTTCGACGACCAAGCGACGAGATTGGCTCTCGCGATTGACCTGTGCTGGTCCGTCGACGAGTGATAGTTTCGCGACGTCTCCGAGCGGCACGATTTGGCCGCTCAAGGCGCGCAGCGGCAACATGCGGAGCGGCTCGAGATCACCAGCGAAGCCGTGCTGAGTCTTGACGGTCATCTCGAAGCGTCGCTCGTTTTCCAGCACGTGCCCGGCACGATAGCCGACGGCCATCGTTTCCGTGATTTGGTTCACGTCTTCGATGGTGAGGCCGTAGCGGGCAAGCTTCGCTCGTTCTGGCTCGATTCTCAGGTATTTCAAGCCAGAGACTTGTTCGACGCGCACTTCGACGGCGCCGCGAACTTTGCGAACCGCTGCGGCGATCTGTTCGCCACGTCGGCGAAGCTCGTCGATGTCCGTTCCGTACACGAAGATGGCAACATCCGAACGCACGCCCGCGACCAGCTCGTTGACTCGCTGTTGGATCGGTTGGGAAACGCTGCCTCCAATCTCGGGCACGGCCCGTTCGGCCACGGCTGCCAATTCTTTGGCGAGTTCGTCCTTGGTGAGTCCTGCTCGCCATTCTGAACGCGGCTTGAGTCCGATGTAGACGTCCGATTGTTCGATGCCCATCGGGTCGGTCGCGACTTCCGGGGCCCCAATCTTGTTCAAAGCGTGCGTAACCTCCGGGACCGTGCGCAGGGCGCGTTCGAGTCGCAAGGCCGTCTGGACCGATTCGTCGAGCGAAATGCCGGGCAGACGCCGAGCCTCCATGACCAGGTCCCCTTCGTCCAACTGTGGCACGAATTCTGCGCCAATGCGGGTCAAGAGAGCGGCGCCAGCGGCGAGCGCGAGCACCGCAGCGGACAGCGGCCAGGCTCGGTGTTTCATGGCTGCGGGCAAGATCCGCGCGTACGCCGCGTGTGCTTTACGCAGGATCCAGGTTTCCGACTCGGTCGCCTTCGGCCTGATGACGTAGCTCGAGAGCGCTGGCACGAGCGTGAGCGAGAGCACGAACGCGCCTGCGAGCGCCAGCAGCACCGTGGTCGCCATCGGTCGAAATAGTTTTCCCTCGATGCCGGTCAGCGCGAGGATCGGAACGTACACGATGGCGATGATCGCTTCACCGAACACGCTCGCGCGGCGAACCTCCAAGGTCGCGTCTCGAACGACGCTGACACGCTCCTCGCTCGTAAGCTCTCGTCCGAGCGAACGGCGTTGTTCGCTCAATCGTCGTACCGCGTTTTCTACGACGATCACCGCACCGTCGACGATCAGCCCAAGGTCGACGGCGCCTAGGCTCATCAGGTTGCCGGAGAGCCCGAGCGCGTTCATGGCAATGACTGCCATCAGCATCGACAGCGGAATCACCAAGGCGACGACCAGGCCAGCGCGGAAATCACCCAGCAACAGCAGGAGCACCGCGATCACCAACAGCGCGCCTTCGAGCAAATTCTTGGCAACGGTGTGAATGGTGCGATTGACCAACACCGAACGATCGTAAAAGGGCTCGACGCTCGTGCCCGCGGGCAATGATGGGGTCAGCGCCGCAAGTTTCTGTTTGACGGCTTCCGTGACCGTGCGCGAGTTCTCTCCCAGGAGCATCATCGCGACGCCGACGACTACTTCACCCTGGCCGTCGCGCGTAGCCGCGCCGCGCCGCAGACGTGGGCCGAAGCGAACTTCACCCACCGTCGAGACGGTGATGGCGACGCCCTCGGGTGTCGCACCGATTACCACGCGTTTGAGGTCGTCGAGATCTTTGACCAGGCCATTCGTGCCGATGACGAACTGCTCACGGTCATGCTCGATGTAGCCGCCGCCCGCGTTACGATTGCTCTTTTCGAGCGCGTCAATCACTTGCGCGACGGAGACGCCCGCTGCCTGCAACCGCTTCGGCTCGAGCACGACTTGGTATTGACGTTCTTCACCGCCGAAGCTGTTGACCTCTACGACTCCCGGTACGGTGCGAAGTTGCGGCGCGATCTGCCAGTCGAGGATTTCCTCGCGTTGCATCAGAGACAAGCCGTCGTTCTTGACGACGAACTGAAAGATCTCGCCGAGCCCGCTGGAAATCGGGCCGAGTTCGGGGACACCGTATTCGCTGGGCACCGCGCTTTGCGCTTCTCGAATGCGCTCGTTGACGAGCTGGCGAGCGAAATAGATGTCCGTTTCGTCGCTGAATACCACCGTCACGACGGATAGGCCGTACTTCGAGATCGAGCGCACCTGCGTGCTCTTCGGCACGCCGGCCATCGCGCGCTCGACCGGAATGCTCACGTACTGTTCGACTTCAACGGGTGAAAGTGCTGGCGCGGCAGTGATGATCTGCACCTGGACGTTGGTCACGTCCGGCATGGCGTCGATCGGGAGCTGGAGTGCCGATCGAATGCCGAACACCGCCACCAGCGCCGTGGCCAGCAGCACGACAGCGCGATTGTTGAGCGACCAGGCGACGATCGCGGACAGGAGCTGCATCATTCCTCCTCCGCCAGCGAGTTCCGCAGCACGGCGCTCTTCAGGGTGAAGGCGCCGCGAACGACGACGTTTTCGCCCTCGCGTAGACCCGACAGGATCTGAATTTTGCCGAGGTTCGACTCACCCAGCACGACCTCGTGCACGTCGAAATCGCCGTCCGCTTGGCGTACGAAGACCACCGACTTGCCGCCGACTTCGCTGACCGCCGAGCGCGGCACGACCAACACCGGGTGGCTCTGGGCCGAGCCGATGGCCACGTGCGCGTTCCCGAACAAGCCGATGCGAAGCGCGTCGTCCGCATTCGTCAGACGAATGCGCGCCGTGAGCGTCCTCGCCGTGGGGTCGATTTGCTGACCGACATACTCGACTTTGCCGTCGAAGCGCCGTTGGGGGAAGGCGTTGAGCTCCACTTCGGCTTGGGCGCCGAGCTGCACCGCCGCCAAGTCTTTCTCGAACACTCGACCCAGAAACCAGACCTCCGACAGATCGGCGATGCTGGCGATCGTGTTTTCTGGCGTGACCGGTTGGCCAGTGACCGCCGAGCGCGAAAGCACCACACCGGTGATGGGTGCGAGCAGGCGAAGCTCCGACGCGGACGCGCCCATGCCGAGCGCCTGAATCTGCTCGTCGAGCGCGTGCATCTCGGCTTCCAAAGAAGCCGCTTCCGCCGAAGCGTTGGCGACTTCTTGATTGGCTGCGAGCCCCTTCAGCGAAAGCTCCTGAAGGCGGGTCGCGTTGCTGCGCGTGGTCGCTGCTTTGACCGCAGCCGAAGCGCGATCGGCGCGCAATTTGGCTAGATCGGGGATGCGCACCGTCGCGAGCAGCTCGCCCTTCTTGACTCGACTTCCTTCTTTGAACGCGATCTTCGAAAGGCGCCCGGACACCGGGCTCGCCACGCGCGCGCTCTTGTCCGGATCGACCGATACTTCACCCGGGAGGGTGAGGGTGAGGGTCAACACTTCCTTGCCCGCTAGCGCGCATTCGATCTTGGCGTCCGCCACTACCTGTTGCGAGAGCTTGACGCGAGTCGGGAATGCTTCGTGCTCGGGCTCGTCACGGTGCTCGCTTTCCGCGCTCGCGGTCGGATTCGATTTCGCTCCGTCGGCGGGCTTCGCGTCGCATGCGCTCGAGGCCAGCACGAGCAACCAAAGACAGCACCAGCGTTTCATCGTGCCCCCTCTTCGAGCGGTCGCCCGAGCGCACGCGCGAGTCGTACCGAGGCCAAGCATAACTCGAGTCGCTCGGATAAATTCGTTTGTAACAGTTCGAGTAGCGCTTGCTGGGTGATCAGCGCGTCTCTGACGGATAGACGCCCGGTGTCGATCGCATCGCTCAAATCGACGAGCGAGCGTTCTGCGCGGGCGAGCATTGGCGACGTGAGCGCCGCGACCGTGTCTCGATGTGCTCGCAGCTCTGCCGCTGCGGTTGCTACCTCCAACCCGAGGGCGCGCTCGCGGCGCGCGCGTTCGACCTGGACGCGACGGCCAAGCGCCTCGAGCTCCGCGATTTCTCCTGCATTCGTGCGCCCGATTGGCGACGGCAAGGGGATGGGGAGGGCGACTCCGAGCCCATAGACACGCTCGTCGAAGCCGTCGTTCTGCGCGAAAACGGAGAGCGTGGGATTCGGAACGCGAGCACGGCGGAGCGTCTGCGCGCGCGCGTTCAAGACCTTCTGCTCGTCCGCCAAGAGCTGCATCTCGGGACGGTCGGTGTTGGGAGCCGACGACGAATCGGTCCCCGCGAGCGGAGCGAGTTCGCCGTTCACTGTCGTGACGGGACGCGCGGCGTCACGCCCGAGCAACGCCGAGAGCGTCGCCGTAGCGACCGCCCACTTGCGCGAAGCGCTGAGCTTGGCTTGTAGTACTCGCAGAGTCGCTGCTTCGACGACGTCGGCATCGACGGACGCGATGAGCCCCTGCTCGGCCTTGCCGCGGGCAACCGCGCTCATGCGCTGTGAGGCTTGGAGCAAGTTGTTCGCGAGCTCTTGCTCACGCTGCGCCGCTATCGCCTCGAAGTAGGCGGTCCACGCGGCGGCCGCGGTATCTCGCTTGCTCAACAGCACCCGCCGGTTTTGCGCGGCGAGCTCTGCTTCCGCGGCGCGCGTTCGGGCGCCACGTTGGCCTGCGATCTCGAGCTCCTGAGACAGCTCTGCCGACCAATTGAGCGTCGTTTGCGCGCCATTTTCCAAGCTGCGTCGCGAGCCGCTCAGCGCCAGCACCGGATTCGACGGTAAGATGACGCCCGCCGCCGTGCGCCGTGCCTCGGTCGCCGACAAGCTCGCCTGCTCGGCGCGCACGGCGAGACTTGCCGCGAGCGCGCACGGGATCAAATTTTCGCGATCGATTTGCGCGGCACAATCGCGCGTTTCCTGAGCGATCGCGCCGCGCGAGATGAAAATGCACGCTGCAGCCGCAGCCGTGCGAAAAAACGATGACATGGACATATCGCTCCCCGGAAGGTGGATGCTCGGCGCCAATGCGCGAGCAAAGCCGCATTCTGAAAGCGCGCTCGCGGACGGCGAGCGCGCGCTGTCTCAGCTGGAATGCGCTTGCGATCGGGGCGGACGATAGATCGACGGAAAAAAGTGCTGCACCGGCGTTGCGGCCTCGATGGGGGTGAGGCTCACGTCATCGACTCGAAACGGGAACTCTTCGAGCGAGCCCAGCGGCGCGCTGGGCAAGGAAGCGATGGGTCCCTGATGTGCGTGACATTCGGGACAGCCGGGAGGGCAATGATGCCCTGACTTCTCCGCGTCACACTCCATGCAGCTCGTATCGCACGCGTCCGCGCGGCCAGCGTCGGGTAGCTCGATGAGCACCACGCTCGCGGCGACGAGCAGCAACGACCACAGGGCGATGAGCAATCGCCGCGCGAACCGCGCGAGGGTCGTGGAAGTCCGGCGCATCTTCGGGATGCGCTAGGGTAACAGGAGCGGTGTTTCCGTCAACGCTCCGCCAGCTCTGGTCGCCAGCACGCGCGGCTCGTGAGCCACGCCAAATCAGGCTATAGACGGCTTTTTTCGCCAAAGCGTCGGCGTGAAGCCAGGACTCGCACGCTGAGCTATGCTGCCAGAGTGTCGTTCGTAGGAGCCACCGAGAGCGTTGCGCTGCTGGGGCCGACCAATACGGGTAAGACGCACCGCGCGATCGAGCGCATGCTCGAGCACCCGAATGGGATGATCGGCCTGCCGCTGCGGCTCTTGGCGCGCGAGGTTTACGATCGAGTCAGCGCGCGCATCGGTGAAGATCGAGTCGCGCTGGTCACGGGCGAGGAAAAGCGCGTGCCCCGCCGCCCCGACTATTGGGTGTGCACGACCGAGGCCATGCCGATGAGCCAGGAGGTCGACTTCGTCGCCGTGGACGAGGTGCAGTTGGCCTGTCACGACGAACGCGGACACGTGTTCACCGAGCGCCTGCTCCATGCGCGCGGCCGCCGCGAGAGCTGGTTCATGGGTTCGAGCACGATGAGGCCGCTGTTGGAGAAAATGGTGCCGGCGGCGCGGCACCAAGAACACCCGCGCTTGTCTCGCTTGAGCTTTGCGGGCAGCAGCAAGTTGCAGCGTTTGCCCAAACGTAGCGTCGTGGTGGCGTTCTCGGTGCCGGAGCTGTACCAGCTCGCGCATCGGCTGCGCGCGTTGCGCGGCGGAGCCGCGGTGGTGCTCGGCGCGCTTTCGCCGCGCGCGCGGAACGCGCAGGTGGCCATGTTTCAGGCAGGCGAAGTCGACTACCTGGTCGCCACGGACGCCATTGGCATGGGCCTGAATCTGGACGTTGGCCACGTGGCATTCGCTTCACTCCGCAAGTTCGACGGCCGCAACGCGCGCGGCTTGGAGGACGCCGAGCTGGCGCAAATTGCCGGTCGTGCCGGGCGCTACCTGCGTGACGGCAGCTTCGGTACTTTGAGCCCGCTCGAGCTACCATTGCACACCGCGCAACGCATCGAGCAACACCGTTTCGAGTCCGTGCGTCGCGTGCGCTATCGCAATGCCGAGCTGGATTTTTCGTCGCCTGCGGCGCTGCTCGCTTCACTCGAGGCGCCGCCGCCGGCTGCGTACTTCGCAGCAGTTCCGGACGCGCTCGATTTGCACTCTCTGCGTGCGCTGCTCGAGCACCCGCAGATCCGCGCGCAAGCGCGGGCTCCGGACGCGCTCGCGCGGCTATGGGCAGTCTGCCAAATTCCGGACTTTCGACACATCTTGTTCGAGGTTCATCTCGAGCTGCTGCGCGATATTTTCTTGGCGCTCGAAGACGGTCCGCTCTCGAACGAGTTCCTGGCTGCTCGCACGCAGGAGCTTTCGCAAACCGGCGGCGACGTCGATGCCATCGTGGCCCGCATCGCGCGCTTGCGAACCTGGGCATTCGTGGTCAATCGCGCAGGTTTTTGTGCTCACTCTGCGTTTTGGTCCGCGCATTTGAGCGAGCTGGAAGACCGCCTGAGTGACGCGCTGCACAGCAGCTTGGTCTCGACGTTCGTCGAGAAGCAAAACAAGGCCCAGCGAGGAGCGCGGCCTGCCCAGCGCCAGCTGCGGATGCCAGAGGAAGAGCGCGCGGTCGATCGCCACCATCCCTTCGCCGCGCTGAGCAAGCTTCGTCTGGCCGCGCGCGAGGCGCTCGGGCCGAACGCATCCACCCCGAGTTCGCTCGAGGAGTTGGTCGACGCGCCTCACGAGATCTTCGAGCTCGACGCGCGCGGTCGAGTGAGCGCCCACGGTGTGGCGCTGGGCCGACTCGTGCGCGGCGCGACCGTGACGACCCCCAATGTCGAACTGGCGAATTTCGACGAGCTGGGCGGCGGATTGCGGATTCGGCTGCAACGTCGCTTGCTCGCGTTTGCGCGCGACGCGGCGACGCGCCCATTGAGTGCGCTCCACGACTTGCGTGGCTCGGAGCAGGCCGCGTTGCGCGCTATCGCCTATCAGCTCGAAAGCGGCCTCGGCACGGCGAGCGCGCGCGAACTGCAAGCGTCGCTCTCGGTGCTGAGCCGAAAAGATCGAGAAATCTTGGAAAAATGCGGAGTAATCGTGGGGCAGCTCGCGGTTTTTCTGAGCTCGACCCTGCGCCGCCCAGCGCTCGACTGGCGAGCCACCGTCACCGGTGTTTTCGAACCGTCGGTCGTGCTCCCGCAACCGGGTAAGACCAACTACGAGACGCGCACACTCTCGCCGCTCGTTTGGCGTCGTCTCGGCTATGTCGATCTCGGCCCGCGCGCTTGCCGCGTGGACCTCGCGGAGCGCGCGGCGCACGCGCTGTCGGACGGCGCCTCCGAGAGCGACGCTTTGCGCTGCTTGTCGATTCCGCGCCGAGACGCCGCTCGGGTCGTGCGCGCCCTGCGTGAGTCGTTACCGACTCGCGCGGGCGCGGCGTGAACCGCGTTCGACTCGCTTGCCGAATTGGCGACTTCGAGCGCCCGACCGCTCAACCGACGTTCGGAAGCTACGGGAGGTTCTCGGGCTTCGATTTTGGGTTTGATGGTCACCGTGAGCAGCACAGTGAGGCCCAGCCTTCGGCGTCACGGGCGTCGCATCCGCAATGGGCCGCCGAAGGCTATGCCGCGGTGCGCCGGCGCGCGTGACCATCAAAAATTCCTGGTCCCCCGCGTCCCTCGTCGTCCCCCCGAGCCAAAAATACGGGCGCTTCTCGCCGCCGGACAATTGACCAACGACTTGAGCCCACTACCTCGGCTAAGTCTGGGAGAATCCTCCAAAAGGTGCTCCCTAAATGCTGCGACTGAGAATGCTCCTGCCCTGCGCGCTCCTCGGGTGTGTCGCGTGTGCGACGCCCAACGAGGTCAAGCAAGCGACCAGCGCCCTCGACCAACAGTACGACGACAACGCGGCGTTGATCGCCAAATATCGGGACACGCTGGAAGCGATGAATCAACTCGAGCAAAGTTGGTCGCGCTACGTTCGCACCCGAACGTACTTGAACATGTCGCTCACCTGCGCGACTCAACAAATCGACAACCCGAAGACGCTCCAGGGTTATCAAACGAAGCTCGACGGTCCGCTCCTCGCGTGGGTCAACGCGCATCGCCTGTCGGGTTTGGCCAGTCAAGACAAGCTTGCCGAGGGACACGAGAAGGTGAGCCAGATCGTCCAAGGGCTGCCGCAGCTCGTCGCGCTGATTCGAAGCAAGATTGCTGCGGAACAGGCCGAGAAAGCCGGCCGACGCGATCTGAGCGTCTACGACGAGTACGCGCAGCGCGTCGCGGTGCTGAAGAACGCCAACGGCGCCGTGAAGAGCTACCTCGATGTCGACGTCACGGTCTCCAAGGACGACGTGCAGGCCATCGCGGAAGCCATTCAGAAGCTCGGAGCCAGCAAGCAATGAAGCAATTGGGCATGCGTGGTTCGTTCTCGGCGCTCGTAGCCCTGACGGTCGGACTCGCGCTCAATGCGTGCGCTTCCGTTTCGTCGCCCGTGAAGAATCTGGTTCAACTCCAGGCCGACAAGGCCGACCAAACGGTGAAAGACGCAGACAAGCTGCTGGATGATGCCAAAGCGAAGGCAGAAGCCTTCAACGACGCATTGACGGCACTGGACGAGGCCATGCAGGCCGTCCAGGCGGAAGAAGCGAAGTATGCGCTCGTGTTTTCGGCAAACCAAAATCTCGAGAGCAAGTCTGGCGTCGACGCGACTGCAGCCGCCTACCTGATCGCTCAGATCTACCTCGCCGAGCAGGCGGGGCTGTCGGGCAACGTGAAACAACAATTTTCCGAGTCGGGCTCCGCCCTGCAAGAGATTGCCAGAAACTGGAAAGCCTCTTGGCTGGGGATCCAAAAGACCCAAAAGCTCCTCCACGACTATTCGGAAAAATCTGCCGTTTCGGCGATCGACGCGGACTTCGTCGCGGCCGTCGCGAGCCAGGTTCCCGGAAGCAACGAGCGCGTCGATGCCATCTTATCCAGGATGAAAGAGCTGAGGAAGGTGCTCGACCAGGCTTCGGACAGCGCGCTCGGGAAGGGGAAGGCGGTGGCGCAGACTCGCTCCGCCACCGGCGAGCTGGTGGACCTATTGGACGCCATCAGCAAAAGCAAGCCCACGAAATGAACGACCTCTCGGCAGGCGAGGAATGAACCCATGACGCTCGACATCAAGACTCTTGGTGCCCTCATCAAAGCGAATCAAAGCCTCGTCGGCGACATTCGAGGCGCCGTTCTCGACATCGACCAAGCCGCAAAGGCTCTCGATCGAGCGCGTCAGCAGACCGCCGCGGCGATCCAGATCGGCGCGGACGGTCGGCTACAGGTTGGATTCGGCGACAAGACCGCGCAGCTCGCGATCATGGCCAAGATCGTCGAGCTCCAAGCGCAGATCGCCGAGAACACCGACCCCATCTTGGGCGCTGATCTTCGTGTCGAACTGGCTGACGAATTCGTCAATCTCGCGAACAGCACGAACGCAGTCATCTCGTCCTTCGTCACCTTCACAGCGGCAGAGGCCGCGCAGATCGCCGAGCTGATTCGAGAGGCGACGCTCGACACTCAGCAGCGCAAGGCGATGGCGTCGCTGCTGCAAGGCGCGATTTCGCTACTCGAAGCGGGCTTGAAGGTCGCGGCCCTGGTTACGGTGTGAATCGGCGCGCTCGTCGAACCCCGATCGCTCATTCCAGCGGCACGTCGAGCCCAATCCGCCGCATCAAGCGCAGCGCGTTGCCCGCTTGCACGGGCCCTGGGTGCGCCTTGTAGTCGAAGCTCATCTCGCTGTCTTTGACGCTTTCGCGGAAGTGAATCAACTTCACGCGGCTCATCAACGCGGGCTCGAGTTGGGCGAGGCCCATGTCGTGAGTCGAGACCGCGCCCAAAGCGCCGCGCTTCATCAGCTCACCGATCACCCAGCGCGCGCCGATTTGGCGTTCGAGGGAGTTCGTGCCGTGCAGGATTTCGTCGAGCAAGAAGAACACCGGCTTGTTGCCGGCGGTGCCGTCGACGACGGCCTTGAGCTTGTTGAGCTCGGCGTAAAAGTGGCTGACGCCGCTGGCCAGCGAATCGCTCATGCGAATGCTGGTGATCAGCGAGAATTCGGCGATGACGAGCTTCGTCGCGCAAACCGGGCCGCCCGCGAACGCGAGCACGGTGGCGAGCCCCATCGAGCGCAGCAGCGTGCTCTTGCCGGACATGTTGGAGCCGGTGACGAGCAGCGCGGTGCCCGCTTCGGGCAGCGCGACGTCATTGGTCACCCGAACTTTGCCATCGATCAACGGATGACCGAGCGCGTCGGCCAAGAAGCAAGGCTGCTCGCTGAACTCCGGGAACGCGAAGCTGGGTTCGTCGTGCGCGAGACCAGCCAGGGACGACAGCGCTTCGGCCTCGCCCACGACGTCGAGCCATTCACGCACGTAGCGCCCGGCGCGCTCTTGCCAGGCTTCGAGCGCGAGCACGCAGTGCACGTCCCAGAGCAAGAACAGATTCACCACCGGGTAAATCATACCGTTGTGTTTGAGCTCGAAGAAGCCGACCACGCGCTCGAAGCGGCGCATTTCTTCCGACGGCTTCTTGCCGCTCTGGCTGAGTCGGGCTTGAGCCGCGCGAATCAGCGGCGCGTCCACCTCGAGCGATTCGAGTTCACCGAGCAACGTGCCATAGCGGAGGAATGCGCCTTGAGTTTCGGAGACGGCGTTGAAAACACGCGACGTGATGGCGTTCGCGAGCGACAGCGCGAACAGCGAGAGCGCCGCGGGCACCGTGAAAAATAGCCAGGAACGGCCGAAGCTCGACCAAAGCACCATGCCGCCGATGGTGAAGAAGGGCAGGATGCGCGCGGCCCACACCACGTGCAGCCAATGCTTGAGCTGTGGTTTCTCCTCCGCCCAGCGCAAGAGCGGCTCTGGGTTGGGCGGCTCTTTGCGCTTGCTGCCCGCGGGGTCGACGATGCCGAGCGCGAGCGCCTCGATCCGCTGGCGCAGATCGAGCAGCGGCGCAAGCGCGCGCACGGCCACTTGGCGTTCGCGCACCGTGCTCGGAGCGGCGGTGTGACTGAAGAAGCCGGCGAGCTTTTCTTGGCCCACGCGCGTATGAGCGACCGAGATGCGCTGAAACAGCGAATTGGGGCCGAACACGTCGAGATCACTCGTGTACGGATGCGCGCCGTCGACGAAGCGAGCCCCATTTTCGGCGAGCTCACTGAAGCGGCCCGTCGTGCGCGCGAGTGCGTCTTTGTTCACGCGCGCAAAGCGGCGCGCCAAATCTTCTTCGGTTATCACCCGGCTGTGCCACACCACCAACGCCAAGAACGCCCCGAGTCCGAGCAAACTCACCGGACCGGCGAGCGTGCTGGTCTTGCCGAAGACCGACAGCAGCAGGCTCACGATGAACACGGCGAACGACAAACCGCGCAAATTCGAGACGGTTCGCGAGCGCGTCGCGTGGCGGTCCGCCTCCGCTTCGAAGCGCTTCAGGCGAGCGCTGTACTCGGCTTCTTGTCCGCTCACTTCGCAGCCTTGGCGAACTTGATGACGACGGTTGCGCCGACCATGGGCTCGGCCGGCACGCCCACGTAACGACGATCGACGACTTCCGACACGCAGCGCGCCGCTTCCGCGCTCACGCCGCTGCGCTTGGCCACCGACACGCCTTCGGCGCGCCCCTTCTGTCGCAACATGAAGCGCACGTGGACCTCACCGCTGGCTTCTTTCAGTCCGCCGTTGTCGTTGACGCACTTCATGTATTTGTCACGCGCCGCGCCGAGTTTCCCGATGCCGAGCGTACCGGTGTCGGCGGTGACTGGACCGACGGTGATCTCCAGCTTCTCGTTGCTGAGCGTGGGCGTAGGCGTCGCCGGCTCCGCCTCGGCGGCTTCTTCGGGTGGTGCGGGGGTTGCCGCTGCCGCGCTCGCCGAGCCCGCAGGGGCCACGGCGCTCGGCGCAGCGGTCACGGCGCTGCTCGCAGCCGGGACGCCCGAGTTCGCGAGGGGCAAGGTTCCAGCGCGCAGCCCCTGTGCTTCGGCTTCGGTCAAGCAGCGCACGATCAGCCCCTTGCCGTTGCCGATGCGTCCCCAGGGACACGCCGGATCGTACGGATAGCGGCGCATGAGCGCATCGGCCGTTTCACCACTCGCCAAGGCACCGAACGCGAGCAGCAGACTCGCACAGGACAGCATGATCAAAGCGCGTTTGAGGCGGGGCGTGGGCTTCATGGCGTGGGGCGCGGTTTACCACGTCTCTCGCGCGGGGTGGCTCGCCCCGTGCTGGCATTGCGAGCCGGGAATGTGGATGGTACGAAGCGGTGCAAAATGAGCGCCCTGAA
>Ga0164307_10000099_pt1 | contig 37281 bp, 36 predicted proteins | sample Whisoiple_243_MG_FD_110214 | JGI IMG/M metagenome (GOLD analysis project Ga0164307, IMG submission 110214) | Soil microbial communities amended with fresh organic matter from upstate New York, USA - Whitman soil sample_243_MG | ecosystem: Environmental > Terrestrial > Soil > Unclassified >...
CTCCGCCCGCTCGTCGGCCAACGCGGCTGCCTGCAACAGGATCCGCATCCGCTCATGTGCCGGTGTCCGCCGCCAGACCCTCGCGGCCTCGGTGGCCGCGGCCAGAGCGGCATCCACATCCCGCAAACCCGCCAGCGACACGGACCCGACGACCGAACCGTCGAAGGGCGAGGTCACATCCTCCTGACGGCCCGATGATGCTTCGACCCACTGGCCACCGATCAACAGATCCACGCTGAACCCCATCCCATCGACGTTGAAGGCTTGCACCGGCGGAGATCACGATCACCTCGGCAGCCGGTGACCTAAGAGTGTCGGGCGCCGAGTCGTCCGTCAAGCCTCGAAAGCCATCAAAATCCCCTCATTTGAATCGCCTGATCAGATCTCGCCGCGTGCTGGGGCTCTCTCGTCTTGTCGAGCTGCGTCTTGCAAATACGTCAGGAAACCCTCAGACTGACCTCGAGGTTCGACAGTTCAGATGTCAGCACTCCGTTCGTCGGGCCCGCCTCGTCGTTTCGACAGCCCGAAACCGCCAGCCAGGAGTGACCTCGGATGAGCAACCCCACACCAGCTGCTCCGGACGAGTTGATGGCCACCTGCTGGAGCTCCGCAGGGGATGCCGCGTCCGACCGTTCGGATCTGCGAAGCCCGCTGACGCTGCGGGAACGGATCGAGGCAGCCTCGTCCGCCGGCTTCCGCGGCTTCGGCCTGCTGTCGGACGACCTGCCGGCGGCCGTCGACGAGTACGGGTTGTCCGGGATCGCAAAGATCCTCGCCGACAACGGAATCGATCGCCTCGAGCTCGAGGGAGTTCCGTTCTGGTGGGAGAACGGGCCCCGGCGGGAGGAATCCGACCGGGTACGACGCGGCCTGCTCGTTGCCGCCGAGGCGCTCGGCGCCCGGCACATCAAGGTCACCCCGGAGGGCGACGACAGCCCGTGGGACCGGGCGCTCTGGGCAGCCAAGTTTGCCGAGCTCGCCACCCAGTCGGAGGGCGTCGGCGCACGTTTGGGGATTGAATTCTTTCCCTGGTCGAACATCAAGACCTTGCACGACGGCCTGCGGCTCGTCACCGACGCCGGACACGATGCCGGCGGTGTCATCATCGACACCTGGCATGTCGCGCGCGCCCACACGCCGAACGCCGACCTCGCCGCAGTGCCGTTGGAACGCATCATCGGCGTCGAGCTGAACGACGCGGACGAGCAGGTGATCGGCACCCTTTTCGAGGACACTGTGCACCGCCGCCGGTATTGCGGGGAGGGATCATTCGACCTGACGGGGATGATCGCCGCCCTGCGGACCGCCGGATGGAACGGTCCGTGGGGGGTGGAGATCCTGTCCGACGAACATCGGTCACTGACGGTTCAGGAGGCGCTCCGCAGGGCCGCCGTCAGTGCCCGCGATGTGCTCGGTTCCGCTCAGGAGCGATCTCCTTCGCCTGACGGTCGGTAGGTCAACGGCCGGATCTCGATGGCACCCTCGATCGGTAGGGCCTTCGCCAGATCGAGCACCTCGTCCAGAGTCTCGGCTCTCACCAGATAGAAGCCGCCGAGCTGCTCCTTGGTCTCCGCGTACGGACCGTCCAGAACCTTCGGCACCGTGCCGGCCGAAAGTCGCACGGTGGTTGCCGAAGGAGTGGTCTGCAGCCCACCGCCGTCGATCCAATGACCACCGTCGATCAACCGCTGGTTGAACGTCAGAAAGCCGGCCATCATCTGCTCCCACTCGGGTGAGCCGAACTGCGGTGCTTCGGTTTCGTCGCGATAGATCAACACCATGTATTCCATGACTGCTCCTTGATGGGTCGAGGCGGATCATCTCGATCTCGCGGCGGCCGGGTCGTTCCGCCCGCTGATTCTCTGACGCAGCACCCGAACTGGATCGACAGCCGGGTCTGAAAATATCCTTCACCCCCGCAGATATTCATTCGGACGCCGGCGGGATCACCATGGTCATCACGCAATTGCCCTTGCCTTTCGGCCGCTCGAAGGTGAAGCCGAGTTGCTCGTACATCGTCCGGGTCGCGTTGTACAGAAAGGATGCCGACATCTTCTTGCCCTCCGGCAGGTCATGCGGGTACGACTCCACCAAGCCACCACCGGCAGCGGCGATCAGCTCGAGGGCACCTCGAACAGCGATCGCGGCCACGCCCTTTCGCCGGTACCGTCGGTCCACGAACAGGCAGGTGATCCGGTAGTCCGGTCGGTGCACCACGCCCTGCTCCCACTCCTTGCGGTGGTGGATGTTGGGCAGCTCGCCGACCGGTCCGTACTCCGCCCAAGCGACGGCGACGTCGCCGTCGAACACCAACGCGGCGTGCGCGCGACCACTCTCCACGAGTGTGCGCTTGAATTCCCGATTGCCGACCTCCCTACGCTCGGGTGGATCCGGGTACAGATGGAACCAGGTGCACCAACAGCCGCCCCAGACCCCGTTGTGCCGCTCCGCGAGATCAGCGAAGGCGTCCCAGGTCTGCGCCGACAGCGGTTCGATCCGGTAGCCGCCGCAGCTCTCGATCACGTCACCCATGAGTCGACCGTAGATCCAGATGCGGACGATCGGCCGCCTGAATCCGATCCGGATCGGATTCGGCTGCGGGAACCTTTCTTCAGTTCGTCGTGTCCTCGAATATCAGGATGGTCCGCGTCGACAGCACGCCGGGCAGTGCCTGCAGCTGCTCGAGCACCACCTGGCGGAGCGCATTGTTGTCGGCCGCACGGACGAGCAACATGACATCGAACTCACCGCCGGTCAGTGCCATGTGCCGGATCTCCTTGATGCCCGCCAGTCGATCCTTGAGGTCTCGCCAGCTGTTCTGGCGCACGGACAGGGTCACATAGGCGGAGGTCATCAGGCCGACCCGAGCCGGGTCGACGACCGCGGTGAAACCGGTGATCACCCCATCCGCGATGAGCCGATCCAATCGGGCATATGCGTTGGCCCTGGAAATCGACACCCGATCCGCAAGTGCTCGACCGGACAACCGGGCGTCCGCCTCCAGTTCCGAGATGATCCGGCGATCGATGTCGTCGAGGGGATGAACCATTCGTCTCACGCTCCACTTCACGATCGGTGCGGGCTTTTCCGTTCGAACCGGTGAGCCGGTCAATTTGGGCCATGAGTCTCAACTCTTCGTCAGATGCTAGTCACACGGCGCGGTGAGCGGGACAGTTGATGACAATGTCCCAACACCGGAGGATGAGTTGAGCGCTGATCTGCTTGCCCGCGCCATGACGGCGACCCGGGTCCTGGATGAGGCCGGTCGGCTGCTGAGAGGTGTGGAAACGCCCGATGGGGCGATGCTGTTGGACGGCTACCGCCGGCTGATCCTGGCCAGGCGATTGAACGACCAGGCAGGCGCACTCGTCCGCCAGGGCCGGCTCGCCGTGTACCCGTCGTCCCGCGGGCAGGAGGCGTGCCAAATTGCCTGCGCGACGGTGCTTGCGGATCGCGACTGGCTGTTCCCCACGTACCGCGATGCTGCCGCCATCTGTGCCCGGGGCGTCGACCCGGTCGAGGTGCTCACCCTGCTGCGCGGCGACTGGCATTGCGGTTACGACCCTGTCGAGCACCGGGTCGCGCCACAGGCCACGCCGCTCGCGACGCAGCTGTTGCATGCGGTCGGTGTCGCCCATGCGGCGACCTTGCGCGGCGAGGACACCGTCGTGATGGCGTTGTGCGGCGACGGCGCGACCAGCGAAGGCGACTTCCATGAGGCGTGCAACTTCGCCGCGGTCTTCGCCGCACCGGTGGTGTTCTTCGTGCAGAACAACAAGTACGCCATTTCTGTACCGCTGGCGCGTCAATCGGTCGCCCCGTCGCTGGCGGCCAAGGCGGTCGGCTACGGCATGCCGGGGATCCGCGTCGACGGCAACGACCTGGCCGCGTTGAACCTGGTTCTCGGCGAGGCAGTCGCGCGGGCGCGGTCGGGAGGCGGCCCGTCCCTGATCGAGGCCGACACCTACCGCATCGAAGCCCACACCAATGCCGACGACGCCACCCGTTACCGCACCGACGACGAGGTCGCCGAATGGGTCGCCCGCGATCCGCTCAGCCGCTTGCGGACCTACCTCACCGGCGTCGGAGTTCTCGACGAGAGCCAGGAGCAGGAGTTCGCCGCACAGGCGGAGGAGATGGCCGCGCAGATTCGCGCCGGCGTGGGAGCAGAGACGTCGGTGAATCCCGATGACCTCTTCGCACATGTCTATACGTCCCTCACCCCGCAGCTGATCGAACAACGGGCCGCTCTTCGCAACGAGTTGACTCTCGAGGAGGCGTCGTGATCAACGAACTGCCGAAGATGACGATGGCGCAGGCCATCAATGCCGCCCTGCGGGACGCGATGACCGCCGACGAGTCGGTGGTGATGTTCGGTGAGGATGTCGGAACCCTGGGTGGTGTCTTCCGGGTCACCGACGGGTTGACCCGCGACTTCGGCGAGAACCGTTGCTTCGACACACCACTGGCCGAGTCCGGCATCGTCGGCCTTGCCATCGGGATGGCGATGAACGGGATGCGACCCGTCGTGGAGATGCAGTTCGACGCCTTCGCCTACCCGGCTTTCGAGCAGATCACCAGCCATGTCGCGAAGATGTCCAACCGCACCCGGGGCAGGCTGCGGATGCCCCTGGTGATCCGCATCCCCTACGCCGGAGGCATCGGCGGAGTCGAACACCATTGCGACTCGTCCGAGGTCTACTACGCCCACACCCCCGGACTGACGGTGGTCGCGCCGGCCACCAACACCGACGCCTACGGACTGCTGCGCGCTTCGATCGAAAGCCCCGACCCGGTGATCTTTCTCGAGCCGAAGCGGCAGTACTTCAGCAGGGAGGAGGTCGATCTGACGTCGGCTGTTCCGCCGATCGGCAGAGCCGTGGTGCGCCGTCCCGGCCGGGACGCGACCCTGATCGCCTATGGACCGTCGGTGCCGGTCGCCATCACCGCCGCCGAGCAGGCCGCCGCCGAGGGCCGCGACATCGGCGTCGTCGACCTCCGATCTATCGTCCCCTTCGACGACGAGACCGTCTGCGCCGAGGTGCGCCGAACCGGCCGGGCGGTTGTCGTCGCCGAGTCCGCCGGTTTTGCCTCGGTCGCCTCGGAGATCGTCGCTCGCGTCACGGAACGCTGCTTCCACCACCTGGAGGCCCCGATCGGTCGCGTCACCGGCTTCGACATCCCCTATCCCCCGCCCAAACTCGAACGTCACTTCCTCCCCGGCGTCGATCGCATCCTGGACGCGGTCGATGCACTGCAATGGGAACCCACGGCAGCACCGGTGATGTCATGACCCTCCAGACGTTCACGCTGCCCGACCTCGGTGAAGGACTTGCGGAAGCCGATCTCATCAGGTGGCTCGTCGATGCCGGTGACACCGTCGCGGTCGACGCCCCGGTGGCCGAGGTCGAAACCGCGAAGGCGACAATCGAAGTGCCGTCGCCCTTCTCGGGGGTGGTCGCGCAACTGCACGGCGATGCCGGTGCGACGATCGCCGTCGGATCCCCGCTGATCTCGATCGACGACGGTGCCGGCTCGGCCGAGGAAGAGCGCACCGGGTCCGGCAACGTGCTGATCGGTTACGGCACAACAGCAGGCTCACCCTCTCGGCGCCGGCGTGGCAGTCGACCCACTGGCGACCCCGCCACCTCGACCCCGTCGACACCTGCCACAGCTGCGCGGGACACCACCGCTCACCGGAGTGGCTCGCCGAACCGTCCGGCTGTGCAGTCCCCGATCGTCCGCAATCTCGCCCGCAACCGCGGCATCGACCTCGAGTCCCTCGTCGGAACCGGTCCTGGCGGATTGATCACCCGGCCTGACGTCGAATCGGCAACCCCGTCATCCGACAGAACCGCAGCCATCGCGGCAGCACCGGATCCGCAGGGGTCAGCGCTGGCGGTGGGAGCCGATGCCGACCGCCGGACGGGACTTCCGGTGCGGGACAGAGTGCCGATCCGCGGTGTGCGCAAGGCGATCATCTCCACCCTGACCCGTAGCAGGGCCGAAATCCCCGACGCCACCACCTGGGTCGACGTCGACGCCACCGCCCTGTTCGACTGGCGCACCTCGTTGTCCGAGCGCGGAGAGGCGCCGGGAGTGCTGGCGATCCTCGCGAGGTTCGTGGTGGCCGGCCTGGCCCGCTTCCCGGAACTCAACGCCAGGGTGGACACCGATCGTCAGGAAATCGTGCTGCTGGACGGGGTCAACCTCGGGATCGCCGCGCAGACCGAACGCGGTCTCGTCGTGCCCGCCGTCCGCGATGCGCACAAGCTGGGCATGCGCGGCTTGCACGCCGAGATCAAGCGCCTCACCGCCGCCGCACGCGAGGGGTCCGTCACCGCAGGTGAGCTCACCTCCGGCTCCTTCACGCTGAACAACTACGGCATCCTCGGGGTCGACGGCAGCGCAGCGATCATCAACCATCCCGAGGTCGCGATTCTCGGTCTCGGGCGGATCATGCCCCGGCCGTGGGTCGTCGACGGCGCCATCGTCGTTCGGCAGATCGCCCAGCTGTCACTGGTTTTCGACCACCGCGTGTGTGACGGCGGTACCGCGGGTGGGTTCCTGCGCTTCGTCGCCGATGCGATCGAGAACCCGATGTCGGCGCTGGCGGAGCTTTAACCGACGCCACCGAACCGGGAGCCGTCAGCCCTTCGGCCGTCGGTCGATGATGCGCCGCATCTTGCCGGCCGAGCGTTCGATGCCGCCCGGGTCGACGACATCGACGGCGACCGTGACACCGATATGGCTCTTCACCAACTTGCCCAGCGCAGTACCGGCACGGTCGCCGTCGTGCTGATCGACGGTGGGGCGCCGTTCCACCCGGACGGTCATGGCGTCCATCCGGCCCGGGCGGGCCAGTTCGCACTGGAAATGCGGGGACAGTGCCGGCACCTGCAGGATGAGTTCCTCGATCTGTGTCGGGAAGAGGTTCACTCCCCGCAGGATGATCATGTCGTCGCTGCGTCCGGTGATCTTCTCGACGCGGCGCATAGGTCGCGCCGTGCCCGGCAACAGTCTGGTCAGGTCGCGGGTCCGGTAGCGAACCACCGGCATCGCCTCCTTCGTGAGCGAGGTGAACACCAGTTCCCCGTACGACCCGTCGGGCAACACCTCGCCGGTGATGGGATCGATGATCTCGGGATAGAAGTGGTCCTCCCAGATGTGCAGTCCGTCCTTCGTCTCGACGCACTCCACACCGACTCCGGGTCCGATCACCTCCGACAGTCCGTAGATGTCGACGGCGTGCATGTCCAGCCGGGATTCCATCTCCACGCGCATGTCGTTGGTCCAGGGTTCGGCACCGAAGATGCCCAGCTTCAAGGACGTGGTCGTCGGATCGATGCCCTGCCGCTCCATCTCGTCGATGATCGACAGCATGTACGACGGGGTGACCATGATGAAATCCGGTTCGAAGTCCCTGATCAGTGTGACCTGTCGTTCGGTCATCCCACCAGAGACCGGGATGACCGCGCAGCCCAACCGCTCCGCACCGTAGTGTGCGCCGAGCCCGCCGGTGAAAAGGCCGTATCCATAGGCGATGTGCGCCCGATCGCCTGGTCGGCCGCCCGCGGCCCGGATCGAGCGGGCCATGACGGTGGACCACATGGCGACATCCGCCGCGGTGTAGCCGACGACGGTCGGTTGGCCGGTGGTTCCGGACGAGGCGTGGATTCGGGAGATCCGTTCCCTGGGTACGGCGAACATGCCGAACGGATAATTCTCCCGGAGATCGGACTTGCTGGTGGTGGGGAAACGGCCGAGATCGGCGAGATCCTTGCAGTCGTCGGGATGGACACCTGCCGCCTCGAAAGCCCTGCGGTAATGCGGCACGTTGTCGTAGGCGTGCCGGAGCGAGAACTGCAATCGGCTCAGCTGCAATGCCCGCAGCTCGTCGATCGATGCCCGTTCGATGGCGTCCAGGGTGTCCTGGGGTGGCGTGCGGTCGTCCAAGGCTCCTCCTCGAGTCCTGCAGCGGGTCACTGACGTGAAGGCTCCTACAGAGCCGGGCCACGACCGAGTGACCTCACGCCGGCCATTCCTTGGCGACCAGGGTGAGCACGTCGTAGGTGGCGACTGTATCGCCATCCTGGTTGACAACCTCGGCGTCCCAGACGACTTCGCCGTAGTCGGCATCGGCCCTCGGCGAGATGCTCTTCGCGGTCAGCGTGACGGTGAGCGCGTCTCCCGGGTAGACGGGGGTGGTGAAACGCAGGTTCTCCAGGCCGTAGTTGGCCAGCACCGGTCCGTAGTCCGGGGAGACGAACAGGCCGGCCGCCAGCGACACGACGAAGTACCCGTGTGCGACGCGCCCGTCGAAGAACGGGTTGGCCGCCGCCGCTTTCTGGTCGGTGTGGGCGTAGAACTTGTCGCCCGAGAGGTCGGCGAAGGCGTCGATGTCGTCCAGGGTGATGGTCCGCGGACCGCCCACCACCGCGTCGCCGATCCGCAATTCGGCCAGGCTCTTGCGGAACGGGTGCGGCCCCTCGGTGTTCCGCGGAGCCCCGGTGACCCAGGTTCCCGTCACCGCCGACACCGCGGCCGGCGAACCCTGGATCGCGGTGCGCTGCATGTAGTGCTTGACACCGCGGATGCCGCCGAGTTCCTCGCCGTCACCGGCGCGGCCGGGACCGCCGTGTACCAGGTGCGGCAGCGGCGAGCCGTGCCCGGTGGACTCGGCTGCGGAATTCTGATCGAGCACCAGTACCCGGCCGTGCCAGGGGGCGACACCCAGCACCAGGTCCCGCACCACCTGCAGATCGGCGGAGACCAGGGAGCCGACCAGGCTGCCGCGACCACGCGCGGCCAGGTCGACGGCGTGTTCGGTGTCCCGGTAGCCCAGCACCGTGCTGACCGGCCCGAAGACCTCGATGTCGTGCGGTTCGCTACGGCTGGAATCTCTGGCCCACAACAACACCGGCGGAAGAAACGCGCCACGCTGCGGATCGGCGCCGATCACCTCGAAGTGGTCCGGGTCGCCGATCACCACGTCCGCCGCGGTGGCGAGTTCGGCCAGGTTCTTCCGGACATCTTCCCGTTGCGCCAGGCCCACCAGCGCGCCCATCGTGACGCCGGCCGCGCCGGGGTCACCGACCCTGACCTTGTCGGCGATCCGCGCCTGCACGGCATCGATGACAGCGGGCACCAACGCGTCGGGGACAAGTGCCCGGCGGATGGCGGTGCACTTCTGTCCGGCCTTGGAGGTCATCTCGGTGACGAGTTGCCGGACGTACAGGTCGAACTCCGCCGATCCCGGTTGGACGTCGATGCCCAGCACGGAGAAGTTCAGTGAATCGGCCTCCGAGCTGAACCGCACACCTTTCTGCATCACCGAGTGGTGCGAGCGCAACAGGGCCGCCGTCGAGGCGGACCCGGTGAACGCCACGGTGTCCTGCTCGGACAACAGGTCCAGCAGACCCCTCGACCCGCCGGCGACGAGCTGCAGGCTGCCTTCTGGCAGCAACCCGGAGGCGATGATCTCCTTGACCACGGCTTCGGCCAGGTAGGAGGCCTGCGAGGCGGGTTTCACCACGGTCGGCACGCCGGCCAGGAACGCCGGGGCGAGTTTCTCCAGCATCCCCCAGACCGGGAAGTTGAACGCGTTGATCTGCAGGGCAACCCCACGCCGCGACGTGTAGATGTGCTGGCCGACGAATTGACCCGTCCTGCCCAGCCGCTCCACCGGACCATCGACGAGCACCGTCGCGTTCGGCAGTTCCCGGCGGCCCTTACTGGCGTAGGTGAACAACACTCCGATGCCGCCGTCGATGTCGACGAGCGAATCCCGATGGGTGGCCCCGGTCCACGCCGAGATGGCATAGAACTGTTCGCGTTTCCCGTTCAGATACGCAGCGAGTGCCTTGAGCGCCAATGCCCGCTCGTGGAAGGGCATCTCCCGCAATGCTGGCCCACCGACCGATCTGGCGTGATCGAGAACCGGAACCATGTCGATGGGATCGGTTCCGACGACGGCGACCGGCTCCGCCGTCGATGCGTTCAGCAGCTCGGTACGCGGTCCCGCCGGACCGTGCCAGCTGCCTGCGATGTAGTTCTCGACGGGGATGGTCATGATGTCACTCCTTGATCCGGACGCTGCCACCCGTGCTGGGCCGGACTCATGGCGCCTGCTCGAAGATCTCGTACAGCTGGTGGTTCCACTCCCTGGTGCCGACGGACGCGAACCCGGCCTGCCGTGCGGCGTGCCGGCCGACCTCGTTCCATTCCGGCACGGTCGTCCGGAGCCGGCGGTCCAAGGCCACCGAGGAGGCGTAGCGAACCGCGGCCCGACCCAGTTCGGAACTCCAGCCGCGACCGGCGAACTGTGGTCGGATCCCGATCGCCACATCGACGACATAGTCGTCCTGCGGTGCGCCAGGAACTCTGGCGGCGGCGCCGACGCAGCAGAACCCGAGCAGGGCGTCGCTGCCGTCGACGACGGCCCAGTACCCCTCGTCGGGCTCCGGCGCCTCCAGGGCATCCTCGATGTGCCAGGCGCCGGGTCGGCTCCAGCTGGCCAGGTCGAGTCCGTCCTCGATGGTCAGCTGGCGGACCCGGAACGGCGGCACCGGATCGGGGATGCGACCGGCGACGACGCGAGCCTGCCGGCGTTGCGCACGGTCGTCGAGGAACGCGGTCATCCGTCGTCGTTTGTCGTCACTCTCGAACAACAGCGCCTGCGCGGCCATGTCGAACGCCGTGGTGGCGGGGCGATGCTGACGCAGCGCCAGCTTGGTCAGTTCCAGTGCCCGCCAGGAGCGATCGGCAATCCGCTCCGCCATTCGGATGCCCTGCTCGAACAGGCCTTCGGCGGGATGAACCGCGTCGACCAGTCCGGTTGCGAGCGCCTGGTCAGCAGTCAACACCTCGCCGAGATAGAGCATCCGGCGGGCGGTCGGCAACCCGGCGGTCTGCGGCAGCCGCCAGTTCGCCCCCGCGCCGGCTACGATGCCGAGCCCGAGTTCGGGCTGGGCGAACCGTGCATGGGGCGAGGCGAGACGCAGATCGCAGGCCAGGGCCAGTTCGCAACCCCCGCCATAGGCCGGCCCGTCGATAACGGCGATGCTCGGCCAGCGGTGTGCTTCGAGCCTGTCGAACAGGCCGGCGTTGATCGCGCGCAGTGCCGCATCGGAGTCCCGGTCCAGCATTTCGGCAATATCGGCCCCGGCCGCGAACACGCCGGGTGTCGTGGAGTGCACGAGCAGCACGCACGGTTCGCGCCTGGCCTCGATCAGCGCCAGCTCCAACTGGTCGACGATGGCCCGGTCCAGCGCGTTGTGCTTGTCCGGACGGTTCAGACCCAGCAAGAAAACGTTGCCGCGGCGCTCGGTCCGCACGAGACCGGTTGCGGTGAAAGCGTTCGCCGCGGCGCCGTCGAGCGCATTGGAGTCGTCCATGGTTCCGGTCACTGGTCGTAGTCCACGATGACCCGGTCGGTCACCGGGTGTGCCTGGCAGGTCAGCACGTAACCGCGGGCCACCTCGTCGGGCTCGAGCGCATAGTTGGAGTCCATCTCCACTTTTCCTTCGACAACCTTGGCCCGGCAGGTGCCGCAGACAGCGTTCTTGCACGCGTACGGAGCATCGGAGCGGACGCGGAGCATCTCGTCCAGGACCGAGTCCCCATCGCGGGGCAGCGTGAAGCTCAGCGACCGGCCGTCCAGGATGACGGTGACCTCGGATCCCGTCACCGGAGTTGCCGGGTCGGCGGCCGGTCGACGACGGGTCACCGGTGCACCGACATGGAACAGTTCGCGGTGCACATGGGCGGGGTCGACGTGCCGGTCCACGAGCACGCCGCGTACGGAATCGGTCATCGCCAACGGCCCGCAGAGGAACCATTCGTCGACGTCGTCGACCGGAATGATGGTGTCCAGGATGCGCCCGAGACGCTCGACATCGAGCCGGCCGGAGAGCATCTCGACCTCGGTCATCTCCTGACCAAGGACGTGCACGAGCTGAAAGCGGTCGGGGAACCGGTTCTTGAGATCTTCCAGCTCCTCCAAGAACATGATGGTCGAGGCGCGTCGGTTGACGTAGATCAGCGCTGCGGAGCTCAGCGGTTCCACTTCCAGCACGGTGCCCAGGATCGACAACACCGGAGTGATCCCGGACCCGGCCGCCACGGCCACGTACCGCTTCGCGTTGGCGGGATCCACGGGCGTGGAAAAGGTGCCGCTCGGGGTCATCACATCAAGGACGTCACCGGCCCGAAGCCGTTCGGCCGCGTAGCCGGAGAACACTCCCTCCGGGATGCGCTTCACCCCGATCCGCAGCGGCCCGCCGGTCGCCGGGGCGCAGATGGAGTAGTTCCGACGGACGTCCTCGCCGAGCCCGGCGGCCCTGACCGACAGATGCTGACCGGCGTTGAACCTGAACTCCTCTCGCAGCTCATCGGGCACGTCGAAGGTGATGGCGACCGAATCCTCGGTCAGCCGGTCCACCGAAGCGACCCGCAACGAATGGAAGACCGCGTGCCGGTAGGCCGTCGGCATCAAATCGCCTTGAACGAGTCGAAGGGCTCGGCGCAGGACAAGCAGGACCACAGCGACTTGCAGGGGGTCGAACCGAACCTGCTGATCTCCCTGGTCGTGGTGGACCCACAGCGCGGGCACCTCGCGGTCAGCGTCAGGCCGATCCGCCGTGGACCCGAGGACGGTGGCCGGCAGGCACCGGGCGGGGCAATGCCGTACTCCCGCAGTTTGCTCTTGCCGTCCTCGCTCATCCAGTCCGTCGTCCACGCCGGCGACAACACGGTATGGACCACCAGCTGACCGATACCCGCTGCGCGCAGCGCGGTCTCCACATCGGCAGCGATCACTGCGGTCGCCGGGCAGCCGGTGTAGGTCGGCGTCAACGTCACCTCGACGACACCGTCTGCGGTGATCTGCACGTCCCGCAGAATGCCCAGATCGTGCAGGGTGAGCACCGGAATCTCCGGATCCGTTACAGCGCCAGCGATCTCGCGAAGTCGTTGCAGCGACAGGGCAACCGGCAATGCGACCGGTGCCGCGGGGTCGATTGTCGTGGTCACCAGGTCGCTCCGGGGTGTGACCGGTGCAGATTCTGCATCTCGGGCAGCAGGTGCCCCAGGTTCTCGCTGTGATAGCCCGCCCGACCACCGCGGGACCGCCACTTCGGGGTCGGGACAGTCAGTGTCGCCTCCGCGAGAACCTGCTCGACATGATCGGACCAGGCCGAACGCAACAGGGCAGGGTCGACCGCGATGCCGGGGAGTGCGGCCACAGTGTCCGTGGCATCGAAGATCTCCTCGACATAGGGCCAGACCCGGTCGAGTCCGGCCTGCATGCGGTCGTGCGACTCCGGGGTGCCGTCCCCGAGACGGAGCACCCATTGGGTGGCATGGTCGCGGTGGTAGTCGACCTCCTTGACCGCCTTGGCAGCCAGCGCGGAGAGCATCGGGTCGGCTGAGGTCGACAACGCCGAGTACAGCTCGTACTGGTAGCTCGAGAAGACCAGCTGACGCGCCATGGTGACCGCGAAATCGCCGTTCTCGATCTCCACCAGCTGGACATTGCGGAACTCCCGTTCGTCCCGCAAGAAGGCCAGGTCGTCCTCGTCCCGCGGTTGACCAGTGACGGCACCTTCCAACTCGCCGGCGTAACCGAGCAGGGTGCGAGCCTGTCCGAGCAGGTCGAGGGCGATGTTGCCCAAGGCGATGTCCTCTTCGATCTGCGGTGCCCGGGTGATCCACTCCCCCAGCCTTTGGGCGAGGATCAGGGCGTCGTCACCGAGACCGAGAACGTAGGCGGCGAGGGCGATTCGGTCGACGTCGGGGGTGGCGCCGGCCCGGGCGGCGGTCGTCACAGGTGGGACACCCCCTCGGGAACGTCGTAGAACGTGGGATGCCGGTAGGCCTTATCCATCGCCGGGTCGAAGAACGGGTCCTTCTCATCCGGGCTGGATGCGGTGATCGCAGCGGAGGGGATGATCCAGATGGAGACGCCTTCGCCGCGGCGGGTGTAGACGTCGCGCGCGTTACGCAGCGCCATTGCCGCGTCAGGCGCGTGCAGGCTGCCGACGTGCTGGTGGGACAGTCCCCGGCGGGCCCGGATGAAGACCTCCCACAGCGGCCATCCCTTGCGAGAGCCGCTGTGACCCTTCGAATCCGACGGCGCCGGCGGTGGAATCGGAACTCCGGACACGGGAACCGCGCCGTGCCCACCGGCAGCGGTCAGGTCGGTTCCGGTGCCGCCGACCGGTCCCGCCGGCCCGCTCGTCGCAGTGCTGTCGATGCTCATGCCGCTGTCCCCGCCCGGGCCGTCCCCGCGTACTTCTCGGCGTAGGCAGAAGCAGCCTCGCGGACCCATCGGCCGTCCTCATGAGCGGCAACCCGGCGATCCATCCGCTGCGCGTTGCAGGGTCCGTCACCCTTGATCACCCGGGTCAGCTCCGTCCAGTCGATGGCACCGAAGTCGTAGTGCCCACGTTCCTCGTTCCACACCAGGTCCGGGTCGGGCAGTGTCAGATCCAGTGCCCGCGCCTGCTCGACGCACATGTCGACGAACCGCTGCCGCAGTTCGTCATTGCTGAACCGTTTGATCCCCCACGCGGTCGACTGCTCGGAATTGGGCGAGTCGGCATCGGGCGGTCCGAACATCATCAGCGACGGCCACCAGAACCGGTCGATCGCGTCCTGCGCCATGGCGTGCTGTGCGGGCGTGCCGTGCGAGAGGGTGTGCAGGATCTCGAAACCCTGCCGCTGATGAAACGACTCCTCCTTGCAGACCCGGACCATGGCTCGGCCGTACGGTCCGTAGGAGCAACGACAGAGCGGAACCTGGTTCATGATCGCCGCGCCGTCCACCAACCAGCCGATCGCGCCCATGTCGGCCCAGCTGAGGGTCGGGTAGTTGAAGATGCTGGAGTACTTCTGTTTTCCTGCATGCAGCAGGTCGAGGAGGTCTTCCCGGTCCACTCCGAGCGTCTCCGCAGCGGAGTACAGGTACAGCCCATGGCCCGCCTCGTCCTGCACCTTGGCCAGCAGGATCGCCTTGCGTCGCAGACTGGGCGCCCTGGTGATCCAGTTCCCCTCCGGCTGCATGCCGATGATCTCCGAGTGGGCATGCTGGGCGATCTGCCGGATCAGTGTCTTGCGGTACCCGTCGGGCATCCAGTCCCGCGGTTCGATCCGCTGGTCGTCGGCGATCAGCTGGTCGAACCGTTCCTGCATCCCCTCGGGTGCCCGTCCGTCCGAGGACTCGATCCTGTCGACATTGCCGTACACGCGCACTCCCTCTGCTGGTTCGATCGATCGTCTCTTACCGAACGAACGGTCAGTAAATTATGTAGTGCACAATGGGCGCATGTCAACGGTTTCCGGGCAAGAATCCGTCACCGAAGAAACCCCGGCGATCCCGTCCCGCGCCGCCCGCGGCCGGCCCGCCCGGTACACCAGGGAAGGTCTGCTCGATCTGGTCGTCGGCGTCTTCAACGAGCGGGGCTACGAGGGCGCCAGCATGGAGGACCTCGCAAAAGCCAGCGGCTTCACCAAATCCACCTTCTACCATCATGTCTCGGGCAAGGAGGAGCTGCTCCGGATGGCGGTGAGCAGGGCGCTTGACGCGTTGTCCGCGGCCCTGGACGACACGGTCGAAAGAGGCGGGAGGCCGGTCGAGCAGTTGGAGGACGCAGTCCGCCGGACGACCGAGGTTCTGCTGGCCGAGCTGCCCTACGTGACCCTGCTGTTGCGGGTGCGCGGGAACACCGAGATCGAACGGGAGGCGCTCGCTCGTCGGCGCGTGTTCGACGCCAGGCTCGCCACTCTGGTCGCGGCGGCCGTCGACGCCGGCGAGATCCGCGACGACATCGACCCGAAGCTGGTCAGCCGATTGCTCTTCGGAATGGTCAATTCGATCACCGAGTGGTACCGGCCGGGCAGCCGGGCCAACTCGAAGAAGTCTGTGGTCGATGCCGTGGTGAACCTCGCCCTCGACGGGCTCAAGGACCGTCGATCCCAGATCTGAGTTGCCCATCGGGTGATCCGCGCAGTGACCGGCTTCTTCCCCGGAACTCGGCGATGACCGCGGACCGGGATCCGCGCCGGCAGGTGACGGTGACGTCATACAGGCCGCTGCGTCCGAACCTGGCGCGCTCTACCGCTTCTGCAACCAGCTCGTCACCGAGCGCGGCCGGAGCGATGAAGGTGATGTCGAATCCTGCGGCCACGGTGACCTGACCATAGGTGTTGCAGGCGAAGGCGAATGCGCTGTCCGCCAGGGCGGCGATGAACCCGCCATGGCAGCTGCCGTGGCCGTTCACCATGTCCTCGCGCACGGTCATCGTCAGAGTCGCACGACCCGGACCGACACCGGTCAGCTGCATCCCGAGACGGCGACTGGCCTCGTCGTTCGCCCACATTTCCGATGCGCAGCGTTTCGCCACCGTCAGGCCGGGGTCCTCCCCCACCGGCGGGGTCTGTTCAGAGTTCACGAAGCAACCGCCCGCTCCACGCCGCCCGGCGCAGGGTCGTGCAGGCCCGGTACCGACCGTCGCGGTAAATGGCCGACAGGGCATCCAGCAGCACTACGAGCCGGTGGGCACCGATGCGATCACCCCACTCCAGTGGACCGATCGGGTATCCGACACCGAGTCGCATCGCCAGGTCGACGTCGGCCGCCGACGCGACTTTGCGACCCACGACGTCCGCGGCCTCGTTGACAAGCATGGCGGCCGTCCGGGCCACCAACAGTCCCGGAATGTCGTCCAGCACGCTGACGGCAGCACCCGCTGACTGCACCAGCGCGGCCAGTTGTGCGAGGTGCGCCGGCGGACAGCCGGGCGATGCGGCAACGGCGAAGCGGGTGGCGGTCGAGGGATCCAGCGCCAGATCCAGCACCAGCAGCGGCCCACCCGTTTCCGCGGCACGCTCGGCGGCCATTCGTCCATCGGTCGGGACGACAACCGCACCGTCGGGCAATTCCGCCCGCGGCCGACCGCCGCCGTCGCTTGCGGCAACATCGATACCGTTGTTCGCCAACCGATCCCACAACCCGGCCCAAGGTCCCCAGTCGCCGCCGACCCGAACCCGGGTGACCGGCGAGCCGACGGACGCGGTCGAGGGGATCGGTGGGTTGGCGTCCGCGGCATACGAGTAGAAACCCTGCCCCGACTTGCGTCCCCACCGACCGGCATCGACCAGTGCCTGCTGCGCCAACGACGGCGCATACCTGGGGTCCTGTCCGAACAGCTCCCAGACCGACCGGCCGACAGCCAGATTCACGTCCTGACCGATCAGGTCGGTCAACTCCAGGGGCCCCATGCGGAACCCACCGGCCTCCCGCATCAAGGCATCAATGGTCGCCGGGTCGGCCGCGGCTTCGTCCAGCGTGCGGAACGCCTCGCCGTAGAACGGTCGGGCTACCCGGTTGACGATGAATCCCGGTGTCGACGCCACCCTGACCGCCGTCTTGCCCCACAGGGTCGCCACCGCAGCCACCGCTGACGCGATGTGCTGGTCGGTCTGCAGACCGGAGACCACCTCCACCAACTTCATCACCGGAGCGGGATTGAAGAAGTGCATGCCGACACAGCGGCCCGGGTAGCGGAGGGTGGCCGCCACCGCCGTGATCGACAGCGATGAGGTGTTGGTGGCCAACACGCACTTCTTGTCCACCACTGCTTCCAGGCCGGCGAAGATGGCGCGTTTGACGTCCAGCGATTCGACGGCTGCCTCGACGACGAGCCCGCAGCCGGCCAGGTCGGCGACGTCCTTTGCTGCCGTCAGTCGCCCGCGCGCAGCATCGGCCGCAGCCGGGTCGAGTCGACCCTTGCCGACCATCCGGCCCCACTGGGATCCGATGCCGTCGACCGCAGTCTCGGCGCGACCTGGGACTGCGTCGAACAACAGGACTGGATGACCCGCCTGCGCGGCGATCTGGGCGATCCCGGCGCCCATCGTCCCGGAGCCGACGACGCCGACCGGGACTGCCGCGGTCAACTGCATCAGTGCCTTCCTGCCTTCGATAAACCGAACGTTCGGTAAGTATTCCGGCGCAGGCATCGCCCGTCAACACCCATCACCGCATCTTGTTCGCGAACTTAACTTTCAGTTACATTGCGGCGATGCACAAGCAGGCGCTGCGCGCCGTGGTCACTCTCGGATTCGCTGCGGCGCTGGTCGCCGGTTGCACCGGTCAGTCCGCGACCAGCGACAGCTCGTCGGCCGCGTCCGCCACCACGGCGTCTCCATCGAATTCCGGGTCCGCTTCTGTTTCGGCATCGCCGACGGGCTCCAACTCGTCCACGACGGCCAGTTCATCGTCGGTCAGCTCCTCCGGCAGCGCCCCCGCTGCGAACGTTCCGGCTGAGGTCACACCGGTGCTGGCGCGCGTCAACACCGAACCCGTTCCGGTCACCGGGACCGACGGCAAGGTGTACCTGGCCTATGAGCTGTATCTGACGAACATCGTCTCGACGCCCGTCACTGTCGATTCCGTCCAGGCGCTGGACGCCGACAGCGGTGCGTCCCTGCAGACCTACTCAGGTGCCGACCTGGTCTCGCACAGCAGGTTGCCGGGTACCGCCCCTGGGGCTCCCAAGGCAACCAGCTTGGTCCTGGCCGGCGGTCAGATGGGCATCGTGTGGCTCGATCCGAGTGTGACCGCCAGGTCTGAGGTGCCGACGTCCCTGGCACATCAGGTGAAGCTCACGTTTCCCACTCCGCCGAGCCCGCTGATCCCGGCAGAGCTCACCGAAACTGTTGCGATCACCGCCGTCAGCGGCTCGCCGGCACCGACCATCGCATCGCCGTTGGAAGGTCCGAACTGGTTGGACGGCGACGGTTGCTGTGACGAGGTCACTGCGCATCGTGGGGCCTCGAACCCGATCAACGGTCAGTTCTTCTTCGCCGAACGGTTCGCGATCGACTGGGTGCAACTGACACCGGAACTGACGCTGACCACCGGCGACCCCACCGAGCTGTCGAGCTACGCCTACTACGGCGCGCCGATCCACGCGGTTGCCGATGGCGAGATCGTGGCCGTCTCCGATGAACTGCAGGACCAGGTCCCCGGCGCCAACCCGCCGGTAGGTTCGCTGACCCTTGCCCAGTACGGCGGGAACCATGTCGTGCAGCGCTTCGAGCAGAACGGCCGGACGTACTACGCGTTCTACGCCCACCTCAAACCGGGAACCGCGAAGGCCGCGGTCACCGTCGGTCAGAAAGTCAGCACCGGCGATGTGCTCGGGGAACTCGGCAACTCCGGCAACACCGACTCGCCGCATCTGCACTTCCATGTCATGGACGGCCCCGACCCGTTGGCGAGTGACGGTCTGCCGTATCAGTTCGACAGCCTGCAGTTGGTGGGCCAGGCGACGGGGGACGAAGCACTCGCTCCGCTGTTCACCGGGAAGCCACTTGCCCTGGCACCGACCGGTCGGACCGGCGAACGCAAAGACGAGATGCCGCTGCATCTCGACTTGGTCAACCTGACGGCGACGACCCCGTCATCGAGCGGGTCGCAGTCGTCGACCGGGTCGCCGTCATCGACCGGGTCGTCGGTCTCCTCCACTTCGCCGGCGGCATCGTCGGCACCGTCGTCGACGACCTCGAGTTGAACAGGCCGATCCACCGCCGGTGACCCTCGGGGTTCGACTGGTTGATCTCCAGCCGGTGCCGCGTGGGCATTCCGCTCGTGCGGCGATCAGAAGCGGCGGTCCCGGCGGTCGTCGCGCCGATCCTCCCGCCGGTCACCGCGGCGCCGGACTCCGTGGGTCACCACAGCTGCGGTGGCGACCGTCGCGGTGGCCCTGCGGACCGGGGCAATCACAGCCGGTCGGCCGATTCGTCGTCGTCCCAACATCGTCAGACTCCCTGCTCTTCGGTGGTGTCGATCTCAGCTTCGATTTCGGTCTCGACCTCGTGCTCGAGGACTGCCAGCAGGGCCTGAACCGGGATGCGGCCGTCCGCGACGAGTTGCCCACCGGACCTGCGTACTGCTGAGGCAAATGGTGCGGCCCAGAGGTTTTCGTACACCAGCAGGCCGGCGGTACTTCCCGGCTCGAGCGCGTCGGCCGCGGAGATGATGTCTTCTTCGCTGAGCACGTCGGCGAGCTCGCGTTCGAACTCGCGCAGGTCGCCGAGTGCGCTGTCCTCGATCTCATCGAATTCGAGGGCGTCGTAGGATCCGTCCTCCTCCTTCTTGATGAGCACGAGGTCAAGGACGCGAATGATCCCGCGCTGCACGAGATCAACCAGCTCAGGCATGATCTCGCCGTTGAAATTGCTACCCGGGAATTCGACAACCAGGTAGTCGACCGGTCCCAGCTGATCGATGGAGTCGACCATCACGCACCTCTCGCTCGATGACTCGACAGCGCGGCTCACTCGTGGTCGAGTGACGTCTACCGGCTGTGAAATGGGCCGACCAGGCCACGGGGTGAGATCCGGGGTGCGGCCGACCGGTACGACGGTCCCACGCCGCGATACCCGATGGCCTCATCCGAGGCGGGTGATCGGCCGGCCCGGATCCAGCCTGTTCGGGACCACCTCAGGTGCGGGCAAGTCGCTCCGACGTCTGTGAGCCAACGGTGTGGTCGTCGCGGCGAGCTCGTCTCGCTTGTTTCGCATCGCTTGCGATCGGCAACGCCGACTCGGTTGAATGTTTGCCACTCAGTGGCAATCATGACTGCGCCGGAGGCGGGTGGGCACTCATCCTTGACACGTCAGCGAGGACGACTGTCTGGAGATCCGATGAGCTTCGAATACTTGGTGCACCCCGACCAGGGGCCGCAGTGGAAGGGGACGCTGCCCGGGAGGCCTGAGCCGTACGTGCTGCGCCGGGGCGAGGGCGAACACGCCATGCTGTTCACCGACCTGTTCACCGTGCTGGTGTCCGGCGACGAGACGGCCGGCCAGTTCGGCATGATCACCAGCGACTGCCCGACCGGCGACATCATCCCCACCCATTCGCATGACGAAACTCATGAGACGTTCTACGTTCTCGATGGAAAGGTCCGGCTGTTCTTCACCGATGCCGAGGGCGCCAAGACCTCTCGATTGCTGACCCCCGGTGATTTCGGCTATGTGCCTGCTGGTACCCCGCACGCCTATCGTGTCGAGGAGGCCGCCCGGATCCTGGGCGTGATGACAGGTGGATTCGAGCGCTTCTTCCAGCACATGGGCACGCCGACCGATCACAACACCACCCAGCAACCGCCGTTCATCCCCGACTTCCCCCGGATGAAGGCCGCGGCTACCGAGCACCGGATGGAATTCATGCCCGACCACCTATGGCCGGACGCCTGATGGTGGCGCCTGTGATCGTCGGTCCGCCGGTGGAGTCGGCGCCGCTGCCGCCACAGCGAGAGGCCGCAGGCGGAGTGCGGATGCTCGCCGGTGTGCCGTACGCCGGTGTGCCGGGAGCCCGGCCGCTCGAGCTCGACCTGTGGTTGCCGCCGGCCCCGACCACCGACGTCCCCGCGGTGATCTTCCTGCACGGGGGTGGCTGGCGACTGGGTAGCCGGCACGGCGCGGGACCCGCCTACGCCGGCACCTCACCGAACCCGTTCGAACTGGTCGCTCAGTCGGGAATCGCGGTGGCCAGCGTCGACTACCGGCTCTCCGGCGAGGCCGGTTTTCCTGCGCAACTACACGACGCGAAGGCGGCGGTCCGCTGGCTACGGGCCCGGGCCGGCGAGATCGGCGTCGATCCCCAGCGCGTCGCCGCCTGGGGCGAGTCCGCCGGCGGCCACCTTGCCGAACTGCTAGGACTGACGGCCGGCGACGCGACACTCGAGGGCACCATCGAAATCACCGGAACAAGCGCGGTCAGCGCGGTGGTTGCTTGGTACGCACCCAGCGACATCGCCGCGGTCGCCACCGACGCCGGATCCGATCCGCTCGACGCCACCACCAGGGAGGCGCAGTTGCTGGGCGCGCCCGCCGCCAGCGTCCCGGAGCTGGCCGCCCTGGCCAGCCCCATCCGCCACGTCAGGGTCGGCGTGCCGCCCATCCTGCTGCTGCACGGCCGCTCCGACCGGCTGATCTCATTCCGGCAGAGCGAGCGGCTGCACGCCGCACTGGTGGCGGCCGGTGCAGACGCCCACCTACACCTGTATGACGACGCCGATCACATGTGGCTCGGTTCGACGGAAGCGGCGGCCGATGCGCTGCAGCGGACGATCGCCTTCCTCCATCATCACCTCGACACAAACGGAGTCCGACCATGAGAATCATCGGCATCGACCGACCCGAGACCGGCGGGATCGACGTCGCCGCACTCTCCCAGAAGGGTGACAGCGTCACGGTTATCGCTTCCCTACGGGACTTCTGGACCGACCCGGCGGGATACCTCGACCGCGCGCCTGCCGGTCCGACCCTGCCAGCATCCGACGTTCAGTTCGTCCCGCCGGTGCTGCCCGAGGCCCGGGTGATCTGCATCGGTTTGAACTACCTCAAGCACGTCGCCGAGGGCAGCTACCGGGACCAGGAACTGCCGGAGCACCCCACCCTCTTCGCCCGGTGGACCCGCACACTGACGGTGGACGGCGCCGAGGTACCAGTTCCCTCGAACGAGGACGGCCTGGACTGGGAAGGCGAGATCGTCGCCTGGGTCGGCGCGCCGCTGGTTGACGCCGATCCCGACGAGGCGCTGGCCGCCGTTGTCGGCTATTCGACGTTCAACGACCTGACCTCCCGACGTGCCCAGAAGCTCACCTCCCAATGGATCCTGGGCAAGAACGGCGACCGGTCCGGGCCACTCGGCCCGATGGTGCCCGCAGCTGAAGTCGGAGACCTGCGGGACGGACTGCGCGTGCAGACCAGGGTCAACGGCACCACGGTCCAGGACGGCACCACCGACCAGATGGTCTACACCGTCGGCGAAACGCTGGCCCACATCTCCCGCACCTTCACGCTGTTGCCCGGTGACCTCCTCGCGACCGGCACCCCTTCCGGGGTCGGCTACGCCCGCACCCCGCAGTGGCTGTTGCAGCCCGGCGACGTCGTCGAGGTCGATGTCGAACGGCTCGGCGTGCTGCGTAACACCGTGGTGGGCAACGAGAGCCGGCGCGCCGCCGTGAAGATCGCCAGCACCGCAACCGCCTGACATCCCGCCGCGCATCGAGAGGCCATTCACCATGACCGGGGAATTCCGGCAGTACCTGTACCCGCACGACCACCCCCGATTGACGGAGGTGCGCGATCTGGACGCCTACACCTACCGGGACGTCGCCCGTACTCCCGGCACCTTCACCGGTGACCTTGTCGCCGGTTGGACTCCCCTGTACCTGAACGACTTTCGCGGCATCACCGAGAACGGCACGCTGCGGGAGGACGTCCACGGCTTCGAGCCCGCCAGACCCGGCGAGGAAGCGCCGGTCGACGAGATGGTCGAGGCGGCGCTGGCTCTGTTGGCGTCGGTCGACGACGAAGGCCGGGACCGCCTGACCCATGCTGTCGACGCCGTGCAGTGGCAGACCTGGGCCAACCCGGAGTTCATGCAGTTCGACACCGGGCTGCGACTGGAATTCCAGCCCACGGCAGTCCGGGACAACGCGCTGGCCCTGGTGCGTGCGTCGCTGAGCCCCGAGGGCTACGACTTGGCCCACACCATGATGCTGATCAACGGCTTTCTCGGCGAGGTCGTCGGCCTGGAGTCCGTGCTCAACGAGTTCAGCTACAACATCGCGCTCTACGGGACGCCAGACCTCCGTGCGCCGTGGGGATGGCAGCTCTATGGCCACCATTGCGCGGTGAACTGCCTTGTTGTCGACGGACGGATGGTGCTCTCACCGGTGTTCCTCGGCGCCGAACCGAACGAGATCGACCGCGGCCCGAACGCCGGGCGGCCCTCGTTGACCGAACGGATCGTCCTGGGCACCGAGCTGATGGCCGCACTGCCGGAGGATCAGCGAAGAGCGGCTGTCGTCTATGAGCAGATGGTCGATCCGGCGATGCCGCCGGGCCGGGTGCATCCGGGCGACGAGCGGCATCTGGCCGGGGCTTTCCAGGACAATCGAGTGATCCCGAACGAGGGCATCCGGGTCGGCGACATGCCTGCTGCCGCCCAGGACCTGGTGATGGCGATCGCCGAGGAGTTCATTCGGCTGCTGCCCGCCGGCCCACGGGCAGCCCGGCTGCGGGAAATCCGGGAACGGCTGCCCGAGACCTGGTTCAGCTGGATCGGCGGACACGAACCCGGGGACGTCTTCTACTACCGCGTGCAGTCACCGGTCATCATCGCGGAGTTGGATCACCACTGCGGAGTGTTCCTCGACTACGACAGACCCCAGCCGTTCCACATCCACACTGTGCTGCGTACCCCGCACGGCAACGACTACGGCCGGGCATATCTGCGTCAATACCTGGCCTCTCGCGATTCGGTTGCGGTGCAACAGGAATCAGCTGCGGCCTCCGGAGCCTGATCGACTGGCGTCAATCACCCGGCTCGGGTGATTTCGGTGGGCGAAGCGCGCTCGGGGCTCCCAGTGCCCGGGAGATCGCCCTCGCACCGGCCCGCACGGCGGGTCCGACTCGCTTGGCGTCCATGTCACCCGCCGGAATGACCACCGAGACGGCGGCAACAACATCGTCGCTCTCGCCACGGATCGGGGCGGCCACAGCCACGAGCGGCTCCGGGACATTGCGGTGCACGATCACCAGGCCGTCCCGGCGGGTGTCGGCGAGCCGACGCCGCAATGCCGTGTGGTCGACCGGACGATGTTCCGGTTCGTGCATCAGCGGCCGGGCCAACAACTCCTCCTGGAACTCCCGTTCGGCGTGAGCCAGCAATACCAGTCCAACGCCGGTGGAGTGCAACGGCAACCGGCCGCCGATCCGGTACAACACCGTCATCGCCGATCGTCCCGAGAGACGTTCCACCAGAACGGCTTCCGATCCTTCCCGGACAGCCAACAGGACATGCTGGCCGGTCGCCACCGACAGGTCGCCCATCACCGGCATCGCCGCCTCGCGCAGCCCCTGGGTCCGCGGCGCCAGTGAAGCCAGTTCCCACAGCCGCAGGCCGATCACGTAGGAGCGGCCGCGACGTTCCAGCGCGCCCTGGGCGACCAACTGCCGGGCCAGGCGCAGCGCCGTGCTGACCGGCATACCGGAACGGCGGGCGAGGTCGCTCAGCGACAGCACCCGATGTGCAGGGTCGAAGCCGGACATCAGGGTGAAGGCCCGTTCGATCACCGGGTCACCGGCCGCCGTCGGCGCCGCTCCGGCCGCCTGCCGACCCGCCATGATCACGCCCCCGCTCGCTCCGGTCACCAGTGACCCACGTCGCAAAAAGTTACCACTGAGCGGCAAGACCGGTACTGCCGGACCGTCTCCGTTCGCCACCATGACGACATCGAATGCCGCGGCAGTTATTCGGTGCCACAGATTCCGATCGACTCCCGGGATGCCGGGACCGCCCACCAATGACGTTGTACGGAGGACCTTCTCATGGCACGTTCTGTATCCCCGGCCCAGCCGGTGTCCCGATGGGCCATCATGGTCGTCCCGGTGATCTGTTGGCTCGCCCTGATCTCGGACGGGTACGACCTGTTCTCCTACGGTGCAACACTGCCCGGCCTGATCGACGCCGATCCGTGGCACATCACTGCTGCGCAGGGCGGTCTGGTCGGGAGTCTGAGCCTGATCGGCATGCTGGCCGGGTCCTTGGTCGCCGGCACCCTGACCGACATCCTCGGCCGCCGCCGGCTTTTTCTCTTCTCGGTCGCGCTGTTCTCGGTGGCGATGATCGGCTGCGCGATCAGCCCCAGCTTCGCGGTGTTCGGCGCCTGCCGATTCATCACCGGCTTCGGTGTGGGCGGCCTGCTGCCCACCGCGGTCGCGATGGCCAGCGAGTTCGCCGATCCCCGCTACCGATCCCGCATTCTGGGCGCGGTGCTCACCGGTCCCCCCGTCGGCGGCCTGCTGGCCAGCATCGCGGCCATTTACCTGGTTCCCGGCGGCGACTTCCGCTGGGTGTACGCCATCGGCGCCGCTGCACTGATTGTCGTGCTCCCGCTGGCCGTTGTCGCGCTGCCGGAATCCCCGTCCTTCCTGCGCAGTCGGGGCCGAACGGCCGAGGCCGACCGCATCGCCCTCGCCCACGGCTTGCCGATCCCCTCGGGGACCGCGCCTGCCAAGGCCGCCGGCCACGCCGGATCGCCGGTGAAGCTGCTCTTCCGGCCCGGGTACAGCGGCCCCACCGTCGGTCTCTGGGCGGTCAACCTCTGCAGCCTGCTGGTGTCGTTCGGAGTGAGCACCTGGCTGCCGCAGATCATGCGGTCCGCGGGCTACGCCCTTGGCTCCGCGCTGACCTTTCTGCTGGTCTACAACGTTGGCGCCATCGTCGGCACTCTGTTGGCCTCCACCCTGGCCGAGCGGATCGGCGCGAAGTACCTGGTGCTGATCGGGTTCGGCAGCGCCGCCGTCGCCCTCGCCCTGCTGGGGACCCACCCGCCGATGGCCCTGCTGCTGATCCTGATTGCGGTGACCGGGTTCGGCGGCCTCGGCACGCAGAACATGCTCAACGACCACGTCGCCGGCTTCTACCCTGCCGACGCCCGGGCCACGGGCCTGGGCTGGGCGCTGGGGGTCGGTCGTCTCGGCGCCATCGCCGGGCCCACGTACGGCGCGTTCTTCGTCGCGGCCGGCGCCTCCGTCGTGGTCAGCGCACTGTCCTTCGCTGCGCCGGCCCTGATCGGTGCAGCGATCATGAGCTTCCTGCCGCGCCGCGGACCCGTGACCCCGACCGAAGCGGCCGCCGAGGTCGACTTCATCGCCGCCCACTGACTTTCCACCACCCGGTCGAAGAGAGAACCTGACATGACGCACAGCGAATCCACCGGGACCCACGTACCGGTCCTCATCGTCGGTGGCGGGCCGACCGGTCTGGCTGCCGCCATCGAGCTGGCCGCCCACGGCGTCGCCAGCACGGTGATCGAACCCCGGGTGGCCGTGGACACCGACCGTCCCCGTGCGAAGACCACCAACACCCGGACCATGACCCACCTGCGCCGCTGGGGGCTGGCCGACACCCTGCGCGCCGCCGCCCCGATCCCCGTCGACTACGCCCAGGACGCCGTGTTCTGCTCGACCCTGCTCGGCAAGGAGATCACCCGCTTCGAGGAGATCTTCCAGCTCACCGTGACTCGGCCGACCGAACAGCCGGAACGCGGGCAACAGGTGGGTCAGCCGGTTGTCGAAGAGGTCCTGCGAGCGGAGGCCGAACGTCTCGATCTGATCGACCTGCGACTGGGACTCACGGTGGTCGCGGTCGAACAGACCCCCACCGGCGCCCGGGCCATCGTCCAGGACCACGCCGGCGACACCACCGAGACCATCGACGCCGACTACGTACTCGGGTCCGATGGCGGCAGCAGCCTGGTCCGGCCCGCGTTGGGAGGCCGGCTCGAAGGTGGTTCCGGGGTCCGTCCCAATCTGTCAATCCTGTTCCACGCGCCGGGGCTGGCCGAGCGGGTGCCCTTCGAGAATGTCAGTCACCACTGGGTTCTCGCACCTGGCGCCGGCGGGATCGTCGGACGGCTCGATCTGAAGGACACCTGGTGGGCCATCGTCCAGGGCGTCGACGTCAGCACCGGCGAAACCGATCCCGTCGGCATGGTGCGCTCTCTGATCGGCGACGAGATGCCGGTCGAGATCATCGCGACCGACAAGTGGAACTGCCGGATGCTGCTGGCGGACCGTTACCAGTCAGACGAGCATCCGAACCTGCTGATCGCCGGGGATGCCGCGCACCTGAATCCGCCGTGGGGTGGGCACGGCTTCAACACCTGTGTCGGCGACGCAGTCAACGTCGCCTGGAAACTTGCCGCTGTATTGAACGGGTGGGCGGGGCCGAATCTTCTGCGGAGCTATGAACCGGAGCGTCGGCCGGTGGCGGCCCGGACCATCGCGGACGCCACTGCCAACAACAAGGCATTGGCGCACCACTTCGCGAGCGATCTGCTCGGCCAGGACGGGCCGGAGGCCGACCAGGCCAGGGCCGCCGTCGCCGCAGACCTGCAGATCAAGAAGAGCGAATTCCATTCGCTGGGACTGGTTCTCGGCTACAACTACGCCGATTCGCCGCTGGTCACCGATGACGGAACCCCGGCGCCGGCCGAGGATCCGATCCACTACACACCCAGCGCCCATCCGGGGTTCCTGCTGCCGCATGCCTGGATGGCCGACGGCAGTTCCGTCTACGACCACTTGAACAAGGGCTTCACCCTGATCACCCTCCCCGGCGTCGACGCCGACACCGCGGCCGTCGCGGAAGTTGCTGCACGCCAAAGCATCCCCTTCTCCGTGCTTGCGCTCACCGACGACGCCGTCGAAGGCGATCCCGTCCACCTGCGGGAGCGCTGGGGTACCGACGTTCTGCTGGTCCGCCCGGACCAGCACGTCGCTTGGCGCGGCGACGACGCCAACGCCGCAGCAGCAGCCCTCACCCGGGCAGCAGGCTGGTGAGAGCGGACCTGCCCGCTGCGGTTCGTTTCCGGCAGGCCGGCACAGCATCCCGTTCTTGCCGTTTCGGCAAGTAGATTTGCGTTCTCAGCAGATGTCGCCGCAGGATGGTGTGAACGTTCGACCCCAGCGTCAGCCGGTCGGATCAGACCACGGAGGCGTGATGGCACAGGAATTCGACAAGGATTATTGGGAAGCGCACTGGGAGCAGGCCACTGGGCACCGCGGTGGACCGATCATCGCCCCCAACCCGTATCTCGCGAGCGAGACCAGCGGCCTGGTAACGGGTTCTGCCCTGGATGCCGGCTGCGGCGAAGGCGCAGAAGCCATCTGGCTCGCTTCAGCCGGCTGGCAGGTCACCGCCGTGGACATCTCCACCGAGGCACTCTCGCGCGCTGCTGAACGGGCTTCGGCGATCGGCCTACTGCCCGAGCGTGTGCACTGGGTCGAGGCAGACCTGGGCGTGTGGGAACCGGGCCGTCAGTTCGACCTGGTGACGACGCACTACGCGCATCCGGCAATGCCGCAACTCGACTTCTATCAGCGTATCTCCAACTGGGTCGCACCCGGCGGCACGCTGCTGATCGTCGGGCATCTGCATTCGTCCGATACCCCGGACCATGACGCATCCGATCACGAACACACCCACAGGCAGGGGCACGGGCAACATCACCCTCCTGCGGAAGCCTCCGTCACCGCGGCGCGCATCACCAGCGGAATCAACCCCGCTCATTGGGCTGTCGTCACCGCAGCAGAACGCGCCCGAACCCTCACCAACCGGGCCGGCCGGGAGGTCCGGTTGGACGACGTCGTCGTGCGGGCCACCCGAAACGCGCCGATGATCAACTCCAGCGTCCGATAACTGTCGCCGAGCAGCATCTCGGACCGTCACCGAGATCGACCACGTGGCTGCCGAGCACGCGGCATTCATCCCGGACATGATCTGGCAGGAATCGGATTCCTACGAGGCCTACGGGACGCGCTGGACGGCAACCGGGGCTGGCTGCTCTGGTGGGATTGACCGGACCGGTCGGCCGGCGGTCCCAGTCATTTCAAGATGCGCTCATGTCATCGATGTGACCCGGCAGCATCGAACGATGAGTCCCGCACGCGGCCTCGGTCTGCAAAGATGAGCCGCCCGGCTCGATCTGTGAGGAGTCATCATGGGAACAGTGGTTGCGCAGGCGTCGATGTCGCTGGACGGCTACATCGCCAAGGCCGACAACAGCATCGGACTACTTTTCGACTGGTACGAAGCCGGCGACGTCGAGGTTCCGACCGCGACATCCGGCCTGACCTTCCATCTCACGGCCGCCAGTGCGGACTACTGGCGGTCGTGGACCACGGATCTCGGTGTGATCGTCTGCGGCCGAACGCTCTTCGACTTCACCGACGGTTGGGGCGGTCGCCACACGATGGACACGCCCGTGGTGGTGGTCACGCATCAGGTGCCGACCCAGTGGGTGCAGGACCACCCGGATGCGCCGTTCGAGTTCGTCACCGACGGTGTGGCGGCGGCCCTCGCCCGCGCCCAGGAGATCGCGGGATCGAAGACCGTCGCGGTGTCGGCCGGAACGATCGCCGCCCAGTGCCTGCAGCTCGGCCTGCTCGACGTCGTGGCCATGGATCTGGTGCCCGTCGTCATGGGTGGCGGTCGACCGTTCTTCGCCGGTCTGTCGATCGAGGACGTCCCACTGGGCGATCCGGAGGTGTGCATCGTCAGTTCACGGGTCACCCACCTACGGATGCCGGTCCTGCGGGCGGATCCGAGCTGATACCGGCGCCGACCAGCAGATTGCGCCCGCCACCATCAGTGCGGCCGCTTCGTTCGCTCAACGATGGGTACCCGCACTGCCGTCGCCCACCTCGACACCGAGGATGGAGCGGGCGAATTCGGCCTTCAGCACGAACATCTCGATGGCGAGATTGTCCGGCGCGCGGACGTTGAGGTGATGACCGGCGTCGGTTTCGACGATGGCCGAGTGCGGCACCGAGAACTCCGCGAACCGGGCCACCCAATCCTCCAGGGTCGGCACATCGGCGACCGCCAGCGCCAGATGATCAAGCCCGACGTGGTGTTCGTCGAAGGGTCCCACCACCGATCCGTGGTGCGCGGTCAGGCCGATCGCGATCAGGGCCGACGGGTGCCACACCATGCTGGCTTCCTCACCCTTCACGACCAGATCGAAACCCATCACCCTGCACCAGAAGTCGATGGTGGCGTCCAGGTCGGCAACTGCCAGTCCGAGATGCGAGATCCCGTTCAGTGCGGGCGCGGACGCAGCGGATCCCGTGGTCGACACCGTCGGTGCTGCCGTGGTCATCGCGTCCACCGAGCATTCGGTCGCGACGTCGACGAAGCGCAGCGACGGCTCAGCAGGATGGACGGACTGACCACGCCGAAAACGAAGCCGGCGGCGATCATTCCGTCGGACGACAGCGCGATGAGGGCGTCCAGCGGGGCAGACGCGCGGAGTCGTTTCGGCTGTCGGTTGTCTGCGGTGCTCGAAGAGGTTGTTGTCATGTCGGCAACGGTGCCCGGGATACCCACCTCGTCGCATGGGTGTGAACACCCATCAGAGCCTCAGGATGCGAACTCGGCGGCCAGTTCAACTCGTGAGTTCAGTCCGCGCTTGCGCAGCACGCTGGTGACGTGATGCTCGACAGTCCGCGGACTGAGGAACAACGCAGCGGCGATCTCCCTGTTGGTCAGGCCCTTGGCGGCGAAGAGCGCCACCCGCGTTTCCTGCGAGGTGAGCGCGGCATCACGCTGCGGACCCCGGCGGGCCGTGCTTCCGGTCGCCGTCAATTCCGTCTCGGCGCGGCGCACCCAGAGGGTGAGGCCCATCAGCCGGAACGAGTCCGCGGCCGCGCGCAGCTGCTCTCGTGCCGCGCGGCGTTCTCCGGCACGTCGTAACCGCTGTCCGTGCGCGAGCCGGGTCCGGGCGGCGGAAAAGGTGTCGAATCCGGTGGCGTGCGCCGCGTGCGCGGCCTCGAAATGGCTCAGGGCGTCCGGCAGGTTCTGCGTCGTCATCCCGGCGAGCCGCAGGACCTCGCCGCGGATGTGCGGGTCGGGCGAATCGCGATGCAGCTCTGCATGACGCTCGGCGATGTCGCGGGCATCGCCCTGGCGTTGCAGGCCGATGTAGGCCTCCACCAGATCCGGGGCAACCGACAGCGGATAATCGCCGCGCGGCTGCCGCCCACCGTCAACCGCGATGCGGTGTTCGAGAATGTCGACCACCTGCTGCAGATCGCCGGCGCACAACGCGCAGAACGCCTCCACCAGTTCAACGTGCACCGCCGCTGCGGACACCCCGGCCCGGTCCTGCAGGAGACGCGCCTGGCGTATCGCCTCGGCCGCCTGCTCCGGGCAACCCCGACCGGCGAGCTCCCAGGCCAGGATTTCCTGGGCGGTCGACACGTCGACGACGAAGCCGAGTTCGGCACCGAGCTCGACCGCCTCGCCGGCGTAGGCGAACGCGTCCTGGTGACGTCCGAACAGAGTGGCGCCACCGGCCAGCAGGGTCAGCACTGTCGGCAGAACCCCGATCGCCCCTTGCGACCGCGCCTCCTCGAGACGTCGCGGCGCCTGTCCGTAGGCGAGCTGCAACGTCCCTGCCCAGCTCGAAGCGAGGCCGGCAATCATCAGATAGCGGGGGTCGTCGCGGAGATCGGGGGTCCGATCGAGCAGTTCCACCGCGCGCGTTGCGAGTTCGGCTGCAGCGTCCCAGTTCCCGGCGAAAGCCGAGGCAGAGGCCGCCGAATAGGCCACCAGCATTGCTTGTTCCGGATCGCCCGAATCGGCGGAAACCTCGATGGCGGCGGCCGCCTCCACCATTCCCGCAACCTGTCCGAGCCGATAGTGCGCGTGCAGGAGCTCGACCAGGGATCGCACCCGAACCACGCCAGTGCCGAGCCCGGCGGCCATGGTCAGCAGCTCCGCCGCTCGTGGGACGGAGCCGCTGTTGCCCTCGAGGGTGCCCGCGCAGAGCAACGCACGGGCATGGGCCTGGGGCGAGACCTCGATGGGCTCGACATCGATGCGATCGACCAGAGTCCGCACCCGGTCGACATCGCCGCTCAGCGCTGCATCCTCCACGGCACCGGCCAGCGCGTCGAGGCTGGGACCCGGGTGTGTCAACAGGGCGGAGGCCCGCTCCGCGATGACCGACGCAGCCGCGAATCCCGACCTGGTGCGTTCAGCTTCGGCCAAGGTCAGTAATGCCGCAGCAAGTGCATCGTCCGGGCCGGTCGATGCCTCGGCGAGATGACGCAGTTGGCGACCGGGACGCTGCGCGGATGCGATCGCCAGCGACATGTGCGCGGATCGGCGTTCGACCGCGGTCGCGGCCAGCCACACCGCGTTGCGCAACAGCGGATGTCGGAACCGCACGGTGTCGGATTCGATCGTCAGGACCCTCGACGACTCGGCCTCCGCACCAGCTGCCACCCGGTCGACGCCCTCATCGTCCAATGCCTGCATCACTGGCCCGGCCTCGGCATCGAGCGAGGCCGCGGCCAGGGTGACCATGCGACGGGCCGCCGGGGACAGCTCGGCGATCGACTGGGCGAACGCCTCCGACAGGCGGGCTCCGACGGGCAGCGCGGCGGGCAACGGCACCGATCCGCGCCGCTGCCCTGGACTCAAAGTTCGGGTGAGTTCCAGCAGCGCCAACGGATTCCCACCGGTCCGAGCAACCAGCGGCTGGACCAACGGCTCGGCGATCGTTCCCCGCAGCAGCAGCCCGGCATCCTGGGGCGGAAGACCTGCCAACGAGATCCGCCGGAAACCCGCAGGTGGTTCCTGATCGGCGCCGGGCGGTGTGCGGTGGGTGAGCAGCATGGCGACCCGGTCCCGGCCGAGCCTGCGGGCCGAGAATTGCAGCGCTGCAGTGGTTTCCGGATCAATCCATTGGGAATCGTCGATCAGCAGTACCAACGGCTGCTCGTCGGCGTGCAACGACAGCAGGGCAAGAGTTGCGGTCGCGACAAGGAAGCGATCGGCACCTGCCGAACTCTCCGAACGGCCGAACGCCCTTTCCAGCGCCAGTCGCTGCCCGGCAGGAAGTGCATCCAGCCGATCGAGTATCGGGGCGAGCAGATCGAGCAGACCGGCGTGGGCCAATGACAGCTCGGATTCCACACCGACCGCACGGATGACCTTCATGGCCGGTCGCTCGAGTCGGACGTCCTCGACGACCGCGTCGACCAGGGCGGTTTTCCCGATCCCCGGCTCTCCCTCGACGCGAACGGCGCACCCGCGACCGTTCATCGCCCCGACGACGGCGACACGAAGAGTCGCGAACTCGGCGTCGCGTCCGACCAGCACCGTTGCACCGTAGCCAGCCGGCTCAGGAATTCACAGCGCCGCGACGTGCCGCAGGGTGGTCGAAAATCGCCATCGGGTCTGCGCGCTGACAGCGCACCGCTTCGGTGCTCGCCTCCCTGTCGACCGAATGCCGACAGAAGTCGCCGGCGGGATCCCGATGAGAATGCGCCTCGGCCCGGGTCGACACGGACATGGGCGCAACCGAACCGACCGCCAAGAACCTGGCCGACCTGTATCAGCTCGGCACGCTCGACTGGAGCGACGTCCGGGGCAGGCTGGTGACCAAGCTGACCCAGGCACCAGGGACCGGCGGTCCCGATCACCACACCTTCTGGTTGTCGACGATCGACGCCGACGGCAAGCCGCACCTGACCGCCGTGGGTGCGTACTGGGTGGACGGCAGGTACTACTTCAGCGGCGGAGAGCGATCGCGCAAGATCCGCAACATCGAGCGTGACCCCCGATGCGCCATCGGCGTCGCGATCCGCGGTTATGACGTCGCACTCGAGGGCCAAGCCGTCCGGGTCACCGACGACGCACTCCTGCACCGCATCGCCGAGGTCTTCGCCGAGGGCGGTTGGGCACCTGAGGTCGCCGACGGCGGGTTCACTCACGAGTTCAGCGCCCCCAGCGCTGGGCCGCCGCCGTGGTTCGTCTACGAGTTCACCCCGCGGGACGCCTACGCCGTGATGACGGAGGAGCCCGGCGGCGCCACCCGCTGGACGTTCTGACAGCTCCAGCCGAAAAACGGACTTGAACGCAGGGACCGACGGATTGTGGTCATCGCCGCTGATCACACCGGTCAGGTGAGCGACTCGGCGGCCGGCTGTTTGACATGCTGTCGGCATGAGCGATGACGGCAGCACCTCGAAGGCGGCTCGGATCGGGCTGGAAATACTCGGCTGGCTGCTGTTGGCGGCCGGAGTCGCCGCGCTCATCCTGCCCGGACCCGGCCTGCTGCTGCTGGCGTTGGGGCTGTGGGTCCTTGCCAAGAACTATCGGTGGGCGGATCGGCTGCTCGATCCGGTCAAGCGAGCGGCGTACCGCGGTGCTTCGGAAAGCGTCACATCCTGGCCACGGATCATCCTGTCCACACTGCTCGCCCTTGGCCTCATCGCACTCGGGATCTACTGGGGCGTTCGACCGCCTGCACCGGGCTGGTGGCCGTTGGCCGAGAAATGGTGGCTATTCGGTGGCTGGGGCACCGGCGTCTTCCTGATCGCCTCCGGCCTGCTGGCACTGGGCCTGCTGGGCTGGAGCATGAAGAATTTCCGCTACGGCGACATGACGCTGGAAGAGGTCTACAAAGACCGTCATCTGAAAGAGGGACCTCGCCGGAGCGAGTGATTCCACCCTCTGGCGGACGCCGGAGCACCCGGAGCCAGATGGTGGCTCCGGGTGCTCCGGTGGTGTTGGAGGTGATCGCTCAGGCTGGAACAGTGAACCCGTCGAGGTCGACCGCCGCGCCGGCAGTGCCGGTGAAGTCAGCGTCCGGCGCCTGGAGGGTCTCGACGGTCACGCCTTCGGATCCGTTCTTCCACGGGCTCTCGACGAAGCCGCCGGTGCGCCATGCCTCTTTGACCTCGGCATCGGTCATCGCGCGGGCGAATTTGTTGACGCCGCCCCGGGCGCCGACCTGCTGCTGGTCCGGGACATCGAACGAGAGGCCCTGCAGCAGCCAGGTGGTCTGGCTTCCCTTCATGGTGATCTTGAGATCGCCCGTCACCCGGACCATGGGCTCCTGCGCAGACAGCCAGGCAACCTCACCGGGCGCCACATTGAGGTCTTCCTGCTGCGAGAAGGTGTGCGTCGTCTTCCACTCCTTCTTGTAGGTCGTGGTGAGCCCCATCTCCACCGCCCCGAAGATCGTTGCCTTGACGCTTGCGCCGATCTCGAGGCTGGTGCTGGTCTCGACGGTGTCACCCTCGGTGATACGGGTCGTCTGGTCTCTCGAGGTCAGGTTGGCGACCCCACGGCCGAACGGATGCGCAGGGCCGAGTAGCCCGTCCTTCTTTTCCTTCGGCTCGAAAGTGCACTCGACACCGGCCTGGCCGCACAGGCTGTTCATCGTCTTCGACTGGGCGGCCGGGTCGCCGGCGGGAATTGTCACGGTGCCGGGCTTGTCGAGAATGGTGACGTCGGCGCCGCCCTTCAAGAACTGACCCTCCAGCCCCTGCGCATCCGAGTAGCGACTCAGGCCCGAGACATGCAGGTAGACGAACGCGTCCCGGCCGTCCTCGTCCCGGAACTTCACCGTGATGCCGTGGTTGCTCCAGTCCCTGATCTCGAAGGTCATCTGCTGACCCGGCTTCAGCACGGAACCGGCCAGGGGCATCTCGTCGTAGGGGTCGAATCCGGTCTTCTTCGGATACGGCCAACCCGAGGTGCCCCAGATGTCGTTGATCGTCAGGGTGTGGGCGCTGAAGTTGGTGATGGTGAACTGCCGGGTGCCCTGGGTGGTCATCTCGTCGTCGCCAGGCCCGGGGGTCGTCTCCGTCACGGTGGCCCCGGCGACGGCGGTCGGCGTGGCGGCGTTCGCCACGGACGCGGTGCCGGCCAGTCCGAACAAGAGCGCGGCGGCGACCACGGCGGACGTCAGCTTGGTTGCAGTGCGCATGGGTATCGGCTCCTTGTGAACTTTGCTGGCCGGCTGGTCCGACGCTGGGCAATTGCTCGATAGGAACATCATGTCCAGACATTCCGTCAGGGTCTGTCCGACGATCGATCGACCCACCGGGTGACCCAGCTGTCCACCGATCGGCGGATGAGTCCCCGCAGGTGACGCCGAAAAAACGCTCAGATCGCGGCGACGAGTCCGGCGAGCGGCCGCGGCAGCGCAGCGAGGTCGAGCGCAGCGACAAGCAGTGGCGCGTAGTGGATCTTGCGGCCACCTCGAGTACCCATGAACCGCCGGAGCCGGGCGTGGTCCGACTTCCCCTGTTGCGCGGGCTGCTGTTGAAGAATCCGGAACGACGCGAGATCACCCTGCTCGGCAAGGATCTCCTCGACCCTCGCGACACCGAGCGCCCGAATCAGCTCGTCCTCGAGATCGGCATCGCAGACGAAGAAGTGTTGGTTCTCCAGATCGCCGACGGTGGAGGAGTTCCCCATACCGACCGATTCGAGAGCCTTGTGGAAGAAATGCATCTCGGCCAGATCGCACAGCCCGGCCACCCGTACGTTCAGCCCGGGCGGACCGTAACGCCGGAGAAAATGACCGATGTTGGTCGCTCCGTACATCGGAAGAACGGCAATGCCTTCGGACCGCAGATCACGATCGCACCGCGCCGCCAATGCCAGCACTGCACGTTGATCGCTGACTCCTTCGACGAGAACCACCGTCGCGGCATCGACCGCCTGCTCTGCCGGCATGGTCGGGACTGTAGCCGCTGGGATGTTCCCGTCACGAGCGAATTGGCGCGGCGTAGGGCCTAGCTCTCAACCCGGGCGGGCACCGTGAACGCGCGGCGGAAACGGTCGAGAGCCTGCAGCGAATCTCCCGATGCGAAGGCCTCGAGGCC
>Ga0164307_10000100_pt1 | contig 37213 bp, 24 predicted proteins | sample Whisoiple_243_MG_FD_110214 | JGI IMG/M metagenome (GOLD analysis project Ga0164307, IMG submission 110214) | Soil microbial communities amended with fresh organic matter from upstate New York, USA - Whitman soil sample_243_MG | ecosystem: Environmental > Terrestrial > Soil > Unclassified >...
AATCCGGCAGATCCTTGCGGAGTGCGGCAGATTCGAGGGCTTGGATAATCGAGAGCGTCGCCATGGTGTCTGTGCCGATCCTGAGAAAATGGGGTAGGGGCGCGGGATTATGCATCCCGAGGAACCGCCGTCAAGCGAATCTGAGCCGGCGTTCACTATCGCTGCTTGACGGGAGGCCTTTAGGGGGCTAATCCGCCGGGCCCGTATCGAAAAGCGGGCCGTTTTGAAAGCGGCACCGCCCGTAACGCGAATCCGTCCCCCGCCACTGCTTGGCGTGGGTGTCGGCCTCGCCACTTACCAGAAAGTCACTCGCAATGAATCAGTTTCCCGGCGTCATCGGCCGCAAGCTCGGCATGACTCAAATCTTCGCGGAAGATGGCAGCGTCATCCCGTGCACGGTCATCGAATCCAACGTGAGCGTGGTCGGCAAGCGCACGCAAGAGAAGGATGGCTACGACGCCATCGTCTTGGGTTCGGGTGAGCGCAAAGAGAAGCACACGAGCAAGGCGCTCGCTGGGGCGTTCAAGAAGGCCAACGTGACCCCGCGCCGCGAGCTGCGCGAGCTGCGTTGTTCGGGCGAGTTCGCCGCGAGCGTCGAGGTGGGGTCGGACCTCAAGGTCGATCAACTGTTCGAGGCCGGTCAGTTCGTGGACGTGCAAGGCGTCTCCAAAGGCCGCGGTTTTACCGGTGTCATGCGCCGCCACAATTTCGCGGGTAACGTGCAGACGCACGGTACTCATGAATACCGCCGTCACGGTGGCTCGATCGGTACCAACATGACTCCGGGCCGCGTGAAGAAGGGCATGAAGATGCCGGGTCAACACGGCAACAAGACGGTCAGCGTGCTGAGCCAAAAGATCGTCAAGGTGATCCCGGAGCAGAACCTGATTTTGATTCGCGGCGGCATCCCGGGCTCGCGCAACGGCCTCGTGTTCGTGCGCGGCGCGGTCAAGAAGCGCGGCGGCAAGCCGGCTGCCAAGTGACGATGTCGCGTCACGCCGCGATGCGTGCGGCCTGACGCGCATCTTGAAAGCTCTGCACCGGCATGGCTTTCGAGGCACTGTTTCCCGCCTTCCGCAGCCAGCGGATCCTGCACGATCAGGGCGGTTTGTTGCTCGTCGACAAACCGCCCGGCATCGTCGTGCACGGCGGTGACGAACAGCAAGCTTCGGATCTCGTTTCACGCTTGAAGCGGGTGCTGCGCGCGCGCGGCGAGACGGACTACCTGGGCGTCCATCAACGCTTGGATTTGGGGACGTCCGGGGTGCTGGCGTTCACGCGCGATCCCGCGCTGAACGCGACCATCGCCGAACAGATGGAGGCGCACTCGGTCGCGCGCACCTACGTCGCCGTGGTCGCCCTCTCGAGCAAGGCGCGACTGCGAGACACGGGCGTGATCGAAGAGCGGCTCGAGACCGTGAAGGGGCGCTCGCGAGTCGTGAAGAGCGGCGGCCAGCGCGCACTCACTCGCTACCGCGTGCTTTCGAGGCAGCAGGGACGCGCGCTTTTGGAGCTTCGCCCGGAAACGGGCCGGACTCATCAGTTGCGCGTACATCTGAGCCACGCGGGCGCTCCGATAGTCGGCGACACGGTTTACGGCGACACCGCTGCCGAGCGGGTTTTTCTGCACGCGCGCGACTTGGTTTTGCGAAACCCGGCCGTCAGCGCGCACGCACCCGTGCCGGCTGCCTTCGAGGCGGCACTCCACGCACGCGCGCCCGAGCTCGGGTCGCGCGAACAAGTGCGTGAGGCGTTGGCCGACGCGGGGTGTCTGCGTGAGCCGCTCCTGACGACGACAGAGACCTTTCGCATCGCCAATGACTTGGGCGACTTTTTGCCGGGCGTTTGCGTCGATCGTTATGGTGACTTTGCGGTGCTGTCGTTGTCGAGCGACGAAGCGGCCGAGCGACGCCAAGAGCTCGCCGAGCTACTGCACGAATTCGGCGCGCGTGGCGTGTACTTGAAGCAGCGTGCGCGGGCAGATTTGCGGCGCGAAACTCACGCCGAGCTGGCGCCCAAAGAACCGATCGCGGGAGCGCCCGCGCTCGCGGGTCTCGTGGTCCGAGAGGGCCATGCCCGCTTTGCCGTGACGCTCGACGAGGGCTTGTCCTGTGGCTTGTTCCTCGATCAGCGTGACAATCGCGCGCGCGTGGCCGCGCTGTGCGGTGGTCGCAAAGTGCTCAACCTGTTTTCATACACCTGCTCGTTCAGCGTGTACGCCGCCCTCGCGTCCGCCGCCCACGTGACGAGCGTCGACCTTTCGGGCCACGCGCTGGCACGCGGCCGTGAGAACTTCAGCCTGAACGGACTCGACCCGGCCGCGCATGCTTTCGTGCAAACCGACGCGCTCGAATGGCTGGCGCGCGCCGCCAAGCGCGGTGAAAAATTCGGGGTCGTGATCCTGGACCCGCCGAGCTTCTCGACGTCTGGCAAAGGCAAGACGTTTCGCGTCGCGGACGGCTATCAGAGCGCGCTCGAGCGGGTGTTCGCCGTGCTCGAACGCGATGGCCGCGTGCTGGCGGTGACCAATCACCGCAAGACCTCGCTGCAGGCGTTCCGCAAAATCGCGCATGATGCCGCGCGCGCCGCTGGCCGCGAAATCAGCCAGCTCAAAGACCTGCCTTCACCGCTCGACTGCCCCCCGGGGCCGAGCGGTCCGTTTCCAGCCAAGAGCGTGCTAATTAGCGTCAAATGAGCGGTCGCAAAGGTAACGTGTACGAGAAGCCGGACGCGCGCACCCAGGCGGCCAAGGCGCAAGGTTTCCCCGCGCGGAGCGTGTTCAAGTTGGAGGAAATCGACCGCCGCGTGAGGCTGTTGCGGGGTGGGCAAAAGGTGCTCGATCTCGGCGCCGCGCCGGGCTCGTGGTCGCTGTACGCCAGTCAGAAGGTCGGCCCGGGTGGGCGAGTGTTGGCCATCGATCTGCAAGAGATTCGACAGGCGTTTCCGCCCAACGTGAAGGTCGCGCAAGGCGACGCATTGACGCTCGAGAACACGGCGCTCTCGGAGTTCGCGCCGTACGACGTGGTGCTGAGCGACATGGCACCGAGCACGTCGGGCTCGAAGATCCGCGACCAGGCCGGCAGCTTGGAGCTTTGCTTGCGCGCACTGGACGTGGCGCTCGCGCTCGGTAAGCCGGGCTCGCATTTCGTCGCCAAGATCTTCATGAGCAACGACTTTCAGATCGCACGCAAGCTCGCCGGGGAGCGCTACGAAAAGTGCCAAGTGATTCGCCCCGAGGGAACGCGACAGCAGAGCACGGAGGTGTTCATCGTCGGGTTGGGACTGAAGGTGAGCGCAAACACGCCCGTTGGCGCAGGCGAATGAGTCGACCATGCGCTCGTCCAGCGCTGCCATGAAGCGCTCGGAGTCGAGTCCGGGCAGCGCGCCGCGACATCGCGGCGGCGCGCTGAACCAAAGATCCTGGAACGAGCTCCGAGCCCTCGGTCGCTCGGGCTAGAGCGATTCCAGATACGCGACGAGATCGCCGCGCTGCAGATCGCTCAGGGTGGCGGTGTTGCCATGCTGGTTGCCACCGCAAGCCGGGTCGAAGCGAGCCGCCAAGGTGGCGGCGCAGCCATTGTGCATGAACGGGGCTCGATAGCCGATCGCGACGAGTGATGGCACTTGCAGCTTACTGGCCGCCGAATCGATGGCAACGGTGCGATTGTCGGTCAGCTTGAGCCCGGAGTGGCACTGGGTACAGCCCACGTCGGCGGATTCGAACAACGCTTTTCCACGCAGCGCAGCTTGGTCATTGGCATCGCGAATCGCTGCCGGAGCCTTGAGCGAAAATAGCCACTCGGACAGCGCCGAGGTGCGCGCTTCATCCTCGCGAACGCCGCCCATACGACCGACGAACACCTGGGTCATCAGCGCGCCGACGTCGGGTAGATCGCCGTTCCAGTGGAACGGCGCGGTGTCACGCAGGCCAACGTGTAGGGCTTGGGTGCGCCGCTCGCCGAAGCCTTTGAAGCGCCAGGTATGGCCGTCTTCTCCACCCTCGGGGTGACATGACGCGCAGGCAATGCCGCCGCCGGCGTCGCGATGAAACAGATCATGCCCGGTGTCGGTGCGTGACTCGCCACCGAGCTCCACGGTATCCGACGTCCCAAAGGGCAGATCGCGCTGAATGATCAGTTGAGCGGGGTCCCGAATTTGCACCAAAAGCTGCCCGTTTGCCGTGAAAGCCACCGCGGTTGCTGGACCACTGGTCAGGCTGCCCTGCGAGAACGCGCACGGATTGCCTGGGTTCATGTCACCTATCGACATGATGCTGACGGACGAGCCGCCGGCGAAGGCGGAACCGCCCGACGACGGCCCCGCGTTATCGCCCGGGAACACCAGGAACGGTCGTGGCGCGGAAAAATCAGGGCTACCCGCGTGCGCCACCGCGAGCCAGCGTTGGTCAGGAGAGATGGCGACGTCGACCGGGAGCGGTGGCCCCATGAATTGAGTGCTCATGACACTCCCGTCGGGTGCGACGTTGCTCACGACGTTCTTGACGATGCCGTCGCAGCTGAAACCGCCACCGCCATAGGAGCTGCCCGATGCGCTCGGCGGATTGATCGGGATTTCGTCAATGACCGTATCTTGGTGGACCACCATGGCTCCACCGCCCGAAGTCGAGACTGCGCGCCACGCGGTGCCGGCTTGCAACGAGACATTCGTGGGGCCCGACCCCGAGCCATTGGTTTTCGAAAAATCGTTCGGGTCATTGAGCGCTGACAGAGTGCCTTGCGCCTGCGGGATTTGGATGCGTTTGTCGAGCGTGCCCAAGCTGCTCACGCGCAGCACCTCGGCCGACTTGAAGCGAGTGATCCAGAGCTCGCTGCCGCGCACGAGCACGTCACGCAAATCCGGCTCGAGCGTGAGGGTACGCGTCGCGTCACCACCGAGCGCGGGCAGCGAGACCAGCTTGCCCTCGGAGCAGGCCACGTGCAGCAGGCCGGTCGTCGCTTCGAAAGCGATGCCGCGCGGCGCTTTGCACACCGCTCGTCGGCTCAGCACGGCGCCCGTCACCGGATCGATCGAAACCACGGCACCGCCGCGCCTCAATGCGACGTGAACGCGCTTCTGCCCGTCCTCGACGCTTCGGCCTGGCTCGTCCCCGGGCTGAAGCTGGATCGTGGTGCGCACGGCTCGCGTGCTCAAATCCACGATCGAGATGCGGTCGCGTTCCGGATCGGCGACGATGGCCGCCGAATTGTCGGACAGCACGCTGAGCGTGCCACCGCTGACCGCAGGCGGCGTGACCGGCGCGGTCACGGCTTCGCGTTCATCCACCGGGATGACCAAACGGGGTTCGTTCGCATCATCCGCGCGTTTATCGAAAGAGTTGCACCCACCCAGAGCAACACCGAGCACCATCACAGCACCCAACCCGGTCCTTGTCCTGCTCATCATTCGCTCTCCCACTTTCCCACCCTTGTTCGCAAAGCCTGAGCCTGAGATTAGCTCAATTCCGAGTCGCGCGCCTGTGTTCTGATTTCCACACTTCGTCTCGCGCTTCGAGGCTAGTGTCGCGAATTTACGACACTTCCTTTTACGGGTTCCGGGTGCAATAAAGCTGTGGGGAACGGCAATGACTTGGTCTTTCAAGGGGATTTCTTCGCTGGCAGCGCTTGCGTGCTGCCTTTTGTCGGGTCGCTCGCTGCACGCTCAGACGGCGCTCCCGCCGAGCTGGCTTCCGACTCAGGTGAACGAAAACGGGCAGCACTGTGTGCCGGCGGCCGAGCAACGTCAGGGCGATAAACTGCTAGTCGCCTGCGGCATGTCCGGAGTCTGGGAAATCTCGCTCGCCTCGGCGAGTCCAAGCTTCGTCCGCAGTTACGCCTTTTCGGGAGAAGCGATCGGCTTCATCACTGAACCGGATGGGCGGCTGTGGGTAAAGCTGCACGTGCTCGAAGCGCGCCCGTTGTCCGGTCCGTCGACGCAGAGCGCAGCGGTCTTTCCCGACGTGGCATCGTCGACTCCGGCGCCCAGCCCCGAGCCTGCGAAAGTGGCGACTGCGGCACCCGCCGCATCGGCGCCGGCGCGAAAGGCAATCGGTCGGGTCGAGCGTGCAGCAGCTGGCGATGTCGTGATCTCGCTCGGGACCACGGACGGAATCTCGCGCGGCGATCACATCGAGTTTGCGCTCGCCGAGGACGGTTACGACGTCGGATTGTCGAGTGACGTGATTGCGGTCGGAGTCGTGGCCAACGTGAACTCCCACAGTGCCCGGGTGCGTTTGGGCATGAACGAGAGTGTCCCGGTGGGAGCTCTGGCCAGCCCCACGTTGGGTCTCGCTACCGGCAGTCTCTCGGCGCCGCCGCGGGTCAGCGGGCTGTGGGAACTCGAGCTGATGGCACGCCCATTCGCGGCGATGGACGAGCTCGGCGGCGGTGTCTTGCTGAGCGGTGGCTTCGGCTATCGCTTCAGCCATTGGCACCTGCAAGCGGTGCTGGATCCGTTCGCGTTTGCGGCAGTTCAGACCAAAGGCAGCGTGGCTGCGGTCAACGCGGCCGCCATCGGTAGCTACGACGCTCAGTACTTCGAGCTCGGCTTCGGCCTTGGGCTGCAGACCATGAACGAGACTAGCTTCACCGTCCCACCGGGGTCAGGCATGACCGCGGTTCAGCTGATCCGCCTCGGCGCGCGCGATGGTCTGAACTTTGCTGCCCGCACCAGCATCGCGCTGTTTCATAGCCAATTCCAATTCGGGAGCATGGTCGCGAGCGCGCAAATCCCGCTGACGCGTGGCTATTGGCTCTTGCTCGACGGTGGCGGTGGCAACGTCGGCTACGGCTTCGGCGAAATGGGATTGCGCGCGCTACTCGCCGGCAATGGTTTGGCAGGTTCGAAATACTTGACCGTGACCGCGGGCGGCGTCGGTGTTTTCAAGTCGGGTACCTGCGACGAATTTTTCTCGTGCAGCGAGGAAAAATCATTCGGCGGCCCCATGGTTGGCGTCGGCGGGGAGTGGCGCTTCTAGTGGCGTGACGCTCCAAGTGAGTGAAATCGGTATCGCTCGGCGCTCGTGTCCGACTCGAGTCTATGGCACGCTCCGGCGATGGCTCGAGTTCCATCTCGTCAGTCCTTAGCGGCTTGGTGCGTCGGTGGACTCTTGGTCTGGAGTTGCAGCTCCACGCCTAATCCTGGACCCCCGAACGGCAGCGCCGGGAGCAGTGCTGCAGGCACTGGCGGAGCTTCGGCGGGTACGGGCGGGAGCGCGACAGATCTGGGCGGAGCGACTGGCCAAGCAGGCAGCGCTCAGAGCGCCGGAGTCGCCGGGATTGCTGGCAGCTCGGACAACGGCGGCAGCAGCGGTGGAACGAGCGGGAGTGGGGGCAACGCGCAAGGCGGTATGGGAACCGGCGCCGAAAGCGGGGCGGACACGGCGGGCGCCGCGGGGATGTCGGAAGGCGGAGCGGGTGGCAGCGACGATTCCGGCGCGGACTACGAGGGTCATTGTGGAGACGGTTGGGCTGCCGCGGGCTCTGCTCGGGGGCCGAAGCTGAACGGCAATGTCACCCCTCAGGTAGATAACGCGTCCAACTGGAGCTTCACGTTCGGGCGCTATCGTTTGGTGGTCGCCGCGGCGCGCGGGGCGCGCGTGACCGAGTTCTCCATCGATGGCAACAACTTGCTCGATCCCTCCGGAGGCTCGACATTTTGGCCGAGCCCGCAACAAGCTTACACTTGGCCGCCACCGGCAGAGATCGACACTGCGGCGTACACCGCGGCGGCGGATGCCAGCTCGTTGACCCTGACCAGCAAGACCGCGGCCACGCTCAAGTTGAGTGTCAAGAAGCGCTTTTCGGTGAACGCGAACAGCGGCGTCGTGAGCATCGAGTACCAGTTGATCAATCAGAGTAAGCAGGCGGCGTCTTGGGCACCTTGGGAGGTGACGCGCGTGAGCGCAGGCGGCTACACCTTTGCGCCGCGCGGTCCGGGCGAGCGCACCATCACGCAGGACTCCTTTCAGTACCCGCTCGTCTTGAGCTTGCTTCCGCCGCCGCCAGCGACGGGCGGCATCGAGTGGCTGAACTATCCGAGCCTGACCCTGACTCAAGACAACTACATCAACGAGTTCGACGGCGCGGAGGGCTGGCTCGCGCATGCCAATCACTTCGGCAAGAGCTCGCTGCCGGTGTTGTTCGTGAAGAGCTTCGTCGATGCGCCGGATGACGGCTTGCCCACGAATCAGGCGGAAATTCAGCTGTGGACGAGCGGTACAGCCAAGCCCAAGCTGATCGAAGTGGAGGAGCAAGGGGTGATGCAGGAGCTAGCGCCCGGCGACTCGCTGAGCTGGACCGTGCATTGGTCGGCGTGTGAACTTCCGAGCAGCTCACTGCTCGCTGCAGGCAACGCCGACTTGGCGGCGTTCGCTCGCGCTCACGCCGTCAAGCCCTGATCACGATCGCCCTGCCACGTCCTTGCATGCTCCAGGCAGCGCTTCGACCTTCTTGCCGAGCAAGAGCGCAGCCGGAAAATAGGCGTCGCCGCGCTGGACGAACAGATTGCCGCTCGCGCGGTACGCGCAGCCGACGATATCGTCGCGTTGCCATTCACCGCTGCCAAAGCGGACATCGACGCTGAAGGGCACGAACTCGCGCCCCTGCTTGTCGCGGCTCACCGTCGCTTGCGTGATCCGGACGCGCCGCTCGTGCGGCGGAGGTCGAGAACGCGAGAAGCGGCTGCCAGACCGCTCGGCGAGCGGCTGCACGATGCCGGCTTCCACGCGGCGCTGGGCCCACTCGACCAGTGAGGGCTCATCGGCCATCGCGAGCGACGGAACCAGACAGAGCACGAACAGGCAACATGACAGCCAACGGAGATGATTCACGACCGATCCTTTCGTTACGTTCGACTGGCTTTCGCTTCGAAACCGGGCGTCGAGAAAGCCATTCGACGACCGCTACGCTTGCCAGAACTGGAACCCACAGCGCCACGACGTACGCGATTTCTGGATCGAGACCGACCGCATCTAGACCCACGATCATCGCGCGCGAAACGACGGCCACGCTCATTTGCCCAAGCACGTGGCGCATGGCGTGAGCGTGCAAGAGCAAGTCGCGCCGTCTCGCCGCCTGCACACCGACGACCATCGCGCTTGCGACGACTAGCGCGGAAAGCAAGAAGCCGAGCGTGACGAGCGAGCCTCCTTTTGCGTCGAACGCGAGTACGGTTCCCGAAGGCACGAGGGCAAACAGCACGACCGTGCCGGTGAAGCGCCCGAGCCAGCGGTGAAATCGCACGCGCCGCTGCGACGCGCGTGTCATCAACACGAGGCACGATGGAAAGCTCAACGCCGCCGCGGCCACGTGGATCCGCAATGCAGCGAGCCACAAGGCCTCGAACCTGAGCGGCAGCTTCTCGATCACGAACGGCGGCAACGTCTCGAAATCGAAGTAGGGCAGGCTGGTTATCGTGATGAACACCGAGCCGAGCAACATCAGCAGCAAAAATCCGCGCGTTCCCCAGTGCCCCAGCATCTTTCGCATTCCTCTTCGACGCACGACCTCGACGAAAGAGCTGGCCTTCGGCTGTGTAATCCGAGGTGCGACCGACGTGGACGATGAGTCGCCTGCATTGGCTGAAGAGTCCGTGTCGCCGGGGGGATTCGATGCGGGCATTCGTTGGTCCGTCGTTCTGCCCCCGCTCGGTGTGACAGCGCCGCGCATCGAAAGTTCAAAACAAAAGCCGATCGCCAGACGCTCGGCGAGCGACGCCCTGCGATTCAGTGTCGCTGAACGAGCTACGCGACGTGGCACGGGAACTCGGCCCGCTTACCAAAATCCCAAATTCAGGAGGAAGGTTTGGGCAAGCGGGCGCGTACGACCGACGCCGGCGCGTAGCTCACAACGCGAGCTCACACTTGGAAGCAGCCGCCCACGTCCGAGCGCGTCTCTACCTCAGAAGGCGTTCTGCCCAGTCAGCGCTTTGCCTAAAACCAGCGTGTGGATCTCGTGCGTGCCCTCGTAGGTGTACACGCTCTCGAGATTCAGCATGTGGCGAATCGCCGGGTATTCGAGCAGGATGCCGTTGGCGCCGAGCAGCGCGCGGGAGCGCCGCGCGCAGTCGAGCGCGACGGCCACGTTGTTGCGCTTGCACAGCGAGACTTGCTCCGGCAGCAATTTTCCTTGCTGCTCTTTGAGTCGCCCGAAGTGTAGCGCGAGGAGATCGCCTTTGACGATTTCGGAAGCCATGTGCACGAGCTCGGCTTGGATCAGTTGCTTCGACGAAAGCGGGACGCCGAACTGCTTGCGCTCACCGGTGTACGAGAGCGCGGACTCGAAGCAGGCCTTGGCCGCGCCCAGCGCACCCCATGCGATGCCGAAGCGGGCCTCGCTCAAGCAGCGCAGTGGCGCGCCGAGCCCACGCTTGCCGGCGAGCAGGTTTTCTTTCGGCACACGACACTCGTCGAGTACGATTTCGCCCGTTTCACTGGCGCGCAGGCTCATTTTGCCGTGGATGAGCGGGGTCTCGAAGCCCTTCATGCCGCGCTCGACCAAGAAGCCCGAGATGGAATCTGGTTGATCGTCGAGCTTGGCCCAGACCACTGCCACGTCGGCGAAAGGAGCGTTGGTGATCCACATCTTGGTGCCGCTCAGGACGTAGTCCGAGCCGTCGCGGCGCGCGCGCGTCTTCATCGAACCGGGGTCCGAACCGCTGTCGGGTTCAGTGAGCCCGAAGCAACCGATGCATTCACCGCGCGCCATGCGCGGCAAGAAGCGCTCTTTCTGCGCTTCGTCTCCGAACGCCGAGATGGCGTACATCGCGAGCGAACCTTGCACGCTCACGAAGCTGCGCAGCGCGCTGTCGCCGTATTCGAGCTCCTGCAGTACGAGGCCATATTGCACCGGGCTCATGCCCGCACAGCCGTAGCCGTGGATGCTGGCGCCGAGCACGCCGAGCTGTGCCAGCTCGGGGATCAAGTCGCGCGGGAACGATTCGCTCTCGAACAGCTCGCCCGCGCGCGGCAAATATCGCTCTTCGACGAAGCGGCGCACGCTGTGCCGAATCAGGCGTTCGTCCTCACTCAGCAACGTGCCGAGCGCGCTCAGCGACTCCAACGATTCTGCTGCCATCCAGAAACATACCACGCTCCAGGAGTGCGGCTGTAAGTGGCCGAATTTACGTGAGTTTTCGGTGAACGCCCGGGGCCGGGATCAGCGCTGAAAACTTGGCCCGCCGGGCTGCGCTTGGCTAAGCCTGGCGGATGGCAAGCGTCCGCCTTTTGTCCCTCGCGGCTTTGGGTATGGGCGCGTTTTCGTCCTGCTCTGCGGGCGAAATTGCGCGACCGACTCCGGATCACGCTGCGCTGAGCGTGCCAATCGCGACGCTCACGATCCCCGCGCCGCCCGATGCGCCTCCAGTGCCGCCCGAGCCGGCGAGCGCACCGCCGTCCCCCGCGGTGATCGCTGCGGTCGAACCCTCGCCGAGCCCCGCGCTCGATGCCACCGAACCACAGCCGGCGGTCAGTGACGATGACGTGAGCGACGACGAAGAAGATGACGAGCCGGCACCGAGTTCGCAACGCGAACTCGAGCCGAGCGTCGACCCGGGGCATTTGTTGGTCGCGATTGGCAGGGAAACCTTGGTCTACGAGCGACCGAGCTTCAAGTCGCAGAAGGTCGGCTACCTGCGCGCAGGCGCCCAGGTGCGACGCGACGAGAAGCCAGCGGGCTTCGATGGCTGCAAGGGCGGATTTTATCGGATCATGCCCGAGGGCTACGTGTGCGTCGGGCCGACCGCCACGCTCGATCCGAGCCATCCAGTCGCGCAGTTTTCGCGCGTGCGCCCGGACCGCAGCGCGGCCATGCCGTACCTTTACGGGCGCTCGTTGTATCCGACACCGCCGTTTTACACGCGGTTTCCGAGCAAGCTCGAGCAGCAGCAACAGGAAGTCGAGCTCGGGCGCCACCTCGAAGCGAACACGCGTTACGCTTGGCGCAACGCTGCGAGCGATCCAACGCCGCCTTTTTTGCTCAGCGGCGGCCAGGCACCGACGCCGTTCGGCTACGCGCACGAGGCAAACAAGCTGACCAGCGGGCGCGCCGTGCCCGATAGCTCGTTTGCTTTGCTCGCGATTTACGAGCACCAGGGCCGGCGTTTCGGTTTGACCACCGACATGAGCTTGCTGCCGCTCGACCGCATGAAGCCCGTCTCTCCGAGCACCTTCCACGGGCTTGCGCTGACGCCTGAGGCGAGCCTGCCCGTCGTGTTCGTGCGCGCGCGAAACGCCTTCTTGTACTCGGGTAGCCCGAGCGCGGGCCTCAGCATTGCTCGCCCGCTCGGCTACCGCGAAGCGTTGCCGATCACGGGGCGCTCTCGTGTTCTGTCGGGCCTCACCTACCTGGAAACGACTTCGGGACAATGGCTACGTGACGAAAACCTGGTGCGAGTCGACAAGATGGTGCAACGCCCTGGTTGGGTGAAGCCTGGGCGCACTTGGATCCACGTGTCGATTTTGAAGCAGAGCATGGTCGCGTACGAGGGCGACAATCCGGTCTACGTCACGCTCGTGTCCACCGGAGCCGACGGCCTCGGTGATCCAAAGACCACGCACTCCACGGTGCGCGGCCAATTCCTCATTCACACAAAGCACGTCACTGCCACCATGGACAGCGATGAGGTCGGTGACTCGTTCGACCTACGGGACGTGCCCTACGTGCAGTATTTCAGTGAAGGCTTCGCCTTTCACGCCGCGTACTGGCACGATACCTTCGGCACGCCGCATAGCCACGGTTGCGTGAACCTTTCGCCTGCTGATTCGCGCTGGCTGTTTCACTGGACCGATCCGCCCGTGCCGCAGGCGTGGCACGGCGCGATGAGCCTGCGCGGTGGGACGCTGGTCTACATCAGCCCGTAATGACTGGCGGCGGCAGCGAGCGGATGTATGCTGAGCTCGTGTCCGAGAAAGAGCGAGGGGCTTCATACTCCGACGTGAGCGCCCGTACGTTGAGCGACTACGATCAAAGCGCCGAGTCTTTCTGGCAGGGGACGCGCGATCACGATGTCACGCAGAACTATGCGGCACTGCTGGACGCGATCTCGGGTCCAGCGCCGCTTCGCCTGCTCGACTTCGGGTGTGGCCCGGGTCGGGATCTCGTTGCGCTGAGCACGCGCGGCCATGTCGTTACCGGGCTGGACGGTTCGCCGGTGTTTGCCGAAATGGCGCGGGCTCGATCCGGCTGCCGAGTGCTGCAGCAAAACTTCCTCGAGCTCTCGTTGGGCGAAGAGCAGTTCGACGGTGTGTTCGCAAACGCCTCGTTGTTTCACGTCCCGCGAGTCGAACTGCCGCGAGTGCTCGCGCAGCTGTTTCGCGCCCTCGTGCCGGGCGGGGTCTTGTTTTGTTCCAATCCGCGTTCCTTCACGAACGATTGGGAGGGGTTCAAAGGCGAGCGCTACGGCAGCTTTTTGACGATCGAGAGCTGGCTCGCGCAAATTGCGGGCGCGGGCTTCGTCGTCGAACGGCACTACCTGCGGCCGTCGGACAAGCCGGTGAGTGAGCAACCCTGGCTCGCGGTCGTCGCGCGACGGCCCGCGACGTAAAAGGCCCTAGCCGAGTTCGTCGATCAGTCGCGCCGCGTAGTGGCTGAGCAGTGCGGTCGTTCTACCGCTCAAGCGATCGTAGGCTTCGGTGACGGGGTGGGTCGAGCCGCCGTCGGGCAAGAGCAGGGTGTAGCTTTCGGGACCGATGGGGGCCCCGATCACGTCGCGCCACGTTGCACCCACCGCTTCGCGCAGGACCTCACCGAGGTACGCGCCGACCAACACCGAGGTGCGCTCGACCCAGCGTGCGCCGCCCGCAGGTCGCGCGTTGCTCGGCGAGAGCAAGGTGACGTAGCTGTCGAGTGAGTGCAGGCCCACCGGCGAGCGATCGAGCGGGCCTCCGCCGAACTCGGCACAGTAGAGCTCGACCACCGACTGCGAGAAGGCCAAACCCAAGCGAGGCAGCATGCGCGGACTCGGCCATTGAACGGGGTCCCACGGCGTGGGCGGCGTCACCGGGAAGGCGATCGGCGCGCCGCTTTGCCTAGTATTCCTGCCTTCTGCGCCTTCGAACAGGAGCGGCTTGCCCTGCTCCAAGCGCAGGCGCAGCTCGTGGAAGGGAGCGAAGCGCGAGTGATTGGCGTCCACGAAGACGGTTTCAGGGCTCGCCAAAGAGCCGACCCATTGTCCGCCGTAGCCCTGCCGCAGACACTCGCCGACGTAGGTCGCCAGCATGACCAACGCCGGGAACGCGGCTGCACTCAAGGACTCGCGGGGCACGCGACCGTACATCACGTCGAGCACCGCTTCGACGCGGGCGATACTGCCAAGCGAGAGATCGAAGGGCGCAAAGTGACGCCACACGGGCTCGGTGGTGAAGAAGCCGGCGGCCATCGTGGCCAGAAGCGGTATCGCGTCGGTCGCGCTCTCGCCGACCAAGCCGCGCAATTCGCGCGCCGCGTCACGCTCGAACGCGGCAATAGCCAGCGCCTGATCGCCCCCGAATAGCTCGATTTCGATCTTGTCCCACAGTCGAACCGCGGAGCTTTGGCTGCGCGCCTCGACGTCGCGTAACGCGACGCCCAGCTGCTGCAAGCGATCCGCCAAGCGCTCGGCTTCGTCCGGGGCCAGCTCGTGGAGACGTTCCCAGGCTGCTTGGGCGTCGTCCAACCTGCCGAGGCGCGCGCAGGCCAGGCTGATTGCCGCCTCTGCATCGAGCGCGCCCGGATCCAATTTGAGCGCCAACTGAGCGGTGGTGATGGCACGCTCGGCGTCGCCCTTTTCAGCCAAAATCGAGGCGCGGAGCGCCTGGGCGAGCGCCGGGATGGGGCCCGGTTTCGCGCGCATTTGGCGGAGCACGCCCTCGGCTTCGTCGATGGTTTCGTGATTGGGCGCGCGCCGGGCGGCTCGAATCAACGCCCACGCCAGCGTCAATTGCACGATCGGCGAGTCGGGATCGTCTTGATGCGCGAGTCGAGCCTGCACGACGGCGCGCTCCGGTTCCGCCGCCTCGATGAGGAAGCGGGCGCAGTCGGCTCGTAGATCGGGATCGAGCAGCGGCGCGTGTTCCAACCGTTCGACGTCGGCCAAAGCGTGTTCTTGTCCGCCTTGATCCCAGAGCGTGCGAGCTTGCATCAAGATCGATTCGGGTCCAGCGCGGCGTAGCGATTCGGGCGGCACCGTGCTCAGGTCGCGCGGCGTGGGCGGCGCGGTGCTCAATAGATCGCGCGCCGTCGGCGGTGCCGCGGCGCTCGGATCGCGCACGGTGGGCGGCCCGTCTGCCGAACTGGACGAGGGTGGCGGCTCCACTTCCGGCTGTCGAATCGTGTCGCGCGGGTCTTCGGGCAACTCGAGCTCGAGTTCGAATTGCAGCGAGGCGCTACGCGCTCCTGGCGCGTAACTGGGGCTCATATTTTCAGGCACGGCAAATCGCGGCAGGATGGGAGCGCGCGGGATCTCGGGCATGCTCATGCCGCGCTTCGCCGCGGCCTTGGCGCGGCCAGCAGCAGCGGGAGCGGTCACCGCGAACTGTCGCGCGAGCTGATCATGGTCGGTATCGACTTCGTCAGGAGCGAGCGTGACGATCGTCGCGTCTGCCGGTCTTCGTTGGGCTTCGCCCGACGCGTCTGGGCGAGGCGCGGGACGAGTGGGTGCATTCTGGCGGGCACTCTGTGGACTGTGCCGCGGTCCGAGCGGATCGGGATCACTGGTTGCGCGCAGGAACCCTTCGCGATCGGGACGGAGCGTCCCTTTCTCGGCAGCCGACAGCATCGCGTTGGCTTGCGGGAAATCAGGTTCGATCGAGACCAGCTCGCGCAAGCGCTCGACGACGCCGGCAGCGTCCAAACGCCCGCGTTGATACAAGAGCCGCGTGGCAAAATAGGTGATCGCCACGCGGTGCACGTTCAAATCGCCGAGTTCGGCCAATAGCCGCTGCGCGGTGTCGATCTCAGCTCGGTCGAGCCGCTCTTCGATCTCGAGCAAGCGCGGGTGATCGAGTGGACCCGAACCCATCGCGGGATAATCGCTCTTTGTCGCCGCGCTGAGAAGACTGGCTTTGGGGTCCTGTCGGAAAAGTCAGGGAAACCCTCGGAATGGCGGGTTGCGCCGGCCGTTCACTCGAGGGGGACCCCGTGCGCGCTCAGGGCTTCAGGCTCTTCGCGCAGCGAAACCCGATACCGTAGCTTTGCGCGGTTGGCACCTGGGCGTAGCGGAAAGAGGGATGTAGCCAGGTCTCGAAGCCCGCGTTCCAGGCACCGCCGCGGATGACTTTGCGCTCACCCGTCGCCGGCCCGAGCGGGCTCTTGGTCGCGTCCGCCTGATACGTCCCGTACCAATCCGCCACCCATTCCCAAACGTTCCCGACGACGTCGTAGGGGCCGAAGCGCGAGCGTCCGGCAGGAAATTTGCCGACCGGTGCGGTCGTGGCAAAGCCGTCATCGCCCTTCTCCAAGGCGGTCAGCTCGACCTTGTGTGCCTTGCCCCACGCCAAGCACTGTGCGTCACAGGCATTCAAATGTTCCGCGGTCGGAGGATCATCACCCCACGGGTAGATTCGACCGTCCGGGCCACGTGTGGCGTATTCCCACTCGGCCTCGGTCGGCAGGCGCTTGTCGTTCGCCTTGCAGTAGTTGTCGGCCATCTCCCAGGTCACGCAGGTGATGGGGTGATCGGCCTTTTCGGGATCGGCGATGGTGCAGAGCGGTGAATAGGTGGCCCGCTCCGCAGCGGTGATTTTCGGCCAGTCCACTTCCGTCGGCGCGCGCCGGCATTTGCCTTGGTCGGAGCAGGCCTTGTATTTTTTTGCGCTCACTTCGTACAAGTCCATGCACACGGACTCGAGCGTCACGTTGTGTGAGGGCTTTTCATTGTCGGGCGCGTCTTTCAGGTCCGAGCCCATGAAGAACTGACCGGCGGGGATTTGCACCATGTCTTCCGGGCAGGTTGGCGCGGGCGCGGCAGAAGCCGACGGAGCCACCGACGCGATTGCGGACGGCAGCGGTGCGGTGAGGTCGGCTTTGGCCGGGGCGTCGTGTTTGCCACCCAGCAGCAACACACCGGCAGTCGCGAGCCCGACCAAAGCCACTCCCAGACCCAGGAACAGGCCCGTCTTGCTGCTCGAACTCCTGGCGTTCAGCGTGGCTGGGCCGTTGGTGCTGGCGATGTTTGCCGGTGCAACGGGCTGAGCGACCGTGGAGCCCTGCATCAGGTGCGTGGGCCTGGTCGCGAACTCGCCACCGACGATCGATTGGCGATACCCGCCTTGCGTGTAGAAGCCGCCGTAGGCCTGCTCGAGCGCGCCCCAAAATTCCCGCGCTCGCGCGAAGCGATCGTGCGGGTTGATCGCCAACGCTTTGGCAAATACCGCATCCACCTCGTCCGATACTTGCGCTCCGAGTGTCCTCGGGGTCGGTCGGCGCTCGGGATTGCCGGTCGAGAAGGCGAGCTGCACGATGTCATCACCCTCGAGCGCGGGTTTGCCGATCAGCATCTCGACCGCCACGAGTGCCAGTGCATACACGTCCGTCCACGGACCGGTCGCGCCGTAACTACGGCTGAACTGTTCGGGCGCGCCATATTGAGGCGTGAACGAGGTGATGTTCATGCCGGTCTTGGCCATCGCTGCCTTGAGCTGAGTGTTGTCACTCATCATCTTGGCGACGCCGAAATCGAGCACCTTCAAGGTTGCGGAGAGCCGGGGTTGCTCGCCCAGTACGAAGATGTTTGCGGGCTTGATGTCGCGGTGCGCGATGCCTTTGCCGTGGGCAACGTCGAGCGCGTTGGCGACTTGCGACAGCAGCGTCACCACTTGCTCGATGTTCCACGGACCAATCCCAGTCGCTCGCTCGCGCTCCAGCAGCTCATCCAACGCCAGGCCGTCGAGCCACTCCAGCACCATGTACGGCATCCACTGGCCGTAAGGGCTCGTGTACTCGCCGACGTCTCGTGCTTGGACGATGCTCGCGGTTTGACTGCTCAGTTCGGTGAGCAGCGCCCCCTCTTGGATGAATTGATTCTTGAACTCCTCGCGCTGATCGACGGGCGCGGAGGACAGACCGTTGAAGAACTTGATCGCGACCGGTTGATTCCAGATCGTGTGCTGGGCGCGGTACACGACCGCAAACCCGCCTTCTCCCACCAAACGCTCGATGCGGTACTTCTCCGCGATGATGCTGCCAACGATACTGAGGGGGTCGCGAGTCGTCATGGGATTCTCGATCGGACTTTCAGATTAAGCAGGATTGTCCACTTTGGGCAGCAAATCGGCTGCTCCTGCCGCTGGAGCTGGGCTTTTCCCGAGCAATACTCCGCGCTCGGCCAGATCAGCCAAGAGCTTGGCGGCCCGTGTCAGCAGCTGGTCGTCCAGCGAAACGCCCACGCTTTCGGCCGCCCTCACCAGTGCCGCGTGCAGGCTCAGACGTTCGGTCAGCAGTCCCGACAGTAGCGCCTGCGCGAAGGGCGTAAGCTCGAGGTAGCGCACCTCGTGCTCGGGGCTACGATAGACCAAGAGCGAGACGGGGCCGCGTCCGGGAAGTGCGCCGCTGGATTCGTCCTCGGGCAATTGGTGAACCGCCCACTCGTAGCGCTCGAGACGGACGGCGTCGATGAACTCGACGCCTGCGTCGAGCGCCAGCTCTGCCGGCACGTGACCCTTGGGCAATGCGAGCATTGAGGCGACCTCCACCTGGAGGGCTTCGTGGCGTGCGAGATCCCCGAGGTACGCGGGCACGTTCGGATCATTCGACCAGCGCGCGAGCGCGAAGCGCAGGAACTGCGGCGTCAGATCGCGCAAATAGCGCGTGACGGGTGGTGAGACGCGCAGAAACTCGGCGAAGTACGGTTCGAAGCGGTCTCCCAGGCGCGCCAGTGTGCGCGGAATGGTCGCGCGCAGCGCCTCGCGCAAGGTGCCGCGGACCAGCTTGCGATACACGAGCAGCCGCGGAAAATCTCGAGTCATCGCCTGGGCGTCGAGCTCTGCGACGCCGTGACGGGCGAGCCAGGCGGCGATGCCGCTCGCGTCATCGGCCGCGATTTCCAAGCCCAGCGTCAGCTCCGCCAAGGCAGATTCAAGCGCTTCTTGCATGGCGCTCCGCGTGGCGTTGCAAGGCTCGCGTTTGCAGCTCGCGCAGCTGGGCCACCTCTCGCAAGAGCTCGCTCAGCTCGGGCACGTGGCTGTCGCGCTCGAGCAAGACGGGAACCGGACCTGCTCGTTCGATTGTCCACTCCAGTAGCTCGAGCACGGGATCGGCGACCGCCTTTCCGTGGGTGTCCAGCAACATGCCGTCCTCGAGCGCGTGGTGACCGGCGACGTGGATCTCGAGCACGCGATCGAGCGGCAGGGCCGCGATGAATGCGTACGGATCGAAGCGGTGGTTTTGCGCGTTCACGTACACGTTGTTCACGTCGAGCAGTAGGCCCGCGTTGCTCTGCTCCAGCACGGAGAGCAAAAACTCGAGTTCGCTCAGCTCGGGTTCGCCTGGGTGCACGTAGTAGGTGATGTTTTCGATCGCGAACGGGCGCTCCAGGAACGCCTCGACCCGGCGCGCGCGCGCGGCCACGCGCTGCACGTTTTCGTGGCTGAATTTTAGCGGCAAAAGATCGTGCAGGACGCGCTCACCCGCGGTGGAAAAGCACAAGTGGTCCGAGTGCCAGGGCGGATTCAAACGCTCGAGCTCCGTTCGCAAAGCGCGCAGGTAACCGGGCTCCGGCTCGGCGATCGCGCCCAGCGAGAGCGTCAGCCCGTGCGTGACGATCGGATAACGTTCGGCGATGCGTTCGAGAGCGTACGGATAGTACCCGCCGCGTCCAAGGTAGTTTTCGGGTGAGACCTCGAAGAAGGCGACGTCGTGCTGCGGACCGTCCAGAACTTCTTCGAGGAACTCCCAACGCAGCCCCAGACCGACTCCCTCGAGCGCTGGGCGTTTGCCGGGCTCGAGCGGTTCGCGCTGGGGCAGGGCGACCATGGCTCCTGACTCAGTAGCCGCAGGTGCCGGCACCGCAGCCAGCTTTGGCGCCGGCGGCTTTCTTCTTGCCGGTGGCCTTGGGCTTTTCGTCTTTGGCCGGAGCTGCGGGCGCAGTGGTGGCGGGGCTGCTAGGCGCCGTCGCTGCGGCATTGTCTGCGGCGGGCTTTGGCGCGTCGGGTGCCGGAGCAGCAGCGGCGGCACTGGCACCTTCCGCCGGTTTGGCTTCATCTTTCGTCGGTGATGCTTCAGCCGCGGCGGTGGCGCCTGCGGTCGTGGCGGCCGGCACCTCTTTCGCATCCGCCGGGCTCTCGGCAGGCGGCGGGGTGTTGCTCGCACAGGCAACCAGGCCCGAGGCGCTGAGGACGGCGAGCGTGGCGGCGATCGAGCTGAAGCTGAGGTTCTGCGACATGGGTATGGGTCTCCTTGCGAAACGCGCGTTCGGAACGCGCGTAGGGATCTATAAAGTTAGCGAGGCTGAGTCTGGAACACCAGTCGGCAGCGTCTCCGGCACGCGCCGAGCAATACAGGTACGAGCGACGCGCTGTACGGTTTCAGTGAAGCTCAGGTTCAATCGGCTTTTGTTCCGTAGAGTTCGATAGTTACGTGGGCTTCACGAGCCGCCGCGGGCGCCGAAGCTGGTAGCTTTGTGCGGCTTTCGGGTGCCAGGGCGACAATTGCGTGGGTCTCGAGGGAAACTACGAACGGAGCCCGGCTTCGGATCAAGATGCTCGAGGGTGCGCGCCCGTCGCCCGTGAAGCCGAATTCTGCGGAAAGGGGCGCGCGTCGGACCACCCGAAAGCCGTGCAGCAGCAGATCCCCGACCGCGGTGAAGCGTGCGTGTCGGGTGAAGCTGGGAACGGTGTCGTCGCGTTCCGGGACGACATCCCCCCGTCGAGGACCGCGAAGCGTATCGATGAGCGTGGGTGAAGCGTCTTCGATCGAGGTGAGCTCGAAGCTCGCGAACACCGGTGGGGCGCTGGCCTCGGGTGACAGCTCGAGTGCGGTGCGGGCGCGATCGAGCAGCGTCGAGTCGCTGGTCCCAGCACTACTTTTCGTATGAATTTCGAGCGAACCGAGCTCTGCACGCACGGAGCCACGACTTTGCGACAGGTTCGCGAGCTCGACATCGAGCTCACCGCTAACACGCGTGAAGCTGCCACTGAGCGGGCCCTGTTTGGTTGGGATTTCGAAGCGGATCACGCTGTCCTTGCCGAGCACGTAGCGGGTCGACGGCAGTGCGGCACCTGCGCTTGCGCTGGCGTGAGCAGCGGGTGCCGCGAGCCAGGGTTCGGTGCGCATCGGCTTGGGCTCTTTCTTCGCGCAGCCCGCCGTGCTCAGCAAGAGCAGGCACAGCGCCAACGACGCTTGCCGAACCGACCCGCGAGCTCCGATTCGCTTCAACGCGCGGCCTCTGTGCCGCGTGCTTCGCGCAGCAGTCGCAGCTCCGTTCGCAGCACCGCGATCAAGATGCCGACGGCGCCTGCCGCGAATACGCACAGCATTGGTCCGACGAGGGACAGCGCAGCCGCGCACAAGGTGAGAAAGACGAACGTATCGCGCTTGAACAACGGTTGGAGAAACGACAATTTGCCAGTGCCCTGACCTTGGCTGAGCGGATACTTGAGCAGATCTCCCGAGCCGATCTTGATCAAATAGCGATACTCGAGGCCACTGCCGATCACACCGGAGACGACGGTGACGCCGCCCGCAAGCAGGTACAGCGGGTTCTGGGTCGCCTTGTACAGGCCGAGCGCGGCGCCCGCGAAAAAACCGTAGTTGGTGAGATCGTCCCCCACGGTGTCGAGCCACTCGCCAGTGCGTGAGCCGCGGTGGGTCACGCGGCTCATCTCGCCGTCGCAACCGTCCAGAACGCTCTGGGCTTGGAATAGAAACGCACCCAAGAGCAAGTTGCCATAGCCGCCCTGCGCCGCGAACCAGGCGCCCGCGAGGCCCACGCCCAAAATGGCGACCGATACTTGATTCGGACGCAGGGGCGTTTTGACCAACCAGCGCGAAATGGCTAGCGAGATGTAACGATTCAGGTAACGCGAGGTCCAGCCATCTTGTGGTTTGCGCAGCGCATGAAACAGGCGGCGCTCGGCCTCACGCGCGCTCCGGTCGTCCACGACGGCGATGGGCTCGAACGAATAGGGCGCGTCGTGGGTAAAGGTCTCGCGAGACAGATCGCGCGTCCGCGGACTCTCGGGAGCCCGAGCGTCGCGTTCGACGATGCTCTTGAATAGACCGCGATGTACCACGAAGTTTGCGGGGACGCGCAGCACGCGCACGCCATCGGGGACTCGATCGAGGACGGGAATTCGCAGCCGCGCATCACGTAAGGTTTCCCATACTGCGTTCGCATCGCCGGGCAGCACGATGCACTGGGCGCCACCTTGCTGTGCGTCGAGCGCCAGCCGAAGTGCGAGGGGTAGGCCCGCGACCACTCGGCGTGGATTGCCCGCGCTGGGGTCGAGCTCGAGCGCAAAAGTCCCGGTCATGGATGCGCGCGTACGCCAACCGGCGTACGGCGCAAAGAGCGGCGCTTGGGGTAGGACGCTGGGCCGCATTGGGTGACGAGACCGCGAACGGGGCCTTTCAGCCCATTGCCAAGCCGGGTGCGGGCGGCGGTTTCCCGCTCGGTCCGGCCGATAATTGCGGCAAATTGCCGAGCATCCGCGCGCGATTTCGTTCCCGCCCGTGGGGCTGGTCCCGGGCGGCGGAGCGGCTATAGTCCCGCCGTGCCGTACTCCTCTGAATTCCGCTGTTTCAATGGCTGCGAAGGGTCGTGGCCGGTTACTCGCCCGATCTACCGCTGCCCCAAGTGCAACGGCCTGCTGCAAGTCGTCCATGACATCGAAGCGTTGAAGGACCGCAGCGGTCCCGCTTGGATGAAGCTGTTCGACGATCGCTATCGGCACAACGAATGGCCGTATGGCTCGGGCGTTTGGGGCAAACGCGAGTGGGTGATGCCGCAGCTGCCGGACGAGCTGATCGTCTCGATGTACGAAGGCGGCACGAATCTGTTTTGGGCCGAGCGCTACGGGCGCGAGATTGGCGTCAGCGACCTGTGGGTCAAGCTCTGTGGCAATAGCCACAGCGGTTCGTTCAAAGACTTGGGCATGACCGTCTTGGTCAGCGTGGTGCGCCAAGCAATCCAAGAAGGCCTCAAGGTGAAGGCCATCGCTTGCGCGTCGACGGGCGACACGAGCGCATCGCTCGCGGCGTTCGGCGCTGCGGCGGGCTTGCCCGTGGTCGTGCTCTTGCCGCGCAACAAAGTATCGACGGCGCAGCTCGTGCAACCGGTCGCGCACGGCGCGCTGGTTCTCGGGCTGGACACCGATTTCGACGGCTGCATGGAAATCGTGCAGCAACTGGCTGCCGAAGGCGTCGTCTACTTGGCCAACTCGATGAACCCGCTGCGCCTGGAGGGGCAGAAGACGGTCGGCATCGAGATCGTGCAACAGTTCGACTGGCAGGTTCCGGATTGGATCATCTTGCCCAGCGGAAATCTCGGCAATGCGTCGGCGATGTACGCGGGCTTCAAGATGATGCGCGAGCTCGGGATCATCTCGCGCTACCCACGGCTAGTCGTGGCCCAGGCCGAGAATGCCAATCCGCTGTACCGCGCTTGGACCGCGGGCAAGCGCGTGGTCACGCCGATCACCGCCAAACCCACGCAAGCGACGGCGATTCAAATCGGCAACCCGGTCAGTGCGCCACGCGCCATGGTCGCGCTGGAAGAGATGAACGGCATCGTCGAGCAAGCGAGCGAACAAGAGTTGTGTGACGCCGCCGCACGCGCCGATCGCACTGGCATGTATACCTGTCCACATACGGCCGTCGCATTGGCGGTGCTGGAGAAGCTGATCGGTCGCGGTGTGATCCCCAAGAACGAACGCGTGGTGTGCGTTTCGACCGCCAATGGCCTGAAATTCACCGAGTTCAAGGTCGGCTATCACGAACGCGCGATCGCCGGCGTCGATGCCACCCTCGCCAACCCACCGGTGATGTTGCCGCCCAAGTACGGGGACGTGATCGACGCGATCGCGAAGCGGTTCGGCTAAGGGCCAGCGAAATGGCCAGGTCGGTCGGTGATCGCGGTCCAGACGCCCAGCCGGCGAGGCGCGACGATGGCGCATCGGGCTCGGACGTCACCGAGCAACGAAGCCAGCCGGGATATGTCGGCCGCGAGGGCGATCGACAGGGCCATTCGCGGGCGCTCAGGTGCGAGTGAGTCGGGGGGTAGGCTGCACGGCTCTCGTCGCGCTTGCTGCGAGCCTGTCTGCCTGCGCGCCGCCCGCCAACGTGGCGGGCGCAGCGCTCAAGACGCCGTCGACGGGTGAAGCGTTCGCGGGCACGCCTTGCAGTGCCGTCAGACCACAGACCGAACCCGATCTGATGGCCTGGGATCCTGGTTCGCGCGCGAACTTGAATCGGCTGCGCAGCGCGGGTGTGGTCGCGGTCCGCTACGAAGCGGTCGGCTGCAACGTGAAGCTCGAACTGCTCAGTCACTGCATCGGCACGACGAGCAAGTACCAATTCTCACCGTACAGCGCGAATCAGCGCAAAGTGGCGCACAACGAAGGCGAACTTTACGCACAGTTGCCCATCGGTGCGGCATCGTTGGGCGCCGGCGTGAAGGGGGGACGCGCCTTGCGCACGGACTATATCCTCGCGGGGCAATATGCCTTGCCGCCGGACGCGACCTTTCGCGCCTCTGACCTGAAAGGGGTGGATTGCCCACGTGCCACGCACGTCGTGAGCGCGATTTACGTGGGAGCGTTCGTTCTGGGCGCCGGCGAATCACGGCAGATGGACGCTCGATCGACGCTCTTCGGCGTGGGCGCGGGCGCGTCGAGTAGCGCTCAGATCGACGTGCTCAGTACCGAAGGTGACGCTGAAGCGTGCGCGAGCGCCCAGCGCGAAGGGACGGAGAACAACCGCTGCGCGGTGCCGTTGCGCATCGGGCTCGAAGCGCTCGCTGCGCCAGCCACGGTGAGCTGCCCGGAAGGGAGCACCCTGCAGGGTGACACGTGTTTGCGGATCGCGACCGAAGCTCCAGTCACGCCCAGCGCGACGAGCCCGCAATCCGTTGCGCCCGTTGCGCCCGTTGCGCCCGTTGCGCCCGTTGCGCCCGTTGCGCCCGTTGCGGCTGCCACTAACGCACCCGCGGTGCCGCCCGCAGTAGCAATCACGCCAACTGCACCAGCGCGGCCGGCCCCGCCCGCGCCGAAGCCCGTGCCTTGGTACATTCAGGCACTCTTGCCGACTTTCGATCGCGACGGTGACGGAGTGGTGGACCTCCGTGATCAGTGCCCGAGTCAAATGGAAACCAAAAATGGCTTCCAAGACGCGGACGGTTGTCCGGATCAATTGCCGCCGCAGCTCGCGAAATTCGTGGGCGTGATTCCGGGCATCGAGTTCGACTCGGGTCGTTCTTCGTTGCGTCCGGAATCGATGCCCACGCTGGATGCCGCGGCCAAGCTGTACGCGCAGTATCCCGAGCTACGACTGCGGATTAGTGTGCATACCGACAATGTTGGACAGGCGGCGGACAATCGCGCGCTCTCGGGCCGACGCGCAAATGCGCTCCGTGACTACCTGATCGACCACGGCATCAGTGAGGGCCGGGTGGAAGCGCGTGGCGCGGGCCAGGACGAGCCAATCGCGAGCAACGCGGACGAAGCCGGCCGCGCTGCAAATCGCCGGGTCGAGTTCAGCTTGATTCAGTGACGCGGCCGCTCTCTCGCGGTGCCGGGCGAGGCTCGGTTTCGCCTTGCTGAACTTTTCGAGCGCACCGCGGCTCCAGCGAGTGCGCTCGAAAAGGGCCGGATTTCGGCTCAGAACGTGAGTCGCGCGGCGGCGCCGCCGCTCTCGCGACCGACGTACGGGAGCACGCGGAACGTGCCCTTCGCGGCCTGGGGGGCCTTCGGGGGCTCGTGCAGTTTGGCCGCCTTGGCCGGCGCTTCGTCATCACTGCTCGTCAACAGCACGATGCCGGTGACGCCCAAGGTGAGGGCGACGCCGAACGCCATGTCGGCGATCAGCGCGTTGCGCTCGGTGTCGTCCGCATGTTGCGTCGTTGGGTTGTCGTCGAAGTCGCTCTTGGAGCTCAGCGCTTTGACGCCGAAGATGGTGCCCACGACCGCCCCGCCCGCCGCGATGCCCAGCGTGACGTACGCCGGCACTTTGCTGTGCTTTTCGGCTGGCGGTGGTGGTGGGGGCGGCGTCACCTCGGCCACTGGCGGAGGCGGGGGCGGGGGCACGACGTGCGGCTGCATCTCGATCGACTGCTGCACCTTCGTGCCAGCCTGAACCTGCAGATCCACTTCCTTGGCTTCATAGCCTTCAGCCGTGAGCGTGAGCTTGTGCGGGCCGGGGCTGAGCTTCAAGACGGTCGGCAAGGGACCCGGTTGGGGAGCACCGTCGACCAGCAAAACTGCGCCGGGTGCCGCCGTGCTGACCGTGATTTCGCCGACCAACGAAGCCTTGAGCGTGGCCAGGCGGGCGTTCGCGTCGGAAAGCTTGTCTTCACCGAGCTTGCTCGCGTTCGGATCGGCGAGCACAGCCTCATAGCCCTTGATCGCGTCATCGGTCTTGCCGGCTTGGTCGAGCGACTTGGATGCCCAGTAGGAGGCTTGCACCGACGGGATCAGTTCGTTCGCTTTGCTGTAGCCCGTGTAGGCGGCGTTGAAGTCGCCTGCGGCATAAGCCTTTTCGCCTTCACCGTAGGCTTTGCGAGCGGCATCCTTGGTTTTCTTGTCCGGGCCCGCCGCGGGGGCGGTTGCAGCGCCTTTGGCGGCTGCGGGCTTTGCCGCCGCAGGCTTCGCCGCGGGAGCGGGTTTGGCTGCCGCGGGCGTGGCCGGCGCAGCTTTGGTGGCGGCGGGTTTGGCCGGGTCAGCCGCGTGGGCGGGCGCCGCGAAAAGGGTGACGCCCAGGGCGCCGATGGCGACCGAGAGGGCAAGTTGGGAAAACGGCGCAAAGCGGGTGAAACGTCGCATGAAATGCCTCCGCCGCCTGGGAGCCCAGTGCGGCTCGCGGAGGGTAATCCGCTATCGAGGGTAGGTACAAGCCCCTCGGGCCCGCTTTGCCATGGAGGCGGATTTTCGGTTCTCTGACCGCTATCGCAACCGAGAAAGCGGGACGGGAGCGGGTTTCGCTATATTGTGACGTGGGGCTCAATCAGGGGCCCACGCACGCGATGAACGAAGACCTGCCCAACGAAGCCGTGCTCGAACCCGCTTCGACTGTACTCGGTGATTCGCCGAGCAAACTCAGCACCGAGCGACCGAAGCACTGGACTCCGCCGCCACCCGAAATGCTGGGGCGGGAGGCGCCGCTTTCGGCGGCTTCACTCGCGCTGCAGCGTTACGAACTCGATCTGCCGGTGCCTCATCGCGTGGGCCCGCGCGCCGAACTCGCCACGCTGAGCGCCCGTCTGACCGCGGCGAGCGCGGCCGGCGACGGCGAACGAGAACGAGTCGCGGCTTCTTCTCTCGCGCGCGCATTGGCCGCGCGCGGTACGGAGCTCGAGCTCGCCACCCGTTACGCACGACGCTCATTGTTGCTGGCTGAAGATCCGGTCTTGCGCGAAGAGCTTGCCGGTTGGTTCGCGAGCCTCGGTGAGCCGTCGCTCGCGGCGATCACCTTGCGTCCGTTGCTGAACGGCAAGAGCGGCGCTGACGCGGCGGCATTGCACCTGCGCATCGCGGTACTCTTGGGAAGAGCGGGCGACGCAGAAGGTCAACGCGAGGCATTGACTGCCGCCGCCGCCGAAAATCCTGCGGAAGCGCAGGCCGTCGAGTTGCTCGGGGCGATTGGCGCTTGGGCGCCGCAGGTGATGTCGGGAAGCGCAGCCGCGCATGCGTACCTGGAGGCCGCTGAGCGGCGCGACCGTGCGGGCGAGCGCTCCAGCGCGTTCGAGAACCTGCTGCGCGCGTACGAGATGGCCCCCGAATCCGCACCCGCCGCGAGCCGATTGGCACAGGTGTTGACCCTGCGCAGTCGGGCCGGCGCCGCAGACGAGGTGTACCGTGAGCACGCGCTTGCGCTGGCTGGTGATGGACGCAGAGTCCAGCTTCAGCGCATGCACACGGCGATCGCCGAGGGTGATTTGCCGCGCGCGTTGGGCGCCGCTTTCGATAGCCGTTGCGATGCCGAACTCGACCTGAAGAGCGCGCTGTCGGCGATCGAGCGCCGGGACGCCGCAACGCCGCCGAACGATCTCGGCTTCGACGAGTTGCTCGAGCGCACGGGGCTGCACGAGCTGTTTGCTGCCCGCTTGGACCTATCGCGCGACAAGCTCAGCGGTCGCGAGCGCGCGCACGTCGCCTTGGCACTCGGTCGGCTCTACGCCGGGCCGCTCGGACGCCACGACCGAGCCGTGGAAGCTTGGATCGACGCCTTGGTTGCCGAGCCCAGCAACGCCGAGGCCAAGAGCTTGCTTCGCAACCACGCCAGCTCATCGCGCGATCACTCGCCCTGGTTGGAGGCGATGATTCGCATCGGCGAGACGGGGCCAGGGCCCGAGCGTAGCGCGTGTTTGCGAGAGCTTGCCGCATTTGCCGAAGAGCGTTTGGCGGATCCGGGGCTGGCCAATTGGGCACTGACTCGCCTGCTCGAGAGCGAAGACGAAGACTCGGCGCGCTTGGCCAAAGAGCGCCTCGGGCCCAGGGTGTCCGCCCAGAGCGAGGCCTTGCACACGGCCGAAGTCGAGCTTTCGCGCGCGACCGGCACCGATCGCTTGGAGCTCTTGGCGCGCGTGGCCTCGCTGCTCCAGGGGCGGCCAGACCTGGCAGATCGTTCGATCGCGGTGCTCAGTGAGTTGTGCCGGCTCGTGCCCGCCGATCGAGGTTTTCAGAACGCACTCGAGCGGATCTTGGTGCGCAAGGCCCGTCTCGCGGATCTGGAAGCGGAACTAGCTCGATTGAGCGAGCGCGCGGGCTCCGCGGCGGAGCAGGCGCGCCTCGACTTTTTGCGTGCCAATTGGCGGCGACGTCGCGGTGACGTGACGGGTGCGCTCGACCAGCTATCGGCGTTCATCGACCAAGCTGGCTCGCACCCCGCGGCTTGGAGTCTCGCGCTCTTGCTCGCGGCTGGCCAAAATGCCCCCGCACTGCACGCCCGTGCCATGCTGCGCGTGGCCGCGCAGCTGGCGCCGTCATTTCGCGCCATCCTGAGCAGCGTCGCGGCCGAAGAGTTGCTCGCGTGCGGCGAACTCGAGCTGGCGCGGGCCGCAGCCGACCAAGCGTGCCACGCCGATCCGTCACTGGCGCGTCCCGTTGCGGCGCGTGCGAAGGTGGGTTTGCTCTCGGCTGATCGTTGGGGGGCGGAGGCTCTGGAGCGAGCCATGGGCGTGATCGTGCCACGCGCGGAATCGTGTCGCGCGCTCGCTCGCACCTACGAGGCCTTGGGCGAACCGCTGCTCTCGATGGCCTTCACCCAGCGCCTGATCGCGTTACGCCCTGGCGACTTGCAGGCTGCGCGGGCCCGGCTCGAGCACGTGACGCGCGCGGCGGACGGTTCACGCTTGGCGGACGCGCTGGCTTGGCTCCTATCACAGCCTGAGCCGCTCGCTAGCGTCTCGGATTTGATCGACGTGGCGCTCCGCACCTTGGCGCGGCTGGATCCCGCACGAGCCGGCGGGCTCGCTCGGCGCGCGCTCGACGTGATCGGCCCGCGTTCGGCGGTCCTGCGCCAAGCGGTGCTGGCCGTGGCGGATGTGACCGGGGAACGCGGCCTTTCGATCGCGGCGATCGAGCGTTTCTTGGCGGCCGGAGCCGCTGGTGAGGAGCGCACCGCTTTGTTGCTCGATCTCGCGCGCCGACGGCGCGAAGCGGGTGACGGTGACGGGGCGGCGCGCGCGCTGCTCCGCGCGGTGCGCGAGGGGGCCAAGGCCTCGCTCGTGCTCAGTGAACTCGCCGAGGCTCTGCCGACGAAGAGTTCCGATGGCGAGCTCGCGATCTTGGAAGCACGCGCAGAGGCGCTGAGCGGCTCGGTCGACGCCGACCAAGCTGGCACTGCGTTGTCGTGGCGCGAAGTCGGGGCCGCCTATTTCGATTTTGCGGCGGACGTCCCGCGGGCAGTGCGAGCCTGGGAACGCGCGGCCGCGCTCAACCCCGAGCGCGGCGTCGAGTGTTTTGCGAGCGACCTCGTGTCGTTTGCCGGGCCTGACGCGGCGCTCGCAGCGCTGCGCGACTTGGCCGCGCGCCGCCCGAAGGCCAAAGATACGGCGCGCGTGCTGGCCATTGCATCCACGGTGGCGCTGTCCGCCGGCAAGCAGGACGAAGCCTTCCGAATCGCTTCTCATGCGCTCGAACTCGATCCGTCGCGCGCGGACGTACTGGCCGTCGCGGAACGCGCCGCGAGTGACGAGCAGCTTCCCGTTCTCGAAAAGCTGTACCAGCGTTTGTCGGACGCTGCGCTCGGTCCCTACGGCGAGCGCGCCGTGCACTACCGCGCAGCTCGCCAGCTCGAAAAGCGCAACGTCACCGATCTCGCGCTTTCGCACGCGGTGCGCGCGTTCGAGGCGGTGCCCTCCGAGGGCGTGGCTTTCGTGATCATGGCGCGCCTCGCGGAGCGCTCGGCACAGAGCGCGGAAGTGGTGCGCGCGATCGAGCGCGTGGCGCTCAAGCACCCAACGCCCGAAGCGCGTGCGGGCTGGTTGCGCCGCGCCGCACTTTTCGCGGGTTCGAGCGAAGAGGGGATGCGGCAGCGCATCGAGGTCTTGCTCCGCGCGCTGTCGGTTCGACCGGAAGTCGAGCTCGTGCAGTCGCTATCGGAAGCCTTGCGCGCGTTGCTCGCGACCTCGATCGAGGATCGTGATACGCTCGAGCTGCGTTTCGACAAAGCGATCGCCGCGCTATTGCCGAAAATGGACGGCCCGGAGGGGGCGCGGATCTCGATTGCCTGCGCGATCGCGGCGCTCGAGACCTTCGGCTCGGCGCGGGTGGCCGTGTCCGCGTTGTCACGCGCGGCCCAATGCGACGGCGACTTGGAAGAGTTCGCGCAGCTCTTCTCGTACACGGCGAGCTTGGCGGCTGTCGGCGCGGGGGGAACCGCGTTGGTTGCGAGCTTGGTCGAGCTGGCCTCGCAGAAGTTCGGTGGTGCAGGTCCCACGCTGCTCGACCTCGGCGCGCGCTTGGCGGCGGCCCTGGGCGATCAGCGCTCGGAAGCACGACTGTTGGTGGCGGCGGCCAAGAAAGAGCCAGAAAACACCAGCCTCGTGCGGCGCGCAGAAACGAGCGCGCGTGCCTTGGGTGATCCGGAGCTACTGGAGGCCGTTCTCGATGCCATCCCCGTGGGCGATCGGGTCGACGCGCTGCTCGCGATCGCGGATGCAGCTGATGCTGCACAAGACCCCGAGCAAGCCATCTTGGCCCTCGGGCGCGCGCGCGCGATCGACGGCCTGTCCAGCGTCGCGCGCCGCGCCATCTTCGATCGGTTGTGTGACGTGCTGCGGCGCACCGGGCGGCGCGATGATCTCGAGCTGGCACTGGAAGCAGAGCTTGGCGATGCCGAGTTGGATCCGGACACCCGTGCGCGCTTGACCGCTGAACTTGCCGCACTGATCGGCGCCCGTGGAGATCCAGAAAGCGCGCTCCAACTGTTACGTCAGCTGCTCCTCGATCGCCCGGGCGATCCGGCGATTCTTCGGGATATCGTGGCCCTTTCGCAGCAAATCGGCGACTTGTCGCGGCAAGCCGAGGCGCTCGGTCAGCTGCTGGAGGCGACGCGTGAGCCAGCAGCGCGGGTTGGCCTGCTGCAAAGCCTCGCAGCCGTGCTGTCGGATCTCGGGGACGAAGCAGGCGCGCTCGGTCGCTTGCACGACGTGCTCGAGCTCGACCCGAACGACCCCACGGCTTTGGCCGCCGTGGAGCGCGAACTCGAGAAGAACGGCGACTACGAGGCCTTGGTTGCGCTGCTTGGGCGCCGCGCGTCGCTCGCCTCCGTGGCCGACGACGAACGCCGCATTCGTTTGCGCCGCGCGAGCTTGCTCGAGCAGCGTCTGGGCCGGCCCGACGAGGCGCGAGCGGAGCTCGAGTCCGTCACTGCAACTACGGGCGACCACCTCAGTGTGCTGCGCGTGCTCGCTGATCTCAACGAGCGCTTGGGCGCACCGCTGCGCGCGGCCCCGCTCTGGTTGCGCGCCAGCGCGATCGCACAAGATCGTGCGGAGGCCGCAGACCTCTCGCGCCGCGCTTGCGAATCGTACTTGAATGGTGGAGACGTCGACTCGGCGCGGCGCGTGCTGGAGGGGATGGGCGCTTGGGCTCAGTCTCCCAAGTTGCTGGAGCTCGCGGTCGAGGTCGAGCGCCGCCGCGGCAGCCCTCAGACTTTGGCGGAAGCCTTGGACGAACTCGCAACGGCCTCCACTGGGCCTGCGCAGCAGCGTGCAGACTGGCTGGTCGAGGGCGCGCGAGCCTGGCTCGCTGGCGGTAAGGCCGACTTGGCCCTGGCATTGGCCACGCGCGCGGCGCGAATCGCGCCCGAGTCGCCCACGGCTCAGCTGCTCGCACGCGAGCTCGAGTACCGCAGCCAAGGAGTCGGCGATGCCGCCGATGCACGCGTGACCGTCGCCGAGTTACGCCGCATTCGCGCGCCCCTCACGACGGAACAAGCCGAGCTGTGCGCGTTCTTGGTCGCTGAAGCGTTGGACGCGGCGGCGGGTGCCGGTTCGGGCGAGGCCGAGCTCGTGCGCATCGCCAGCGAACTCGGCGAGCGACCGCTGATTGCGCTCGGCTTGGCGGAGAGGCGCGTCGAACGCGAGCCGAACGACGCCCTGCGTCTGTTCGACGTCGCGTTGGGCGGTGATCTGCACGGTCTTCGCACCCGTGGCAAAGTCGCGCTGCGCGCCGCCGAAGCCGCCTTCGTGCTGGAAAACGGCGATCGCGCCCGCGGTTATCTCGCGATCGCGTTGAGCGAACCCGAGACGCGGGAGCAGGCGCGCCTGGCGAGCTTGCGTCACACCCCCGAACGCCTGGAAACCAAGACATTGCTCTCGGCCGAGCTGGGAGAATCGTCGGGGCTCACCGAGCGCGGGCTGGGCCTCGCGTCGGAAATTCCGACCCCTGAAGCAACGCCCGGCGCGCTGTCGCGAACCTTGCTCTCATCGGGTGAGATTCGCGACGCGGCCATCTCGGCGGCGGCAGCGATCCAGCAGCCCAGCGCCCCGCCCGTGCAGCGCCCCTCGTCGCGCGTCGTGGCCAACGAAAGTATCGGCGAAGCAATCAGTGTTGCGCCCCCGAGCCCGGTCTACGACAAACCGACCCCGCCGAGTTTGGCCAACGCGCGACCGGCGGTGTCAGGGCGCTATTCGGTCGCGCCGCCGGTCGTCGAAGAGGTGGCGCCGCCGCAACGGGGGCAGAGCATTCGTCCGCAGCCGGTGCAGAGCGTGCGCCCGCACTCGCCGCCGCCGAGTGCCCCGTTCTCCGCCTCGTCGCTGTCGAGCACCCAGGAATCGCCGACGACGGTCACCAGCGGCTATCAACCGCCGTCACCGCGCCCGCAAGACTTGCTGCGTCAGAGCGGCTATTTCCCTGCTGCGAGCGCTGGTGAATCGGCGCTCTTTCAGGCTCTCAGTGACGGTTCGTTGGAAGCGGGCGTCGAGCTCGTCAAGGAGCTCGAAAACCGCACCAGCCGAACCCAAGACCTGGTGATGGTTTGTCGGCGCGTGGCCCAGCTGGCGCCGGGAGACGCGTGGGCCGTGAGCAAGCTGCACGAAGCCGCGTTGGCCGATCGCAATGCGACGTATGCGCGCGCCATCGAACACGTGTTGGCGATCTTGACGCCGGGCCGTGCGCGCGTCGAACCACCGCCGTTGGCCGACCAAGTCGAGCAGCCCGACGCAGTGCGGGCGATGCTCTTCCGCGACAGCATCGGTCCGGTGCAAGAAGCACTGGCGATCGTCTGGGAGGGGGCCGAGCACGTGTTCCGGCGCGACGCGAGCACCTACGGCGTGACGGGCATGGAGCGGGTGTCGCTGAGCGCGTCGACCCCGCTGGCACGGGTGTATTCCGGCGCTGCGCGGGCCCTCGCGCTCACCCGAACCCCGCTCTTTCAGCGCCGAAGCGCTGGCGCAATCACCGTGAATCTGGCGCTGCTCTCGCCCCCGGCAGTCATCTTGTCGGGCGACGTGCGCAGTGACACACCCGAGCTACGCTTCCACCTCGGCGCTATGCTCGCGGCCTCGATCCCCCAGTATGCGTTGTTGTTCGGGTCGCCCGAATCGCAAGCACGTGCGGTACTCAAGGGCCTCGGATTCGCGTTCGGCCCGCCCCGGCAAACGAAATCGGGGGGCGTGCTCAACTTGGCGGAAGTGCTGTGGGAGAGCATCCCGGCGCGCTTTCAGCGCCGCTTGCGCGAGCTGTGCGACCGCCCTGAAGAGCTCGACTACGACGCGGCCTTGGCGGCGTCGCGTATCGCAGTGCGTCGTGCTGGCCTCTTCGTCGCGGGTGACCTGTCGGTGGCTCTCAACGAGGCTGCCGCTGACGATGGTGTCAGTCGCGAGCAGCTGCGCGCCCCCAACGCGCTGTCGCAGCTCAGCCGTACCGCACCCTCGCTGCGCAGCCTGCTCACGCTGGCGCTCAGCCCCGAGTACGCGGAAACTCGATGGCAATTCTCCCCACGCGCGAACAATGCGAGGTATTGAGCGTTTGGTGATGCAGTTATTGGTAGAGCGGGACGGGCGAATGCCCGCGACACGGTTGTCACGGCGGATCCGAGATATGCTCGAAATCAGCGGTGTTTTTGGCTTGGCACGGCGGTCGCTAGGCCTGCTATCGGTCATGCTCTTCTCGCAGAGTTGTATCGTCGCCGATCCGCCGGAGTATCGGTCCCCGCAGCAGACCCGTCCGGTGTTGAACATGTACAGCGCGGTTCCCCCGGCCACTCACACGCTCGTGGTCTCGTCACAGGTTCAGAACAATCCGCCGACTGCCTTCACCGTTCAAGTCCGTTCCGAGGATGCCGGTGAAGATCTGCGCGCACTGTTCTTTCTCGATTATCAGCTACCGGGTCAACGCAAGTTGGTCAGCAAGCAGATCACTGCGTCGACCTACTTGGATACCGGTCGCGACATTCGGTTCGACTGGTCCCCAGACAAGAAGGACGCCGGCTGTCACTTCTTGTCGCTGGTGGTCGCGCACACGGACACCTTCTTGAACAACATCGACGACGACAAACTAGACCCGAAGAAAGCCGATGACGACGCTGCCATCGCCACTTGGACGGTCAACGTCGACCCGCCGGCAGATTTCGCCTTAGAGAACTGCCCTTCCCCCAACACGGGGCCATGATGCGCTGCGTCCGCATTACCCTGCTGCTCTGCGCGCTTTCCGCGTGCGACGTGGCGTCGGTGCGTGAAGCGCCGAGCACCATCACGCACAACCAATGCGAGAGCAACGCGGACTGCGACAAGGGCGAGTGCATCAATAACCAGTGCCGTTCCCTGAGCCCGACCTTCCAGAATATCCTATTCGAAGTGACGCCACCGGCTGACGGCAGCCCGATTGCGGGCACGCAGTTTCTGATCCCGAATCACGACCTGACCAGCGGCGACAGTTCACTGGTGCTGCCGCAAATCTTGCAGCTCTCGGGTCAGGTGACGGCCCAAATGTTCAAGTGCAAGCCGCTATTCGGCGAGCCAGGCAACGAGCTGGCCACCGCCAACGATTCGAGCATTCCGGCGCAGGTATCGCTGATCCCCGCGACTCGTGAGCTCGGGCTGTACTCGCCTCCGCTGATGGTGCAGGCCGCGCTGCGCGAGGACAAATACTATGGTTTCTCGGTAAATGTGCAGCCTGGTTTCTACGACATCTACGTTCTGCCCAACCAGCAGCCGGATGAGTCGTGCGCTGTGCCGCCTCTGCTGCTCCGCGGTCAGGAGTTCAAGAAGGGGATCTCGACGCTCGATATCAAGCTGCCGGAACCGCTGGTCTTCGACTTCCACGTGAGCTGGCCGCGCGGTGACGGCGCGCTCGATGGTTGGACGGTCGACATGGTCGACTCGACTACCGGTCGCACGATTTCCAATCGTGTCCCACTAGCACTCGAACGCGGCAGCACGAAGGAGTACGGGGCCACGCTCGCCTACAATCCCGTCCTGGTCGGGGACAAGCCCGCCTCGACCGATCAATGGGTCCGTCTCTCCCCGCCCGAGGACTCGCCGGAGCTCGCGGCCCCGACGGTGCTCATGGCGCGCAGCGGCCTGTCCTTGTTCCAGCCGAACAGCGGTGAGCTGACCAATTTCATCGCGTTGCCGAAACCTGTCCACGTGGTCGGTCAGGTGACGTCGGGAAGTACGGCGGTGCCGGTCGCTGCTACGATCACCTTGGTCTCAACCAAGATCACTGGAATCGACGAAGGCGTGCTCGCCACATTCACTCGTACGGCGACGGTCGGTGCCGACGGCCACACTTTCGATGCGTACTTGTTGCCCGGCGAGTACCGCGTTTCGACCGTCCCCGAGTTGCCCTTGGATCCGAGTCGCCGCAACGAGATCCCGCTGGCCGCGGACGTAAGAAGCTGGACCGTGCCCAGCGAACCCGCCGAACAACAAGGCAAAGTGGTCGAACTCGGTACTGCTTTGCCCATCACCGGACGGGTCGTCAACGCCTCGCAGAAGCCCGTCGCGACCGCGCAGGTGCAGGCGTCCGCTTCGCCCGCGTCCATCACCGAGTCGAACTATCTGCTCGAATTGCGGAGGGGTGCCGCGTTCGTGCCGCGCGCTTCCTCGGGAGGATTGAACGCCTCGGGCGATTTGGTCCTCAGGACGGACCCCGGAACCTTCGATATCTCGGTGCGACCCAACGCCAACACCGGGTTTGCTTGGCTCGTGATGCCGCAAGTCCCGGTGACGGTTCTCGGCGCGGGTGCCAACTTGGGCACCCTCACCATGCCCTTGCCCGTCTCGTACGGCGGCACGGTAATGACGGGCGAGGGTGACGCGGGAGTTCCGGTTCCTGGAGCGCTCGTCCGCGCATACATCTATCTGGCGAATGGTCAGTACACGAGCAACGCGGACGGCAACGCTGATTCCGTGCTGCAAGTCGGCGAAACGCGCTCCGACAGCGAGGGCAAATACGAGGTCCTCATTCCAGCAGAGCTGAATCATCTCCCTGAGTGAGGCTCCCTGGCACTCACTCTCCAGGGTGCGTTTGCACTGTAATCAGTCAAAGGCGAGATTCGTCATGGGAAAGAACTGGCGATCAAACTGCTCACATAATAAGGTTTTCGCGTGATGCGTTCGGGTGCACCCGTCAGCCTTCCGC